>Ga0209544_1002188_pt1 | contig 18263 bp, 10 predicted proteins | sample MesohylPK_FD_187297 | JGI IMG/M metagenome (GOLD analysis project Ga0209544, IMG submission 187297) | Host-associated microbial community of the marine sponge Aplysina aerophoba from Gulf of Piran - sponge mesohyl, lysed by proteinase K... | ecosystem: Host-associated > Porifera > Sponge >...
AGATCATGGGAACGAAAGGCGTAATAACAGATGTTGATTTCTGGACAGCCGATTTTCCGCTGAAGGTCCTCGACAACGGTGAAATGAAAGATATCCCAATCGAAACGGAACGTCATCAGGTTGATGGCGTAGATGTCCTTTCGAGAATCGTCGTGCATACCGACCCGCAGATTGTCTATGAAAATCCTTTCAGAACGTATGCGATAGACGATTGGAATGTCGGAACCGCCGAAGAGATCATGACCATCGCGAGGGCGGCACTCACAGGAGAACCCCCGGAGTACGGAATCAGTGGCAGGAAAGATGTGGAGATGTGTATCGCTCTATACGAATCTTCACGTTTGGAGATGATGCCCATCGACCTCCCAATCACGGAAACAACGGGTTATGAACAGATGGTTCACGACGAATACCGCCAAAAATTTGGTCATGCCATTGATGAATAAAAGTATCCATCTACAGAACCAGTGTTCCAACCCGAGGTAGGTGTGGTTTCATGAAGGGTCAGAATTTAATTCGGTAATGCAGGGAGTTAATTGTCTGAATCAGGATTTTCAGGATTCAAGGATTTTCAGGATTGGATGTGCTCGTTGACTGAAAACCCCTCATAGAATTGCCGAAATATTTATTGAAATTTCACGTAAGCAATATTATAGTAAAACCCGTAATTAGTTATACACTTTTATAATATCATCAATAGAAGTCTCAGCATTGTATTGACGTATCCGCTTGATGTTGGCGAAATCCTGCTCAATCGGATTCAACTCCGGGGAATATGGGGGTAAAAACAATAGACTCGCACCAGCACCCCGGATCAATGCCGCCGTCTCTGAACCTTTGTGGAAAGAGGCATTATCCATAATCACAATATGGTTATCATCAAGTAATGGACATAACATCTCCGAAAGCCACGTGTTGAAAGCCATCGCATCACAACGGTTTCCCTCGAAAAGCAGAGGCACCGTGAAACACTCACCGAGACGTGCTGCAATCAAAGTCGTTGTGGTATACCGATGGCTTGGCACTTTATCTTCAATACGGACACCTGTCGGGGCATAAGCATACCGACGGAAATCGGTCTCACTGAAACCACTCTCGTCAAGATAAACGGGTGTTTTGCCATGCGTCTGTGTCGCTTCTTGAAGTGCTGAGAGATACTCTTGGCGTTTTACCGGACACTGTTCTTTGTAGGTCGTCGTCTTTTTTCGCGGGATATTGAGTTTTGATAACGCATAAAAGATGCCGTTTTTTGAAACACCGAAGTATGTGGCACGTTCGGCGAGAGTGTTATCAGGAAAATCAGCGACATGTTGCTCAAGGGCATCATAATCAATATGTCGAGGGCCCTTGGGTCCCGGTTTCTCATAAGTCAAAGGGTCTTCTGCTTCTAACCAGTTATAGATCGTCCGTCTTGAGATGCCAAAGGTGCGTTCAGCTGCGGCTTTACTGCCACCGTTAGTGATGAAATCAAGGACGCGTTCGCGTAAATCTGTTGAATATGTCATAATCATAAACGATAACATAAATCTCAGAAAATGTAAACTTATTTTCGGGATACACTATAAAAAACAAATTTTAGGTTTTCAGGAAGGATGGAAGAATCGGAAGGGTGGAAGAAACACCGTGTCCGCTATCTTCCAAACTTCCAACCAATCTTGGGATCAAAAACATGAATTTAATACTGAATATTGCTTAATTGTCCAGGAATCTCATCGAATCAGCCCCAGCGGGGCGACAGGTGTGTAGAAACGCAACCAAACCGGATTTCAAGCCCCAGCGGAGCGACAGGTGTATTCCTGAAAACACCAGTGTATTTTTAGGCAGAAATAGTGATCGGATATCCATGCCTTTTAGGTAGCAACTTGCATTAGATATGATAAAAAATTTGACTTTTTATTTTTCAGATTATACAATACAATCAATGAATCATCAACACCGCAATATATCCGTCTCATCTCAATATCTGACAGGAAGGGTTTCCATCCAGAGGCAACTACCTTTTTGTTTTTTCCGCGTCCACACCGGATGTAATTCCTATCTGATTTACTTACAACCCCCCCCGCTTTACAAATGATAAGCATAATCATACTGCTTTAGCATTACCGCGTGTGGAAAGAAGCCTTTCCTTCGTACCGTGTTTCTTCGCGCCATACCGCTCTGGTAAAGGCATAACACCTCTTGGAGGCTCCCAATATAGGGATGTCCTCCAAGGGGCTATTTCTGTTCCGCAGCCATCCAATTTTCAATCCTTAACAAAATCTACGGAGGCATTCCTATGGCAACAACTCAAATGATTTTAGATATCCTACAAAACTTCCATGGCATTGAACCTCTCAAAGAACTTTTCTGCGTAGAACTCAATTATGATCGCGATAATACACCTATCAACAACCTTCCTGAAAGGACAGCTGATCTCGTAGCAGAAGCACCTCTCTGCGTCGCCACTGGTGGAAGAGACAACAATTTTCACATCATCTACGTGAAACTCAAAACAGAAAAACTCCGAAAAACTGACGAACGTCAAATTATCACACATCTCCAAACCAGATACCCAGATGTCCTCTATATTTTTAGCAATCCGACACAAGACCATTGGCATTTCGTCAACGTCAAAGTAGTTCGCAGTGAACGCACTCAGAAACTTCTCTTTCGGAGAATTACCATTGCCTCTGATGAAAGACTCCGAACCGCAGCGGAGCGTATTGCGATGCTTGATCTTGAGGATATGGGTGAACCAGACACTCTTTTTCAGAATCGCGAACTACTGACAACTCTGGAAATCAGAGTGGGCCACGAACAAGCCTTCAACGTGGAAAAAGTTACAGAGGCATTCTTTGAAGACTACAAGCGTGTCTTCGAGAAACTCCAAACTGAACTCTATAATCAGACAAGCGATTCAAAATGGGCACACGATTACGCCCAACAATTTCTCAGTCGATGCCTTTTCCTCTATTTCGTCCAGCGAAAACGGTGGCTCGGAGACGATATTGAATTTCTCCACACTTTTTGGGAAACCTATCAAAACGAATCGCAACCTGTAAACACTTTTGTTCAAAAATGGTTAAATGTCCTCTTCTTTGAAGCATTTAATAATAGACCTTGCAACGGCTATCGTTATCTCCCATCCAAAATACGGGAAATCCTGCAACTCGCCCCATATCTTAACGGTGGACTGTTTCGTAAAAACGCACTGGATACCGGTTATATTACTCACATCGCTGACGACTTATGGCAGGAGATTTTTACTTTCTTTGAAAAATACAACTTTACCATCGCTGAAGATACGCCGCTGGATCAAGAGGTCGCTGTTGACCCAGAAATGATCGGTAAAGTCTACGAGAGCCTTGTTTCTGTAGAGGATGAGGAGAGAGGTGATGCAGGTATTTTCTATACCCCGCGCGTTGAAATTGACTTGATGTGCAGACTTGCGCTCGTTGATAACCTCGCAAACCATATCGGCACTCAAGATGATAAATACCTTTTCTACGAAGCACTTTTTGCCTTTGAACCGGATGAGAAGATAGAAGCAGACGCGAAAATTGCTAATGCTAACTTGTGGGAAACTGTCCGTAAACACCTCACGGAAATCACGGTGCTGGATCCGGCATGCGGTAGCGGTTCCTTCCTCGTCGGTATGCTCTATGTCCTGGATGATCTACGCGAACGCGCTGAGAAGCATCTCGGCATTCATACGGCATCCAGTTTTGAACGCCGAAAAGCACTGATCGGGAAAAATCTGTATGGTGTGGATGTGAAACAGTGGGCATGTAAAGTCGCTGAACTCCGACTCTGGCTCGCACTCATCACTGACGCGGATATTCCTCAACCAGAATTGCACATCCGAAGAGAACCTTTACTACCTAATTTCTCTTTTAATATTCGGCACGGAGATAGCATCGTCCAAGACATCGGAGGTATGAACCTCGCTCAAACGCGGACAATCAGCAGCGGCATACCTCGCGATATGCAACGTAAAATCAAGAGCCACCAAACCGAAAAACACAAGTTCTACAACAGCACGGAAGATAGGGAGTACGAAGAGGAAAGCGATCTTGAAGCCGCAGAACAGGGGCTTTTCCGGGAACTCCTGCAGAGTTACGACACCCGCCTCTCCAAAGATATCCGTGCGACGGAAGCCTGGCTCGAAGACCCCTCGGAGCAACTCACGCTTGACGGAATTACACCGCCAGAACCACAGCAGCTGAGCATCGAAACGCAGCGGAAACAACAGGAACTCCAACGCTATAAAGAAAACCAAGAACAGGTTCGCCGCGCCCGTGCAGCACTCTCATCTGAGACAACATCGCCTTTTGTGTGGGATATCGCCTTCGTGGAAATCTTTCGTCAACGCGGCGGATTTGACATCGTGATTGAGAATCCGCCCTATATCAAACAACAGAGAATCAGCAATCCGACTATTCCTCGATCAGAGGTAACAAAAGCGAACAAAAAAGCGTACAAAGCAAAGTTAGCACGTTCCATCTATCAAGCATTTCCAACATTTTTCGGTTACCAGGAGCACAAAGATACTGAACCACAAAACCCTGAATCTGCTGTGAAAAACGTGATAGATGCCCAAAGTGACTACTACATCTACTTTTATTTTCACGGACTCTCCTTGCTAAATTCAAACGGGACATTTTGTGCAGTAACCTCAAACTCTTGGCTAGATGCCGCTTATGGCAGAAATTTGAAGGAGTTTCTTCTCAAGAAGTGTCATCACAAACTTACTTTGGACAACTCTGTGCAGCGCTCATTCAAAGATCGGGATGTTAATACTGTTATATGCTTAACCTCTGCTCCGCTAAAGTATAATGCAGGGTTGAAACAGACTTCTCGATTTGTCAACTTTAATGTTCCATTTGAGACAATTCTACATCCTGTTATTTTTTTTGAAATAGAAACCGCGACAAAAAATATTAGTACTCCGGAGCACTACATCCGTCCTTTTGAACAAAAAGTAATCTTAACTAATGGAATAGGCGAAACAGCAAACTACATTGGGGAAAAATGGGGTGCGAGGTATCTCCGATCTCCGGATGTCTACCTACACATTTTGGAAAGAGGTAAGAATACAATGGTACGCTTGGATGATGTCGCTAAGGTACGTAGAGGTCTGATCACCGGAGCAGATCGTTTTTTTGCCCCTGATAATTCGACAATTTCAGATTGGAATATTGAAGATAAATTTTTGAGTCCTGTTATCACTGATTCAGAAGATGTGAAAAGTCTCATTATTTTTCCAGATCAGTTACCACATCAGATATTTCTTTGTTCTAAAGACAAAAATTTTTTAACAGGAACATCAGCTTTAACTTATATCGAATGGGGTGAATCGCAAGACCTTCATCAGGGTGGGAATGCTCGCCGCAGGACACCATGGTACAATCTCGGCAATCGTCAGCCCTCGAATCTCTGTTTTCCGCTCTTAACTCGTTCCACAACTGCTAAAACAGTATATAGCCCTACAGGTTTTCACAGCGTTGGGAACTTCATAGAAGTTAATGTATCGACCAATTTAAGGACACCAACCTGTTTCGCTCTAAATTCCACCTTTTTTCAATTAATGGTGAACGTGAATGGGCGTTTGAATCGAACTTGGAACTTAGAGATTCAACCTAATGACTTGAAAAATTTGCTATGTGTTGACCCTAACCTCATAATTAATGCTGAGAGAAATATAGATCAGACTATTCTTGAATCAGAGGATTGGGATGTCTTGAATCCATCCCCAGCGAGGCGTTATATTGATGACATCGTCTTTGACATCTTAAACCTCACACAAGGCGAACGTGACGGGGTCTACGAAGCTGTCACACAACTTGTAACAACTCGTCTTGAAAAAGCAAAAACTTGAAAGAATCAAAATCAGATAAATGGCAAACGACATTATTGATAACCGAAACGAAAAATTGGTTGACAATGTCAACCTTATCTTAGATTCGACCGATCAGGCTCGTTTCGCCGTAGGTTATTTCTTCCTCTCCGGTTTCACAAGTATTGCAAAAGAACTACAGAACCTGACAGAACTCCGACTTCTCATCGGCAACACCAGCACGCGCGAAACTATTGAACAACTCGCCGAGGGACACAGGGAGTTGTCAGCCATCGAAAACGCTACCGAGGATCTCACGTACTCAAGTCGCGCAATGCGGAGAACAAGAGCAGACGAAACTGCTGAAAATTTGAGGAGATGTCTTGAATCAATGCCACAAACTGATGAATCCGAGCAGTTAATCAAAACCTTATCGGAAATGATTATCAGTAAGAAACTGAAAGTAAGGATTTACACCAAAGGTAGACTTCACGCTAAAGCTTACATCTTCAACTACAAACAAAACGGGCGATATGAAACAGGTATTTCTATCGTCGGATCATCCAACCTGACTTTGGCAGGTCTGAGCAGCAATACCGAATTGAATGTCGTTGTCCATGGTGATGCCAATCAGGAACAGCTCCGAAACTGGTTCGATGAACTGTGGGAGGAATCCGAAGATTTTGACAAATCCTTGATGGAGGAGATGCAAACCTCTTGGGCACTCGCGCCTATTCGTCCGTACGACATCTATATGAAAACACTCTATGAACTGGTCAAAGAACGGCTTGAACGGGACGAAGACAGACTTTCTCCTACAGCTAATCTAATGGAGCAATTGGCTGACTTCCAGCAAGTTGCAGTGTGGCAAGCAATTAAAATCATCAATAAATACGGGGGTGCCTTCGTTTCTGATGTCGTTGGGTTAGGGAAAAGTTACATTGGCTCTGCAATTGTGAAGTACTTTGAACAGGTCGAAGATGCCCGCCCGTTAATCTTCTGTCCGCCCGCGCTTATTCCGATGTGGGAACGTTACAGCGAGGTTCACCATCTCAATGCACAAGTGGTTTCCAGCGGGATTCTCAGCAATGATGAAGAAAATGCCCGGGATCTTCTTTTTGAGCATTATAAAGATAGACGTTTTATTCTTATTGACGAAAGCCACAACTTCCGCAATCAAAGCACGCAGCGTTACCGGATCCTGCAAGATTTTTTAACAACTGGCGAAAAAAAGTGCTGCTTCCTCACTGCAACCCCGCGTAACAAAAGTGCATGGGACATCTACCATCAATTCAAACTCTTTCATCCAGATGATAACACCGACCTGCCAATTGAACCAGCCCATTTGCGAGAGTATTTTCGCCATATCGAAAGAGGTACCCGAGACCTCCGCGCTTTCTTACAGCATATTCTTATTCGCCGCACTCGAAACCACATCCTACGATGGTATGGATATGATGCAGAGACGCATGAACCGGTCAACCCTACCGAATTTGGCGATTACTTAAACCACCAGAGGCGCGCTTATGTCAGAATCGGTGACAAACATCAGTTTTTTCCACAACGCATACTTAAGACAGTGGAATATAGCATTGAGGAAACCTATAAAGGACTTTACCAACAAATTCGGGAGTCCCTCGGCACATCAAAAACACACACCGCTACCCAACTAACCTACGCGCGGTATGGACTCTGGCACTACGTTAAAAAGGGAAAGCAGGGAGTTTCGCCTTACCGAGATTTACAGAGTGCAGGCAAAAACCTGCGTGGTTTAATTCGCGTCCTCCTTTTCAAACGTTTTGAATCCAGCGTTTACGCTTTCAAACAGACCATATCTCGACTTCTGAATGTCCACACTATTTTTCTCAACGCACTTGACAACGGTATTGTCGCCGCAGGTGAAGAAGCCCAGCAGATCCTTTATGATGCGAGTAACGCTGACGAAACCGACATTGATTCCGATGAACGCGACATTCTTGATGAACTACGAAAACTCTCCGACTCTTATGACATCAAAGACTTCAATGTCAAAACACTACGCAAGGACATTCAGCACGACATAGAGGTACTCACACAAATCTTAGAACCGGTACAGAGGATTACCACAGCAGAGGATGCCAAACTCCAAACCCTTAAAAATCTCCTTAAGACCGCACCATTGCACGATGGAAAACGTCTCATCTTCACACGATATGTTGATACCGCACAATATCTCTATGAAAATCTGAAAACTGATGATACGGAAGTTATCTATAGCAGTAACAGGGATAAACAGAAAATCGTCGCAAGGTTTGCCCCTAACGCTAATCCTGAACACAGACAGAACTCTGATGACAATGCACTCAATACACTTATCGCCACCGATGTTCTTGCGGAGGGATTGAATCTGCAAGACTGTGGAATGTTGATTAACTATGATCTCCACTGGAATCCCGTCCGTTTAATTCAACGTTTTGGACGTATTGACCGGATAGGCAGTGAATTTGATAAAATTCACGGCTTTAACTTCCTACCTGAACTCGGCATTGAACGCAACCTCGGCTTACAAGAGACCCTCCGAAACCGAATTCAGGAAATCCACGATACCATTGGAGAAGACGCGGCAATTCTTGATAACACCGAACAACTCAACGAAGAGGCAATGTATGCAATCTATGAGCAGGACAATGCACAACTCAACCTTTTTGAAGATAGCCAAGAAGCCAGCATGAGCTTCATCGAAGCAGAAGAAATATTACGGCAAATCAAACGACAAGATCCAGAGGAATACGAACGTATTGCAAATCTGAGAGATGGCATCCGTACAGGCATTCCCGCCACTACAAAGGGAACTTACATCTTTTGCCGTTTGGGATCCTATCAACAACCCTGTCTGTTTGATGAGAATGGACAATTAGTTACCACCGATCCCGCGGAGATTCTCCAACGACTTCAATGTGATCCTGAATCGCAAGGACAACCGGTCCCTTCTGAACATAACGCCCGCGTCGCGAAACAGCAAAAAGATTTCGCAGCACAAAATAGAAATCGAACCCTCTTTTCAGTGCGTCAGTTAACACCGGCGCAAAGATACATCCTGAAAGAGTTAAGACTTCTTAGCAGTACATCAAAGGACACAAAAGCGATAAGCAGACTTGACCGAATTTTCCGTCTGCCTCTTACTGAAGTAATCAAGCGTGACATCAATCGTTTACATCGCAGAAAAATTACAGGAGATGAGTTGCTCACCGAACTTACAATTCTTTATCACCGCTACAACATGGCGGATTTGGAAAAGCTCCGACCTCATTCCGATGAGCAATCTGAATCATATGCCAAGATAATTTGTAGCGCAGCTTTCGTATAACCTGTCAACACTATCCAATTCTACAGGACTTACGCAATTTTGACCATAGCACACGCTGAGATGTGGATGCCCGGAAAAACGCAGACGATTTTTAGACACAACCTAACAGGTTATGCTACAAAAGAGCAACGTGCGTAAGTTCTATTTTATATCCCACCAACTGTTTTCTCCGTTTACCCCTAAAACATAACAACGCCAGAAGCGATGAAAAAATTTGTAAATTTTTCTAATCCATTATATACTCTTTACGGCAAAAGAATACTTCAAGTAAAAAGGAAGCACGCGCATGAACATTCTCGTCCTCCACGGACCGAACCTACACCTCTTAGGGAAACGCCAACCGGAGATTTATGGACATCAAACATTATCAGATATCAACGCTATGCTCGATCGTCAAGCAGCGGCACCGCCTCACGCGATTACACTCAAAATCTTTCAATCCAATCACGAAGGCGAACTCGTCTCCATCATTGGGGACCATATTGACTGGGCAGACGGTATCCTGATTAACCCCGCTGCTTACACACATACCAGCGTCGCCATCCGAGACGCACTCTCTACCGTTGCGCTACCCGTCATAGAGATTCACCTCTCTAACATCTATGCCCGCGAAGAATTCCGGCATCATTCCTACATATCAGCGGTTGCCGTCGGTGTCATCGGTGGTTTCGGAACACATAGTTACACCCTCGCGCTCGAAGCAATGATCCAGATTTTGCAACAGACTCAGGAAAATTAAAATTATGGCAAAAAACCCTTTCATACCATTTAGCCGCCCTTGGATTGATGATACCGAAATCGAAGCCGTCAGTCAGGTCCTCGCCTCTAAATGGATTAGCACAGGGAACAGAGTGCGCGAATTTGAACGCGCCTTTGCCGAATACCTCGGTGTTAAACACGCCATTGCTGTCAGTTCCTGCACCCACGCGTTGCACCTCAGCCTTGTTGTAGCTGAGATCGGTAACGGTGATGAGGTGATCACGACACCTTACACTTTCACAGCGACTGCTGAAGCGATCCGATACGTCGGTGCTAAACCCATCTTCGTGGACATCGACCCCGACACATTGAACATCGACATAACCAGAATCGAACAGGCGATAACCCCACGCACGAAGGCAATAATGCCTGTCCATTTTGCGGGTCTCCCCTGTGACATGGATGCGCTACAAGACATCTGCCGAAACCATAACCTTGTCCTCATTGATGACGCGGCTCACGCCATCCCGACCGAATACAAAGGGCAAAACATCGGCAACATCGGCGACCTATCCGCTTTTAGCTTTTACGCAAATAAAAACCTGACGACAGGGGAAGGTGGCATGATTACTACCAATAACGATGCCTTCGCCAAACCACTCCGCCCGATGCGACTCCACGGCATTGACAAAGACGCTTGGGCGCGTCAATCGCAACGCTCTATCTGGCGGTATGACATCGCGACTGAAGGTTATAAATACAATATGACCGATATTCAAGCGGCGATGGGATTGTGTCAACTCATGAAACTCAACAAACAACATGAACGTCGTCGAAATTTTGCGCAGATATACCAAACGGAACTCGCGAGTCTTCCGCAAATCAGCACGCCGGTGGCACCCGATAATCCCAACGAGCATTCGTGGCATCTCTACATTATCCAACTCCACACCGGCAATCGAGATGAATTCGTGGAATCCCTACGCGAGGCAAATATTGAATGCAGTGTTCATTATATCCCGTTACATCTCTTTGAATTTTATCAAGAGCAATACGGCTACCGTGTCGGTGATTTCCCGTGCGCTGAGGCGGCATTTGAACGCGTCGTGAGTCTACCCCTCCATCCGGGTTTAACGGAAGAGGAAATTCATATTGTAATTAATACCATTGGCGGTTTTTTTTCTCATGCTCGCTAACGATATACCCAACAACTTTGACAGCGTCTCCATAAAGATAGCCTCAAGCACAGATATAAAAAATCGTGCAAAACGAACGGCATGTAAGATGCGCGGCACAGAAGGGGCTACCTGGCCATGCCCAGAGCGCGGAAAATGTGACTGCGGCGAGGTCAAGAAGGCGGAGACTATTAACTACCGCTCCCTCCGTCCTGAACCGGAGGGTCTCTTCTGTGAGGCTATCTTTGGACCCCAAAAAAACTGGGAGTGTAACTGTGGTAAGTATAAATGGATTAAACATAAAGGGATGATATGTGATCGCTGCGGTGTAGAAGTAACACACTCGCGTGTGCGGCGCGAACGCTTTGGTTATATCCAACTTGCCGCACCTGTTGCTCATATCTGGTTTTCTAAAAGTTACCCGTCTGTGCTTGGAATTTTTTGTGAACTTTCCTCGCGTGATGTTGAACGTGTACTCCACTGTGAGGCTTCTATCGTTATGGAGGTAACTGATCCAAATTGTCCGCTTGAATTCCTGCAGATATTAAGTGAACTTGAGTACATAGAGTACAACAAGAAGTACTATGGAAAATTTCGCATCTGCACTGGTGCGGAAGCCATCGGTGAACTTCTCCGTTCCGTCGATCTTCAAAAAGAAATAGAGAAGTTAAAAACTGCTTGGGCGACAACAAGTAACAGACAAAAGAAAAGCAAACTCACCAAACAAATTGAACACATAGAGAAATTTGTTAAGTCTGAACAACGTCCCGAATTAATGATCATGGATGTGATCCCTGTTTTTCCCGCCGGTTTACGGATGCTCGTGCCTCTTGGAGGTGGAAAGTTCGCCACCAGCGATTTGAATGACTTATATCGTCGTATCCTCAACCGGAACAATCGTCTGCGCAAGTTAATGCAATTCAACCTTCCAGAAGCTATCTTACGCAACGAAAAACAGCAATTACAGGAAGTAGTTGATGTGTTGTTTGACAATCAGCGCGCTAAGAGACAGGTCACCGATTCAGAAAATCGGACCTTGAAGTCGCTTTCCCATATTCTCACAGGAAAATATGGAATTTTCCATCAAAGTCTGATTGGGAAGCGTGTCAATTACTCTGGGCGGGGTGTTATCGTCCGCGATCCCGAATTAGGGATGCACCAATGTGGCTTACCCAAGCGACTCGCTATCAAATTGTTTGAGCCTTTTATTATCAAGAAACTGATAGATTGTGGCTACGCACAGACAGTGAAACGGGCAAAATATCTCACCAAGCAGTCTGACCCGGACTCACCGGTATGGAAAGTCTTGGCCGATGTTATCGATCAACACCCTATTCTGTTGGTGAGTCAATCCAATTCCCATAGTCCGGGAATCCAAGCCTTCATGCCTATACTGATAGACGGTAACGCAATCAGGGTTCCCACACCCACCTATGACCTCTTTAACACTAAAAGTAATAGTGGGGAGGTGACCGTACACGTCCCGCTCAGAAGATCGACGCGTTTTGAGGCACGGTTTCGCCTACTTGCCAAGGATCATATCCGAAACCGCTCAAACGGAAAGCCTCTCATGTGTCCCTCTCGAGACGCGGTACTCGGTTTAAACTTCCTCACGCGAACCTCTTCCGAACACATCGCAGACGCAAAAGCCTTGCATAAAGCCTATATCTCTCAAGTGTTTGAACCCCTTTATGGCAAATCGTGGTATCGCCGTCGCTATACAAATCTACAGGAGGTGGTCTTTGCATACGAAGCAGGTAAATTGGAACTGCACGATAGTATTCAACTCTCTCTTTCAAGCAAACAAGTGCCGATCCTTACGACAGTCGGACGCGTCATTTTCAATCAAATTCTTCCGCCAGATCTGGAATGGATAGATGAATACACAAATACCCGCATCCCATTTTTCAATGATGAAGTAACAGAGGCAACACTCACCGAACTCCTCACGCAATCTTTTGATACCTCCGAGAAATACGGGATCGTCTCCTTTTTAGAGAAACTTCAAAAACTGGGGTTTGAGTACGCAACCCGCAGCGGTAGTTCCTTGACTCTAAAAGATTGTTTTCAGTCTATCTCTGATCGTGATGGATTAGATGTTATAGACTATTTCAGCACAGCTACGCGCTTCCGCAACAGGAATACTCACAGGATAATCGCCCTCCGAAAAACAATGGATCTCAATCGCAGCCTCGTTAACGTGGCATCGGATGTCGTAATTACGGAGGAAGATTGTGGCACCCGTCGATCCTTAAGCAAATTTGCGAGCGAAAACAGCATGCTCGCCGCTAAAATTAGTGGAAGAACCGCTGCAGAAAATATTAGACATCCCATTACAAAAGAAATTCTTGTTGATACGGGGGCACTCATATCCCCACAAGCCTCTACGCTTATCAACAACGTTAACATTAAAGCTGTCAAAGTCTACTCCGTTTTGACATGCGAAACAGCACACGGCATATGTGCAAAATGCTATGGCACCGATCTCAGCAAGGGGACCTCCGTTGACTTCGGTAAACCCATCGGCTCTATCGCAGCAGAATCTATCCGTGAACTTAACATGCAGCCGTTATTGATGCCCCCAGATTTTCATAAAGATATTCCCCCAGATTTTGTGGCACGGATACGCCGCCTGATTGAACTTTTTGAGGTGCCCAAACCGAAGAAAGAGGACATCACGAGCCCACACCATATTTTAAAAACCGGCAGTCCCTTCACCAAAGGTGTGCATATTAAAGGCGAAGAAGCAACCTGGACTTACCTCATTAATGAAATACAAAAGGTGTATCCAGCAGAAAGCCTCAACGACAAGCACCTTGAGGTTATTGTGAGACAGATGTCGCGGAAGATCCGAATTACAGAACGCGGAGATACCCAATTTTCTCTCAACGAGGAGATAGACAAACTCCAATTTCACAGAGAAAATCAGAAAATCTACAAAAACGGAGGGGTCCGTGCTCAAAGCGAACCTATCTTGCAAGGCATTACCAAAGCGGCTTTAAATACAGAGAGTTTCCTTGTCGCAGCATCTTTGAAGCAGCCGAGGAAGGTTTTGGTAGATGCCGCAATTCAAGGGAAAAAAGATCCGCTCTCCGGGATCAAGGAAAGTGTGATGACTGGTAAACTCATTCCAGCGGGCACAGGCTTTAAAACGTCTACCTAATTCAAAACAGATGCCCAGCATGTCAGACAAACAACTTCATCAAATCATTCCGAGCGAAGTCTGTTACTCGTGTGATGTTTGCTGCCGATTTTTAGAGGCGGACAGTCCACTTGCGCCGATCTTCACCGAACTTGAGACGGAGAAAGCCATCGCACACGGTGCCGATCCGGTGCTGTTCCGTTCACAGGTAGACGGAAAAAGTGCACAAATCCAACTAAAACCGCACAACGATTTCTATATCTGTCCGTTTTTTGAACCAGAGACGAGCCATTGCACCATCTATCCAATCCGTCCGCTTGACTGTCAACTCTATCCGTTCGCGCTGATGCTCAGTGAGGATGGAAACGAGGTTGTTCTCGGCGTAGATACTCTCTGTCCGTTTGGTGAATCACACCTCGAAACGGAGACCTTTCAGAAGCACATTCGCCATGTCATCGATTACGTTGAATCCGAATCAGTTACGGCGCAGATAATCGCCAACTGGAGTTTGATCGGCGATTACCAAGAGACCGTGAAAATTGTCCATACCCTCAAACTGACAGATGCAACTCCACCCGCTAACGCTCAATGACAAGCCACTTTTTGACGAATACGCACATCAGAAATGCCCGCGGCTTTCCAACTATGCCTTCGCGCCACTCTATGTGTGGAAAGCGCATTTTCAGTTTTATTGGGCACGGCTCGCGGAACATCTATGCATCTTCGCAAAACAGGGTGAAGACTATTTCATGCCGATTCTACCGATGCCGTGCAATCCTGAAGACCACACCTATCGAAATGTTATTCGCACAGCATATCAATTTATGTTAGGATCAAATCGGAATCCACACATCGCCCGAATCGAAAATGTTCCACAGGAACTGCACACTTTTTTTGAAGAGGACGGATTCCGCGCCACTTTGAAAGAGACCGAATACCTCTATGAGACCCGGACACTCAGTGAGTTGCGCGGCAACCGATTCAAAAGTAAAAGGAACGATTATAACGCCTTTATTGAGCGTTATCTGTCAGCAGAATTTAGACCCTACGGCATCGCTGACCGCGAGGCGTGCTTCGCACTCTATGACGCGTGGCATGCCGCACGCGCAGCAAAATGCGAAGACGCAGTTTATTGCGCGATGCTTGAGGATTCTCGATCAGCACATCGAATCGCGATCGCGCATGTGGAAGCACTCGGACTTTTCGGCAGGATTGTCCGTATTGATGAAGAAGTCAGAGGCTATACCTTCGGGTATCCACTGAATTCGGATACATTCTGTGTGCTGTTTGAGATTACGGATATTGGAATAAAAGGGCTCGCACAGTTCATCTATCGCGAGTTTTGCAAGGAATTGAGGGATACCTACAGATGGGTTAATGCCATGGATGATTCAGGGTTAGAGAACCTAAAACGTGTCAAACACTCCTACCATCCGGTCAAACTGCTTCCATCATACAATATTCGTTATAAAAGTTAGTCCAAAGCGCGTAGCCCGTAATGAAATTATGCCTTAAATGGCATAATTTGTCTTTGCTTTACATTTGGAGGGCGGCTCTACGGGAAGAGTATCAAAGTCTGAAACCACCTGACCGAACCGCAAGGTAAAATTAAAAGATGACAGCAGCACTTATTTTCCTTAACGGCTACTACGATACACGGCATCTCGATTTTTACCGTCAAGAAATGGAAAGCGCAGTGGAAAAGGGTTTCCCGCTCATCTGTGCTGACGGAGGCATCCGTATATTTGATGAATTAAATGGGGATACGGATATGTCGCTTATTCCAGATGTTCTTATTGGTGACATGGATTCCATCCCACATCGGGGTTACAAACCCCTCCCACAAGAAGCACAATGCCTTCCACAAGCGAAACATGTCGTTCAGGAATGGATAGGAAAGACAGACAAAGATTATACGGATGGACAACTCGCCGTAGATTACGCCATGGAACAGTATGACTGCCGACATATCATCATCTGCGGCGGTTTACCACGTCCAGAAGAATATGAAACCGACCAGTTCCTTGGGAATCTCAAACTGATGCGTTTTGGGCATTACCGGGTGTCCGGAGGCGAACCTTACATAGCCGAAATGCGGGATCCGAGACAAACAATCCACTATGTACTATCAGCAGTGCGTTTAACCCGAAAAAGCAGCCGACTGCAACGCGTCTCTCTCATCTCGGAAACCCCTAACGTCGTCGTCAAAAAGAGCGAAAATCTACGTTGGGACTTGGCATCCCTACACATCCACCCCGATTTAACAAACGCCCTTCGCAACGAATTCGTAGAAGGTGCGGAATCGGCAACCATCCAATTGACCGACGGATCCGCTCCGGTCTACGTGATTCACAACTGGTAGCCGAGTATCCGCTTGAGCGTTTCCGTGTCCAAATTCGCACCGCTCATGACCATCACTACACGTTTCCCCGCCAGCGTCTCTGTGAGTTTATGCGCTGCTGCTATTGGAGACGCGCCTGCGCCTTCTGCTAAGTTGTGTGTCCACCGCAACGCCAAACGGATGCCGTCCTCAAGTTCCGCTTCGCTGAGCAGAACAATGTCGTGAATGCCTTTTTTGATAATGGACAACGGCAATGGAAACGGTGTACGCGTCGCAATCCCATCTGCAATGGTATCGCAAGAATCGGTTTCTACACGCGTTCCTGTCTTCCATGAACGGTAGATAGCCGGTGCATTTTCCGCTTGCACACCGATGACCTTGACATCTGGATTAATCGCTTTGGAAACTGTAATAGCACCGCAGCAACCGCTCCCACCGCCAATAGGCACGATGATTGCGTCTACGTCCGGGAGACTCTCAAAAATCTCGAGTGAATAGGTGCCGACACCGTGGAAGAGCGCAGGTTCCATGCACGGATGAACGTAGTAAAGTCCGCGTTCCGCTTGGAGCGTTTCGCACAGTGCAAGTGCCTCGTCAAAATCGGCACCGTGTTCAATCAGTTCCGCACCATACGCCCGCATTGCACTATTCTTTTCGGGATTATTCCCGTGTGGCACAACAACAGTCGCCTTGACACCAAATTGTGCCGCTGCGTAAGCGATCGACTGTCCATGATTCCCACGTGTCGCCGTAAGAACCCCTTTTTCACGTTGTGCTTGCGGGAGGTGGTACATGAAATTGATGCCGCCGCGCACTTTAAAACTGCCCGTCGGGTGATGATTTTCGTGCTTGATGTATGCTTGAAATCCGAGTCGCTCGGATAATTCTGGATAATGAACCAAAGGTGTAGGTTTTAAATATTGTGTGACGACGCTACGCGATGCAATGATTTCCTGAAGGGTCATAGTTTTTATTTTTTCTCCTGATGTATTTTAAAAAGCCGTAGGACTTACGTATTTCGTCAGTATTTATGGTGGATTTTAGAATTAATTAGACCTTCTGAGTTGGCGAGGTTAGGAAACCTCGCCAGCGGCAGTAGGGAGGCTTGCCTCCACCGAAATGTCTATTTATTTTTAGGATTTACCATAACTTTCGGTTTTTTTTGTCTAAAACAACCCCCTAAATCCCCCTTATCAGGGGACTTTCTATATCTTCCACCGGAAAACGGAATGCTCCTAAATAGCATATTGCAAACCTATAAAATCTATGCTAATATAATAACATACTTCAACCGGCATATTCAAAATTAATCACAGAAAGGAAACCACATGGCACAAAAATGGCAGTCCACAGCGTTAGAAATTGATGAAACCGAGGACCTCATTGAGGTCTGCTATCAGAACGGATGGACGGATGGGCTTCCCGTCGTTCCACCGACACCTGAACGCGTCAAACGCATGCTCAGCGGGACGGACCGAGATCCGGATGAACTCATCGCAGCTGTACCTCCAAAATGGGGTAGAGCCACCGTAGAAAAGGTTGCGATTAACGCAGTCATGGCAGGATGCAAACAGGAATATCTACCGCTTATTCTCACTGCTGTGGAGGCGATGACAGCCGAGCAGTTCAACCTCCATGGCGTTCAGGTCACAACTTCACACGTGGGACCGATGCTTGTTGTGAACGGACCTATCCGAAAACAGTTAGAAATTAACGATGGATTCAATCTCTTCGGGCAAGGGTGG
>Ga0209544_1002193_pt1 | contig 18233 bp, 28 predicted proteins | sample MesohylPK_FD_187297 | JGI IMG/M metagenome (GOLD analysis project Ga0209544, IMG submission 187297) | Host-associated microbial community of the marine sponge Aplysina aerophoba from Gulf of Piran - sponge mesohyl, lysed by proteinase K... | ecosystem: Host-associated > Porifera > Sponge >...
CCTCGGCCGCCGGCTCGGGGTCAAGCAGCCGACGGCCTGGGCCATGAAGCACAAGATCATGGCGGTGATGGCCCGGCGCGAAGGCGAGAGGCGGCTTGCGGGGCGGGTGGAGATGGACGACGCTTATTTCGGCGGCAAGCGTTCCGGTAGGCGCGGCCGGGGTGCCGCAGGCAAGACACCCTTCGTCGCTGCGGTCTCGACGGGTTCTGAGGGACGCCCGCGCAAGGTGAAGCTGGTTCCCGTCAGCGGCTTTCGCAAACGCGAGATCGCGCGCGGTGCTCCGCGCTGGCTGGCGCCGGGGAGCGAGGTCGTCACCGATGGCTTCGGCTGTTGGAGGGCGCTCGGTGAGGGTGCCTATGCCCATCGCCCAGTCCTCACCGGCTCGGGACCCAAGGCAGGCCGCGCGGCATCCTTCAAATGGGTCAATACGGCGCTCAGCAACATCAAGTGTGCGACCACCGGAACCTATCGCAAGATCGGCCCAAATCATGCCGAGCGCTACCTCGCCAGCTTCGCCTGGCGCTATAATCGGCGCTATCAGCTCCGGACCATGATCCCGCGCTTCGTCCACAGCGCCGCACGAACTCAACCGATGCCATACCCCACCCTCATCGCAGGATGAGGTTCGCGGATAAGCAAGAGAGATCAAATGACAACACTGAGCAAACAGCACACTAGTCGCCGGCCCCGATACCCCGTGGGATGCCGGCAGGGCCCTGCGGGTCCGGAGCGCTCACCAGACCGGTACTGATTGTCGTGCCTCACGAGTCTTGACCTTCCCGTGTCTGCCGCCGCGCCCACCCGGTGCCTGTGCCGACAGGCCGGTTCCATATCGGCTCGAAGGGTGGCTACTATAGGTCCCGTGCGGCTGTGGTTCGGACCGGACCCGGTGCCGGCGGCCGCACCCCGGAGGCCGGGCCTATTCCGAGGCCGGGTTCGACGCTGCGTGCCGGGTTCCGGTGTTGCAGCGGGTACCGGGAACCAGTGACAGGGGAGCGGACGGGAATGGATCTGCATCTTGCGGACAAGACGGTCGTCATCACGGGCGGCTCCAAGGGCATCGGCCTTGCGTGTGCCCACAGCTTTGCGGCCGAGGGGTGTGCCGTGCACCTGGTCGCTCGTACGGCGGGTGACCTCGAGGAGGCGCGCGACCAGGTAAGCCGCGAGCATGATGTCAAGGTCGTCAGTCATCCACTGGACCTGTCGGATTCGGCCAATGTCGATGAACTCGCTCGGCGGTGTTCCGATGTCGATATCCTCGTCAACAATGCCGGGGCGATTCCGGCCGGTGACATCCAGGCCGTCGACGAGGACACCTGGCGCGAGGCCTGGGATCTCAAGGTCTTCGGGTACATCAACATGACCAGGCGGTTCTATCCGCTGATCCGGGACCACGGCGGTGGCGTCATCATGAACGTGATCGGGCTGGCCGGCGTGCGTGTGGACCCGAAGTACATTGCCGGGTCGGGAGGCAATGCGTCGCTGATCGGGTTCACCCACGCCATGGGCGCGTATGCGCTTGAGGAGGGGATGCGGGTTCTCGGCGTGTGTCCGGGTGCGGTGCAGACCGAGCGGATCACCACGATACTGAAGACGCGGGCCAGGAACGAGAAGGGTGACGAGAGCCGGTGGCAGGATTACTTCGCTGGCATGCCGCTGAACCGGCCGGCGCTGGTCGAGGAGGTGGCCGACGTCGTGACGTTCCTGTGCTCGGACCGGGCGGCGTGGCTGACCGGGATTACAGTCAATGTCGACGGAGGTGCCGCCAACCGGTGATGCGGCCGGGGGAGGAAGACAATGCTCGAAGCCGATGTTCTGAAGTATCCCGCGCGCCTGCTCACCGGGGCGCAACGCGCACAGTACTTCAACGACGGGGCGCTGGTGGTCGAGGGGGCCGTGGGCGACGACTGGCTGTCACGGCTGCGCGAGGCGGCGGCGGAGCTCGCCGAGCGCAGCCGGCCAGTCGCGGTCTCCGATGCAACCTTCATTCTCGAGGACGGGCATTCGGCGGAGTCACCGCGTCTGAAGCGGGTCGCGAGCCCGGTGGACAACCACGAGGCGTTCCTTGACTTTGCGTGCGGGTCGCCCGCGGTCGAGGCGGCGGCCGACCTGGTCGGGCCGCATGTGAAGTACCACCACTCCAAGCTCAACTACAAATGGGCGCATGGCGGCAGCAGGTTCGACTGGCACCAGGACATCCAGGCATGGCCGCACACGGATTTCAGCCCGGTGACGGTCGGGGTGTACCTGGAGGACTGCGGGCCCGAGCAGGGGCCGCTGATGGCGGTCCGGGGCAGTCACCGTGGACCGTTGCACAGCATGTACGATGCGCAGGGCCGCTGGGTGCTGCGCATTCCCGAGCACGAGATCGACACGGCGCGGGTCACGGCGCTCACGGGCGGGGCCGGGTCGCTTGTGCTGCTGAACTGCTGCACCATCCACGGATCGGCGCCGAACCGGTCGGACCGCTCGCGGCCGTTTCTGCTCATCGTCTACTCCTCGGCAGACTCTTATCCATACACAGCCAACCCGATACCGAGCCCGCTGTCGGGCCGGGTGGTCCGCGGCGAGCCCGCCCGGTGGGCCTCGGTCGATCCCCGGGGTTGCGAGGTGCCTCCCGACTGGTCCGCGGGCTACAGCGGCCCGTGGGCGCATCAGGCCCAGTCGCGCCGGGAAGCGGGAGGGCAGGCGGGACCGGTCTCGTGACACCGACCGCCGCGCCGGTCTCCGGCTTCATGTCGATGAAGGGCGGTGGCTACTACTCGCGGGCGACCGTGGGTGCGCGGCACGTGATCGACGGAGCGACCGGCCTGGTGCTCGACGCGCTCGAGCGGATGGCTCCGGACGATGACGGCACGGTCTTCACAATGGCCGACATGGGGTGCGCCGACGGCGGCACCTCGCTCGGCATGGTGGTCACGGTGCTCGGCGAACTGCGGCGCCGCCTGCCGTCACGCCCGCTGCAGATGGTCTATACCGATTTGCCGCGGAACGATTTCAGCGAGCTGTTCCGCACGGTGCTGGGATCGGGGCACCTCGACGGAATCGGGGATCTGTCGGTCTTCGCGTCGGGGACCTCGTTTCACCGGCCGATATTCCCGCCGTCGACGCTCAACCTCGGCTTCTCGGCAACGGCGTCGCACTACACCGACGCGGTTCCGTGCGCGATTTCGGGCCACGTCCACATGGTGGGCGCGACGGACAGCGAGCGGGCCGCCTGGGTGGAGCAGGGGCGTCTCGACTGGGAGCGCATCCTCACCAGCCGGGCGCGGGACCTGGCGGCGGGCGGCCGGCTGGTTCTGGTGAATTTCGGGATCGACGAGGCCGGCCGCTACCTGGGGGCCACCGGGGGCGTGAACATGTTCGACATGTTCAACACGCTGTGGGCGGAGCTGCGTGATGACGGGGCGATTACCTCAGACGAGTACGCCGCGACCAACTTCCCGCAGTGCTACCGCACGGTGGATGAGTTCGCGGCACCATTTTCCGACCCGGGAGGGCCGGTCCGGGGCGCGGGCCTGGTGCTCGAGCACGTCGAGACCCGGGTGGTCCGCTGCCCGTTTGCCGTGGCATTCGGGGAACACGGTGACGCGGCCCGGTTTGCGCGCGAGTACATCCCGACCCTGCGCTCCTGGAGCGAGGCGACCTTCGCGGCCGGACTGGCGCCATCCCGGCCCGGGGCGGAGCGCCGGGCGATTCTCGACCGGTTCTACGATACCTACGAGTTGCGGGTGCGGACTTCGCCAGACGGACACGCGATGGACTACGTTCACTGCTACCTGGTGGCCGCGAAGACGTGATTTCAGGCGAGGACCGGCACCCGGGACGAGGATTGCGAATGCTCCACTTCGACATGTTCAGCACCCTGTGGGCGGAACTGCACGACGACGGGGTGATCACCGGTGACGAGTACGCCGCGACAAACTTCCCGTAGTGCTACCGCACGGTGGACGAGTTCACGGCAACCTTCGCCGACCCGGAGGGGCCGGTCCGGCGCGCGGGCCTGGTGCTCGAGCACGTCGAGACCCGGGTGGTCCGGTGCCCGTTTGCCGTGGCACTCGGGGAGCACGATGATGCGGCCCGGTTTGCGTCTGTGACGTGAACTGATAGGAATCTTACAAACGATGCCGTCGGGAGGGGGCGTCCACCCCATCGCTGTTGACGTCGATGCTCAGCTCCGAGGCGCTGGCGGGCCCGGTCGAGATCTGGTGCCAGGACGAAGCGCGCGTCGGCCAGAAGGGGATGACGACGCGCGTCTGGGCGAATGGGAAGCAGCGTCCGCGCATCGTGCGCGACCATCGCTATGGCTCCGTCTCTCTGTTCGCCGCCACCTGCGCGGAGCGCGGCGTCGGCATCGCACACGTGGCTGATAAGGCGAACACGGCGTCGATGAACGAGCACCTGGCGGCGATCGGCGCGGCCGTGGCGCCGGGTACGCACGGCGTGGTCGTACTGGACGGGGCAGGCTGGCGTCGCTCGGGCGACCTTCTCGTTCCCCCAACCTGACGCTCCTGCATCTGCCGCTCTACAGTCCGGAGCTCAATCCCATGGAGCAGATCATTCTGTTCCTGAAATCGAACCGCTTCGCCAACCGCGTGTTCATGGATGTCGCTGCTCTGAGAGAGGCCTGCTGGGCGGGGTGGCAATGGCTCACCGACCAGCCCGATGTCATCACAAAGACGACCCAGCGCAGCTGGACTGTCGCGCCATTGTGCTGATCCCGATGCCTCAATGTATCGGTTCATATGACTTGCGGTTGGTACGAGCTCCAGTTGTGCCGGGAACCGCCGACGGTGGACACGGCGGCCGGGCTCCGCCTGGTCCGGCACGGCGCTTGCAGATCGAAGCCGCTTGTCTTCCACGCGAACGATGCGCCGTGCGGTCGCGGATCGCCGGCAAGTGCGGTGTCCTCCCGTCGCGGTTCCAGCCGCCGGGTGGCTTCGTATTGTGTCGCTTGACGCTTGACGCGCTTCTTCGATAGCTTCCGCCATGAAGATTCGGAACGTGATTCACAGGGAGCTGCGCCGGTTCATCGAGGAAGACAGTGCCGCGACGATCCCGCCCGCAGCCGTGCCGAAGCTGCGGCGCATGCTGTCGTTCCTCCAGGACATGGAACGCGAAGACGAGTTGCGGACGGTTCCGGGCTGGAACGCGCACCGGCTTACCGGCGACCGCAGGGGCGTCTGGAGCCTGACGGTGCCCAGGAATTGGCGGCTCACCTTCCGGATCGACCGGGCCGAGGGCGAGATCGTCGACCTCGACTACGAGGATTACCACTAGGAGGCGATGATGGGCACGACACGGGGCTTGCGGATGAAGAACCCGGCCCACCCGGGCGGGTTCGTGAAGAGCGAGATCGTCGAGGCGATGGACCTGTCGGTGACCGGGGCCGCGGCGGCGCTGGGGGTCACGCGCCCGGCGCTGTCCGCGCTGCTCAACGAGCGGTCGAGCCTCTCGCCCGAAATGGCGCTCAGGATCGAGAAGGTGTTCGGCGTGTCGATGGACACGCTGCTGCGCATGCAGACCAGCTATGACATCGCCCGGACCCGCGAACGCGAGGGCGAGATCGACCTCGTTCCGTTCGAAAGGCGGGTCGCCTGAGCGTCGATCCCGAGACAGCGTTGTGGGGAGGGCGGCACAGTCGAACGAATTGCCCTGCCCGGTGGACCGTAGAACGCGGGACGTCGCCGAGGCTTTATCCAAGTTCGCTGGTTTGGTGTGCGAAGAAGCCGGGACAGGAATTGCGGGACCGGGTGGAGCTGTGGCTTGCCTGGCGGCGGGTGGAGCACGAGGTGGCGGAAGGTGTGCTCGGCGCGGAGTTCGACCGTGCCGACCGCGCGGAGCTTCGCACGAAGGTCAAGGACGCCGAGGGCGCGGCCAGGGACGAAGTGTGGGGCGGTTACCGTTTCGTGGCCCCCGCGGACAGGAAGGCCGAAAGCGGTCTCAAGATCATCGATCTTGGAGCCGGTCACAGCAGCGCCAGCGAAACGCTCTGCGGTCGCGTCATCGGCGCTCTGAAGACCGAGGCCCTGCTCAACGAGTCCGTCGGCGCCGGCTATCTGGACTGGCACTGGCCGCCGGCGTTCAAGGACACCGGAGCATGGCCGTTCAAGAGTTTGCGCTGGAGCTTTGTCGACGGTTCGCTGACACGACTTACCGATCCCGATGCGGTACTGCGCCGGAAGATCGTCGAGTTCGTTGAAGCCGGGTCCTTCGGCTTGGCCTCCGGGGCCAGGGACGGCGGTGGTGGATACGAGGCCGATCATGTCGCGCTCCTCGACCTGCTCAAGGGTCTGCCCTGCCAGGTGTGGTCTCGGGCCACCCGTCTGCGCTTTATGACGAGTTGCTGGCGGGCTGGCGTCGGCTGGCGCTGCAGGTGACGACGCAGGCCCAGGTGCGGACCGAGGTCGTGTGGTTCAACTTCGCGCCCGACCGGGTGCACTGGGCGAGCTATGCGGGCCGGAACTTCACTGACCGCCAGCGCATCAAGCGCAAGGCGGCCAACTGGGGCCGGCGCTACAAGGCCATGCCGGCGGGCGAACGCTTGGCGGTGCTGGCCGCGATCATGGCCGTGGAGGCCGACGAGGGTTCGTGGCAGTATCGCGCTGGCACGAGGACCTCGCTGCCCACGACGAGGCCTTCGCGTGCCCGCAGGATCTTTTCACCCCACGCTCCTTCGCAATGACCGCCGTCAAAGCCATCCGGGAATGGGGCCAGGGGCTGCTGCGCCTGAGCGCGGCGCTGGTCAAGGAGAACGACGCGCTGGAGCGCGAGAACGCCAGCTTGCGCGAGCGGATCGGCGAACTCGAGCGCAGCGCCGCGCTCGACAGCACCACCAGTTCCAGGCCGCCGGCCAGCGACGGTCTGAAGCAGAGCGGAACCCAGGAGAAGCGCACCCGGAGCCAGCGCGCCAAGTCCGACAGACCCAGCGGCGGCCAGCCGGGCCACAAGGGAACCACCCTGGAGCGGGACCGAGAACCCGGACCACGTCGTGGATCATGACACGTCCGCCTGTGCAGGCTGCGGCGTGCCGCTGTCGCACGATGATCGTCACGGAGCTCCGTCTGCCGGCAGGTCTTCGATGTGCCCGAGCCGCAGCCCCTCGAGGTCACCGAACATCGCGGCCATCGTTGCCTCTGCGCTGCCTGCGGCACCGTGACGACAGCCGTCTTCCCGAACGGCGTGAGCGCTCCGGTCCAGTACGGGCCGCGCATCAGCGCGCGGGTGACCGACCTGTTGCACGCCCAGTTCATTCCCGAGATGCGCGTCGCCGAGGTCATGAGCGACCTCTTCGCCGCACAACAGCGCCACACACCTCCCGAAACCCGCGCCGCCACCGTCATGACGGTGGCGAGGATCGGCGGACATATCCATCGCACCAAGGGACCACCTCCGGGAACCGAGGTCATGTGGCGCGGCTACGCAACACTCGTTGAATGGTGTGTCGGGTATCAACTCAGAATGGAGCACGAACGTAAGAGAAAGTGAAACCACTATTACACTTCAACCACTCTTGTGGGGCATGGGCAGCACTAGAGAAAGCTGCGCTCTTCTGGCACCGTTTGCAGACTGGCATTGTCCTGCCGCGCCACCGAGATAACCGCAAGACGAACTGACTTCTCCGTTCCCTTCCAGCAACCAGTCCCTATCATTCCTCAAGTATCTCCCAAGCATCCCATGAAACAACCACCGCCAGAAGTTCCGATGCCGACTTGTCGTAAGTGACGCGCCATCGATCGATTATATCCCGTCCCAGCAACGAAGGAACGGTCATCAGTTCTTCCGCCGGCTTACAAATATGCAGCTCGATTTCGTACCCGTACAGCGCCTCATCACCGACGAAGACCAGATACGCCGACTCCACGAAATTCTCCGAAGTCCCGCCGATTCCCAGCGTCGATATCTCCTGCTCGAACAACCCGTAGTCGATTCCCATCCGCTGCGCATCGAGAGGCATCAGCAGGGAAGTATCCGCTCCGGTATCGAAAATGAACGAGACATTCCCGCTCCAATCCAGACGTGGGAGCAGGACATGCCCCTCCATGTACGGCCGGCCGGAGGTATCGCCGAACCTTCCTCGCAGCATGCTAGAGGATCAACGTGCGCTGGTTTTTCTCGATGAAGCGAACGATCGTATCGCCGAGCGGAATTCCTCGCCTCTCCAGCTCCTCCATGAGCGATGGCAGATCCTCGGCTTTCGCCGATACTTCGCCTCGATACACCCCAATCCACTGCAATGGGTGCTCATCGACGAGACGAGGTCGATCATTGGAGAGCATTTCCGCGGACTTCGAAAACTCCCGCAGGCCCCTCGCGATATCCTTGGGAGCGCTCCCGAGGCGAGTCAGTATCGGGTTTTTCGGATCAGTCATTCGAAGCTCTTTCATCATGTGGCGCTACCACCCGCCTCTCGACCCTCGGCAGCCTCCGCCGACCAGTCGATCTTGGACTGAACGCAACGCGGAATCCACCACCATGAATCGCGGTCGGCATGCGAACAGGTACGCTTCATGATCCATCGACTATCGGGCGACAACGCGTTTCCGGGCCACCCGCGTACGTTATGCAGCCTCTTCTGACTGCCGTGCAGCCGCGACCTGCCTCCTGCCTGGGCCTGCTCGTGTCTGCCCGGGCGCGTCGCGGCTTCAGCCTGCCGGCGACCCTCCTTTGCGCTATCGCCGTGCAGGGCAAATCCGCTCCTAACACCACCGGATGCGACCGTTTCGCAACCAGAAGTGCAAGCGGCAGTCCTTCTTGCGCCAAACAGATGGATGCAGCGTCACAGCCCCATCCGTATTCCGCCTCACACGCCAACATGGCCGTTCGTCGGGCAGCAGGTTCATCTGCAGAACCCGCCCGCAACCGCACGGGCAAAGCAGTGCGACCTGCTCGTCGAACCCGTCTTCGCGAACGATGTAGACTGTGTGCCGCAGGAGTTGCGCTGGCAACGAATCCTCCACCACCATCGTCCGGTAAGGTGGGATGAACCAGTGCTCCACCCATTCGCGGAACCGCCTGAAGGCGTAACGCAGCTGCTTCACGCCGCCCGCCTTTCCACCAGTTCCAGCATATCGAGCGGCGGCGTCACATCGCCCCTGCCCACCTTGCCCGCCATGAGCTCGCATATGCCCTCATCCGGGTCGCCGAACAGCTCCATGCTCGCAAGGCTGAATTCTACTGCCGCCCAGGTCGCGTTCGGCTCTTCCCGAAAGGGGTGGATCCGGGCCAGGAACTCGTTCACCGCGAGGGACGCCGCGAACATGTTGACGCTGATTACCGCGGGTCGCTGAACGCCCGCCCCCCTGATGTAGCCATCCTTCACCTGCTGGCGATGCGCATCGGGATCGTTGCGCCTCAGCCCCGCAGCCGCAACGTCGCTCATGGTGAACAGTCCCCGGCTCAGCAGGCTCGACCGTCCCGGACGCAGGTAGTTGACCGTGCCGCACACCTCACGAATGCGCCCCTTCCTGGGCCCGCTTGGGACGGCTTGCAGCCTCACGCCGATATCGAAGTACGGCAGCGTGTAGTAGGTCGCCAGTGCGTTAAGCAGGTACCGCCCGTCGACGCTGTCCATGCATCCGAACAACACGTCGCATTGCGCCACGGCCTGAACCGCCTCCGGCTCCCACAGGTTCTGCCTAATCCGGATCACCCGGGTCCCGAGCCCGGTCCGCTCGATCGCATCGGCCTGGACATCAACCTTGAGCCGCTTCTCGTCCACGTCCTGCATGGTCGAATTCGGCACACGGATGACATTGCGCTCTTCCATGTGGTCGTCATCGACGATGACCAGTTCACCAACGCACAGGCGCTGTAGCTGTTCGATAACGGGACCGCCCGTCCCCGAGGCGCCAACGACGCCGATCGACAAGCGCCTCATCCGTTCGATCGTGCCCTCGCCGAAGATCTGCGCATCCGCCGCGACAAAGCGGGGCGACCCCGCACCGCCCGAATCAGCATACCAGAAGTCAAGGTTATCGCCCGCGACTGCAATACAGTCGATGGGTTCCAACGCCCGGCCGGACCTCAGTACCCGGCCGAACATCACGCCGTCGGGAAGCATTACCGCGCTTCCGTGCGCAACATTCGCTTCCACCCATCCGCGGATCATCGGCAAGAGGCGGGCGTCGCCCTCATTGTCGGCCGCCGAAAACGCCGCGCCGCCCGAAGGATGACTGTGCACTTTGACCACCGACAGTCCTTCCTCGGCCGCGCGGTCGAGCATGGGGGCAACATAATCCGGCGACCACGTAACCTGAGTGGCCGTGCGTTCAGAGCATTGATCGTAGGGTACGCCTTGAATCTCCCGCACGACGAGGCGCTCGCGCCTGTCACCCGCGCGACGTCCGCACAACAGCAGCGCCACCGCCTCCTTTCCGTCGCCCGGGAAGAGGAAGCATTTCAGGTGCTCATGCTGATCCCCGGAGAGCGAAAGCCTGACTGGCGCGCTCATCGTTCGAATTCCCGCGCGAGCCAGTCCTCGATCAGGAAGACGTGCGTGTCCAGACCGTCCACACCCGGCCTCCACGGATTCTGCCCCGTTCTGTGACGCGACCAACGCTGGTACGTCTTCCCGTCAATGTCTTGTGTGGCCTGCGTCGCTCCTATCGCCCTGCCATCCTTCCGCGCCAACGCCGGAAAGAAATACACCATGTTCAGCTCCGTGTTCGGGTAGCCGGTTTCCATGCGGACCGCCGCCGTCACGCGAAGATGGTTGTACCCCTCTTCCGTCGCAAATTCGTGGACCAGCACCCATTGGGAGCCATCCGAGATGGTCTCCCACAGGAGTCCGTACTCTTCCAGGAACTTCTCATCCTGCGGCAGCAGGTCGAAGTCGCGACGAACGCCCATGCTTCAGCCCTCGGTCTGGTCGCGAGGCAGCGCCTTGAACTTCTCCACGCCCGGCCGCCGGAGGTCGATCTTCTCGTCGAGACCCACCTTGCGCGACCGTTCGCCCGCGAACTTTACCCGGAGCGTGTGATCCTTCGCCGGCAGCAGACCCGCCAGTGTGAGCACCTCCAGCCCGGTCGGCGTCGGATCGCGCACGACATTAGGAGTCGGCGTTCACCTTGAAGCGGTACCCCTTCGCGAGCGGCGGTCGTTTGCCGAGCTTCGCGTATTCTTCGAGATCGACGACCTCGTCGAGGATGGCTTCCACGCCCGACTCGTCGCACTGCGACGGTTCGGTTCCGATCTTGTCCAATGTTTCCATCGTCTTGTCCTCCTCAATGGATCCACCCAGCATCACCCATGGGCCAGGGACATTCGCTATTGTGAGGACGCATGCTTAGTATGTCAAGCAATAATCGAGCATGCTTGAGCTCAACGGCCTCCGTCGCTACACTCCAAGCTCGCGAAACCCGATGCACGGGGCGGACCCACGTCCGCCCCGCCACCCAGAGGAGCAGCGTGACGCCGACACTCGGACAATATCTCGCCTCCATTCGCACGGATCGGAAGATGACCCTGCGCGAAGTCGAAGAGGCAACCAACCGGCAGGTCTCCAATGCCTATCTCAGCCAAATCGAGAATGACCGGATCGGCAAACCTTCGCCGAACATCCTCCATTCGCTTGCTGAGACCTACGCCATCAGTTTCGAAAACCTGATGGAAAAGGCGGGTTACCTCATGTCCACCACCCGTCGTTCCGATGACGATCGCCATGGCCGGGTTGCGACATTCGCCGAGTACAATCTGACCGAGGATGAGGAATCTGAATTGCTGCAGTACTTGCAGTTCATACGAAGCAGGAGGCAGGCCCATGACCCGACCTGACGACAGTACCCTCGACCCAGAGGATCTCCGCGCGGTCGAGGAACAAGCCCACCGGCTCCTCGACCGCGCAGACGCCTGGAACCGCTACCCCGTTCCTGTCGACGACATTCTCGCCGCAGCAAAGGTGCGCCTTGCGCCGACCAGCGCATTTGATCCTGCGGCCATCATTTCGTACCTCAGGGGCAAGACCGCCGGTGCACGCGGTCGTATCAAATCCGCGATCACCAAAGTCTTCGGGCTCTACGACGCGACCGAAGCCCTCATCCACGTCGACAACACAGTTGAGCGGGCGCAGACTTTCAGCGGGGATTCAGGGCTGATTCGCTCGGATTAATCGAGGTTTTTGTGAGGGTGCCCCCCGGCAATCTTGCAAGAAGGCCGCCGGAGGGCTTGTCTCGGCGACGGTGAAATCATCTGAGACGGCCCCAATGTCGCACAAGCTGTTCCGCCACTCCATGCTTTCCGATGCCCGGGTGTGGGCTTTCCTGAAGCGGATCGACGCGGCGGAGGCGGAGGCCTGCCGTGCGGCGGGCTGTCCGCGCTGCGGCGGAGACCTTCACAGCGCGACCTACCCGCGCAAGCCGTACGGCCTGACCCCGGTATAGAGTATAGAGCAGGTTCCGCTTCAGCATCGCGTAGTGCTGCGTCAGCACCGGGATCACCACCGCCGGATACTCCGAGCCCTGGCTCTTGCGAACCGTCGCGGCATAGGCCGGCACTAGGGTGTCGAGCTCGCCGAAGCCGTAGAGGAGATTGCGCCCCTCGAAGCGCGCGCTCAGCTCGCCCGCCTCGGGGTTCACGTCCACGACCGCGCAGATGTCCCCATTATAGACCTCCTTGTCGTAGTCGTTCTCGTTCTGCATCACCTTGTCGCCCGGCGCAAAGGTCCAGCCGAAGCGCTCGACCTTGCGCTCGCCGGCCGGGTTGAGCGCCGCCTGAAGCTCGATGTTGAGTGAACGTGAGCCGGCACCGCCCCGGCTCATCGGACACAGCACCTGGATGTTGCGCACCGGATCGAGGCCGAAGCGCCGCGGGATGCGGGTCTTCACCAGCTCATCGGACACAGCACCTGGATGTTGCGCACCGGATCGAGGCCGAAGCGCCGCGGGATGCGGGTCTTCACCAGCTCGACGATCCGCGAGACCGCTGTCTCCGGATCCTCGGCCGTCACGAAATAAAAGTCGCTCTCGTCGCAAACGTGGGTCTAGGCGATATGCTCAAGGCCAGACGGCGCGTGGCGGCGCTGTCGGCGCTCCGCGGCCCGTATCCGCGGCGATTGGCACCACCGGGCCAGTTTCGATCTCTCGCGGCGCTTCGGTACGGTCGTGATCGAAGACCTGAACACCCGGAACATGACCGGTTCCGCTCGTCGGACGATGGAGAAACCGGCCCTGCTGTGGTTTGCAGCAGCGTGCTGTGGTTTCAGAATAGGCTGGTGTTGCAGGTTGCGCCAGACCCGAATGCAACCGTGCTGTAGTTTGGAGAGAAGCATGTCTGAGTCAAAGATCGACTTCTATCTACAAGAATGCAAAAAATTGGGCAGAGAAACAGATTATAGTACAAAGGCAACCGCATTCGATTTGGTTTCAGTATATGAAACTCCGAGAAGCAATTAGCACTATTCAAGAATTGCGTGCTACCACGGTGGAAGGTTCACTGGCGTCGGATCAACGTCAGGAAACCGGTCACCAAGCAGTGGATCAAGCCGATCCGAAAGAAACTTCTCAACACTCTCCTGAGAAGATTCCGGTACCTTTGCCCATGTAACTCGCAGGTGCAGGTGTTCCACCATCGTTTGTTCTACATACTTTATTTTCTCATCAGTGCGGTGGGCGGCGATCCTAGCAGAGATATCACCTTTTCCTACACGTATTGTCATTAAAGGATCGCTGTCTATCCATATGATATATACCCCACTAGGATTATTAGATAATGGAAGCTGCAAATTACGGAATGAGCACCAATGGTGATCATCGCCACAAGTACGCCAATGAAGACTAAGGGCGGTAGCCATTTTAGAACTCTATCTTCCAGCGCAAGCCAACGATGGATTCGTCGTCTTGGCTGTCGGTGATCTGACTGCTGGTCATAATGCCGATCCGCTGCCCATTCCCAAACAGATAGTCAGCAGTGATCCCGGCTTCGCCCTCGTTGGTGAATGTGGGCACGATCTGGACCGGCTGGGCTAGATTCGTATAACTCTTAGCCCACTCGACGATGATCCACAGAGCTAGGAGCCCGCCAGCCACGCCAGCCATGACACCCCAATTGACATCGTCATCCTCTTCCTCGCGATGACAATGGTATCCGCCCGTGGCGGTCTCGCGGTGGCAGCCGTCTTGATTCAAGCCGCCTCCATGCGCAAGCAGAACCGACGGTAACAGCAGTGACACGACAAACGCCGCAAGGATAGATCGCCTCATAGAAACCTCCTGCAGATCACAACACACCCCATTTAGGGACCGCAATTTGGCTGCAACCGCACCGCCCAGCAAGCAGTTTGAGCTAAATCAGGGAAATGTGATCGTCGGTAGGGAAAACGGGGCTGCGCTGATACCGGCAAGCTAGCGCGAATCGTCGTCCGTAGCGCTTAGCGGGTGCCGGGCTGTGTGAACACCACATGGCAAACATGAGGAGTTCCCGCCTGTCGCCCGAGCTCCATCAGTGCTTTGACTTCAATGCACCACCTTCCGGCCACCGAATCGCAACAGTCATTATAATTCACGTGCGAGGCGCTTGACCGGCTGTGACCGCCTATAGCCTTTTACAGCCCTCTTGACAGCCATTCCAAACTCTATGTTAGCGCGCAAGGAGGCCACCCTGCCCCTATGGGACTGGCTAAAAGAACGGACCCCCGGTTGCACGCACAGCCGGGGGTCCAGTTTTGACCGCTCACCACCAGGGTGATATGATCGGATATAGGTGCCCGGCGGATGCTGATACCCGGCGGATGCTGATACCCGGCGGATGCTGATACACCCGCCGGGCTGCAAACATTCACCTGCCTTGGAGAAAACAGATGGCTCAACAAGAGAAATTAGCGTTATACGAGCTGCTTGACGATTCCCACCGGAAGACAATGTGGGCCAACCTTCCACGCAGTAGGCCACCAGTCGTTGTCTTCAAGGGGTACTACAACACAACCGAATCAGCCCGACGATGATCCGTCCTGTACTCGGGGCCGCATTCACGGCCCTTGTCCTGACTGACGCTGCCCGGAAGTGCCTACAGCCACAGCGGCGGCACCAACGCGGCCGGCTGCCACACCAACCGCCAGACCGGGCACTATCACTGCCATACACCGAAGACGTATGCACCCAATTCAACGACCTACTGCCATGTCGCGGATGGGGTCTATCGCTGCGGGTACGCTCGCAGCACCTGCAATGTCCTGATCAACAGCTTTGGCGGCTATTGCGTGCGCGAGTAGTTGGCCCCGGCGTTCTAACACCAGCATCGCCCCGCCGATCACGAACAGCAGTCCACCAGTGATCACCGTGATGACATCTCCGACGAACACCCCGAACAGAATGATCGTCATTCCAGCAATGGCCGTCATCGCGGTCCCGGAGTAGGTTGCAACGGTTCCTCGTTCACGTCTGATACACCCTCGGGCTGCGCACTGGAACCAGCAGGCGCCAGAGCGTCCGGGTGAAAACTCCCTTCCTTGCACACCGTTCCAGCGAACCAGACGCAGAGCAGGTTATCGCCGTACGCTTCCTCGCCGTTGATCGTCATCACCGGACCACCAGACTTCAACTGCACCGTATCGCCGATCTTGTGCGTCGCCATGCGTGACCTCCCGGCTCCAAATGAAAACCCGGTCGTTCGCTGCAACCGGGGTTTCCGTGAAGGTGTAAAGACGACTCACCGCGGACCAGAAACGTACCAGCAGCTCGACCTCGATGCCACGTGCCTGGTCGCACGAACGTCCCACAGTGAAGCGGTCCGGCCTAACCGATAGACTGGACGCGTCTCCGGCCCGGGTGACCTCGCGCACGCAGGGTCCTAACTACCAGACCACCCATCAGGATGGGGCATCTGTGAGACGTTCGCCCCGCGAGCGTGACCGATTGCCCGAGAAGACGCAATACGGCATGATGTCCCTGCTAGTAGCTGCTATAGGAGATCACCACAATGACGGCTAACGAAGCTGATGCGAAAATCGGGCGCGCTTTTTCCGAGCGGCGCGATTTGATCAAGAAGATTGCCTGTTTGAAAGGTCAGCTTACCACAATCGGGAATGCTGCTGTGCTGTTGGGGAACTCTCCCGGCTATGCTGAAGCAGAGACCGTAATGGAGTCTGCCTCAGATGTGCGAGAGGATTACGCGGAGCTGCGGCGCTCGCGTAGCCGTCTGGCAGAACTCGAAAAAGTTCTTTCTTGAGCGTGCTGGACGCCCCTGGGGAGGCAGTTACCCGGTTGCTAGCTTATGCGGTGTAGCTTAGTTGTTTGGTCCGACTGACTAGCACGTAGTCATGAAATTTCAGATTGGGATCACTCATGAGTTCCTTGGCCCGATCTAAGTTGCCAGACCGGCACTCCGGGATCAGCAGCGCCAGAAACTGCAACCAGATGGTGACGGTGTCATCCTTTTCGTTCGGGCACGGAATATAAAACTGATCTAAAATCGTCATGACTTCAAGTTTGGCCATGTAATGACTTCGAACGAACTTATCCGGGGCCATGTCGCCGGTAAGCATGATGTGAAATTGAGCCTCCAGCTTTCGGATAAACGTCCGGAATAGGATCCGATTGATCAGCGGAAGCTGATTAAGACCGACCGAGAATGCGATCCAGCGCAGGGTGGCCCCTACCCACTTAATCGGGAGCAAAATAGCAAACATCCGACGTATCATGCAGATTACTCCTGGCATGTCAATTTAGGGCGTCAACCGAATTGCTATTATGATCCACTTGACACCTATTTTAACTCTATGGTACCGTTACCGGCACCGGGCGGATTCGACATCTACGGCTTTCCTAACGTGAAGACAGCAAACTGTGCAATATGTGATCACATATAGCTTGGGACAACCATACATCAATTTATTCGTGAGAAAAAAGCTATCCAAGTTAGGTGCGACGCAGCTTATGCCCTGCCTGCACCCCCGACGCTTGCCAAAGTGCCCGCCCACAACACCTCGCGCACATGCTTCGCGTGCGGCGCGGTGGACAGCCGGAGTCGCAAGAACCAGGCGAGCTTCGTCTGCACCACCTGCGGACATCGAGACCACGCGGACATCAATGCGGCAAAGGTCATCCTGCGTCGGAACACGGCGTCTATGCGCGTGGAGGAAAGGCATTGGCCCTCCGGTGAAGCGAGAACTATCGGTGGAGCGACAAGGTTGGGTAGGCCACTGGCGCGCGCATCCTTAGGTGAAGGCTTATCCGGTCCCGCTCTTTCGATTGCGGGTGGGAGCGCAGTTCCACCATAGACCACGTTTCCAGCGACCCCCCCCCGAAATTCCGTACGTCCGGTTTTCCCGGGTACGGCTTCAAGCATCAGGCACCTCACAGTTCGGTACGGGGCCTTCCGCAGCGTCGTCGAGGTAAAGGCTGACCCAGCCATACCCCCGATCGGGCGCCGCGTTTGCTCCACCCTTCGACGATGCCGTCCACCGAGTGATCTTCCGCCACTGGGTGCGGACCCGTCGGCCGTCACATCGTCACCTGTGCCCTGAGGTCCTCGCTCCAGACGGGTTGTGTTGTCCCGTCCATCATCGCTTAATCGACCTCATCCGCCAGTGAAAGAAACTCCGTGCCATATCCCGCATCACGGTTATAGGTCCGGTCTTTGACATTCAAGGGTCATCCTGTCTGCTCCTTTCACCTTCCGGTTTTTCACCACTGAACTTTCCCGGATTGCCGCCGTCTCTACCCCAGAGAACCCGATGCGTGCTCCTCAGTTCTTCCGCATCGGCACTGGCCATCAGGCAGACCCTTGGCATTCTCGACTACCCCACGAATCAGCTTCGTGTGGGAGATTTATTTCGGGGCTTCATACAATCGTTCGCTTTCGCTACGGCCCTCCGGCTTGCTCGCCACCCTGGCTGACCGGATCAGCGGAGCTCTGTGTCTCCACCGGCCCACGGTGGCTTCCTACATCCCAGCTCGCTGGCCTCGGGTCACCACGAGACCAGTGGGATATGCTACGGCACCAAACTGAGAACTGTGCCGGCGGGACTTTCACCCGCAAGTTCAGCAGCTAGCCTCGCTGCACCCCTGCCGGAAATCTCCGGCCTGCAGGCCGGGGAAGATGTTAACTCGATCTTGAACGTGTCATCGGAGACCGCGCGGGTCCGGGCTTGAATCGGTCCCATAGTCTTCCCATTGTGCGGTTTCGATCGTGCCGTCGTCGGCACGGGCGGCGACAAGCTCGCCGGCACCTCAGCGCAGGGAGGGACGGACATCGCTCAACCCACCTCCACAGGCAATTCCGGCCCGGGCGTCCTACCA
>Ga0209544_1002194_pt1 | contig 18231 bp, 16 predicted proteins | sample MesohylPK_FD_187297 | JGI IMG/M metagenome (GOLD analysis project Ga0209544, IMG submission 187297) | Host-associated microbial community of the marine sponge Aplysina aerophoba from Gulf of Piran - sponge mesohyl, lysed by proteinase K... | ecosystem: Host-associated > Porifera > Sponge >...
GATGCTCGGCCTGGTGCTGGCCGACAACCTCGTCGCGCTCTTCGTCTTCTGGGAACTCACCACGATCTCCTCGTTCCTGCTCATCGGCTACTCGCATGAGAGCGCCACGGCCAGGCGCGCCGCTCTTCAAGGGCTGCTCGTAACCGGCGCGGGCGCCCTGGCGATGCTGGCCGGCTTCGTCGTCCTGGGCCAGGCTGTCGGCACTTTCAGCCTGCGGGAGATGCTGGCCAACCAGCAGGCCTTCGCCGATCACCCGCACTACACGGCGGTCGTCGTCCTGGTGCTGCTCGGAGCCTTCACCAAGTCGGCGCAATTCCCGTTCCACTTCTGGCTGCCGAACGCGATGGCGGCTCCGACGCCGGTCTCGGCCTACCTGCACTCGGCCACGATGGTCAAGGCCGGGGTGTTCCTGCTGGCGCGCCTGACTCCGCTGCTGGGCGGGACCGCGCTCTGGATGGAGACGCTGACCGCGGTGGGAGCGGTGACGGCGGTGTACTCGGCCTTCGTGTCTCTCGGCAAGACCGACCTGAAGCAGATCCTGGCGTACACGACGGTCATGGCGCTCGGCACGTGCGTCCTGTTTCTCGGATCGTCGCCGCTGTCGGGGCCGGGCGAGCCGTCGCGGGGAGTCCTGGCCGCGCTCGCGTTCCTGGTCGCGCACGCCCTCTACAAGGCGGCCCTGTTCCTGGTGGCGGGGACGATCGAGAAGGCGACCGGCACGCGCGATCTGGCGCGGCTCGGGGGGCTGTGGAGAGCCATGCCCGTCACGTTCGCGGCCGCGGTCGCCGCGGCGGTCTCGATGGCCGGCGTGCCGTACTCGATCGGGTTCCTCGGCAAGGAGCTCCTGTACACCGTCGGCTTCGCGGCCGACACCGCCGCCTACCTTCCGTGGGCGACCTTCCTCGCCGCGGCGCCCATCGCGACCATTGCGATGGTCCTGGCGATCAAGCCGTTCTTCGGCCCGCGCCCCGACTACGGCAAGCAGGCGCGGGAAGGCCACTGGGCGCTCTGGTGCGGCCCCGTCGTGCTCGGTGCGGTCGGCATCTACTGGGGGCTGGCCCCGGAGTTCCCGTTCCTGCGCCTGCTCGTGCCCGCGGAAACGGCCGTGATCGGGCAGGCCCTGGATAGCGGGCACGCTCCCTGGCACAGCACGGGCGAGGCCCTGATGCTGACCCTCGCGACGCTGGCCGTGGCGGTGCTGGGATTCTGGACGCGAGGCCCGATTGCGGCGGCGCTCGGCGGCCTCCGGAGATGGATTCCGCTCAGCGGTGACCGTGCGTACGACGCGGCCATGAACGGGATCGCGGCCGTCGCGGCCTGGCAGACCCGTCGACTGCAGTCCGGCGTCCAGCGACACTATCTGCTGATCGTGTTCGCCACCTTCGGGCTCGCTCTGGCGGCGACTCTCTGGATCAAGGGCGTGGTCCCGGGTCCGGTGCGTTTCGGGGACGCAGCATTGCTCGAGTGGTCGCTGGCCGCCCTGGCAGCCGCGGCGTCGATCGTGATCATCCGCTCTCGATCCCGTCTGCTCGGGATCTGTGCGCTCGGCGTGGTGGGGATCAGCACGGCCCTCATCTTCCTGCTCTTCGGGGCGCCGGACGTCGCGATGACGCAGTTGACCGTCGAGACGCTCGTCACGGTGATCGTCGCGATAGTCCTGCTCAAGCTCCCGAGCTTCAGGAACGAGGCCTGGCCTTCGGGACCCGCACGCCTGCGCAACGGCATCGTCGCGGTGACGGTCGGGATCGGCGTCACCCTGCTCATGCTCGCCGTTACGGCGTCCCCGCCCCCACCGGATCTCCAGGAGTACTTCGAGCGTACCGCCGTGCCCGGTGGCCAGGGCAGGAACATCGTCAACGTGATACTCGTCGATTTCCGTGCGCTCGACACGATGGGGGAGATCACCGTGCTCGCGATCGCGGGCGCGGCGGTCTTCGCGCTGCTGCTGCCGGGAGCCCGGCGGCGCGAGGACGCTCCGCTTCCGGGCCCGGAGGGAACGGCAGCGCGCGCCCAGGTGTCGGACGGCAACATCGTGAACACCATGATCCTGCGGGAAACCACGCGCCGATTGGTCCCGCTGATTCTCATCTTCTCCGTCTTCCTGCTGCTGCGGGGCCACGAGCACCCCGGCGGCGGCTTCGTCGGCGGGCTGGTCGCGTCGATCGCGCTCAGCCTGTACGCGTTCGTCTTCGGCCCGCAGGCGGCGCGAGGCATCCTGCGCGTCGACCCCCGCGCGGTCGGCGCCTTCGGTCTGGCCGTGGCAATCGCATCGGGCTTCGTCGGATCGATCCGGGATGCCGCCCCGTTTCTGACCAGCCAATGGGGAACCCTGGCGGGGCTGAAGATAGGCACGCCGGTGATCTTCGACGTCGGCGTCTACCTGGTCGTCATCGGCGTCGTGCTGAGCTTCGTCATCGGCATCAAGGAGCAGTAGCCGGAATGGAACCCGTCATCGCGGTGCTGGTCGGCGTCCTGATGGCCGCGACGGTCTACCTGATGCTCGGCCGCAGCTTCGTGCGGTTCATCTTCGGGCTGGCGCTGCTGTCCCACGCCGCCAACCTGGTGATCTTCGCCAGCGGGGGCATGACGCGCGCCCGGCCCCCGCTGATCGCACCGGGAGAGTCGCAGCCCCTTCCCGGCGTCTCGAACGCCGTGCCGCAGGCGTTGATGCTGACCGCGATCGTGATCTCGTTCAGCCTGCTCACGTTCGCGCTGGTGCTCGCCTTCCGGACCTACCAGGAGCTGGAAACCGTGGACACCGACCGCATGCGGGCCGCGGAACCCTCGTCGGCGGACGCGGGGGCGGACGCGGAGCAGAGGGCGGTCGATTGAACTGGCTGCTGGTGTGCCCGATCGTGATCCCGTTGGCCGCGGCCGTCGTCGGCTTCGCGGGCCGCGGCAGCGAGAGGACGCAACGGGCCGTGAGCCTGGTCGGCGCCGTCGGCCTGTCGGTCGCGGCCGCGGGCCTGCTGGCGGCCGTGTGGCGGGACGGCATCGCGGCGGTCCAGATCGGCCGCTGGCCGGCACCCTACGGCATCACGCTGGTGGCGGATCACCTGAGCGCGGCGATGGTCGCCGTCTCGGCGCTGATCGGGCTGGCCACCGTGATCTACGCGTTCGGAGACACGCGGCACGGCCCGCTCTCCCAGGCTCTGCATCCGCTGCTGCACGCATTGCTGGCCGGCGTGTGCGGCGCGTTCCTGGCGGGGGACATCTTCAATCTCTACGTCTGGTTCGAGGTCATGCTGATCGCCTCGCTGGCCCTGCTGGTGCTGGGAGGAAGGCCCGCGCAACTGGACGGGGCCGTGCGCTACGCGGCCCTCAGCCTGATCGCGACGACGCTGCTGCTGAGCGGCATCGGGCTGTTGTACGGATTGACGGGCACGCTCAACATGGCGGAGCTGCACCTGCGGGTGCAGGAAGTCGAAGATCAGGGGCTGCTCACCGTGGTCGCCATGGTGTTCATCGTCGCGTTCGGTCTGAAGTCGGCGGTATTCCCGCTGTTCTTCTGGCTTCCGGCCAGCTACCACACGCCGCAGACGGCGGTTTCGGCCGTCTTCGCGGGCCTGCTGACGAAGGTCGGCGTCTATGCGTTGATTCGTTTCTTCACGCTGATCTTCCGGCACGACGTCGGGTACACGCACGAGCTGCTGCTCTGGGTGGCGGGCCTGACGATGGTCACGGGCGTGCTCGGCGCCGCATCGCAGAACGAGTTGCGGCGCATCCTGTCGTTCCACATCATCAGCCAGATCGGCTACATGATCCTGGGCCTCGCGCTCTTCACGACGTTCGGGTTGCTGGGCGCGATCTTCTACGTGATCCACCACATCATCGTGAAGGCGAACCTCTTCTTCGTGTCCGGCGCGGTCGGTCGACTGGCCGGCTCGACCGACCTCGAGAGGCTCGGCGGACTCTACCGCGACAAGCCGCTGCTCGCGGCGCTGTTCTTCGTGCCGGCGTTCTCGCTGGCCGGCTTCCCGCCCCTGTCCGGGTTCTGGGCGAAGCTGCTGCTGATCCAGGCCTCGATCGAGAGTGACGAGTTCATCCTCGCGGGCGTGGCGCTGACCGTGGGTCTGCTGACCGTCTACTCGATGACCAAGATCTGGCTGAACGCCTTCTGGAAGGCGCGCCCGGACGACGCCGGGCCGCCGCCCTCGCTCGCGCCGCAGCGCCGCTGGCTGCTGCTGGCTCCGATTGCGGCGCTGGCGATCGTCACGCTGGCAATCGGTCTCTACGCCCGGCCCCTCTACACGCTGGCGGAGCGAGCCGCCAACGAGCTGATGGCCCCCTCGAACTATGTCGAAGCCGTGCTCGGCGGCGGCAGGATCGCGGTCACCGCGCCCGGGTACGGAGGCAACGCGGAATGAGGCTCCTCCAGATCAACCTGCTGCTCGCCGGCGGCTGGTGCGCGTTGTTCGGCACCTTCGACCTGAGGACCTTCGTCTGGGGCTTCCTCCTGGCGTTCGCGGCCTTGAGCCTGTCGAGCCCCATGTACGGGCAGACCGCCTACTTCAAGCGGGTGCTGCTGGCGGCCCGTCTGGGAGCCTACTTCCTCTACGAGCTCACGGTCTCGGGCCTGCAGGTCGCTTGGGATGTGATCACGCCCACCCACCGATCGCGCCCGGGCATCGTGGCCGTGCCGCTGGACCTCGAGGAGCCGATGCAGATCACGGTGCTGGCGAACCTCATCTCGTTGACGCCCGGTTCGCTGAGCCTGGACGTCAGCGCGGACGGACGGACGCTCTACGTGCACGAGATGTTCGTCGACGACCCGGACGAGACGCGCAGGCGGATCAAGACGGGCTTCGAGCGCCTGGTCCGCGAGGCCATGCAGTGACGGATCCGGGGGCGCAGTCGCCGATCGTCGAATGGGCGGTGAACGTCACCATGACCCTGACCGTGCTGGGGCTGGTCTTTGCGTTCGTACGCCTCATACGGGGGCCGAGCCTGCCGGATCGCGTCGTATCGGTGGACCTCATCACCGTGCTGGCCGTCGCCATCGCGGGCCTCCTGGCCATCACGCACACCGAGGCCGACTTTCTCGACATCGCCGTCGCGCTGGCGCTGGTGGCCTTCCTGGCGACCGTCGCCTTCGCCTGGTACGCCGAGCGCATCAACGAGCTGCGCAAGCGCGAGCGAGAGGCCGCGAAGAAGCTGGAAGAGACGGATGGCAGGTGACACGCCATGGTCGGACCTGGTCGTTGCCGCGTGCCTGCTGGCCGGAGGCTTCTTCCTGTTCGTCGCCGGACTCGGCATCCTGCGCCTGCCGGACGTGCTCATTCGCATGCACGCCTCCACGAAGGCGGGCACGCTGGGCGTCGGCCTGGTGTTCGGCGCGGCCGCCCTGTACTTCCGGAACACCGCCGAGACCGCCATCGCCGCCCTGACCGTCATCTTCCTGCTGGTAACGGCTCCGGTCGCCGCCCACGCCATCGCGCGCGCGGCGTACCGCATGAACGTCCGGCTGTCGGACCGGACGCATATCGACGAATGGAAGGGGAAGTACGGCCGTGATGGGGAGGGCCCGGCCGACGGCACGGGCGCGCCGTAGCGGCTCGACTCGGCGGGTGCGACTCAATCCGCGACGTGGTCGGCCACTACGTTGACGGGCGCGCGATGCTCCAGCCAGGCCTTGGCCGCGATGAGGACCTGGTTGAAGCCGCCGGTCGAATCGAGCGCGGCAGCGATGACGGTCTGCGGATCGCCGGTGTAGCCGGTCTCCTCGACACGGAGAACGGTCGTGCCCGGCCTCTTCTCCTCGAACGTCCATACCACCGTGGTGAAGTCTCCCGCGTTCTCCCACTCCATGACGATCAGGCTGGGGCGGTGGAGCGACGTCACCCGTACTTCGAACTGCGGCGCATCCGGCCCCGCACCGAGATACCAGGTCACCGTTTCGCCGGCGCGCAAGCCGTCGTCGTGCCGGGTGAACCAGAACCTGCTCATCGTCTCCGCTTTCGCGAACGCGTCGAAGACCTCTGGCGCGGGCTTGTGAATCAGGACTTGCGCCGTCGCGGCGAGGTCGGCCTCGAGGGTCATGCCAGTATTCCCGCAGTTCCGGAGCCCTCCTCAGCGATCTACCGGTCCGCCGGCGATCCGGGCCGGCGCCGCCCGCCAGCAGCAGATCGACGAGGTCGCTCCTCTCGGCCAGCCCAGGTCGCAATCCTACCAAAGCGAGCGGTTAGAATGTCGACGGTTACGCTCTTGAGGAGGGGTCACATGCACAGTCGAGTAGCGACCGGTGTGGCGGGGCTTGCGGTCGTGTGCCTGGCGCCGATGGCGGCGGCACAGACCGACGACATTTCACGGACGCCGAGCGGTCGTCCGGACCTGTCCGGCAGTTACGACGCCAGTACGCTGACGCCGATGCAGCGTCCGACCGAGCTGGGCGAGAAGATGTCGCTGACCGATGAGGAGGCGGCGGCGTTCGGGGAACGGGCGACGGCCGCGCTCGATCGCCGCAACAACATCGTCCCCTCGGTGAATACCGAGCGCAGCGACCCGAATCGCGGCGCCCCTCCGGTAGGAGGTGACGGGTCAACCGGTGCATCGGGGAACGTCGGGGGCTACAACACCTTCTGGATCGACCCGGGCTCCGGGGCGTTCCAGATCGACGGGCAGTGGCGTACCTCCATCCTGATCGACCCGCCGAACGGCAGGTATCCGCCGCGGACCGAGGAGCGGATCGCCGCTGACGCCGCTCGGAGTGGTGGAGGGGGCCGTCCGCGTCAGAACGACGGTACCGCGTACTGGCTCGAGGCGGGTCTGGATGCGCCGGGCCCGTTTGACGATATGGAGCAGCGGCCGCTCGCGGAGCGCTGCCTGCTCGGGTTCGGCTCTACGGCCGGCCCGCCGATGTTGCCGGTCCTCTATAACAATCAGAAGCGGATTGTGCAGGCCGAAGACTACATCATGATCCTGACCGAGATGAACCACGATGCGAGGATCGTCCGGATGAACGCCGAACACGATCCGCCGGAGATCCGGAAGTGGCTGGGGGATTCGATCGGGCACTGGGAAGGTGACACCCTGGTCGTGGAGACCACCAACTTCCGGGATCGCCCTTCCTTCGCGCGGGGCTCGCGAAACATGACGGTGACCGAGCGCTTCAGAATGGAGAGCGCCGACAAGCTCGTCTACCGCTTCACCGTCGACGACCCGACGGTCTGGACGGCGCCGTTCACGGGCGAGTACGCGTGGTCGCGGAGCGAGAACAGGGTGTTCGAGTACGCCTGTCACGAGGCGAACTACTCGTTCGAGGGCATCATGCGGGGTGCGCGGTTGCTCGAGGCGGAGTTCCGAGGCGAGGAGCTCGAAGGGGTGCCGAACCCGACCCGGTAGCTGGCAATCCGCCCCGGCGCCGCGGGGTGCGCCGCGGGCGGATTGCCGTCGTCAGTCCCGGTCCAGTGGCCGGCCGGCGAGCGAGTCGTCCGGCCGGCCGTGAGCGTCAGTCCGACGCAGCGAGGGCCAGCACGGCGTAGGCGGTGGCCGCATCGCGCATGAAGCGACCGACGTCGGATGCCGGATCGCGCTCCTTGTTGAGCGACTCGCCCGGCCACGATCCGTCGGTCCCGTCCTGGTGGCGACGAAGCCAGGACAGTCCGCGACGAATCTGGGCGTGCTCGCTCGACAGCCCCGCCTGTCCGAGCGTGAACGCGACGAGACCGGTCGCGTACCCGTCGCTGCCCGTCGGGAGCGTCGTGCCGTCGGTGCGCTCCCACTCACCCAGCGAAGCCAGACTCCATCCGCCGTCGTCCTCCTGCAGCGCCAGCACTTCTTCGACGATCGCCGTCTTCCGCTGCGCGTCGAGCACGCCCGGGAGCGCGGTCGACGCCCAGAGCAGTGTCAGGCGGTTGAACAGCGGTTGGTGATCGTAGAGCCGGTCCAGGTAGCTTCGAAGGCGTTCGAGTCCTGGCTGGGCTTCGTCCATCGACGCGTAGCCTTCCGGCGCGGTGCCCACGGCGAGCGCGGCCAGCGCGGCTCCGTAGAAGGGGGCATCGTCGGACTCCCACGGTTGCAGATCGACCACGAACCATGGCCACGCCCCATCCAGGTCCCCGGTCCGCGCCTGCGTCGCCCAGAGGTGGTCGAAGGCCATCCTGGTGTCGTGACCCAGCTTCCCGGATGGTGCGTCGGCACTCGCAAGCACCAGGGCGTTGAGGATCGCCTCGGTCCCGCGTGCCTGGTCTCCCTCCGGGGCCAGGTCCTGCCACTCCCGGACGCGCTGCTCGACGTTCGCCAGCAGCCCCCGCTCGGTCGCAGTCGGCTTGGCATCGGGCCCCTCTCGCAGGTGAGGTCGCGCCAGCGCGTAGGGCACCACCGTATGGCACGAGATGCAATAGGTGCCGTTGTCCCTGGCCGCGACCGGCCAATCGGCCCACCAGCTCTGCCGCTGGTCCAGGTACGCCGCGGCCGCTTCCTCGTCCCACGCCTCCTCGTCCCACGCCCCGGTGCTCTCCGACTGCGCCGTCAGCGCGCCCGTGCCAGCCAGGAGACACGCGGCCAGGAACCAAACCAGCACACCCAGCCTCTTCCTATTCATCATCTTCATACTCATCTGACGACCCCTGTCGCGAAAGCAGGCAGACCGGCACTATACGGTGGCGAGCTTGATGCTCCCCGTGCTGTCGCCGAGCTTGTCGACGTGCACGCCCATCTTGTCGAGGACGGTCAACCACAGGTTGGTCAACGGGGTTTCCTTCGGGTAGCGGATATGCCGCCCGCCCTTGATGCCGGCCGCACGGCCGCCCACGAGCGCGATCGGCAGATCGTCGTGCAGGTGCGCGTTGCTGTCGCTGATGCCCGTGCCGTAGACCAGCATGGTCCGGTCCAGCAGCGTCCCGTCGGCTTCGGGTATCGACTTCAGCTTGCCGACCACGTGCGCGAATTGCTGCATATGGAACTCGTTGAGCTTCGCCAGCCGGTCGATGTTGGCGAGCACGTTCTGGTGGTGCGACAGCGCGTGGTGCGAATCGGGCACTCCCGCCTCGGGGTATGCGCGCGAGCTCACTTCCTCGGCGAGCATGAACGTGGCCACGCGCGACAGATCGGTCTGGTACGCCAGGACCAGAAGGTCGCCCATGAGCTGCGCGTGCCCGGCGAAGGTCTCGGGAATGCCCGCCGGCTTGTCGACCGCCGGGAGCTCGCGATCGCTCTGGGCCTCAGCCATCTGGATCCGCCGCTCGACTTCCCGCACCGACTCGAGATACCCCGACAGCTTCGAGCGGTCGGTCGAGGCCAGCTTGCCGTTCAGGTGTGCGATTTCGTTGGTGACCGAATCGAGCAGGCTCGCGTTGCGCGAGATGCGCGCCAGACGCGACTTGCGGTCCGTGCTGTCGGCCACCCCGAACAGTCGTTCGAACACCGCGCGCGGATCGATCTCCACCGGCAGCGCCATCGTCGGGGTGCGATACGAGATCGTCGTGCGATAGGCGCAGGGGTACCCTATCGAACCGGTTACGCAACTGGCCCGTACGGCGACTCCCAGCTCGAGCGAGGCCAACTGCGTCTCGCGCCCCGTCTCGATTGCCGCGCGCTGATCCACGGAGACGTCCGTGACCGGGCTCACCAGGTCGGGATCGGCATGCACGCCGGTGAGATAGGTCGCCCCGGAGCGGGCGTGGTCGCAGGCCGGATCCCCTTCGCGCGGATAGGCGGTCATGTGCGCCAGGTTGCTCAGCACGACGAGGTCGTCGCGATAGGGCGTCAGACTCTCCAGGATCATCGGCAGCTCGCCGGGCAGCGCACCCTCCTTCTCGGGGAGCCAGTGGCGCATGGACATCCCGTTGGGCACGTAGAACCACGCCGCCCGCCGCACCGGAGCCGCCGCGGTGCGACCGAGCGCGGTCAGGGCGGGGACCATCGCATCCAGGAACGGCAAGGCCAGGGCGGTCCCCACGCCCCGCAGCACGGTCCGCCGAGGGAGGTGCGTCTTGGTGATGAACATGCGAGCTCTCCTTGATCGAGGACCGCCTTGGCCTTACCGATTCGCCACCGTGGCCGCCGCCTGGGGCTCGGCGCCGAGGGCGCGAGGCGTGCGGTTCATCCGGAACAGCGGGCTCTCGACGATGCCGAGAATGATGTCCGACCAGCGAAAGTCCGGGGCGGCCTGGCGGACGATCGCCCGCACGGCGGGCCGATCGCGGGCTTCCACGCCGCGCCCGAGCGCATAGGTGAGCAGCCGCTCGGTGAAGACCGTCGCAAACTGCGTGCGGTTGGCCGTCAGCGCCTGGCGCAGTCCCACCACGCCGTCCATGGTCGACCCGTCGAGCGCCTCCCCCGACGCATCCACCGGCTGGCCGTTGTCGACCTCTCGCCACCGGCCGGTGACGTCGAAGTTCTCGAGCGCAAACCCGAAGGGGTCCATCAGGGTGTGGCACGAGGCGCACACCGGATTGCGCCGGTGCTGCTCGAGACGCTCCCGCACGGTGGTCGGCAACGCCGCGTCGTTTTCGGGGAGCGGCGGTATGTCCGCGGGAGGCGGCGGCGGGGGATTGGCCACGAGGTTGTCCATGATCCACTTGCCGCGCACCACGGGCGACGTCCGATTGGCATGGGAGGTCACCATCAGGACGCCGCCCTTCCCCAGGATCCCGAACCGTCGCTCGTCGGTCAGCGTCACGCGCCGCATGTGGCTGCCGTAGACGTTGGGAATGCCGTAGTGCGCGGCGAGCCGCTCGTTCAGGTACGTGTAGTCGGCGCCGAGCAGATCCAGCACGCTCCGATCGTCGCGGAGCTGGCTCTCGAAGAACAGCTCCGTTTCGCGCGCCAGGGCCTCCTGCAGGTTGGCGTCCAGGGGATAGAGCGTGGGGTCGGGCTGCAGCTCGCGGACGAGGCGCGTCCCCAGCCACTGGCCGGCAAAACCGGACGCCATCAGCCCGGCGCGGCGGTCGGCGAGCATCCGGCGCGTCTGGGCCGCCAGGATCTCCGGCTCCCCGAGCCGGCCGCGCTCGGCGACCGCGAGCAGCTCCTCGTCGGGGGGGCTGTTCCAGAGGAAGAACGACAACCGGGACGCCAGCTCGACGTCGCTCACGCGAAAGATCGTGTTCGGCCTGGCGCCGTCGGGACCGCGCTCGATGCGAAACAGGAACTGGGGCGAGATCAGCAGGCGCTCCAGGGCAGCCTGGATCCCCGCGTCGAAGCCCCCGGCGAGCCGCCCGTCCGCGTAGAAGGGCAGCAGCGCCTCGACGTCCGCGGCGCCGACCGGCCGCCGGAAGGCGCGCCGCGCCAGCCGCGTGAGAATCTGCCGTGCGCAGGCCCGCTCGTCGGTGGACGCGGTCGGCCGACAGGTGAAGATGCGCCGCCGGCTCTCGCTCGCCTCGGGCGTGGTGGCGTTGAACGGGCCCGAGACCGTGAACGACTCGATGCGGCCCGACGCGCCGCGCCGCACCGGTCCCGGATCTCCCACCACCCCGCCCCGCAACCCCTCGGCGTACGCGGGCCGAATGTTCAGGAGGGTCACGCCCACCGGGCGGGTGCCGGCCTTCGCCGCGAAGCGGACCACGAGATCCTCGCCCGGCTCGCCGGCGGGCGCGTCCTCCTCGGGGCGGGTCGCGGCTGCGATTGCAGGATTCACGCCCCGCAGCGGCTCGAGCGACCAGTGCTTGACGGTGGCGCCGTCCACGGTGACGAGGATCTCGCTCTGCGGCCGGGAGTAGAGAGCGCCCGTGCTCATGCCCGGCAGCAGCACGCGAACGGCATACTCACCGTCGAGCGGGAAAGTATGGCGGACGGCCAGGCCGCCGTTGGTGCCGAAGGGCAGGTCGTCGCTCATGCGCTCGCCCTGCCGGACCGTTTGCCCGATGCGATACGTCTCGGTCGTCGGCCGGAGGGTCGGATCGCCGACGGCGGCGCGGGCGATCCGGACGGCGGCCGACAGGTAGCGATCGAGCAGCGACGGCGTGATGGTGAGGCCGCGGCTGTTGTCGAATCCGTAGCTGGTCGCGTCCGGGGGCAGCAGACTCGGCCCGTCGACCTCCACGCCGAGGAGGTCGCGCACCGCGTTGACGTACTGGAGGCGATTGAGCCGATGGAAGGTGGGCGGCCCGGGATCGGGCGACGCGGCCGCGGCCCGATCGAGCGCGCGCTCCACCGCGGACGCAAAGCGGTCGAGCACCGGCCGCTCAGGCCGGGGCGCCGGCACCTTCGGCATCGCGCCGATGCGGATCTTCCACGCAACCTTCTCCCACAGCTCGGGGTCCTCGGCAATCCGGTCCACGTCGGCGTGCTCGAGCGTCAGGCCGCCGGTCTCGAGCCGGTCGCTGTGGCACCGGACGCAATACCGCGTCAGGAGCTCGGGATCGGGCGCCTCGGCGGCGGTCGCCACCCCGCAGCTGAGCATCAGGAGGAACATCGCCCGGGCCGCCGTCCGGAGTCGCGTCCAGATCATGGTCATCGTCCCCGCTCCCCGGTGTGCGCGCCGAGGATCCCCGGCTTGATGTCGTACGTGCCGGTGGCCGGATGCGCGACGCGGAACTCGGCGTGGCACGCCGCACACGCGGCGGTCGCCTCGTGCACCGCCGCCTGCACGCGGGCCGGATCGATGGGAACCTCGGACAACCGGTCGTCGAGCGCGTCCAGCGCCGCGGTCGTCGCGGTGACCCTCTTCGCCGCGTCGCCTCGTGCGTGCCGCGTCCAGAACGTCCAGCTCCGCGCGAGATACTCGCGCGCCACGATCAGCCTGACCTTGGCCGTCTCGTATTCCTGCGCCGCGATCTGCGACTTCGCGGCCTCGAAGTAGGTGCCCACGGTCCGCTCGACGACCGCGAGCTCGTCGGCCGTGAAGACCTTCTGCGTCGCGACCGTGGCGGACGCGCTCACCGTGAGGACGGCGGCGAGCAGCACACTCCGTCGAGCGACAGTCCGCGGGGGCTCACGTGGCGGGCGATCGCTCCGCTCCACGTCGCCGCATGCATCCGGACGCATTGCCAGGTTCCTGGGCCGTCAGCGCCCGCCCGTGGTCCCGCCCGCCTGCCCGGTCGCCTCCCCCGCGGCACGGGCCAGCTCGCGCTCCTGCAGGTTGGCGGGGACGCCCAGCCGCGGGTTCGCGCCCAGTTGCACCAGCATGTCGGCAGCCTCCGGCCAGCGGTAGAAGTCGGTGGAGTTGCGGGCCCAGCTTGCGAGCCGGTAGGGCGTCCGTCCGCGATAGTCGCGCACGTCCATCTCGGCGCCGCGCTCGACGAGGTAGGCGATGATGTCGACCGATCCCTTGTAGGCGGCCCCGTGCAGCGGCGTGAAGCCCGCCGCGTTGGCGGCGTTGACGTCGGCGCCGACCTCCTCCACCAGGAAACGCACCCCGGCCAGCATGCGCTGCCGCGCGGCCTCATCCGGGGGGGCGTAGCCCCAGCCGAGCCCGGAGGACGCCATCAGCGGTGTGGTCCCGTCCTCGGTCGTCAGGCTCGGGTCGGCCCCATGGGCCAGCAGGATCCGCATCAGCTCGGGGTTGGCGTTGCTGCAATCCGCGGCCAGGTAGAACGGCGTGGCGCCGACGCGGTTCGTCCCCCATCCGAACGCTTCGAACGCCCCGTGCTTCCCTTCGCCGCCGAACCCCATCAGGCCCGGGGCGGTCTGTCGCGCGTTCGGGTCCGCCCCGTGTGCGAGCAGGGCCCGCACGAGCTCCTCGCGTCCCCGCAGGCCGGACCCGTCGTCGCCGCCGCCGCCGGCCGCGCGGTTCTGGCCGATGCCGTACACCGCGTGGTGCAGCGCGCTCATGCCCGCGGCGCCCTGATTGGGATTCGCGCCCTGCGCCAGGAGGTAATGCGCCACGGGGGCGTGGTTGTTGGCAATCGCGAGGGGCAGCGGCGTGATGGGGCCGGCGCCGAGGTCGTAGCCGACCCGGCCGCCGGAAGCGGGCATGACGGGCGTCGCCGCATCGACTTCCGCCCCCGCCTCGACCAGCGTCGTCACGACGTCGAGATGGCCGGCGCGCACGGCGAACATCAAGGGCGTGAAGCCGCCCGCGGACACCGCCGTGATCGACGCCCCCCGCTCGAGCAGCAACGCGACGCTCGCCGCGTGCCCCTCGCTGGCCGCCCACATCAGCGGCGTCTGCGCGGACCCGGTAGCTCTCGCGTCGACATCGGCGCCGCGCTCCAGGAGCGCCCGAACCACGCCGGCATGGCCGGACTGGGCGGCGAGCAGCAGCGGAGTGACGCCACCGACCGCCGCCACGTTGACCTCCGCGCCGGCCTTCAGCAGAAGACCGACGATGGCCGGATTGCCGTTCTCGCAGGCGAGCGACAGCGCGCTGACCCCGGTGTGGGTGACCGCATCGACATCGGCGCCGGCTTCGATCAGCAACGCCGCGGTCGCCGAGTCGTTCCAGTGGGCCGCCCAGTGCAAGGCCGTCGAACCGTCGGCCTGGGGCGTGTTGACGTCAACGCCCTGCCGCGCCAGGTGGGCCACGCTCGACCACTGCTGGGCCTTGGCGAGGTCGGCCACTGCGTCGTCAGCGGCGTGGACTGGAACTCCAACGAGGGCGGCCGCGAGGACAACCGCCGTCAGGCAAATGGTGACCCGCATCCTGTTTCCCCCGAGTCGATTGGCGTGACCTGACCATACACGCTTGCCCGCGATTGTCCAAAGCAATTCCCGACCCGCGCCGGTGGTCGGAGGCAGCCCGCGGCGGGGACCGCGAAGGCCTCAGGCCGGGTGGTAGCATGGCGACAAGCGAGCAGGACCCACGGCATGTGGAAGAACACGCAAGAGAACCGACAAGAGCGCAGTGAGCAGGCCTTGCAGTCGTCGGGCGAATGGCGGGCGGAGTGCCGCCGGCTGCGGCGGAGCGACCGCGACGCGATCCCCGACCAGCTCGGCCCGCCGGAAGTGTTCAGCGACGTGCGCGGATGCGCCGCCGAGCGGCGACGGCACGGGCACACGGTGCCGGATGCGGAGACGGGACCGGACAGCCGCACGGTGACGAGCCGGCTGCGAATGAGCTGCGCCGGCTGGCGCAAGGTGCCCACCGCAGAGGAGTTCCACCGCGCGGTCCACGACCCGGAAGGAACACCGAGAGAGACCGCGATCCTGCTGACCTGGTACCACGAGGCCGACGTTGCGGAGCAGCTCGACGCGCGGCTCGAAGGCGCCTACTCCTGGCGCCAGCTCGCACGCGCGCTGCACCGGGTGGGGCTGACACGCGGCGAGGCGGCACGGCGGCTGAACCGGTTCGCACGACGATGAGCCTCGACGAACCAACCGACGCGTTGCAGACCAGGGGGCAGGCCAGAGAGATCCTGGCCCGGATGCGACCGGCGTTTCGCGAGCACGTGCGGCCGCACACCAGGGACCAGACCGGCGAGCTCCTCGGCGGCGGGAGCATCCTGAGCGCGCGCTGGGACCACAGGCTGAGCCGCGACCTCGACGTCTACGTGCAGTTGAGCACGACCGAGGACGGACGGAAGGTGCTGGACCGGGCCGCCGAGGCGTGCGGCGGGTACCGGATCGATCACCCGGAGTTCCGGAGAATCGAGTTCGAGCGCAACAAGGAGAACCACATCGACGTCTCCTTCAACCCGCCGACGCCCCGGGGGAGCGAGCGGACGGCCATCGTCGACGGCGAACCGGCCGTCGTGCTGAGCACGGCGCAGATCATCAGCGGCAAGCTCTCCGGGCGCGGAAAGCACGGCCCTGCGCGCGACCTGGTAGACATCGCCGCTTGCGGGGCGGCCGAACCGGAAGCGCTGGAGATAGCCGTGAATGCGCTGCCGGAGAAGAGCCTGGACGCCATCCTGAGCATCTACGCCGAGACCGCGAAGCAGTACGCCGCCGACGCGTCCGAGCTCGAAGGAATCGCCGAGGGGCTGCTGCCGGTGGTGGACGATCCGGCCGGATACGCGAGCAATGCAATTGTCGCCGCCAAGTACGAACGCGTCGAGATCCGCACGCGCGCAGGGGCGGCCGACATCGAGACGACCACGGCGCAAGGCACGAGGATGCGCGCCTACGGGAGCGCTGAAGCGCTGCAGCGGGGCATGGAGCGCGAGGGAATCAACGCGTTCCTGAAGGCGCAGTACCGCGACGCCGGGGCGACAGTCGACGCGCTGTGGACGAAGCGGACGAGTTCGATCATCCGAATCGAGCCGGAGCGCCTGCGGCACCAGAGAACGGATCTCCCACCGTTACGATGGCGTCCCAACCGGGCGGGCGGGGGAGCGGGCGAGCGTCTCGCGCCGGAAGGCAAGCGGTCGGCCAACCAGCTCAGAAGGAAGCGTGGAGGCTGATCTGGAGCTGCCCTTTCGAGCCACCCGGTACCGTCTGGATCATGTAGCCGGCCTGGACCTGGGACCGGTCGCTGATCCCGAAGCCAAGTGCGGTGTAGAACCGGTTGCGGTCGAAGCGCTCTACAGTCCTGCCGCGCCCGATTCCGAGCTCCCCGTTTATGAAGACTTCGTTGTACAGCGCCAGATAGATGGACCTGCTTCCGGTCCCGCGTCCATTCAGCGCGACATCGCCGAACAGGGCGTAGCGGAACCGTGTCCGGAAGTCCTGGCCGTCGACCCAACGCTGCTCGTAGCGGTAGCGGTGGCGCAGAGAAACGACCCGTCCCAAAGGCTGGCGCAGCAACGCCTCCTGATACACGCGTCGCTCCGCGCTGGTCTCGTCGCTGTCGCCGAAGGCGCCGCTCGTGATGTGCGCCACACCACCAGTTACCAGCACAGGGGATTCGGGCAGGCGGTAGGTCAGGCCCGCCCGGATCAGCAACTGCTCCAGGTCGGATCCTGCATTCCAGTTGCGGTGCTGCACGTCACCCTGTAATCCCATCGACGAGTCGTCGAAGCGAGTCGACCAGAACAGCATGTACCAGGCGCCGAGCTGATCCCAATCGATCGGCGTCTGCGCGAGGGCCGCACCCGGGGACAGCATCGCGCCGGCGAGAACGAGGGCGCCGATCAACCTGCGCAGCATGGGTCAGAGGAAGCGCACGGCGCCGGTGGAGACGTCATACATCCCGCCCACGATTCGGATCTCTCGTTCCTGCTCCATCGTGGCCAGTTCGGAGCTGTCTCGGCGAATCTCCGCGATCACCATGCGCACGTTCTCTTCGGCAACCCCGTCGACGTAGTCGGCGTTGTCGACATCGCGCTCGCCTTCGATCGCCTCGACGGCTGGTTCGATCTTCTGCACGAGCTGCGTGAGATTGCCGAGCCGGGCACTGCTGATGGCCCCCTTCACGGCACCGCACGAGGTGTGTCCAAGGACGACCACGAGCTTCGACCCAGCGAGTCGACAGGCGAATTCCATGCTGCCGAGCAGTTCGGTGTTCACGATGTTGCCGGCGACCCTGGCCGCGAAGATGTCCCCGATCCCCTGATCGAAGACCGTCTCGATGGGGACTCGAGAATCGATACACCCGAGCACAACGGCGAACGGGTACTGCGCGGCGGCGGTCGCTCGAATCTGATCGCTGTAGTCGCGACGGGCAGGCGTCCCGGCGACGAATCTCGCGTTGCCGTCGGCAAGGAGCGTGAGGGCGGAGTCAGGAGTGACGGCAGCCTGTGACGCAGCATTCTGGGCCGGCACGAACCCCTCGTCGACCGCCTCCTCGTCGACCGCCGAGTCGGCCGCCGGCTCGGGCGCGGAGCATGCCGCCAGGGTCAGCCCGGCGGCCGACAGGCCAAGACGTCGTCCAAAGGCCCGGCGCGACGTTGTTGGCGGCGTGCTCGAGATGCCGGCAGCGGGCACGGGTGTGATTCTATTGAACATCTCGCTTTCTCCTCGTTCGGCCGTATGGGCAACGTGCTTGCCACACGGAAACCAGTGCCTGATGACGCACAGATTATCATGCGATCGTACGCATGGCGGCGACCTCCCGGCACCTGGCGGAGTAGCGGTCTCTGGGCGGCGATTCAGCCGCAGGACAGGTGGACGCGTGCTGGAGGGCTGGGGCGGCCGCCTGTCGTGCGCGGAGTGGCTGAGCTGGCGCGCCGGGCTGGCACCGGGCCCCGCCCGCGAGCACGTGCGGGTGGCCCGCGCGCTCGGCGAGCTGCCGAAGCTGAGCGACGCCATGCGCCGGGGGCGGATCTCCTACTCGAAGGTGCGCGAGGTCACCCGCGTGGCCACGCCAGAGAACGAACAGACCCTGCTCGACGTCGCGCTCGCCGGCACGGCGGGGCACGTGGAGCGCATCGTACGCGGTTGGCGCCGCGTCGACCGGGCGGCGGAGCAGGCCGAGGAGCAGCGGCGGGATGCCAACCGTTCGCTGCGGACGTGGGTGGACGACGACGGGATGGT
>Ga0209544_1002197_pt1 | contig 18215 bp, 15 predicted proteins | sample MesohylPK_FD_187297 | JGI IMG/M metagenome (GOLD analysis project Ga0209544, IMG submission 187297) | Host-associated microbial community of the marine sponge Aplysina aerophoba from Gulf of Piran - sponge mesohyl, lysed by proteinase K... | ecosystem: Host-associated > Porifera > Sponge >...
GCAGGGCATGGTCTTTAAAATATTTTGGATATAAATTTTACAGGAGGTAAGGAGAGATGATTCAAGCCAGATGGCTTATAATATTTTTTGCCGTTCTCGGCATGTCGGTTCCGTCATTTGCGATAGATTGGTCGCTTGGTGGATTTCCGAGCTACATGAGAACGAGAACTCGTGTCATTGACAATGCCACCACCAGTGGTGAGAGGATCAATGTTACTGATACGACACTCAGAATCACCCCGCAGTTGGGCCTAAGCGACGCGGTTACCGTCAGGGCTCAGGTTGATGTTGCGAGCAACATGGTATGGGGTGGTGTTACCAGCGGATTTTTTGGTGACAATGACAGCGTGGTGCTTTCAGATTTAAGGCCAGCGGATCGCTTCAGAGGGGCGCTTCTGACAGGGGGCAAGACCTTTGACGATGATTTCGGATATTTTAACGTTCGCATGCTTCACGCGGACATAGTTCTTCCGAACAACCTTGGTTTCGTGAGGATAGGTCGCCAGCCTTTTGACTGGGGTCTCGGAATCTTGGCAAACGGTGGACACGATCCGCATTCGGACCTAGGTTTCGTAGTTGACAGGGCTCTTTGGCTCAAGTCCTTCCCGGCTGGAGCAGGAACCTTCACTCTGGTTCTCGTGTCTGACATATTTACTCAGGGCACCAGTCTGTTCGCCAGTTCCGAAGGCACAGGCTATGACATACTTGCCGCGGCGGGTATCTACAACCAGCAGATGGGAGATGTCAACGTGACCGTGGGAGCGTATGGGTTCCCATACCTGCATCAGCAAAACGTATTCAGTCCCGGATTGGGATACAATTGGGATGTTGACCGTACTTCACTGTACTCAGGTCTTCTCGTGCTTAAGGCTGCGAACTGGAGCTTCACATATGAAGTTCAGATGTTTGGAGGGGGAGAAATTACAACAGGAGATCTAACTGCCTTAGGAGGGCCCGATTTATCAGGGGTAGGAGCGTTTGAGTTTGACTACGCTTTTGACATGGCGGGCCGCCTTGAGTTCTATCCTTCAACGATGGCTCAGGTAAGCGCGATAGGTATTGAGGGTGGTTGGGCACAGGGTGACGATGCCAGTACTGCTCTTACGATCGAAGGTAATGCCCTTCCGTTCAGCCCTGCCTATAACGTTGACAACCTCCTCTTCAAGCATGTCATTCCGACTATTTACCAGATAGAGGGAAGCGTCATAAACGCTATCTACGCCAAGGCGTACGCGAACATGTCTCTTGCTGAGAATCTAGCGTTCACTCCTCAGGTTCTGATTGCCTGGAACGATGAAACAAGCGCTGTTTCAGCTTTTGACAGCGGGCTTCTGGGTTCAGGTATTGCGAATGATGGAACTGTTGAGGTTGACGACTATCTCGGAACCGAGATTGAGGGAACGCTCAGCTGGACGCTTCATCCGGGCGTAAACCTCGACTTCATCGGAAGCTTGGTGCTTGCCGGTGATGGTCTTACTGGTCTGCTTGAGCAGCAAGGCGCCACCGATCCCGATGATACGATCTGGGCGTTTCAGTCAAGGCTGATGGTTTACATTGATCAGTTTGCGAAATAAAAACAAAATCAAAGCTCACAAAGCTTGAATGAAGGGGGCTTCCTAACAAAGGTCGCCCCCTTTTTTTGCCCTTTTCTTGGAAGAAGGAAACTTCTTCCGGCCTGAAATTAGAGTTTTTCATCTTTATCCCCAATAAACTCAAGAGAAAGAAAAAAGCGATGAGCGTTTCAGCAGAAATAAGGACGCGTCCGATCAGATTCGCTTTTCTCGTTGACCCGAATAATTCCGAACAGGTGGAGAGGCGATTCGGCTGAGTTCTACTCTCTGGGAGCAGTTTATTTTCCGATCATCGGGCTTTGCAAAAGGATTCCGGTGGTCTTGAATGTTCCACTGCCTCTTAGCCGCCACGCGCTGTTCGCGGCGCCATTGCCCGCAAATAGCTGATTTCATCTTCTGACAGCGGTTCTTTGCGCAACCCTTGCGTGAGCCAGAGGCCGCTTTCTCGAATTTTGCTTTTTGGAGAAGATCTGCCCAGCCATTGCTCCGACGGTCGACAGCCGTCGCACAGTGACAAGGTGGATATAATCCTCGATTTGAGTTCGAACCGGGCATCCTTGTCCTCTGCGGGGAATGCGACAAAGGAAAAGGTTCTCCGGATCCGGTCCGTAACGGCCTCCTCAACTGCCCTCTGTCGTTTGGAGTCGACGGACCGGCCATATTTCCGTTTCGCTTCCCTTGAGGTGAGGTCAAGCTTCCATTTCTCAAGAAAGGGATCATTGCTTTCGCGCAAAAGGGCCCGGCCGATATTCTTCCTCAATATGCTGCGGTCCTTGTTGGGTCTCTCGTGTTCCCGGAGCCTTGGCCCGAGCCGCCGCTCCCCCGAGTGCGTTCCGACATGAACGATTCGGTCGGTTCCGTGGGCGGTTTCCCCTGCCTCAAAGAGCAGATAGATTCCGCTTTCAGGAATCCGCTGGGGTTCGAAAGGAAATTTATGCCTCTTAAAATTCCCGGCAAGATCATGTATGAATCGGCATGCGTCGCTCATAAAGCACGCGCCTCGATGTTCCCGAGAAGTTTGTCGATACTTCCCCGTTTCAGAAAGTCTTCCAGCAGTTCGCCGTGTGTCTGAGGTGTCAGCCTTGTGCTGCCGCCGATGACGTGATACTGGATCGCTTTTTTAATCAGTTTCTCTTTTAACAGGGGTCCACGGCGGCTTCGGCCGCTTTCAGATAGTACGTGCTGCTTCCGAAAAAGAGGTGAATCTCCTGAATGCCGTTTGAAAGAGCATAGTTCCGAAGAAAACCCGGAAGGCGCTTCTTCCATATTCTGTAAGCGGGCTTATCGCTCATCTGCAGGTTGTAGTCCTGAATGCGGCTTAGGGGGTGGAGCGGTCCGTAGAGTGCCGAGAGGATGAGAATCCGGTCATCCCGGTTGCTCCGTCGTGAAAGAGCGGGGACGTTTGAGTACAGCGTACCTTTATATCTTTTTACGGCTGGAAGGTAAAGTCCGGATGCGCTCTGTCCGCCGAAGTCCGGTCCCGGTTCCAGTCTCCCGTTCTTTTCGTATTTTCTGGACAGGTATCTCTTGTCCTGGCGAATGCCCGAGAGCACCTCCCTCCTGGTTTCCAGAATGGCGGAGTAAGTCGCCTCCGAAACTAAACGGCTTAGAGGCTCGGGCACGGCGGGTCGGGAATGACCGTTATGTTTTTTGGAAGCGCAGCATGGTATTAGAAAGAGTTTTTTTTCAGGCATCGGTTTTTTGCTGACTCTTTGTGGTTACAGAGTTTTCCTGGCTTGTCGTAGGTTTCAACAAGAGAATTGGTGTTTATTTCCATTGGAACAAACAGTATCCTTATTCGAAAACTTGCTTTTTGCGCTACGGAGGTTTTGTCTATGAAGCGGGAATTCTTTATTGCAACAGCGTGGAACGACGGCAGGTGGAGCCCTACCGGAGGCGGATATGGTCTGAAAATTCCAATTGAGGATCGTGACAAGTTTTTCAAGAAGGGCTGGAGAACCGTAATTCTGCATCTTGAGGCAGGTGACGTACATGGTGGTGCGGAAGCCAATGTTGCGAAATCCTCATTTTGGGACGACAGGTGCCGGGAGCTAATCAAACAGGAAATTGGTGAATGGTTCATTAGATGCGGTTTTGCTCCGTGGCCTAACGGAGAGCCACCGCGGTTTCGGATGTTTCCTGCTGGAGAGCGGAAGTTTAAAGTTGAACCCGCTTAATGGCTGAGCGAGACCAGTTTCCGGTTTGTCACTCACAAGAAAGTTAGCATGCTTGACAGTGCGGACATCCTAACTTTATTGTAACTGCTCATCAAATATAAAAGGAGAATACGAGTTGCAAACGAAAGCAGGGTTTAAGCGTGGCATGGTAAATGGTCTGAATGCTCGTCCTACAGAGTGTACAATCAAGGGGCGTTGCTATACCCATGTGTACAAATTTCCTAGAGCGTTTTTACGGGCCGAGGCGAAATGTGAACCTGTAGTAATTGTCGAGCAAGAACAATCAAAAGTAACATTGGTTTCAGACCTAAAGGGGTACTTTGGGGAATATAGCCCGTTTCGCCATTATTCAATCTTCCCACCTTTGAGGTACAGAGTTGAAGATATAGAGAAAGAGGAAGCAAATACTGGTGGGGACTGGTCTCCCCTTTTTTTGGTAATAGAACAGGAAGTTCCATGTGAAACCATAATGGGTGAAGACACGTGTTTTATTATAGATGAAGAGAGTTTGCTGGGTGGTACTCCTGGTAGAGAGGTCATTATAACAAGCAAAACCTCAGATGGTAGCTGGCCTAAAGAGGAATATTGTGCAGACCGATTTGTCAATACAGTTCTTGCCGCTGTAGTAATAGAACAGAAAAGCACAGAGCCTATTGAAGAAAGCCTTAATGTTTCTTGCTTTTTCGATGTAGATGGGTACGTGGTCTATGCACAACCGGAGCCTATTATGAGTGTCCGCCCATCAGTTGCAGTTCCTATGGACGATAATAAACTAGGAGCGAAAGCTGATAGTTTAAAGAAAATTATCAAAGGCCTTGAGGCAGATATGCAAGATGATATGAGGACTACTTCCCGGCTTGTTGCGGCACTGAGATTGGAGAAAATTGGGGACGATTACTACCTTCGGACGTGGTACTTACGTCTTTATGAGGCCATGCTAGACAAATTAACCAGCAGTTCAAAGCACAAATTTAAGAGAAACCACAAGAAAAATCAGGTAAAGATTAGTCATCCTGAAGTAGCTGATGAGATAAATAAAGAGCATCTTCACTATCTGAAAACGGACACTCTGGAAGAACTCCGCAGTATCTATCGGGATTAGCGATTGTTATAAATTCAATCGGAATCAGTGTTCACTTTCGCTTGGAACATGCAGGAAGCGATCAGGCAACGCCGCCTGAAAAGACACGGCTTTCCGGGTCGACCAAGGTTACCCTTATAGTGTTTGAGTATGATCGAGCGCTTGGGCCGCCCGACGGATCTCTGGGTGCGGGTCAGCCGACAGCTTCTCAACGGTCTGTTGAATGACGTCCGGTTCCAGGTAAATTGGATTGAGCAGATTGAAGGATGCTAAGCGCCAACTGGCATCCTCATCTTCGAGCAAGACACGTAACTGGTGCGTATTCTCATTTTTTCGGACACCAATTCTCATTGAATTCAATGAGAATATGCACTTTACGCCCGGACTGACGCCGAAGCGTCGTGTTGCGCCAAAAGCTTTGGGTAGGCTCAAGCAAAGGGTGCGGGAACTTGCGAGGTGCGTAAGGGGCGTAAGCCTGAATGAACTGATCAAGGAATTGTCCCGCTACATTGACGGATGGCGAGGGTACTTCGGTCACTGCGAGACCCCCGGGGTGTTGGGGGAAGTGGATAAGTGGATAAGGCGGCGGATACGCGCTATAGTGTGGCGGCAGTGGAAGAGGGGGCGCACGCGATTCAAGGCGTTGCGCCGTCTTGGGATTGGGAAGGATCTGGCGGCACAGACTGCGGGCAGTTCCCACGGGCCGTGGAGGATCAGCATGAGTCCCGCGTTATCCATGGCCTTGCCGAACGCGTCTCTGGCCAAACTTGGTCTTGCTTCCTGCTGCCCTGCTAAGTAGCTTAAATCCATCGAACCGCCACGTACGGACCCGTACGCGTGGTGGTGTGGGAGGGGAGGAATCGCGAGATTCCCCCCTATCCTGATTGTCCTTTTTTGATAGTGAGGGAGCGGGTTCTTCGGGTGAAGTGGTAGGGATTTTCCGATTTTTCCGAGAAATTTTTAGTAGCGCCCGTTGAACTTCAGAATTCAAAGGGCGCAAAGTAAACGATGAAGAAAATACTTGCAAAAACTCTACAGGGAAAGCCATATGTATATGCATTGATATACATATTTCTGATACCCCTGTATGCGATATTGTTCCATTCAGTGTTTCCATCAATACTCGGTGTGGGCAGGTCTTTCTATGAGTGCCTATATTTCAGCACTGTGACAATTACGACACTCGGCTATGGAGACATAACGCCAAAAGGTGGAATCGGACAGTTGCTGGCAGCATCCGAATCGTTTTTCGGTGTCATATTAATCGGACTATTTCTTTATGCCCTTGCAAGTGCAAGAAATGATGCGGTTCAGATAGCACAGGAGCAAAAAGAAAATAGAATATATCGGGAATCACAACGTACCAGGCTAAATTGTCACTTTAAACTGATTGCACCCCTAATTACTCGATATCGGGTCTCTGTGGTACAGGTTTCCCAACCTGTTAACGCCGGATTGAAAGAGTATAACCCAGATTTTCGTCTGAATGATATGAAGGACCTATACAAGCCCACAAGATTGATGAGAGAAAGCTATATGCAGCCCGCAGTATTCGGATATTTTCAGACTATCGAAGCATTGCATAAGGAGATATGTGATTTGGTGAAAAATGTTGACTTGCGCTGCTTTCCTGACGTTGAATGTCACAGCTTGAATCTGGTAAGTACAATTACAGGATTTGATTATTCTGGAGCTATCCTATCTGCCTGCAACACGATGGCAGGTGATCAGAAAATGGCATTGGCGGATATTGTAAGCGAGATGTTGGAAAACTACGATGGAGATTATTCTTTTCGAGGGTCAAACATTCTTGATGGATATATTGCACTATATCACCAGATTAGATTCGTTATGGAGGAATTGACGAAATTGGAGAAAGCTATCTCCAAAGAGATCGGAGTCATGGAAAAATGAGAATAAAGAACATCAGAATCAAAAACTTCCGTCGCTTGGAAAACGTCAGTATTGATATTGAATCAGACGAAACGGTCTTTGTGGGACCAAACAACAGCGGCAAGACTTCGGCTACTGCAGCAATGAGATGCTTCATCGGCAACAAATCTTTCAATGTGCATGATTTTTCCGTTTCAAGAATAAAAGATTTTGAGGCGTTCATTGCAGACGACGGAAAGGATCTGCCCGCGATAGAGCTTGATATCTGGTTTGCTGTTGACCCGGAAAGCATTGAGTTCGGAAGGGCTTTCAGCCTGATTCCGAAATTGTCCGGCAACTACGACGAACTGGGTGTCCGTATGAGATTTGAAGCAAGCGACGCGGGGGAGTTGCGTTCGGATTACTCAGAGAAGTATCCGTTGGAAGAAAACGGTTCGCGCGGGCAAAACCTGTTTCATTATCTGAGTTTTGATCGTAATCTGAACAGATATTTTCACACATCATACTACTCCCTGGAACGCATTGGAGACGACGTGGTTCCTCACCCGCTTAACGGAGATGAAGGGAAAAAGCTTCTGCAGACTCTCGTTCGGGTTGATTTCGTTGACGCGCAGAGAAACATTGATGACGACGAGGAAAGCAGAAGCAATCGTCTTTCGGTCGCATTCGCGTCTTATTACAAAAAGAACCTCGAACAGGCAGATATGGCTGAAAGCGCGAACCAACTGATTGACGAAAGTAACCAGAGATTCACCGAGCACTATGACAAGCACTTTGAAGGATTGATGAAAATGATCCGGGAACTTGGGGTTCCATCGGTACATGATCGGGATATCAGGATCGTATCTTCCCTCAGTCCCGAGACGATTCTTCAGGGTAACACCGATCTCTTCTACATTGACAAAGAGAGAAATCACGAGCTTCCGGAGGCGTATAACGGCCTCGGCTTTAAAAATCTCGTCTATATGGCAATTCAGATAAGCCATTTCCACCTTCAATGGATGCGCACCGAGGTGAACCGCCCTCTCATCCAGATAGTTTTCGTAGAAGAACCGGAAGTACATCTGCACGCTCAGGTTCAGCAGACTTTCATCTCGAATATCTCGTCGATCCTGAGAAACGCCGCACGGTCCGAAGTTGATGAGGCTATGATTCCCCAGCTTGTTGTAACGACCCACTCGGCACACATTCTTGATACCGTGGAATTCTCCAAAGTGAGATATTTTCGCCGATGCGGACTGGAAGGCGAAGATCCGTCCACGATAAGCACATTCAACGCCTCCGAGGTTCTCAGTCTGCGGGAATTTCGACCGGATACGAAAATCAACGGATGCGAAATAAGCGAAACAGAAGCTCTCCGGTTCCTGCAAAGATATCTCAGGCTCACTCATTGCGACTTGTTTTTTGCTGATGCTGCGATACTGGTGGAGGGAACGGTCGAGAAGTTGCTGCTCCCGAGAATGATTGAAAAATCGACACCTCTGCTCAGACAATCCTACATTACGACCCTGGAAGTCGGGGGCGCATACGCGCATCGATTTACGGGACTCCTTGAATTCCTGAGTATCCCATATCTTGTCATTACGGACATTGATTCTGTTGAACCTGAAGGTCAGCACAAGGCCTGCCGCGTTGACACTGAAGGGGCGATGACATCAAATTCGTCGCTAAAGCAGTTTTTCGGTGTAAGTTCGATTGCGGAATTAATAGGGCTACAAAGGGAAAAGAAAGATCAGAAAGAACATAACCGCTTCATCGCTTTTCAGACCGCTTTGGATGTCAAACACAACGGCAGCAGCGAGAAGATGCTGGGGCGGACCATGGAAGAAGCCTTTATCTATCAGAACCTTGATATGTACAGAAGGCGGGAAATGGAGCTTGATATCGAGATACCGCAATGCTTGGAGAAAACCTACCAGGCTGTCTACAAGTTTGTTAATTCCGGGGCACTTAAAAAGACTGATTTTGCGCTTTACGTGCTCGGTTCGGATGCGCAATGGACTGTTCCAGAATATATTTCGGAGGGTCTCGGGTGGCTTAAAGACCACTTGAACGGAAACGCAACCGCTGACGGCGATTAAGGATGGCGTATGTCTAAAAAACTCATTTTAACCTCGGCCGACGAAAAAATCAGGGAATGTATCGACAACAGGCAAAGCTTTTCAATGGTTGCCGGGGCCGGGGCCGGGAAAACCACGTCTCTTGTCATGGCCTTGGAGTACTTACGTCGCAGCGAGGCGAATGCCCTGCGGCAAAACGGTCAGAAAATTTTGTGCATCACATACACGAACCGCGCGGTTGACGTTATCTCCGGTCGCATAGGCAAGGACGATCTTTATGTCGTGACAACCCTGCATGGATTTCTCTGGAGCGAAATTCGCTGGTTTACCCACGACATACGAGAGGCTTTAAGAGAATCGGTCATTCCCGACCATATCAGTAAGGCGCGCGAACAGGATTCAGGGAAAAATACCAAAACGGCGATCAGGGCCAGAGAGAGAATTAAACAGTTGGAAGAACAACTGGCTGCTCTTGATGCCGTTAGCTCTTTTAAATACGATGAAAGTTCTTTTAGCGATTATTCCAAGGGACAGCTTAATCATGAAGATGTTATAAGCGCTGCCGGGTATCTGTTAGACGAAAGGCAGGTCTTCAGACGCATACTTGGGCAGAAATATCCATTCATTTTTATTGATGAGGCGCAGGACACGTTCCATGAAATCGTTAGAGGAATGAATCTGGTTTGCGCCGGTGAGGGGTTGCCGGTCGTCGGGTATTTCGGAGACCCGATGCAGCAGATTTATGACAAACGGGCCGGGGATTTCTCCGGTCCGCCGGAATCGGTTCGAATCACAAAGAAAGAAAACTACAGGTGCTCAACGAGCGTTATTGATTTGCTGAACGCGTTTCGTCAGGATGTACAGCAGATTCCAGCTGGTGATAATGTCGGGGTAGCCGGAAACGTGAAAATGACTCTCATTGAAGCCGGGGCGCCTGAGGAACAAATCGGGAGGCGGAAAGTGTATTCTGAAGCGCAGTTAAGACGAAATTCAGAATTTTTTGAAAAAGCGCTTGCGGACTGGGGCTGGAATGATGGGCGCGAAATGAAGCAGTTGTTTCTCGTTCGGCAGATGATTGCGCGCCGCCTAGGGTTTTTGGGAATTCATCGACTCTTTACCGGGCCTTTTGCTTCATTGCGAACAAAGGACGAATACGAAGAAGGTGCCCATTTTTTGCTTAAGCCAATTGTCGAGACGATCTGGCCGCTGGTCAAGGCTGGCCGTAACGGTGATGACAGATCGATAATTGATATACTTCGGAGCAAGAGCCCGGCATTTGATATTTCCGGTATAAACAAAGATCGCTCACTCCGAGACATGCTGGACTTCTCAAAGGAGTTGACTGCCGGGCTTTTGGGTTTGTGGAAGAATTCGACACTGCGTGAAATATTAACCTGTTGTCACGAAAGCAGTATAGCGAGATTTTCAGGTCGGATGGCAGAGCATCTTTCCCGCCAGCCAAGATCAGAAGAGTACGATGATGAGAAGCATGCGGAAGACAAGGCGGACTGGCTCTGCGATGAATTCTTCACCATGGGGGCGGGTGAGCTTGAAGCATACTGTGAGTTTGTCGAGGAGAATACTGTCTATAGTACGCAACATGGCGTGAAGGGAGAGGAATACCCGAATGTCCTTGTCGTCTTTGACGATGTGGAAGCCGGATGGACAAATTACAGCTTTAGCAAGTTGTTTACTCCGCAACTTTCCGGAGACCCTACGGAAGGTCAGCACGAACGGAGCAGAAAATTGGCCTATGTATGTTTTTCACGAGCGGAGGAGAATTTAAGAATTATCCTTTTTACCAAGTCTCCGGAAAAAGCGAAAAACGAATTAATCGAAAGAGGCTTGCTGAATAATGAGCAACTCAATATTATTCGATGACGCGATGGGAACTTGAGAACTTGTTTGCGCCAAACCTGTACGCATCTTTTGCCAAGTGTATTCCCTCTTCTCTCTTTTGACCTTGCGAATCAAAAACCTTATCCTTATTTTCTGTAAGTGGCGTATCCTCCTGTTGGAATTTGTCTGAATTCAAATCAACCGGATACGTCGCTTTTTTTCAAGTTCCCCGTACACCAGTTTTAACTACATCTCAAACTCGCAGTGCTGGTACTCAGGATGTGCCTCCATCGCGAGGTATTTTAATCTCTCCTCTTGTCGCTATCATCGCATTATGAAAACGGGTATACCCGCAGTTTTTGCAATGAACCGGGAACAGGGGGGTTACCCATTTAAATTCAAACAGGGGCACTCTGCTGTACATCTCCCATCCGTATTCCCCACATACAGGACAAACCTTGTTGTTATACATTTCCTCAAACCACTCTCTTATTTTATCTTGCTCCCAGTCATAGAACTCTTTGTTTTCATCCGGCATTCCTGCACCTCCTGTTTTGAATTTGGAACCTATTCCCCGTCAATTACTCCGCACACCAAATTTGACTATAACTCAAGCATAGACGATAAGCTTGTTTTTTAACCATACCTAATAATTTAGCCTGAAAAAGCAGCATATCAGGCTTAGCCGGTAAAAAAGTCTCTCGGTTTCCCGAAGATGAGCAATTATTCTGTATTTCCCGCCGGAATCGTTTAAGATGATTGTTTTTCTTCATAAAAACGTACTTAGGAGCGATTTAATCAGGAAGGTCTGATAAAGATGTTGAACGGGAGTTTAAGGTGAATGACCCTCACATAGTGGCGCTGATTTACGGAATTGAGCATGACGACTCCGTGGACTACGAAGAAGCGGAGCCCTTTGTCTGGGAAGAACCGGCGTTTCGCCTTGAGGTTAAAGACAAGAAGGCTCGATTCGAGTTAAAGGATCACTATGCCGAGGAATCAGCCGCGCGTGAATCAATCGAAGAATATATACGAGTATGGGAATTTGACGCCTGCCTGAATAAAGGCCCTGATTCATTTAAACTGAGATTCGACGAATCGGAGATTGAAGACCGAAATCCAACGCCGGGTGTGGCATGCGGACGCGTTAGCTTTAGAGCTGGAGTTCCAACTATTTCTGCCTCAGGCACTTGCAGAGTTTGCAAATATCCTTCGCCGCCGTTAGATCTCGCTATTAGCCCTGATGTTCAGACAATGTATGATCGATATATGAATTATCGTCAAGGCCGTGAGCCGTTATCAGGCATGGCTTTTTTCTGTCTTACCGTTCTTGAGGATATGGCGAAACTGCATTATCCAGCCTGAAGAATCGGAAAACACGAGACAGCCTCTCGATATTACAGGGTTGAGAAAGGAATCCTCGATAAAATCGGGAAGATTGCCTCAACCAAGGGTGGCCCTTCGGAGGCGAGAAAAAACGAAGGCGTCAATCAGGGTCTGACGGAGGAAGAACGCCGTTTTCTCGACCGGGCCGTCAGGAAAATTATCCGCCGGGCGGCGGAAAAAGCTTACGACCCGACGGCGGAACTCGACAAAATTTCATTGTCCGATTTGTAAAACGTAAAGCCGGATTGACGCGGCGTTCCTGTATTCTGTTTGTGGCCAGGACGGTTCTTGAAAATATTCATGCTACAGAGCGGCTTTTACCAAACTATGAGGGTTTGTAAGCTTTTCCGGTCGAGTTTTTCTTTTTATCTCGAGTTCATCCAAGTAATATACGGATTCAGAGAACAGAGCTGATCACATCTGGCGGGCTGCCTGTTCTGAATTTTCATGGTAAACCGCTTTTAGATCAAAGGCATCAGCGGGTTAAGGAAATAGGCCGATCTCCATTATCACACGAACAAATTAGGTACTTCGCTGTCTCTATATTCCATATCATAAAAGATATCCTTATCTGTCACTCTCCAGTATCTAAGCACATCCATCCACTCTTTTCTTGATTTCGTTTCAACAAAAGACGGTCTGAAGCAAACATATTTGCAATATTTCAACAACAATTTAGACAATACAAGGCTAATTTTTGAATCTTGACCGCTCTTTCCATAAACTCCTATCCTCTCCAAGTAATTTTTTACGATTTCTGAGTCTTTCTTTATAGATGAAATCACTACCAATGTCTCTGTCTGCCTTGGAATGACTGAGACAAAAACATGGCAATTATCATTTTTTCCTTTCTGATAAGCATCGTCCAGAGTTCTTGCACCAGCAGCTGCTACTGTTGGTTTTTGAGTTGAAATTTCCCAGTACCTCGATTTGATAATATTCCAATCCTCTTCAAGCAACGCCTCATCCATTAACTTCTTGAGATGAAGATATTCTTGACGAGCATCACGTTGCCTTTTTAAAGTAGGATGTAATGGATGAAATTTATCGGGAAAAGCTGGTTGAAATTTTTTTAGAAAGTTCTCCGTGGCGAGTGTGTTTCCACACAACAGACGATACGCCAACTTGAATAACAATTCTGGTTTTATAGAAGCCTGAGATTCATCCAACGATCGAAACAAATCATTATCGTGTTCTGAACAAAAGCAACTTTCTGTTGAGGCTTGAGTTATTGGTACTTTGCTAAGCAACACTCCGTCCATGTTCTCATTAATCTTAAGCACATTATTGCTTTCGCTTAAAATACCCAACCAGCTTGCCTTAGAGAGTATGTGGGCTTTTACGGGTTCTTCTTGGCAGTTGGGATACATACATCTTGAACCTACTAACTCCAAATCTTTAACTAAGTTTTTTATAAATTCCCTAGCCTTTAGTGGCACCTGCACAGGTAGTTCCTGAGGAATTCGCTCCGAATTCAATAAATCTGCCACCGAAAGACTTCCTTGCTCAAACGCACGAACATCTTCGGAGTTAAAGAATTTGGCATTTATGCTTGAATCAGAAACCCTGATACTTTTCCATCGTTGTTTTTTTGCCACAGAAAATTCTCCGATTTACAAATGGCTAGGTAGTGTTCGGAATTTTTCGCAAATTTAAGTTTTCGGCGTTTCTTTAGTTTCAGAATGGGAATTACCGACTTGAGTTGACAAAGCTTGCAGCGAATCACCTAAACGATAGATAGGCCATCTGGAGTAAGCGGTATATCTCGTCTTTTCTCTTATCCAAATCTTCTTCTGACAGCTTTATTTTATACGCTCTGTAACGCTTGTCGTAACCCATCAAATCAAGCTCCGCCGCTTCAATGATTTCTTCAGCCCCTTCATCCCTTCCAATCTTGACATCAAAACGCATTCCTCTTTTCTGGGGTTGCATAATGGCGAAGTTCCGAGGGCGGCCGTCAACCCGAAAGCCTATATAGTGCTTGTTGTAGCCAAGCTCGAATACGGTTTCCGGGGCGAGTTCCTTGGCCAGCTCAAGCACCTGGTCGGCAAGCCGCACTGTCTTTTTCGTACCCTTTGCCGTTTCCCAGTAATTCCTGTCGGTCGGCTCAGCCTCTTTATCATCATCAAGGTAACCTAACTCGACCGTATCCATAACCCTGATAAACTGCAGTCCTACCGTGCCTTCGGCGGTCTCAATAGCCGCAACCTGGATAGCCATAAGCGGGATAACGCCGTTGAACAGTCCGATCACATTGAAGAATCTGGATGTTATGTTCTCCGCAACGATGACTGCCGTATGCTCGTATTGCGGATACTTCTTGCGCTCAATATCCCAGTACTCAATAGTTCGGATCAGGTGAGATTCATCCGTCTTGCCAAGCTGTATCTCAACTTCATATCGACCGTTGCCGTCAACATCCTCCAATAACAAGTCAAGTCGTCCCGCTCCAGGGTGGATACGCTCTTTATCCTTGACCAGCACATCTCCGAGACCCAGTATTGAAGGATCTTCGACAATAATGTTCTGAAGCCACCGCTCATTCAGATCAGAGTGATTTTTGAGACTTACGGTCTTTAGTTTTACATATTTCATGGATAAAGAATCTCCTTGCCCATATTAGTAATTATGCCGCCACTGCAGAGTGTCTGGCGAAACAATATCAATCTGGGTTTTAAGCATCTTCTGCAAGTCTTGCTTCTCCAATATTCCTTCCTGTGCAAAAGTTGTTTTCTCCAGCGGCAGAATATTATTGTCTTTTATGCGGTAAATCGGCATGGACTGCATCCTTCACGAAATCTTAAATAAAACTGGCGCCTGTATGCAGCGTCGGGTCACCCAGAGTGATTGAAAAACCCTTGATTTATAGGACCATATAGTATCAAATATTATCCAGAATTTACAGTTCGTTGCATATTTTATATCTGTGCGCTCTAAAAAAGGTGGGGATAATGAGTGATACAAACAAAGACTCCGGAGAATTTAACCCTGTTAAGGGGTGTGGAGGTGAATGCGTTGGGAAAAGGCCAAGGTGCTGAGTAGTTGTCGCATTTTTTGACGCTACTAGCAATATTACTATTTCGAAAAACACTGTAGCAGGAGATCAACTATGGAATACTTGAGGGATGAGTTGAGAAAATTCGATGCTCTGCGAGACGGCGACGCTGGCAACGATATTGTCGTCGAGGCAACCCTTGGCTCCATTTCTCCGACCTATGACGACGGGACAGTGTTTGATCGTCTGTCTTCAAAGTTGGCCGAGGCCCTGCGCGAACGAGGCATAGGTTTTCTCTACCGGCATCAAGCGGAGGCAGTACTTAAGGCGTTGGACGGCGACAACGTCGTCCTGCAGGCTCCCACGGCCAGCGGCAAGACCCTTGCCTTCCAAGTGCCCATGATCGAGACGTTGCTCCGCGAACCCGGCAGTCACGCGCTCATGCTCTACCCGACCAAGGCACTTGCGCTTGATCAGCGGGAACAGCTCAAGAGCCTTTCCGACCTTGTCGCGGGCTGCGAAATCGAGTCATGGTGGTACGACGGCGATACGGACCGGGAGCATCGCAAGCTGCTGAGAGAGAATCCGCCGCGTATTCTCATCACCAACCCGGACATGCTCCATAAGAGTTTTCTGGGGCATGCCGATCAGTGGCAGAAATTCTTCAGAACCCTTAAGTGGGTTGTTGTCGATGAAATCCATGAATACCGGGGCTATTTCGGTTCCAACGTCTCGATGATTCTGCGGCGTTTTTCTCATCATCTCGCCAGCGGGGGCGTCCGTCCGCAGTTTTTCCTCTGTTCTGCGACATGCGCCAACGCCGGAGAACACGCGCGTAATCTCACCGGGTTGCCTTTTGAGGAAGTAAATGCAGGCGACAGCATCCGTCCGCAGAGGCGATTCTACTTCATCCAGCCGGATATCCCTGACCACAGGTACTGGGAGATCCTTCAGTTCCGGACGGTCAGGGCGGGTCTCGCCTGTCTTGCAAACGGAAAGTCCGTTCTTGCGTTTTGCCCGACGCGAAAGTTCGCCGAGGCTTGTTATCCGATTGCGATACGGGAGATTGAGGAATACCGTAGGTCGGGCGCGGTCCACATCGATCCCGAGGCGGTTAAGGTGTTTCGTTCCGGTCTCAGCACAGATGAGCGCCACGATATCCAGACAGGTCTCAAGAACGGTTCGGTGCGCCTGGTGTTCACCACCAACGCTCTTGAACTCGGGATTGACATAGGCGGGCTTGACGGAGTCATTCTCGCCGGCTTTCCTGACAGCATGATGTCCGCGTGGCAGCGTATCGGGAGAGCCGGTCGCAACTGGGAATCCGAGGCGTTCGTTATCTACTACGCCCGCAACAACCCGCTGGACCGATTTTACGCGTCCAATCTCTGCACGTTTCTGAAGAAGCCTCTTGATGATCTTGTCGTCAACCCGGGAAACCGGGATCTGATCGAAAAACATGTGCCGTCGCTCCTGTTCGAGACATCTGCTTTTCAGGGAGGGTGTGACATCTTGGGTGAAGCTCTGCATGGTGCCGCTGCGGCCAAGCTGGAATCAGGCGCCCAGCCGGTACGAACCGGAAACTGGCGACCTCATTCCCAGCTAGATATTCGGGGCGGCGGAGGAGGCAACTTTGAACTTATGGAGGGGGCGAGGGTTGTCGGAACCTTGTCTGGCCAACAGCAGTTTCGCGAAGCATACGAGCGGGCGATCTATATGCATGGAGGAAGAAAATATCGCGTTGAGGGAATATCTTTCACGGGCGGCGGGGGAGGGAAAATCGAGCTGAGTTCCGCCGAACCGTATCTGGCGACCAACGCGGCGACGTTCACGACGGTTTCCGAGCAAGACATCTACGACGGAAAGCGCTGGACATCCGGGAACATCGAGGTTCAGGCGTATTACGGCAAGGTGCTGATCACGGAAGCGTTAACCTCTATCGAAGAAGTTGATGATCGCACTGGCGAAGTAAGAGATCAGTGGGCGCCCACGGTCAATTCTGCCAAATTCGATAACGCGCATGCCTTCTGGATTTGCCAGGATACACAGACCTGTGAAGTGGATGTCGGAATCCCGGCCCTACAGCACCTTCTCCGCGTCGGCGCCGTTTTCACCATCCCTCTTGACGCACACGACATCTTCCCGCATGCCGTTGTCAGAGACGGTAAAGCCTATATCGTCGAAACCTATCCCGGTGGAATCGGCGTCGCTCGCAAAGCTCTCGAACGGTGGCGGAAGATTCTCGAGACCGGAATCAGCGTCGCTGAATCGTGCGGCTGCGAAAGAGGGTGTCCCAATTGCATCGTTCCGCCAAGGTCGCGGGAGCAGCTCGACAAAGGCGCCGGTATAGCACTGGCGCGTTCGCTGCTTATGGCCACGGAGAATTCTCACGACTTTGAGTTCGTCGACAATCTCTGGGAACGAGTCGGGACTTAGTTCTGGATCCTTCCAGACCCGCTGGCCGTGCCAACATTAGCTCGGTTTTTTTTGGTTCCTGATTACGTGGTCACTTCTGATAATGATGACTTTGCAGCCTGAACATCCTCTTTGGGGAAGATCGGATATAGATAGGTAAGAATATAATTCAATACCATGAATGAACGGACCAGGAAACTCCAGAACATTTAGACAAAGGACAGTGAAGCAAGACTGGAAGATAAACCAATGACTAGTGCGTTTGAAAAGTTGTTCCATGTATCGTTGAGGTTGGCGGCATGAGGATATCCGAAAAAACCATAGAAGCATTAAGGGAAATCATTAATGGCGATGGTGAACTCGGCATATATAGAAGCGGACCGAAGCTCGTCAGTTTTTTCAACGGATTTGGACGAAACGACGAATACGGAAGAGGACTTCCTTCTCGTTCGCTTTACACAATGAAATGTCTCTGCGATTTTAACGGTTCGGACAAGTTAAAAGACATAATAGAATCGGTTGCCGACCCGAGAGATTATATATTATCTCCCGGAGACAGATATTCATCGCAAGCCAGTGAGGAAATGCGGCTGCGGGGAACTATCGACTACCTAAACAGGTTTCTTGAATACGATGGCTATCGCCTGAAAAAAAATGAAACGAGAAACCGTTACGATATCGTTCGCCCGGACGGAGGCATAGTGCCGAATGAGAACCTTGACACTCTTTCGGACGAATTTATTAATGACCAAGTCAGGAAGGCGAGGGGCAAGCTTGCCCAAGACGATTATGATGGAG
>Ga0209544_1002216_pt1 | contig 18118 bp, 13 predicted proteins | sample MesohylPK_FD_187297 | JGI IMG/M metagenome (GOLD analysis project Ga0209544, IMG submission 187297) | Host-associated microbial community of the marine sponge Aplysina aerophoba from Gulf of Piran - sponge mesohyl, lysed by proteinase K... | ecosystem: Host-associated > Porifera > Sponge >...
CGCCGCAATCTGTTCATCGGGCATGATCGGGTCCTCGTGCTGACAGTCCATCCACTGCCAGCTATCGGCCGATCAAGCCTTGTCCTTTACCCCGGAACGAATCCCCTCACTTTCCTGACGTGCACCCCGGGGAGCCGCGGCCCTTGTCGGGACGGACGGGTTCTGCTATCATCTCCAATTCGTCCGGCTGGCGTAGCTCAGTCCGGTAGAGCGGCTGATTTGTAATCAGCGGGTCGGGGGTTCGAATCCCTTCGCCAGCTCCACAGGCATTGAACACGCGATCCCATTCAACCCGGTCGAGGGGCAGTTCGGGTACAGGAGCGCCCGGGGAGACGGATCCGGGCGATGAGCGAATTCGGCGAGGTTGCGGAGCGGTCAAACGCAACAGACTGTAAATCTGTCGCCCAAGCGGCTTCGGAGGTTCGAATCCTCCCCTCGCCACCAGGTCGAGCAGCGGGCGTAGTCGGACGGCGGGGCGGGCAACGGGTGCGCGGGAGTAACTCAGTGGTAGAGTCACAGCCTTCCAAGCTGTTGGTCGCGGGTTCGATCCCCGTCTCCCGCTCCAGTGCGCCGGTGCCCGTTGCGCGCCCGGGTCGAACGCGGCGCCGGATCCGGCGGACGAGCCGGACGGGCCGGCTCCCGGAATCGTGATCGAGCCGATGTAGCTCAGTGGTAGAGCGCGTCCTTGGTAAGGACGAGGTCACCGGTTCAAGCCCGGTCATCGGCTCCACCCTGGTGATGGAGGACAGCGAGCAAGCTCGTCTCGCACAGGAACTGTCATGGCGAAAGAGAAGTTCGACAGATCGAAGCCGCACGTGAACATCGGGACGATCGGGCACATCGATCACGGGAAGACGACGCTGACGGCGGCGATCACGCAGGTGATGGCGAAGCACGATCCGACGAACACGGTGCGTTCGTTCGACTCGATCGACAACGCGCCCGAGGAGCGGGAGCGGGGCATCACGATCGCGACGGCGCACGTGGAGTACACGACGGCGAACCGTCACTACGCGCACGTGGACTGCCCTGGTCACGCCGATTACATCAAGAACATGATCACGGGCGCGGCGCAGATGGACGGCGCGATCCTGGTGGTTGCGGCGACCGACGGTCCGATGCCGCAGACGCGCGAGCACATTCTTCTGGCGCGTCAGGTCGGGGTTCCGTCGCTGGTGGTCTTCCTCAACAAGTGCGACGCGGTGGACGACCCGGAGCTGCTGGAGCTGGTGGAGCTGGAGGTTCGTGAGCTGCTGAGCTCGTACGAGTTTCCCGGCGACGACATTCCGGTGGTGCAGGGCTCTGCGCTGAAGGCTCTGGAGGGCGAGTCGGCCGGCGAGGCGTCGGTGGACAAGCTGATGGAGGAGGTTGACCGCTACGTTCCGCTTCCGGCGCGTGACATCGACAAGCCGTTCCTGATGCCGATCGAGGACGTGTTCTCGATCTCGGGTCGGGGGACGGTGGTGACGGGGCGCGTGGATCGCGGGAAGGTCGTGGTCGGGGAAGAGGTCGAGATTGTCGGCTTCAGCGAGACGCAGAAGAAGGTGGTTACGGGCGTGGAGATGTTTCGGAAGCTGCTCGACGAGGGGGTTGCGGGGGACAACATCGGCGTCCTGCTGCGTGGGATGGAGAAGGACGACGTCGAGCGCGGGCAGGTGTTGGCGAAGCCGAAGACGATCACGCCGCACACGAAGTTCAAGGGCGAGGTGTACGTGTTGACGAAGGACGAGGGTGGTCGGCACACGCCGTTCTTCAACGGTTATCGTCCTCAGTTCTATCTTCGGACGACGGACGTGACGGGTGTTGCGAACCTTCCGGAGGGCGTCGAGATGGTGATGCCCGGCGACAACGTGACGATCAGCGTGGAGCTGATCACGCCGGTGGCGCTGGAGAAGGGGCTGCGGTTCGCGATCCGGGAGGGCGGCCGGACGGTCGGCTCGGGCACCATCACCGAGATCGTCGAGTAGGAAGGTCACCACATGCGCGATATCGTCATTCTGGCGTGCACCGAGTGCAAGCGGCGGAACTACACGACGACCAAGAACAAGCGGAAGACGCCCGACCGGCTGCAGCTCAAGAAGTACTGCCGATGGTGCCGGAAGCACAAGCCGCACCGGGAGACGAAGTAGCGCGTGCGTGGGTCGCGTGCGTGGGTACAGGCCAGTAGCTCAATTGGTAGAGCACCGGTCTCCAAAACCGGGGGCTGGGGGTTCGAGCCCCTCCTGGCCTGCCAACACCGTCGCAAGGGACACTGAATCGTGAGATCGACGAAGCTGGAGAGCGTACGCGAGCCGTCCGGGGGGGGCGTTTTCGGCTGGTGGGGCAGGTCCCGCACGTTCCTGGCGCAGGTGCGGAACGAGCTCGAGCGGGTGACTTGGCCGACCTGGAAGGAGGTGCAGGCGACGACGTTCGTCGTGATCCTGACCTCCATCATGTTCGGCATCTATCTGTGGGGCATCGATCTGGTGCTCGATCGGCTGGCGCGGGCGCTGTTCCAGGCATTTGGTGTGTGATGACCGACGTCAGCACGAAGCAGTGGTACATCGTTCACACCTACTCCGGCTTCGAGCAGAAGGTGGAGGACTCGCTGAAGCTGCGCGTGAAGGCGCACGGCATGCAGGACGAGATTGGCGAGACCCTCGTGCCGACCGAGGACGTCGTCGAGATGCGCGCCGGCAAGCGTGTGGTCACGACGAAGCGGGTCTTTCCCGGCTACATTCTGGTGAAGATCGCACCCGAGCCGGGCGGCGGCAAGATGTCCGACCGCGCGTGGCACGTCGTGAAGAACACGCCGAAGGTGACCGGGTTCGTGGGAGCCGGCCAGAAGCCGACGCCGCTGACCGACGAGGAAGTGAACCAGATCCTCCAGCAGATGACGGAGGCGGCCGACCAGCCCAAGCCGAAGTACACGTTCGACAAGGGCGATCAGGTCCGGATCAACGAGGGGCCGTTCACCAGCTTCAACGGGGTGGTCGAGGACGTGAACGTCGACCGCAACACCCTGAAGGTGATGGTGACGATTTTCGGGCGTTCCACGCCGGTGGAGCTCGACTTTCTGCAGGTGGAGAAGCTGTAGACCAGCATGGCGAAGAAGATCATCGGACAGGTGAAGCTCCAGATCGCGGCCGGCAAGGCGACGCCGGCCCCGCCGGTCGGCACCGCGCTCGGCCCGCACGGCGTCAACATCATGGACTTCTGCAAGGCGTTCAACGCGAAGACCGCCGCCCAGGAGGGGCTGATCATCCCGGCGGTCGTGACCGTGTACGCGGACCGCTCCTACAGCTTCATCACGAAGACGCCGCCGGCCGCGGTGCTGCTGAAGCGCGCCGCCAACATCGCCAAGGGCTCCGGCGAGCCCAACCGTACCAAGGTGGCCAAGGTGACCCGGCAGCAGGTGGAGGAGATCGCCGGGGTCAAGATGCCGGACCTGAACGCGAACGACCTCGCCGCCGCCGTCGCGATCGTGGCCGGCACGGCGCGTTCGATGGGCATCGAGGTCGAGGGCTGAATCATGGGCAAGAACGGCAAGCAGTTCGAAGCGGCGAAGGCCAGGGTGGGTCCGGGCCCGTACCCGCTCGAGGAAGCCATTCCGCTGGTGCAGAGCCTCAAGTTCGCCAGGTTCAACGAAACGGTCGAGATGGCGATGCGGCTCGGCGTCAATCCGAAGCACGCGGATCAGATGGTCCGCGGCACCGTGGTGCTGCCGCACGGGCTCGGGCGGAGCAAGAACGTGCTGGTGATCGCGGGCGGCGACAAGCAGAAGGAAGCCGAGGAGGCCGGCGCCGACACGGTCGGCGGCGAGGAGATGGTCGAGAAGATCCAGGGCGGCTGGATGGACTTCGAGGCGGTCGTGGCCACTCCCGACATGATGCGCTCGGTCGGCAAGCTCGGCCGCATTCTCGGGCCGCGCGGCATGATGCCGAACCCGAAGACCGGCACCGTCACGCCGGACGTGGCGAAGGCGGTGCGCGAGATCAAGGCCGGCAAGGTCGAGTACCGGGTCGACAAGGCGGGCGTCGTGCACGCGGCGATCGGCAAGGTGTCGTTCGAGGTGCAGCAGTTGCTCGACAACGCCAATGCGCTGGCCGCGAGCATTATCAAGGCGAAGCCCGCCGCCGCCAAGGGCCGCTACGTCAAGGGCGTGCACCTGTCGTCGACGATGGGTCCGGGCGTTCCGGTCGACACGGTCAGCGTCGAAGCCGGCGCGAAGGCATAGGCATGGCACTCAGCAGGGCAGGCAAGGAAGAGCGGCTCGCGGAGCTCCGGAACGAGTTCGGCGCCGCGGAGAGCGTCGTGCTCGTGGACTACAAGGGGCTCGACGTCCCGCAGGTGACGGAGCTGCGCCGGAAGGTGCGCGGCGCGGCCGCGAGCTATCGGGTAGTGAAGAACTCGCTTGCGCGCCGGGCCGTGAGCGGGACGCCGTTCGAGGCGTTGCGGGACCGCATCGAGGGCACCACGGCGGTGGCCTGCAGCCGCGAGGATCCGGTCGCGCTGGCGAAGGTCCTGGTGGAGTTCGCCAAGACCGAGCCGGACCTGGTCGTGAAGATGGCGGTGGTGCAGGGCCAGTCGGTGGAGGCGGACGGCGTCACCGACCTGGCGGCGCTGCCCGGCAAGCCGGAGTTGCAGGCGAAGCTGTTGATGGTGCTGCAGGCGCCGATGACGCAACTGGTGCAGGTGCTGAACGCCGTGCCGCGCGACTTGATGAGCGTTCTGAGCCAGGTCGAAAAGAAGAAGTCCGAGGAGGAAGGCTGAGCATGGCTGACGTGACCCAGGACCAGGTGGTCGATTACATCAAGGAAATGTCGGTTCTCGAGCTGTCGGGACTCGTCAAGCGGCTCGAGGACGAGCTGGGCGTGTCGGCGGCGGCCGCGATGCCGATCGCGGTCGCGGGGGCCGCGGCGCCCGGCGCGGCGGCGGCCGAGGAGGAGCAGACCGAGTTCACGGTGACGCTGACCGAGATCGGGCCGAAGAAGATCAACGTGATCAAGGTGGTCCGCGAGGTCACGAGCCTGGGCCTCAAGGAGGCCAAGGATCTGGTCGAGAGCGCGCCGAGCGCCGTGAAGGAAGCGATCCCCAAGGATGAGGCGGAGGCGCTGCTGAAGAAGTTCGAGGAAGTCGGCGCCAAGGCCGAGATCAAGTAGGCCTCGGCGTACGTCGTGGCCCGGCGGGTGTCGGCGGCCGTCCGTCGCCGGCGGCGCGGCCCGCGCCGCCGGCGGGCCGGTCCGGGCGCGCGCGGCCTGCAGCAAGGCCGCGCGACGCGACCGCGTCCGACGCGTTCCTCGATCGACGGAGAGGGCTTCAACCGTGCAGCACATCCTGCCGAAGAACGTTTATCGCGAGCGCATCGATTTCTCCAAGATCCGTGCGGCGGTTCCGATCCCGAACCTGATCGAGATCCAGAAGAAGTCGTACGAGCGCTTCCTGCAGATGAGCCGGATGCCGGCCGAGCGCGAGGACGCGGGTCTGCAGTCGGTGTTCAAGTCCGTCTTTCCGATCAGCGACTTCCGGGAGAACTCCTCGCTCGAGTTCATCGACTACTCGATCGGCGACTGGGAGTGCAAGTGCAAGCGCCTGAGCGGCCTGCAGCATCTGCGGCAGCCGTGCCCGCACTGCGGCGCCGTGCTCGAGGCCGATCCCTACGGCGAGCACGAGGTCATCTGCCAGTCGTGCGGCACGGCGAGCAACGTCCGCGGCACCGCATGCGAGGTGTGCGGCGAGACCGTCGGGTTGCGGCTGAAGTACGACGTCCAGGAATGCCAGGAACGGGGCATGACCTATTCGGTGCCCCTCAAGGTGACGATTCAGCTCGGGGTCTGGAACAAGGATCCGGACACCGGGGTGAAGTCGATCCGCGACATCAAGGAGCAGGAGGTCTACTTCGGCGAGATTCCGTTGATGACCGACAACGGGACGTTCTTCATCAACGGCACCGAGCGCGTCATCGTCTCGCAGTTGCACCGCTCGCCGGGCGCGTTCTTCCACTCGGAGGACAAGGCCGCCTTCGTCGCGCAGATCATTCCGTACCGCGGATCGTGGGTGGAGTTCGAGTACGACGCCAAGAACCTGCTGTACGTCCGCATCGACCGGAAGCGCAAGTTCCTGGCTACCGTCTTCCTGCGGGCGCTCGGGCTGCACGATCCGGATGACATCATCCGGACGTTCTACACGGTGGAGCGCATCGTCGCCACCGGGTCGGCTCTGGCCTGGGCGGTCAGCGACACCCTGGTCGGCCGGCGTGCGGCGGCCGACGTCGAGGGCCCCGGCGGCGACGTGCTGATCAGGAAGCAGCGCAAGCTGACGCGCACCGGCATCGAGGCGCTCAAGCGGGCCGGCATCGCCTCGGTCGAGCTGGCGCCCGAGGAGCTCACGGGCGCCTTCGCGGTGGCCGACGTCGTCGATCCGGAGACGGGCGAGGTGATCGTCGAAGCGAACGAGGAGCTGACGCCGCGCATCGTGTCGATGGCGCAGGAGAAGGAAGTCGGCGCTATCGAGGTGTTCTTTCCCGAGCGGGACGAGGTCGGTCCGGTGCTGTCGGCCACGTTGAAGAAGGATCCGATCAAGACGCACGAGGAGGCGCTGATCGAGATCTACCGGCGGCTGCGGCCCGGCGATCCGCCTACCCTCGACAGCTCGCGCTCGCTGTTCGAGAGCCTGTTCTTCAACCCGCAGAAGTACGACTTCTCGCGGGTGGGGCGGTTGAAGCTGAACACGAAGCTCGGTCTCGACACCTCGCTCGACGAGCGCGTCCTGCAGCCGCAGGACTTCCACGAGGTCATCCGGTATCTGCTGACCCTGCGGCGGAATCCGTCGAACGTGGACGATATCGATCACCTCGGAAACCGGCGCGTGCGGTCGGTCGGCGAGCTGCTCGAGAACCAGTTCCGGATCGGTCTGGTGCGGATGGAGCGGGCCATCAAGGAGAAGATGTCCGTCTATCAGGAGATGGCCACGGCCATGCCGCACGACCTGATCAACGCCAAGCCGGTGATGGCCGCGATCCGCGAGTTCTTCGGGTCGTCGCAGTTGTCGCAGTTCATGGACCAGACCAACCCGCTGTCGGAGATCACCCACAAGCGGCGGCTGTCGGCGCTCGGCCCGGGCGGGCTGTCGAGGGAGCGGGCGGGTTTCGAGGTGCGCGACGTGCACCCGACCCACTACGGCCGGATCTGCCCCATCGAGACGCCGGAGGGTCCGAACATCGGGCTGATCTCGTCGCTGTCGTGCTACGCGCGCATCAACGAGTTCGGCTTCATCGAGTCGCCGTACCGCACCGTCAAGACGGGCCGGGCCGTCGACTACGTGAAGATCGCCAACGCGGGCGGCACGAAGTTCAAGGTGGGCGACATCATCGAGGCGGCCGACGCGGAGGCCGAGAACGCGGCCGCGAAGCGCCGCAAGAAGCGCCCCGCGGAGTACGAGCCGCACTCCTTCTACCTGTCGGCGTGGGAGGAGGACAAGTACGTCATCGCCCAGGCGAACGCCACGCTCAACGACGAGGGCCATCTCGTCGACGAGCGGATCAACTCGCGGGAGGCGGGCAACTTCGTGCTCGCGGAGCGCGACAAGGTCGAGTTCATCGACGTCTCGCCGAAGCAACTGGTCTCGGTGGCCGCGTCGCTGATTCCGTTCCTCGAGAACGACGACGCGAACCGCGCGCTGATGGGCTCGAACATGCAGCGGCAGGCGGTTCCGCTGCTGCGCGCCCGCGCGCCGTTCGTCGGCACGGGCATGGAGTACATCACGGCCCGCGACTCGGGCGCCGTCGTGACGGCGCGCCGCAGCGGCGTGGTCGACTTCGTGGACTCGCAGCGGATCGTGGTGCGCGTCGAAGGGGAGCAGACCGGCGCCGATGCGTCGAGCGAGATGGGCGCCGACATCTACAACCTGACGAAGTTCCGGCGGTCCAACCAGAACACCTGCATCAACCAGAAGCCGATCGTGCGGGTGGAGCAGCGGGTGGACAAGGGGCAGGTGCTCGCCGACGGGCCGTGCACCGAGCGCGGCGAGCTGGCTCTCGGGCGCAACGTGCTCGTCGCCTTCATGCCCTGGCGCGGCTACAACTTCGAGGACGCCATTCTCGTCTCCGAGCGTCTGGTGAAGGACGACTACTACACCTCGATACACATCGAGGAGTTCGAGATCGAGTCGCGCGACACCAAACTCGGACCCGAGGAGATTACCCGCGACATCCCGAACGTCTCCGAGGGCTTCCTCAAGGATCTGGACGAGAGCGGCATCATCCGCATCGGCGCCTACGTCAAGCCGTCGGACATCCTGGTCGGCAAGGTGACGCCCAAGGGCGAGACCCAGCTCACGCCGGAGGAGAAGCTGCTGCGCGCCATCTTCGGCGAGAAGGCGGGCGACGTGCGCGATGCGTCGCTGCTCTGCCCGCCCGGCATCGAAGGCATCGTGGTCGGCGTCCGGATCTTCTCGCGCAAGGGGATCGAGAAGGACGACCGCGCCAAGGCGATCGAGGCCGAAGAGCTGGAGATGATGGAGAAGAACCTGCAGGACGAGATCCGCATCCTGCACGACGAGGTCAAGAAGCGGCTGCTCGTCCTGGTCAAGGGGCAGAAGCTCGCCGCGGACCTCTACGACGAGTTCGGCAGCGAGCGGCGCCTCGAGCAGGGAACGGTGCTCACCGAGAAGATCATCCGCGAGCTGCCCTTCACCGAGCTGGCGCGGGTGCGCATCGAGACCGACGACGCCGCGCTGGAGGACGAGCTGCAGGCGCTCGAGATGCGCACCGAGCGGCAGGTCGAGGTGATCCGGCAGCTCTTCGAGGAGAAGAAGGAGAAGATCCGCCGCGGCGACGAGCTCCCGCCGGGCGTCATCAAGCTGGTCAAGGTGTACGTCGCCATGAAGCGCAAGCTGTCGGTGGGCGACAAGATGGCCGGCCGCCACGGCAACAAGGGCGTCATCGCACGCATCCTGCCGGACGAGGACATGCCGCGCCTGCCCGACGGGACGCCGGTGGAGATCGTTCTCAATCCGCTCGGCGTGCCGTCGCGCATGAACGTCGGCCAGATTCTGGAGACGCACCTGGGTTGGGCGGCCCACCAGTTGGGGCTGTACTTCGCTTCGCCCGTCTTCGACGGCGCACGCGAGTCCGAGATCAAGCAGTGGCTCGACAAGGCGGGGCTGCCGACCGGCGGCAAGACGACCCTGTACGACGGGATGAGCGGCGAGCCGTTCGAGCAGAAGGTTACCGTCGGCTACATCTACATGCTGAAGCTGTCGCACCTGGTCGACGACAAGATCCACGCCCGCTCGATCGGGCCGTACTCGTTGATCACGCAGCAGCCGCTGGGCGGGAAGGCGCAGTTCGGCGGACAGCGGTTCGGCGAGATGGAGGTGTGGGCGCTCGAGGCCTACGGCGCCGCGCACATCCTGCAGGAGCTGCTGACGGCGAAGTCGGACGACGTCACGGGCCGCGCCAAGATCTACGAGGCGATCGTCAAGGGCGACGCGTCGTTCGCCCCGGGCCTGCCGGAGTCGTTCAACGTTCTGATCCGCGAGTTGCAGGCGCTGTGCCTCGACGTCGATCTGATCAAGACCCGGACGCCGCTCGTCGAGGCCGCGGCGGTCGATGCGGAGCCGGGCGACGGCGATGCCGGAGAGACCGCCGTCGACGTCGCTGCCGCCATGCTCGAAGGCGCCGACGGCGAGGCGTGAGAGAAGGAACTCCATGCGACCCAGCTTTGCAGACCGCAGTTCCCTGACCGTCGATTTCGACGCCATCCGGATCACGCTCGCGTCCCCGGAGAAGATCCTGTCGTGGTCGCACGGCGAGGTGACCAAGCCGGAGACGATCAACTACCGCACGTTCAAGCCGGAGCGCGACGGGCTGTTCTGCGCGAAGATTTTCGGGCCGGTCACCGACTGGGAATGCCTGTGCGGCAAGTACAAGCGGATGAAGCACCGGGGCGTCATCTGCGACAAGTGCGGCGTGGAAGTGACGCAGGCCAAGGTGCGCCGCGAGCGCCTCGGCCACATCATGCTGGCCACGCCGGTCAGCCACGTCTGGTTCTTCAAGGGCCTGCCGAGCCGCATCGGCCATCTGCTCGACATCTCGCTGCGCGACCTCGAGCGCGTGCTCTACTTCGAGGCGTACGTCGTCATCGATCCCGGCGACAGCGGCTTGAAGGAGAACCAGCTTCTGACGGAGGAGGAGTACCGCAAGGCGCTCGAGGAGCACGGCGCCTTCCACGCGCAGATGGGCGCCGAGGCGATCAAGGAGCTCCTGCGCACGGTGGAGATCGAGGATCTCGCGGTCGAGCTGCGGCAGAAGATGCGCGAGGAGAACTCGGTTCAGAAGAAGCTGAAGTACGCCAAGCGCCTGAAGGTGGTCGATTCCTTCCGGCGGTCGACGAATCGTCCGGAGTGGATGATTCTCGACGTCGTTCCGGTCATTCCCCCCGAGTTGCGGCCGCTCGTGCCGCTCGACGGCGGGCGGTTCGCCACGTCCGATCTGAACGACCTCTATCGCCGGGTCATCAACCGGAACAACCGCCTGAAGAAGCTGATCGAGCTGAAGGCGCCCGACGTCATCATCCGCAACGAGAAGCGGATGCTGCAGGAGGCGGTGGACGCCCTGTTCGACAACGGCCGCCGCGGGCGCGTGCTGCGGGGCGCCAACAACCGCCCGCTGAAGTCGCTGTCCGACACGCTGAAGGGCAAGCAGGGGCGCTTCCGCCAGAACCTGCTCGGCAAGCGCGTCGACTACTCGGGGCGCTCGGTCATCGTGGTCGGGCCGGAGCTGAAGCTGCACCAGTGCGGGCTGCCCAAGAAGATGGCGCTCGAGCTGTTCAAGCCTTTCATCTACAACAAGCTCGAGCAGCGCGAGATGGTCGCGACCATCAAGCAGGCGCGCGAGATGGTCGAGCAGCACGAACCGGAGGTCTGGGACATCCTCGAGGAGGTGATCCGCGAGCATCCGGTGCTGCTGAACCGCGCCCCGACGCTGCACCGCCTCGGGATTCAGGCCTTCGAGCCGGTTCTCGTGGAGGGCAAGGCGATTCGGATTCACCCGCTCGTCTGCACCGCGTTCAACGCGGACTTCGACGGTGACCAGATGGCCGTGCACGTGCCGCTGTCGCCGGAGGCGCAGATCGAGGCGTCGGTGCTCATGCTGTCGTCCAACAACATCATGTCGCCGTCGAGCGGAACCCCGATCGCCGTGCCCTCGCAGGACATCGTGCTCGGCTGCTACTACCTGACCAAGGCGAAGCCGCGGGCCAGGGGCGTCGGACGGATCTGCGGCATCGAGATGGGTGAGGACGGGAAGCCGCGGCCGATGTGGAACGACGACGCGCTGCCGGTGTTCCGGAACGAGGAGGACGTGCTGCTGGCGCTCGAGTCGTGCGACGTCGAGACGCTGACGCCGATCCGCTTCCGGCTGAGCGGTCCGTACATGGACCTGGCCGCCGGGCGCGACGATCAGGACGTCCTGCACACGCCCGTCCAGCAGCTCGACAGAAAGATCATCGAGACCACGGTCGGCCGCGTCGTCTTCAACCACGCGCTGCCCGACGAGATCCCGTTCGTGAACGGCCTGCTCAAGAAGAAGGGCCTGCAGCAGCTCGTGCAGTACAGCTACCTGCGCCGCGGGCTCGAGCTGACGGTGCAGATGCTCGATCGTCTCAAGGACCTCGGCTTCCTCTACGCGACGAAGTCGGGGATTTCGATCGGCATCAACGATCTCGTGATTCCGAAGGAGAAGGGGCGGCTCGTCGACCGCGCGAAGGAGAGCGTCATCGAGGTCGAGAAGCAGTACAACGAGGGCGCCATCACGGACCGCGAGAAGAAGAACAAGATCATCGACATCTGGTCCGGCGTCACCGAGAAGATCGCCGACGAGATGTTCGTCGGCATGGAAAACCTCGATCAGGACGGACAGGCGTTCAACCCGGTCTTCGTCATGGCCGACTCCGGGGCCCGCGGCAGCAAGCAGCAGATGCGGCAGCTCGCCGGGATGCGGGGGTTGATGGCGAAGCCGTCGGGCGAGATCATCGAGACGCCGATCACGTCGAACTTCCGCGAAGGCCTGACCGTGCTGCAGTACTTCATCTCGACGCACGGCGCGCGGAAGGGACTGGCCGACACGGCGCTCAAGACCGCCGACTCCGGCTATCTGACGCGCCGCCTCGTGGACGTGGCCCAGGACGTCATCATCTCCGAGATCGACTGCGGCACCCTCGACGGCATCGAGGCGCAGGCGATCGTCGAGAGCGGGGAGATCATCGAGCCCCTGCGCGACCGCATCATCGGCCGGGTGTCGCTCGAGGAGGCGCGCGATCCGGTCAGCGACAAGGTTCTGGCCGAGGCCAACACGGAGATCGACGAAGAGCTCGCTTCCGAGATTCAGGAAGCCGGCATCGAGACGGTCAAGATCCGTTCGGTGCTCACCTGCGAGTCGCGCCGCGGCGTGTGCGCACGCTGCTACGGCCGCGATCTGGGCACCGGCAGGCTGGTGGAGCTGGGGTTGGCGGTGGGGGTGATCGCGGCGCAGTCCATCGGCGAGCCCGGCACGCAGCTCACCATGCGGACCTTCCACATCGGGGGCACGGCATCCGGTTCGGAGCAGTCGACCCACGTGAGCAAGCATGAGGGCGTCGTCGAGTTGAAGGGCGTGCAGGCGGTCTGGTTCGACGGGCAGGGTAAGGCCGTGCCTACCGGCAGCAAGGACGCCCGCGAGGGCGTCGTCATGAACCGGACCGGCGAGCTCATCGTCCGGGATTCGCAGGGGCGGCTGCGCGAGCACTACGAGCTGGTCTACGGCGCCCGCCTGAAGGTGCGTCCGGGCGAGACCGCCGAGATCGGCGAGACCCTGGTCGAGTGGGATCCCTATACGCGGTCGATTCTCACCGAGAATTCCGGCGTCGTGCACTTCGACGACATCAAGAAGGACCTCACCTTCGAGGAGAAATTCGACGAGGTGACCGGCATGACCGAGCGCATCATCATCGACGCGCCGGAGGAGAAGCAGCCCGCGATCCGGATCGTCAGCCGGCATCCGATCCCGGTGGGCGCGGTGCTGCACGTGAAGAAGAGCGGCGCGGAAGTAGCGGCCGGCGACGAGCTGGCCACCGGGACGGACGGCGAGCCGGTCCGGGCGGGACAGGCGGGCAAGGTCCGATTCGAGAACATCGACAAGCACGTGGTGCACATCGAGGACGTCGAGCACCGTTACGAGATTCCGGCCGGCGCGGCGATCGAGGTATCGGCCGGTGCCCAGGCGGCGGCCGGCGACGAGCTGGCGGCGGGGCCGCCGGACGGCGCGGCGATCGTGGCGGAGCAGGCGGGCAGGATCCGGTTCGAGGGCAGCGCGGACGAAACGGCGCCGGCGGCCATCGTGATCGAGCAGCGTATCGTGGGCGAGGACGATGCGGGCGTCGCCGCGGATGCGCTTGCCGCCATTCCGTTCCGGGCGGGCGAGAAGCGCCGGGTCGTCGGCGGGGCGCCGGGCGACAAGAAGCTGCCGGTGGTCGCGATCGAGGGGCGCCGCTATCCCATGCCGGCGCGCGCCCACCTGATGGTGAGCGACGGCGATCAGGTCAACGCGACCGACGTGCTGGCGAAGATCCCGCGCGAGACGACCAAGACCAAGGACATCACCGGCGGTCTGCCGCGCGTCGTGGAGCTCTTCGAGGCGCGCAAGCCGCGGGAGACGGCGGTGATCAGCGAGATCGACGGTACGGTCAAGCAGGGCGGCATCGTCAAGGGCGTCCGGAAGATCATCATCGTGCCCGACGAGGCGGGCGCGGAGCAGCGCGAGTACTCGCTGCCCCGCAGCGTCCACCTCAATGTTCAGGAGGGTGATCGCGTACGGGCCGGCGACCCGCTCATGGACGGTCCGTCGAACCCGCACGACATCCTGAGCGTGCTGGGGGAGAAGGCGCTGCACAGCTACCTGGTCAACGAGATCCAGGAGGTCTACCGGCTGCAGGGCGTGGCCATCAACGACAAGCACATCGAGGTGATGGTCCGGCAGATGATGCGCTGGGTGAAGATCGAGGACGTAGGAGACACGGAGCTTCTCGTCGACGAGCAGGTCGACCGGTTCCGGTTCGCGGCCGAGAACGAGCGGGTGCTCGCCGAGGGCGGGCAGCCGGCGACCGGCCGGCCGCTCCTGCTCGGGATCACCAAGGCATCGCTGTCGACCGATTCGTTCATCTCCGCGGCATCGTTCCAGGAGACGACGCGGGTTCTGACCGAGGCGTCGATCTCCGGCAAGGTGGACCATCTGCGTGGCCTGAAGGAGAACGTGACCATGGGACGGCTGATTCCGGCCGGCACCGGGTTCGACTACTACCGCCAGGTCCGGATCGAGGCGGACGAGCCGCCGCCGCGGCCGTTGTCGGACGACCTGGACGCGGAGCACGACATGGACTACTTCATCGATCCGGACGAGCGGGGGGTGGCCCGGAGCGCGGTGGGGGCCGTCGACACGTTGAGCCCGCTCGGTTCGCGGGAGACGCCGGTGCGAGAGGAAACGTAGGAGCTTGCGCCGCGGAACGCAACGCAGTGAGTTCTGCGGAGCAGATTCCCGGGGCCTGCCTTGTGCTGCATTCGGTTTGGTGGTAATATCCGTTGGTTTTGTCGGGGCCGGGAAACCCTATCTGGCTCCGGCCCGTCCGAAAGAGGCGCAGTCGTTCACGGACCTCTTTCCAGCGTTCGGCGGTTCGCGGGTGAGTGAGAGCCGCGGGGCGCCTGCACGGCGAGCAAACTGATTTAGGGTCAACTGGTCGAGGCGCCAAGCGACCGCCGTATCGGGACGGTCGCTTCAAGGTTTCGGCCGCAACTGTCGGGTGTCGGACGCTCATCCGGTTCGGGCGAGCGTGACGTCAAGCGAGGAAGTACCGGTGCCGACGATTAGCCAGCTCGTCCGCAAGGGGCGGGAACGGGTCGTCAACAAGACGAAGAGCCCTGCCCTGCAGGGCTGCCCGCAGAAACGGGGCGTGTGTGTCCGCGTATTCACGCAGACGCCGAAGAAGCCGAACTCGGCCCTCCGGAAGGTGGCGCGGGTCCGGTTGACCAACGCCATCGAGGTGACGAGCTACATCCCCGGCGAGGGGCACAACCTGCAGGAGCACTCGCTGGCCCTGATCCGGGGCGGGCGCGTGAAGGATCTGCCCGGCGTGCGGTATCACGTCGTGCGGGGGACGCTCGACACCGTCGGCGTCGCGGGCCGCAAGCAGAGTCGATCGAAGTACGGCGCGAAGCGCCCGAAGTCGTAGTCCGGGCCAGGGGAGACCAGCCGCGATGCCACGCAGACGAGAAGTGCCGAAGCGCGAGGTGCCGCCGGACCCCGTGTACAACAGCACGCTGCTCACGAAGTTCGTGCGCATGATCATGAAGAGCGGCAAACGGAGCGTCGCGGAAGGCATCGTCTACGGCAGCCTCGACATCATCAAGGAACGGACCGGCGACGATCCGATCAAGATCTTCAAGCGGGCGGTCGACAACACGAAGCCGAGCCTGGAGGTGAAGTCGCGGCGCGTCGGCGGATCGAACTATCAGGTGCCGGTCGAGGTGACGCAGAATCGACGCCTGTCGTTGAGCATCCGCTGGCTGACGGCGTACGCGCGCAGCCGCGGCGACGGCAAGACGATGCGGGAGAAGCTGGCGAACGAGCTGGTCGACGCGTCCAACCTCCGGGGCGGCTCGGTGAAGAAGCGAGAGGATACGCACCGCATGGCGGAGGCGAACAAGGCTTTTGCGCACTACCGCTGGTAGGGGTGCGCAGTTGGGATTGGGCGGCGGTGGAGTCGCAGGAACGGAACAATCGTGAACACGGCTGATTCGACTATCGCAACGCCGAAGAATACGAGGTCGCGGCCCGCGCCGCAGGCGACGCACGAGATGGCCAGAGTGGTTCCGCTCGATCGGACCCGGAACATCGGCATCATGGCCCACATCGATGCCGGCAAGACGACCACGACCGAGCGCATTCTCTTCTACACGGGGATCACGTACAAGGTCGGCGAGGTCCATGACGGCACCGCCGTGATGGACTGGATGGAGCAGGAGCAGGAGCGCGGGATTACGATTACGTCGGCGGCGACGACCTGCGTCTGGCGCGACCACCGGATCAACATCATCGATACGCCCGGCCACGTCGACTTCACGGCCGAGGTGGAGCGCTCGCTGCGGGTGCTGGACGGATCGGTCGCGGTGTTCGACGCGGTGGCGGGAGTGGAGCCGCAGACCGAGACCGTCTGGCGGCAGGCGGACAAGTACCGCGTCCCCCGCATCTGCTTCGTCAACAAGATGGACCGCGTCGGGGCCGACTTCGCTCGCACTCTCGAGTCCATCCGGACCCGGCTCGGCGCCAATCCGGTGGCTCTGCAGCTTCCGATAGGTTCCGAGGGCCGGTTCGAGGGCGTGGTCGATCTCGTGCGCATGAAGGCGGTTCGCCACAGCGGCGAGTCGCTCGCGGCCCCGCCGACGGTCGAGGAGATTCCCGAGGCGTTGCGCGAGCAGGCGATGGTGTACCGGGAGCAGTTGGTGGAGAAGGTCAGCGAGGTCGACGACGACCTGCTGAACCGGTATCTGCACGGCGAGCCCCTGTCCGAGGCGGACGTTCGTGCCACCATTCGCCGGCGGGCGATCGAGTCGCTGCAGGGCGAAGAGAGACCGTTCGTCCCCGTGCTGTGCGGGTCCGCCTTCAAGAACAAGGGCATACAGCCCCTGCTGGACGCCATCATCGACTACCTGCCGTCGCCGGAGGACGTGCCGCCGATTTCCGGCATCAACCCCCAACGCGCCCCGGACGACGACGGCTACATGGTCGGGCGCCCCGCGGACGACGCAGCCCCCTTCTCGGCGCTCGCGTTCAAGGTGATGACCGACTCGTACGTCGGGCAGTTGACCTTCATTCGTGTCTACTCGGGGGTCATGAAGACCGGCGCGACGGTGCTCAACACGGGACGGGGCCGCAAGGAGCGGATCGGCCGCCTGCTGAAGATGCACGCCAACAAGCGCGAGGAGATCAAGCAGGTCTGTGCGGGCGACATCGCCGCGGCGGTCGGCCTGAAGAGCGTCGGCACCGGCGACACGATCTGCGATCCGCAGCACGCGGTGGTGCTCGAGTCGATGGAGTTCCCGAGCCCGGTAATCAGCCTCGCGATCGAGCCGAGCTCCAAGGCCGACCAGGAGAAGCTGGGACAGGGGCTGGCGAAGCTCACCGCGGAGGATCCGACCTTCCAGGTGCGGACGGACGAAGAAATCGGCCAGGTCGTCATCTCCGGGATGGGCGAGTTGCACCTTGAGATTCTGGTCGACCGTCTGAAGCGGGAGTTCGGGGTGGAGGCGAGCGTCGGGCGTCCGCAGGTCGCCTACAAGGAGACGCTGACCCGGCCGTCGGAAGGCGAGGGGCGCTTCGTCAAGCAGACGGGCGGGCGCGGCCAGTACGGACACGTGAAGATCCGTGTGACGCCGGGCCAGCCGGGCGCCGGCTTCGAGTTCGTCAACGAGATCTTCGGCGGTGCCGTGCCGCGCGAGTACATCCGGCCGGTCGAGCATGGCATCCGCGACGCGATGACGACCGGCGTGCTGGCCGGCTACCCGATCGAGGACGTCACCGTGTCGCTCTACGACGGCTCCTACCACGAGGTCGACTCGTCGGAGGGCGCGTTCCAGATCGCGGGCGTCATGGCCTTCCGCCACGCCGCGCAGAGGGCCGGGGCGGTTCTGCTCGAGCCGGTGATGCGGATCGAGGTGGTGGTGCCCGAGGAGTACATGGGCGACGTCATCAGCGACCTGAACTCGCGGCGCGGGAAGGTCCGCTCGATGGAGGCGCGGGGCGGCAGTCAGATAGTCAACGCGCGCGTCCCGCTGGCCGAGATGTTCGGATACGCGACGGAGCTGCGTTCGCGGACGCAGGGCCGTGCGACGTACTCGATGCACTTCGACCGCTACGAGCCGGTGCCGGAGAGCGTCAGCGAGCAGATCGTGGCGCGCATACAGGGCAAGTGAGAGGTTTCATCGATGGCGAAAGAGAAGTTCGACAGATCGAAGCCGCACGTGAACATCGGGACGATCGGGCACATCGATCACGGGAAGACGACGCTGACGGCGGCGATCACGCAGGTGATGGCGAAGCACGATCCGACGA
>Ga0209544_1002221_pt1 | contig 18092 bp, 16 predicted proteins | sample MesohylPK_FD_187297 | JGI IMG/M metagenome (GOLD analysis project Ga0209544, IMG submission 187297) | Host-associated microbial community of the marine sponge Aplysina aerophoba from Gulf of Piran - sponge mesohyl, lysed by proteinase K... | ecosystem: Host-associated > Porifera > Sponge >...
AGTGGCTGCCTCAGCGGCCGCAGCAGCGGCGTCGGGATCGACCGCATCCGCGGAGCGGCTGGCGAACCACCACCAGATCACCGCACCGCCGCCAAGCAGAATCAGGCCCGCGATGACGATGACGGCTATCGTCCCGGAACGCTCCGGCGGCCCCTCGGGCGAGTCGCCCGAGTCCCCGTCTCGTTCGGGTCCCTCGGAAGCCGGCTCCCGGCTCAGGTTCAAAGGGAGATCGAAGACCGGATCGCTGCGATCGGACTCGTTGCCGGACGGACCGGGATCATCGGACGGGGTCGCCCCTGAGCCTTTCTCATCCATCTGGACAGTCTAACCCTGACCGCCCGCCGACCATTCCGGGGCCCTGGCGGAGGGTGGGCAAGCTCGTGTGCCCCGATTCAGGCGGCGAGCGCGCGGTTCGGCCGAATGCCCCGCAGCACGTCGATGCCCTCGGTCAACCCGTCGATCGTCAACTCGAACATCGGGTAGACCTGCCGGATCAGGTGGATGGTCGGAGCGTTCCAGATCCGCTGCGGCTCCGGATTGAGCCAGATCGAGTTCGGACAACGGTCGCGGAATTTGCGCAGCCAGTCCAGGCCGGTGACCTGGTTGCTGTGGTAGTAGTCGATCGCGCCGCCAGTGTGGGTCAACTCGTAGGGGCTCATCCATGCGTCGCCGACGAGGCACACGGACCAGGTGTGATCCAGGCGCTTCAGGATCTCGGACGTGGGTTCGCCCTTCCAGCGGCTGATGTCCGTGTACAGGTTCTCGTACACGCAGTTGTGGAAGAACTTGAACTCGAACTTCTTGAAGTGGTTCGCCTTGTGGGCGGCGGAGAACAGCCGCTCGCAGAGGAGGGTGTGGGGATCCATCGAGCCGCCCACATCGATCAGCAGCAACAGCTTGATCCGGTTTCGCTTCGGCGGACGGAACACGAGGTCGATCTCGCCGGCGTTGCGGGCGCTGCTGTCGATCGTCTCGTCGATGTCCAGTTCCTCGGGGCCTTCGTCCTTGTCCAGCTTGCGCAGGCGGCGCAGCGCCAGCCCGATCTGTCGCGTGTCGAGGATCCGGTCCGACCGCAGATTGCGGAAGCGGCGGTCCGTCGCTACCTGGACCGCGGAGCGGCCGCCGCTCGAGCCACCGATGCGAACGCCGGTCGGATGCTCACCGCCATGGCCAAAGGGAGACATGCCACCGGTCCCGATCCAGCGGTTGCCACCGTCGTGCCGCTCCTTCTGCTCATCCAGCAGGTCCTTGAAGCGCTCACGCAGCTCGTCGAGGTCGAGCGCCTCCAGCTTGGAACGCTCCTCGTCGGTCAACTCCCGCGGCAACTTTGGATTCGACAGCCACTCCAGCAGCTCGTCGCTGATGTCGAAGTGATTCTCGACCCCCATGAAGAAGGAGGCGAAGGCGCGGTCGTAGTTGTCGAAGTCAGCTTCCCGCTTGACCATCAGGCAGCGGGCCAGGTTGTAGAAAACGTGAAGATCCGCGCGGCTGTAGCCGATCGCCAGCGCCCGCATGAGGGCCAGCCACTCCGTGATCGTCACCTTCAGACCGTAGCCCCTGAGGTGGTAGAAGAAATCGACGAACATGGCTGGGACTGTGTTCGAGTGGTATCGGGCCTTGCCGGACCTTCAGCGCGCGCTCAGTTGACCCGACCGCGACGGTGCGCTGCCATCACGGCTTCCAGGTCGTTCTCGCGCTTCATCAGGACACCCAGGAAGGGTAGCTCACTCTCGATCACCTCGGTGCTGACGCCCCCGCGGCGCAGCGCGGCGATCCAGTCGATCAGCTCGCTGGTCGACGGCTTCTTGCGAATCTCGGGCAGATCGCGCAGCCAGTAGAACCGCAGCAGGACCTGCTGCAGCAGCTCCGCCTCGACATCCGGATGGTGGACGCGGATGATGTCCTCCATCTCTGCCTTGTCGGGGAACGCGATGTAGTGGAACACGCAGCGGCGCAGGAAGGCGTCCGGCAGTTCCTTCTCGTTGTTCGAGGTGATGATCACGATCGGCCGGAACTGGGCGCTATGTTGCTTGCCCGTCTCGTGGACGAAGAAGCTCATCCGGTCCAGCTCATGGAGCAGGTCGTTCGGGAACTCCATATCCGCCTTGTCGATCTCATCGATCAGCAGCACAACGCGCTGATCGGTGAGGAAGGACTGCCCGAGCGGGCCGTACTTGATGTACTGCGAGATGTCCGTGATGTCCTTGTCGCCGAAGCGGGCATCGTTGAGCCGCTGCACCGTGTCGTAGACGTAGAGCCCCTCCTGGGCCTTGCTCGTCGACTTGATGTTCCAGGTCAGAAGCTCCATGACCAGATTCTCGGCGACCGCCTCGGCGAGCACCGTTTTGCCGGTACCCGGTTCGCCACGCACCAGGAGCGGCTTCTCGAGCGCCGCGGCGACGTTCACCGAGTCCCGGAGTTCGGGTGCGGCGAGGTAGGAATCCGTGCCTGTGAAGCTATGAAAAGACATTCTGGCTCTCTCTATCCTCCGGCGTTGCCGGGTCCATCCAACTGGTTTGCGGGCGGGCGCCATTGTAACAGACCGACCGGTCGGTAGAGAACAAGCCGTAGACTCGATCCCACCGTCCAACATGCCGGAGGTCGCCATGAGCCAGGTCCAGGAACTTGAACGCCTAATCGACGAAGCGAGCGGGATCGTCGCGTTCACGGGAGCGGGCATCAGCACCGAGTCGGGCATCCCGGACTTCCGCAGCCCGGGCGGTATCTGGACGAAGTACAAGCCGATCGACTTCGGCGAGTTCGTCGCCTCCGAGGAGGCGAGACGCGAGTCCTGGCGGCGCAAGATCGGCAGCGATCGCACGATGTCCAGGGCCCGGCCCAACCGCGGCCACCTCGCGCTCGCCGAACTCCGCCGCCTGGGAAAGCTCCGGGCCGTGATCACCCAGAACGTGGACGGACTGCACCAGGAATCCGGCATTCCCGACAGCGACGTGATCGAGCTGCACGGCAACGCGACCTACGCCGCCTGCCTCGAGTGCCAGCAGCGCTACGACCTCGGACCCATCGTGGCCGCGTTCCGTGACCGGGAGGAGCTCCCGGTCTGTTCACGGCAGAACCTGGCCGGCGCCACCTGCGGCGGCATCATCAAGACCGCCACGATCTCGTTCGGCCAGGCGATGCCCGAGCTCGCCATGCGACGCGCCCATGAGGCAACCCTGGCCGCCGATCTCTTCCTGGCGATCGGCAGTTCCCTCGTGGTCTACCCGGCCGCAGGCTTCCCCGCCCTGGCCAAACAGGTGGGCGCCACGCTGGTCATCCTGAACCGCGAGGCCACGGACCTCGACGGCATTGCCGACCTCGTGCTCCACGCCGAGATCGGCCCGACGTTGGGCGCGGTGACCGGAGTCACCGAGCCGAACTAGCGCGTCGGGGACCGCCCCACGGCGGCACCCGTCCTGTTCCCTGGGGACACCGTGTTCCACAGCGGACTGCTACAATCGCGACCCGCGCCCGAAGCTGCGGCCCGTGTCCTCCCTCCAGCACCATGACTGAGACGATCGATCCAGCGCTCGCTCAGGTGCCGGCGGAGGGCGAGGAGCCCCTCGAGCCGGTGCCCCCAACTGCTCAAGACGAAGCGCCCATGGACCAGCCAGAAGCAACGGCCCAGCCGAACGACAACACGGACCTCGAAGCCGCGACTTTGACCGATGTGGAGCCGGAAGCCGAGCAGGCCCCCGAGGCCAAGGCAGTAGCGCCGCCCGAGGCCGAAGCCCAGCCCGAGGCCGAAGCTCAGCCCGAGGCAGCAGCCGAGGCCGAGGTAGCAGCCGAGGCCGAGGTAGCAGCCGAGGCCGAAGCCGAGCCCGAGGCCGAAGCCCAGGCCGAAGCCGAAGCCCAGCCCGAGGCCACGCCTGAAGAGCCGCCGGAAGTCGAACTGGCGCCCGCAGCTATCCCGTTTGCCGCCGCGCTCGAGGCGAAGAACCCGGTCGAGGGCAAGGTGATCGGCTGGAACAAGGGCGGCTTCCACGTCGTCTCGGAAGGCGTCACGACGTTCTGCCCGCGGTCGCTGATGGAACTCGGAAACCGCCCCAAGCCTCCGGCCCAGTACGTGAACAACACGTACGCGTTCCATGTCCTCGAGATCAAGGAAGCCGGTCGCCGGATCGTGCTCACCCGACGCCCGGCCATCCGCAGCGAACGCAAGCGCGCGCTGGACGAGATTCGCGCCAAGCAGGAGTCCCGCGAGCCGGTGAGCGGCAAGGTGACTTCGGTGACCGACTTCGGCGCCTTCGTCGACCTGGGAGGCGGGATCGGCGGACTCGTCCACAGGACCCAGATTTCCCGAACCCGATCCGGCGAGCCCAGTGACCTGCTCAAGGTCGGGCAGAGCGTAGAAGCCGTCGTGACGAAGATCGAGAAGAAGAACGGCAAGCGCAGCGCTCGCATCTCGCTGTCGATGAAGGCCCTCGAGGCGGATCCATGGAAGGAGACCGCGAAGAAGTTCACCGCCGGCGAGAAGTTCAAGGGCAAGGTCGTGCGGCACAGTGAGTTCGGCCTGTTCGTCGAGTTGGCCCCCGGCCTCGACGGTCTCGTGCATACCTCCCAGCTCCCGATCGGCAAGCAGATGAGCGCGCCCGAGTTCGCGACCGGCGAGGAGATCGAGGGATGGGTGGTCGAGGTGGCGCCCAGGCGGCGCCGGATCGCACTGTCCCTGCGCGAGGTGCCGGCGAACGATCCCTGGAAGAACCTCGGCGAGCAGTACGAGGAAGGCGCCGAGGTGGAGGGCCGCGTCGAACAGGTATCGCGCTTCGGCATCTTCGTTGAACTCGAACCCGGCCTGACCGGGCTGCTGCCGATGTCCGCGGTCACCCTTCCGGACGGCAATCAGGCTCAGCGCGCCTACCCGCCCGGGCGCCAACTCAAGGTCATCATCGAGAGCATCGACCGCAAGCGCCGCCGCCTTGGACTCGCGCCGCCGGGTTCGCAGCTCGTCGGCACGAAGGCGGACTACAAGAACTACCGCAAGCGCCAGAAGAAACCCGCGGCCCTGAACGCAATGGCCGCCGCCTTCGCCAAACTCCAGCAGCCCAAGTGAACCCGTGTCCGAAGACCTGATCTACCGGGTGACGTTCCTGAGTCAGGGCGAGGTCTACGAGGTCTACGCCCGCTCGGTCGCCCAGGGCGGCCTGCTCGGCTTCGTCGAGATCGGCGAACTCGTGTTCGGCGAGAAGACGCAGGTCGTCGTCGATCCCTCGGAAGAGCGGCTGCAGCGCGAGTTCAACGGCGTCAGGCGCACCTATCTGCCCATGCACTCCGTATTGCGCATCGACCAGGTAACGAAGCAGGGCACTGCCCGCATCCGCGATCTCGAACGGCCGGAGAACCGGAAGGTCACGCCGTTTCCGATGCCGATCTACACGCCCGGTGGAGAGTCCCAATGACCCGTCGTCTTTCACTTTGTACCCTCGCGATCCTGTTGCTCGCCGCCGCGACACCCGCCTTGTACGCCCAGCAGGCGGACACCGGCGCCGCCCGCGTCGCCATCATCAACGTGGAAGCCGTCGTCGCCGAAGCGCGGGAAGGCAAGGAGCTTGCGGCGTTCCTGCAGCAGGTCCAGGCCCAGACCAGGGCGGCCCTCGAAGCCAACGCCAGCCAGGAGCAGAGCCTGCGCCAGAGCGCGGTCGGCAAGGGACCGGACGAGCTCCGCAGCATCCAGCACCAGCTCGAGGACCTGCAACGGGAGTCGCAGCGCCTGGCCGACGATGCCCAGCGGCAGGCGTCGAAGCGCGAAGAGGAGACGCTGCGGCAGATCAACGAGCGGCTGCGCCCGATCGTTCAGCAGTTGATCGACGAGGGAAGTTACGACCTCATCCTGAACGCCAGCATCGGCGGCGTGCTCCACGCCAGCGAGCGGGTCGACCTGACCCCGCGGGTCGTCGGGCTGCTCCAGGCGCAGGAGCAGTCGGAGTCGGGCGAGGAACCGTAAGGTCCGCGGCCGGTCCCGAAGCTAGGGAGGCTTCGCCTCAGACCGACGAGCGTGTAGGCCGGAGCAGATGCCGGCCAGAAGGCCGGCGCACCCAGTGGGCGGAATCTGCCTCAACTGTAGAGGTCAGGCCTCTTCAAGGAGTCTAGGGAGGTGCCGGGCGGCTGCCGTACAACTCGTACGAGCGGCTGTGGCGATTCGCCAGATCGACGTCGTGGCCACGGATGATCACGTGGCGCATCGCGGTCCGTACTTCCAGCGGGTCACCGTCGGTGACGATGAGATTCGCCCACTTGCCCGCCTCGATCGACCCCACACGGTCGTCGAGGCCGAGGATCTCGGCCGCGCCAAGTGTCAGGGCTCGTAGCGCGGCCTCGGGGTCGAGACCGAAGGCGACGGCCGTGGCCACTTCGTAGGGAAGGACCCGGGCGCTCGACGAGTCGAAGGTGCCGAAAGCGATCGGCACCCCGGCCCGCTTGAGATCGCCGGGTGCGGTGAAGGGGCCGTCGTAGGCATCGTCGTCCTGGACCGGCAGCGCCTGGACGGCTCCCAGGATGACCGGTACTCCCTTCTCGGCGAGAAGTTCGGCCTCCTGCGCCGCGTCGCGTCCCGAGGCGAGGACCAGGCGCAAGACGTGCTGGCCGGCAAACGCGACCGCATCCCGGATCGCCCGGGCACGGTCAGCCAGGACGATCAGGGGCAACTCGCCCCGTGTGAGCTTCGCCACGGCTTCCAGAGCGTGGTTCTGCTCCACCGCAGTTCCGGATCCGGCGGCTGACCGCGCGTGGTCGTACTGGCGGGCCGCGTCGATCCAATCGCCAAGTTCGTCGATCGTCCGGTCGTAGTCCTTCTTCGCCTCGGAGAACTTCTTCTCGCGCACGCTGAAGGTCGAGAAGTCGAACTCGCGGGTCTCGAGACTGGGCCACTCGAGCACCACGCCAACGCTGGGCGCGATCGCCATCTCCTCCACGGTCCATCCGTCGAGGAGAATCGCCGACGCCTGGCCCGCCCAGGGGCCGCCGCCGGGCGCCGACAACACGTGGGTGATGCCGTTGGCCCGCGTGACTGGAATGATCTCGCTCGCCGGGTGGACTGCCTCCAGCGCCCGCAGGTGGGGCGTGTCGCCCGACTCGCTGTCGTCCTGGGTGGCCGCGATCGAGCCGATCTCGACCAGACCGACCGAGGTGAAAGCGTTGAACAGGCCCGGATAGACGTGCAACCCCGTGGCGTCGATCACTTCGGCGTCAGACGGCGCCTCCACGCCGGCGCCTGCCGCTTCGATCAAGCCGTCGCGCACGACGACGGTGCCCGAATAGGACGGTCCCGAAACCGGATGCACCGTACCGCCCTGAATCGCCAGCGTCTGTGCCGCCGCCGTCTCCCACGTCGCCGTCAGGGTCAGCAGCCCCGCGATGACGACTGGAAGCAAGGCCCGGCTCGTGCGCTGCACAGGTCGGCTCACGGCGCTTCTCCACCCTCGTCGTCGTCTGATTCCAGGAGCGACTGCTCGAGCGCCGCCAGGTGCTCCCGCCGGACGCGGTCCAGTTCGCGGTCGAAGTAGACCCTGCCGTCGACCAGGGTGGTCTGTACCACCGCGTAGGAGCTCAACGGATGTCCGTCGTAGACGACGAGATCGGCGTCCTTCCCGACCTCGATCGAACCGACGCGGTCGTCGATCTGGAGCTGCTTCGCGGGGTTGATCGTGACCAGCGCGAGTGCCTCCTCGTCGCTCAACCCGCCCCACTTGACCGCCTTGGCGGCCTCGTGGTTGAGGTGGCGCATCTCCTCCGCGTCGTCCGAGTTGATCGACACGAGGACGCCGCGGTCCGTCATCAGGGCGGCATTGTGGGGGATCGCCTCGAAGGCCTCGACCTTGTAGGCCCACCAGTCGGAGAAGGTCGAGGCCCCGGCGCCGTGAGCCGCGATCTCGTCAGCGACCCGGTACCCCTCGAGCACGTGCTGCAGGGTCGCGATATGAAAGCCGAGTTCCTCCGCCAGACGGAGCAACTGGAGGATCTCGTCGGCCCGGTAGCTGTGAGCGTGGACCAGCCTGTCACCCTCCAGAATCTCGACGAGCGCCTCGAGCTCCAGATCCCGCGCCGGCGGACGGCTGCGCTCGCCGGCGGCTTCCGCCTCGCGATGACGCTCCGTTGCCATCCGATACTCGGCGGCGTCGGTGAACGCCTGCCGGATCACGTCGAGCACGCCCATCCGGGTCGCCGGGTAGCGGCGCGGACCCGGTCCGAAGGACCGCGAGCGCTTCGGGTTCTCGCCCAGCGCGAACTTGATGCCGGGTGGCGCACCCTCGAAGCGCAACCCGTCGGCGTCCTGTCCCCAGCGCAGTTTGAGTACCTGGTTCTGGCCGCCGATCGGATTCGCGCTGCCGTGCAGCACGTTGATCGTCGTCACACCGCCGGCGAGGGCGCGGTAGATCCCCATGTCGGTCGGATCGACCACGTCCTCGATGCGCACCATCGCGGTCACCGCCAGACTGCCCTCGTTGACGCCCCCCGCTGTCGCGATGTGCGAATGGGCATCGATGATGCCGGGCGTCACGTAGCGGCCCCCGGCCTCGATCACGTGAGCGTCCCGCGGCGGCCTCACGCGGCGCCCGACCGCGGCGATCCGGCCGTCCCGCACGACGACCGTGCCGTTCTCGATCGTTTCGCCAGCCATCGTCAGGACCGTCCCGCCGACGATCGCCAGCACGTCGTCCTCGCGGTACGGCCCGGTCATCGGTACACCGGACTCGCCGGCGACCTCCTCGTACCTCTCCGCCACCTCGACCAGCCGCATCGGCGCAGACGCCGTCACCGGCCGCGCCACTGGGTGCGCCGGCCTTCCGGCCGGCTCCGCTTCCGGTTCCGGTTCCGGCTCCCCTTCCGGTTCCGGCTCCCCTTCCCCCTCCGACTCCGCTTCCCCCTCCGACTCCGCTTCCCCCTCCGAACCACCATCGTCGACCGCATACCGGCGGCCATCGACGAACACCGCCTCAACCCGTGTCGACTCCTGCCACGGGTACCCGTCGGCAAGCACAAGGTCCGCCCCCATACCCGCAGCCACCGTGCCAAGCCGATCCTCCAGGCCATAGACCACCGCCGCGTCCCGGGTCAGCGCCGTGAGCGCTCGCGCCGGCTCCAGTCCTCCCTCGACCGCCCGGCGAACGCCGGCGAGGAATTCGTCCGGGTTGTTCGCGCCGCCGGACGAAAACGCGAACTGGGCTCCTGCTTCCGCCAGCTCGACCGGCGTCGATGGCGCCAACCGTTCATGGAGAATCTCTCTCAGTGGCCGGTCGGCGTCTGGATCCCGGTCGCGTTCCGGCAAAGGCTCAGGCCAGTCGACATCGACCAGCACCGGCACGCCGGCAGTGGCGAGCTCCCTCGCGAGGCGGTACGCCTCCTGACCGCCATAGACGATCGAGTTCAAGCCGAACTCTTCACGCAGGCGGAGCGCGCGCCCAATCTCGGCGGCGCTTGAACCCGGCAGCAGGATGCGCTCGTTTCCCGCGGCGGTCGCCGCCAACGGCGCCAGCGTGCGATCGTAGTCGGGCCGCCGCCAGCCCCCGGGGTCCGCCTCGAAGGCCGCTACCGCGGCCGCATAGTGACCGACGTCCAGCAGCACCTGCCGGACGTAGGCGATCTTGCCCATCAGGGCCCCGGGATAGGAACCGAACCCGCCTCCCGTGTCGAACGAAGCCATCTGCGCGAGTTCGGGTGCAACGACCTGGTGTTCCGGATCGGCCCCCGGTTCACCGAACCGCACGAGCGACAGGCGCCCCGGGAACAGCCCCTGCCCGGCCCGCGCGGCAACCGACGTGAACCCCGCCTTACGCCACGATTCGACCGCTTCCGCGTCCAGAGTCAGGTCGTCCGCGGCCCGCTTCCACGGAGTCGTCTGCGGGCGGTCCTCCGGACCGCGCGGCAGCTGCTGGCCAGGGTCCGGCCGCCGTCCGGGACCAACCGGACCGGGTCCGCCCGCTCCAGGCCCAGCGCCGGACCGCCGCGGCGCCGGCAGCGTGCCCAGGGCATCGATCAACCCCGGAAACACCGTCAACCCCTCGCCGTCAACGACCCAGGCATGAGCCGGAACCGCCGCATCCTCTGACACCGCCGTGATCGTCCCGTTCTCGATGACGACCGTCGCCCGCTCGATCACCGTCCCGTCACCGACCTCGACCCGTACGTTCTCGATCGCATAGAACGGCGGTGGCTCCGGCGGCGGACCGGCAAGCGATGCGCTGCCAGCCGCCAGGCCCAAAGCCAACGAGAGCAGCACCGCCCGAACTGATCTCGTTGGCCTCATAGCAAGTCGCGGCAGCCTAGCAGCCGGCCTGCACCGGCAACCCGTCCAGTTGTTTGACGACCCCGGCTCGGCGGCAGATGTCAACTACACGTCCGGCAGCCCGTTGCGCGGACACCAGTCCGCCAGGGTGCAGTTGGCGCAGTCGGGCCGTCGCGCGGAACAGACGCGGCGTCCGTGCCAGATGATCGCGTGGCCCATGAAAATCCACTTGTCCTGTGGCAGCCGGTGCATCAGGCCCCGCTCGACGCGGACCGGATCGGTCTCGGGGGTGATGCCCAGCCGGCGGGCCAATCGCCCGATGTGCGTATCGACAACGACGCCGACCGGCTTCCTGAACCAGGTTCCCAGCACCACGTTCGCCGTCTTCCGCGCCACGCCCGGCAGGGTGATCAGGTCCTCCATCGTGTCCGGCACCTCGCCGCCGAACTCCTCGGTGATCTTCCTGGCCGCGCCGAGCACGCTCTTCGTCTTGTTGCGGAAGAAGCCGGTGCTTCGGATCTCCTGCTCGAAGACGGCCGGATCGGCGGCCGCGAACTCCTCCGCACTGCGATAGCGCTTGAAGAGCGCCTCGGTGACCTGGTTGACCCTCACGTCCGTCGACTGGGCCGAGAGGATCGTCGCGATGAGGAGTTGCAGCGCGTTCTCGTGCCGGAGCTCGCAGTCGGCGTCCGGGTACAGCCGCTCCAGTTCGGCGAGAATCTCCTGGAGCGCAGGCTCCGGGATCCGTTCGAACGGACCTTCCGGTCTGGGCACTGCTACGGCTGCAGGAGGTCGAGGACGGCGAGCGTCATCGCCTCGACACCCGCGAGAATCGACGGCTCCGGCTCGATGCGGAAGAAGGGCGAGTGGTGGGACGGCACCGGAGGACCGCCGGCCGCCTCCGCTTCCAGGTCGGCAGGGTCCGTGCCGCCGACGTTGAAGTAGGTGCCCGGCACCTTGTGCTCCGTGCGGACGAAGTAGGCGAAGTCCTCGGCGCCCATGCCGGAAGGCGGCTCGCTGTGGAACACGTCCTCCCCCATGCCGCGACCGATCGCAGCCCTCACCCTGGCGGCGAGCTCCGGGTCATTCACCGTGACCGGCGTCGACTCCCTGGTACGCACCACCTTCGGCAGCAACGAGGCCGGAAGTCCAGCCGCCCTGCCTACCCCCTCCGCGATCCGCTCGATCGCCGAAAGCAACAGCTCCCGCGTTTCCTCGCTGTTCGCCCGCACCGTGAGCTGCAGCTCGACGCGGTCCGGGATCACGTTGTGCTTGAAGCCGCCGTGGATCGCACCGACCGTCACGACGCCGGGCTCGAGCGGGTTGAGTTCCCGACTCACGATGCCCTGGAGCGCGACGACGAGTTGCGCCGCGATGTAGATCGGGTCCTTTCCCCGATGCGGCGACGCGCCGTGAGCGCCGACTCCGAAGACCGTGATGTCCACGCTGTCCGAGGACGACGCGAGCAGGCCCGGCGGCACCTCGATCTTCCCCGCCGGCCTGCCGGCCGAAACGTGGAGCGCCAGTGCGTAGTCCGGCACGCCGAAGCGCTCGTACAGGCCGTCCTCGAGCATTTCCCGGGCGCCCATGATCCGTTCTTCCGCCGGCTGGCCGACGAACATGACCGTGCCCGCCCACTGGTCGCGCATCGCGGCGAGCCGGCGCGCCACGCCGACCATCGTCGTGATGTGCATGTCGTGGCCGCAGGCGTGCATGACCGGGACTTCCTCACCGGAGAGGTCGACCTGCCTGGCCGTCGAAGCGTATGGAAGTTCCGACTGCTCCTTCACCGGGAGGCCGTCCATGTCGGCCCGCACCAGCACCAAGGGCCCGTCGCCGTTCTCCATCAGGCCGACGATCCCGGTTCGCCCGATTCCCTCCGTGACCTCGACTCCCGACTTCCCGAGTTCCGCGGCCAGCCGCGCCGCCGTCTCGTGCTCCAGGAAGGAGAGTTCCGGGTTGCGGTGGAAGTGCTCGAAGAGCGACTTCAACTCCGTCCGGTAGTCCTCGGCGATCGCGTCGGCGAGGTCCTGGGCGGCAGCGGCCGCCGGCAGGCTGACGACGGCGGTAAGCACGAGTGCCGCGAAGCGGGGAAAGCGAGTCTTCTGCATCAGATTGCCTTTCCGACTGGACTTCCAACTGCCGCCACGGGGAACCCCCTCACGACACCGCGAGACTGTACAGCAGACCTTCCACGGCGGCGACCGGACCGGTTCGCACAGACATGGCCGGAGGACCGCGGCGGAGACGTCGGGCCGATCGGACTCAAGCCTCCGGGCTACGCTCTACTGCCTCCTCGATGAGAGCCACGAACTCGTCGGGGAGCTGCTGCGCCCTGGCCAGGATCTCGCCGTGTTCGTCGACGAGAATGTAAGTGGGATACGAACCGACATCCAGCGTACGCGTGATGTCGCTCCGCATTCCAACATGCCAGTTCTCCCACGGCATCGGTTCCTCCTCCACGAAGCCGGTCACGGTCTCGAGGTTTGCGTCGACGCTAATCGACAGGAGGACGAAGCGATCCGCAGGCAGGTCGCCGACGAGTTGCCGTTTCTGCGGCAGCGCGGCCACGCAGGGAGCGCACCAGGTCGCCCAGAAGTCGAGGAGCACTACGCGGCCCAGGTAGTCCGACAAGCGCCCCTCCATGCCATCCAGCCGACTGCCCACAAGGTCCGGGACCCTGCTGCCCACGGTCCCGTGGCGGATGCTGCGGATGAGGTCCGCCTCCGCATCCGCGAAGGTCCGCGCGTCACCCGGCAGCTTCTCGCCCTCTACCCCATCGCTCAAACCGATTGCCAGGTCGAGGGCGCTTTGACGTTCGGCTGCACGATCCTCCCCGGACATTCCGGGAGCATTCGCGGCCTGCATCCGTCCGGCGGCGACGTAGTAGCGCCCGGCGCCACGCAGCACCGGATCCTCGGCACCGGAAGCCAACTCCTTGAAGAAGGCACCCGCCGCAGCCCCCCTGGCCGGCCCGATACTCCCCAACACGTGAAACCGCTGCAGCATCAACCCCCAACCCGTGTAGTCGGGTGCGTACGCGAGCAAGGCACTGGCGCCTCTTGAGGCGTACTCCTCACCTCCCGGAGTCATCGCCGCGGAGTTGACCAGAAACTCCGCGGCCTCAACCGTCTTCTCATGCGTACCGCCAACCTCCAGAATCGCGATTGCCGCGGCGGCCGCACGACGAACGTCGGGGGCGTCGGGCGCCGAGCCATCCGTGCTTTCCGGCGAGTCCTCGTCTTCGGCCCGCAGGTGCACCGATTCGGCGCCAAGCTGTGCCTCGAGCGCTGCTCGCAGCGCCTCGTTGACCACGGCGCTCCCAGGCGAATCCTCGTCTCCGGACCGCGGATCCACCAATTCGACGCCGTTCAGGTCCTCGAGGGCTGCTCCGAACCGTTGCTCCGCGTCGGCGCCGTTCTCCGCCTCGAGCGCCGCTCGCAGTGCCTGCTCCATTTCGGCACGCGGTGGAGCGCCACCGCCGGATGCGCGAACCACGAAGACTCGTGGCGCTGCGCCATCTGCCTCTCCGGCGCCCGGGGACGAGTCGTGGTCCGTGGCCCTGCCGGACGCGAGGATCCGGGCCATCCAGGTCCGTTCACTCTCGAGATAGTCCTCCACAACATCCCAGTCCGGGCCGACTTCCGCGACCAGGGCTGCCATTTCGTCCTCGGCGCTCGACTCTTCCAAGGCCATCAAGCCTCCGCACGCTCCGCTCAAGGGCACGAACATCAGCACCGCGCACACGACCGCGGCTCTTCCCCACCGACTAGGCTCCGTTTCCATCCAGGTCGTCATTCGCCACCTCCCGTTCCTCGTCTGCCGCCAAGAGCGGCAGGCGCTCCCGGGCGGCGTTCATCAGCCACATCGATGCACTGGGACTCACTCTTACAAACCGTGAACCGCGCGATTTGTTCCAGCGCCCAGTCGGCCCCACGGCCCTCTAGTGGCCGGACGGCGTCTAGCGGCCCCTACGGCCCGCTAGTTCTCAAAGCCGATCGGTTCGATGTTGCAGATCGAGTAGGCAAGAGGCGGCCGGCGGCCCCACGCCGGTTCCACCGTAATGGAACGCCAGTCCTCGATCATGGCTTCGAGGTTGGCGACCTCAGCCGGCCGCTCGGCGGCGAGGTCGGTCTGCTCCCGGATGTCGCTCGACAGATCGTAGAGAAAGCCGCCGGACGCATCCTGGTTCGGCTTGATCAGCTTCATGTCGCCGCTCCTGACGGCGACTGTCGGATAGTTCCGCCAAACGAGCCGGTCGTGGCCGGTCGCCTCAGCCGACCCATCCAGGAGCGGCATGAGATCGTGCCCGTCCAGCTCAAGATCGGCCGGCGTTTCGGAGCCGGCCGCCGCCAGTGCGGTCGGCAGAATGTCGAGCGTGGAAACGGGTGCGTCGATCGTGGTCCCCGCCGCGACCGCTGCCGGCCAGCGCAGCAGGTAGGGCACCCGGACGCCGCCCTCGTAGTAGGTCAGCTTGCCGCCGGAGAGCGGCTCGCAGGAGCACAGCCCGGGGAAGTAGCCGGCGCAGCCGTTGTCCGACAGGAAGACGACAAGGGTGTTCTCGGCGATCCCTGCTTCGTCCAGCGCATCCAGGATGCGGCCCACGGCGTCGTCGAGAGCGGCGATCATGCCGAAGTAGATCCGGTGAAGCTCGTTCTCGACATCCGGGAAGCGGTCGTAGTACTCCTCGGTCACCTCGAACGGCGAGTGGGGCGCGTTGAAGGCTGAGTAGAGGAAGAACGGCCCCTCCGCGTGCCGGTGGATGAAGTCCACCGATTCGTCGCCGAACACGTCCGTGATGTAGGCCGGTTCGTCGATCACCGTCTTCTCGGGGCCGCGCAGGATCAGGTTGCCGCGCCGGCGGACGGGCGGCTCCGGAGCCTCCGTGCCTCTGATCAGCAAATCGGTACGCGGATCATCCGGAGAACGCCCCCGGAATTCCTCGTCCGTCCGCATCGAGAGAACGCCCTCGGTCCTCCGGCTGATGAACGACGTCGCCCCCGAGAGGTGCCCATAGAACTCGTCGAAGCCGCGGTTCGTCGGGTAGTGCTCGTCCTTGAAGCCCAGGTGCCACTTGCCGACGATGCCCGTCGCGTAGCCGGCCGCCCGCAGGTGGTCGGCGATCGTCAACTCGCCGGCGATGAGCCCGACATCCGGCACCTCCGGCGCCTGGCGTGCGTTGTACTCGAACCCGAACCGCTGCTGGTAGCGGCCGGTGAGCAACCCCGCCCGCGACGGCGAACACACCGGGGTCGTCACGTAGCCCTGGGTGAACACCGCTCCTTCGCGGCCGATCCGGTCGATGTTCGGCGTCTGAAGGCGGTCGCCGTAGGTCGAGACGTCGGCGTAACCGAGGTCGTCCGCCAGGATGACGACGATGTTCGGCGGCGGGACGGCCTTCGATCCTTGGGTGTCACGGCCGCTTCCATCGGGCGAGCAGGCCGCTGCGAGCGTCACACAGACAAGCGACACAGCAAGTCGAAACAGTTGGTCCACCTGAAATCTCCCCTGCTTCTACGTCTTAGTCAGTAGACTCTACAGGAGACCCATCTTGCTACGAAACGCTACACTTGCTACGGTGCCACGCATGATCAGCATTACCCAAAGGCAACTGCGCAACGACTCCGCCAAAATCCTCCGGGCAGTTCAGGAGGGACAGTCCATGACCGTTACCCGAAACGGCACGCCGGTGGCCGAACTCCGACCCGTAGCCGCCCGCCGCTACGCATCCCGTGGCGTGCTCAAGGAAGCGGCGAAAACCGCTCCCAGGATCGACGCGAGCCGGTTCCGGACCGACATCGACGCGGTCGTCGATCCGTGGGTCGATGGATAGCCACGGACTCCTGGATACATCGGTCGTGATCGACCTCGACCTGATCGACGACGAGAGTCTCCCGGAACAGTCCACAGTCTCCGCGATCACGCTTGCTGAACTCACGGTCGGCCCGCTGGCCGCCGGTCAGGACGAAGAAGAACGCGCTCGTCGTCAGGACCGTCTGCAGTGGGCGGCGGCGACGTGGGATCCGCTGCCGTTCGACACCTTGGCGGCCCGGGCCTACGGTCGCATCTACTCAGCGCTCCTGGTAAGGGGCCGGGTGGGACGCCGACGCTTCGCCGATCTGCTGATCGCCGCCACCGCGCTGGCAAACGACCTGCCGCTCTACACCCGGAACACCGCTGACGTAAAGGGCCTCGAAGACCTGATCACGGTCCGACCGGTGTAGCACCGGCGAGCTTCCAGGCGTAGGCGAGCGCATGGCCAAGGGAATCCGTGAAGGCCTTTCCCTGCCAGGCGATATCGAAGGCGGTGCCGTGGTCTACCGACGTGCGGACGATCGGCAGGCCGATCGTCACGTTGACTCCGCGCTCGAAGCCGTAGAGCTTCATCGGAGCGTGGCCCTGGTCGTGGTACATGCAGACGATCGCGTCGTAGCGGTCGAGCTGGATCGCCTGACGGAAGATCGTGTCCGCCGGATGCGGGCCGGAGACAGCCAGGCCGTCAGCCGCCGCCTGCTCGATCGTCGGACGGATGACGTCCTCGTCCTCGCTCCCGAACAGACCATGCTCCCCCGCATGCGGGTTCAACCCGCAGACGGCGATACGCGGCCGCTCGATGAATCGCGACAGAGCCTCGTGGGTCAGATCGATCACCTTTCGGATCCGCACCGGCTCCACGCGTTCGATCGCCTCACGCAGGCTCACATGAGCACTGACGTGGGTCACCGCCAGTTCCGGCACCGTCAACATCATCGCGAAGTCCTCCGCGCCGCACAGGCCCGCGATGAACTCGGTATGCCCCTTGAAATCCGGCCGCGAGGCTCTGGTCGCCTCTTTGTTCATCGGCAGGGTGACGACTCCCGCGACGTTGCCCGCCAGGGCGTCGCGCGTCGCGCAGTCGACATAGGCCAGCGCCGCCGCACCGGCCTCTCGACTCAGAACGCCCGGCGTCACCTGCTGCGCACCCAGTAGCCGGAGATCGCGGACGTTCAGCACACCCTCCACTGCCTCGTCCGGCCCATCGACCGGATGGATCGGCACACCTGGAGTCAGCAGCTCCCCGGCGCGCGCCAGAACGGCCGCGTCGCCGTAGATCACAGCATCGCTGCCCAGCAGCCCCTCGGCAAACCGCCGCACCGCGATCTCCGGGCCAACGCCCGAAGCATCCCCCATCGTCACCGCCATCCGCCGCCTGGTCATGGCCGAAATCTACTCTGCCCGTCGGGTAGATTCGCTGTTTCCGACAAGAGAACACGAGGAGCGTTATGGCCGAGTACATCCCAAGCCCCGTCCAGTGGGTCCGAGACCAGGTGGAGCTCTATGAAGGCAGTGGCGGCACCGAGGGCGTCGGCCTGCGGGACACCGGTCTGCCGTGCATCATCGTCACCCATACGGGGAACAAGACCGGTTCGATCCGCAAGACCCCCCTGATGCGGGTGAAGGACGGCGACCGCTACGTGCTCGTCGCCTCGAAGGGCGGCGCGCCGAAGAACCCCGAGTGGGTGTACAACCTGCGCACGGACCCCGATGTCGAGCTTCGAGACGCCACGGAGGTCCAGGCGATGCGGGTACGGGAGGTCGACGATGCCGACGAGCGGGCCCGCGTCTGGGCGCTGGCCGTGGAGGCGTTCCCACCGTACGAGGAGTACAGGAACAAGACGACTCGCACGATCCCGGTGTTCATCGCGGAGCCCGTGTAGCGGAGCCGGCCCCTACTGGGAGGGATGTCCTCCGACCCAGACTGGACTCGACCAGGCCATCGCGTCGTTCAACTGGCGCACCCGGACGAAGTAGTAGTCGCCCTGCAGCGGCGTATCGGTATCCGTGTAGCTGAACGAGAGATCCCGCGGGCCGTCCGGGCGGACGCGCCGCA
>Ga0209544_1002224_pt1 | contig 18082 bp, 16 predicted proteins | sample MesohylPK_FD_187297 | JGI IMG/M metagenome (GOLD analysis project Ga0209544, IMG submission 187297) | Host-associated microbial community of the marine sponge Aplysina aerophoba from Gulf of Piran - sponge mesohyl, lysed by proteinase K... | ecosystem: Host-associated > Porifera > Sponge >...
GTGGGGGGCAGGACGGTGGGCACGTTGGCGGCGACGGACCGGGACGGCGACACACTGTACTACTCGCTGGACGTGACCTCGGACGCGGTGTTCGACATCAGCAGCAGCGGCGAGATCACGGTGCAGAGTGGGGCAACGCTGGACTACGAGGCGAAGGCGAGCTACTCGGCGACGGTGACGGCGGACGACGGCACGGCGACGGTGACGCACAGCGTGACAATCAGGGTGACCGACGCGAATGAGCGGCCTGAAGCGCCGTCGGCGCCATTGGTGGAGGGCACGTCGACAACGAGCGTGACGGTGAGTTGGACGGCGCCGTCCGTGACGGGCAAGCCGCCGATCACGGACTACGACGTGCAGTACCGGGGCTCGGGTGTGCCCACGTGGACCGATCATGCGTATACCGGCACGGGGACGAGCACGAGGATCACCGGGCTGAGCACGAGCACCACTTACGAGGTGCAGGTGCGGGCGAAGAACGACGAGGGCACGAGCGGCTGGTCCGCGACCGGCAGCGGGGCGACGAATAGCCCGGCACCGTCGCATTGCACCGTTGACGGCGGTCCGGGTTCCGACAGCACAATTTTGAGCGTGAGTTCCCGTGTGACTACAGTGACAGTCACTGCGGCTTCTGCAGGCGGGACATTGTACCGTTGTGCCGACGGGGGCACCACAACGACTCAAGCCGCCTTTGGCGCTAGTAGGGTGATGTGGGTCATCGGCCTGACAGCGGACACCGACTATTGGGTGCTGGTCGATCTAGGTGACGACGGCAGGTCTGGGTGGCGTCAGATCCGCACGAAGTCGGGTACAACGATGACCATTTCGGGCGGTTCGGCGGTGACCGAGGGTACGGCAGCGGCCTTCACGCTGACGGCAAGCGAGGCGCCGAGCACCGATCTGACCGTGTACCTGGAGGTGTCGGAGTCGGACAACGGCGATTTCGTGGCGTCAACGGACGAGGGCTCCGAGCAGGTCACGATCAAATCCGGCGCCACCACCGCGACCTATTCGGTGGCGACGCAGGGCGACAGCGTGGACGAGCCGAATGGCTCGGTGACGGTAACGGTGTCGGGGGGCTCCCGCTACAGTGTGGGGACCACCGGTTCCGCCAGCGTGACGGTCAACGACGACGATGAGCCTGCCAAGAACGCGTCCGATACCGTGCCGCGCTTCGGCGTGGCAGTGGTGTCGGCGGTGGCGCTGGAGTTAGGCCAGGCGGTGGCGCCGATGGTGCTGCCGGCGGCGACGGGCGGCAACGGAGATCTCACGTACCGCCTGACGTCCGTACCCGTGGGTCTGGCGGGTCTCGACTTCGATCCGGCGACGCGCCGGCTCTCGGGCACGCCCGGGACGAGGGGGAGTTGGGTCTTCACCTACCGAGTCGAGGATGCGGACGCCAACCGCGCGGACTCGGACGCGGCGGTGCTGAGGTTCGGGGTGACGGTCGCCGAGGCGCGCACGGTGGCGGTCAGGCGGAGGGTGCAGCAGACGATGGCGGCGGTGGGCCGGCGGACGCTGTCGAGCGCGCTCGAGAACATCGGGACCCGGTTGGTGGCCTCGCTCCCGGAGACGAGCCTGACGCTGGCCGGAGCGCATCGCTCTTTCGGGGCGTCCGGGACGGGGGGTTGGGAGGGGGTTGCGAGGAGTTGCGGCGCCGGGCTCCGGGCGTACAGCTTGGGCGCGACAACGGACGGCTGTTCCCTGAGGTGGATGCGCGGTGTTGAGGCGGACGAGGTGCTGCGGGCGAGCACGTTCTCGCTCACGCTGGGCGCGGTCGAGGGATCCAGGTCGCTGGCGCATTGGTCGATGTGGGGCCGTGGTGACATGGGGACGTTCGAGGGGCGGCCCGATCCGGATACGCGCTACAGCGGCGATACCCGGAGCGGCTGGTTCGGGGTGGACGCGCGTGTCGGGCAGTGGGTTGCCGGGCTGGCGCTCTCGCACGGCAGGAGCGAGGCGGACTATGCTTTGGAGGAGGCCGGGCGGGGGCGTCTGGAGACGACGCTGAACGCGTTCTACCCCTACGGGCGATGGACGTTTGACAACGGGCTGGAGCTGCGCGGAGTGCTCGGGGTCGGGACCGGTGAAGCGCGGCACTATCCGGAGAATGGGGAGCGGGAGACCGGCGATCTGTCGATGTGGATGGCGTCGCTCGGGCTTCGCCGCGACCTTCTCGCAGTCGGCGGGATCGACCTCGCGACGCGGGCGGATGCGAGCCTCACGCGGATGGAGACCGGGAAGGGCCCGAGGAACATCGGCAACCTTTCCGCCGATGCATGGCGGGCGCGGCTCGGCGTGGAGGCCTCGCGGCGGTTCGCGCTTGGCGAGGACAAGGCGCTGACGCCCTTCGTGGAGGCAGCTGGGCGGCGCGACGGCGGTGACGGGCTCACGGGGGCCGGGCTGGAGCTTGCTGGCGGGTTGCGCTACGGCGCGCCCGGGATCCGGGTCGAGGCGCGCGGGCGGTGGCTTGCGGCGCACGCACAGGAAGGGGCGCGCGAGCGCGGGGTAGGCGTCACCGCGCGCATAGGTCCAGGGGCGCACGGGCGCGGATTGTGGTTCATGCTGGCGCCGCGGTGGGGGGATGCGGCGAGGGGCGGCGCGGAGGCGTTGTGGCGCGATGAGATGCCGCAGCTTTCGGGGAGTGGGGGTGGTGATGCGGGGGCGCTCGATGCGCGCATGGGCTACGGTATTGCGACGGCTTCGGGCGGGGTCCTCACGCCCTTTGCCGAAGCTGGGCTTGCGGGCAGCGAGAGCCGGCGACTCAGGGTCGGAGCGCGGTTCGATGGGTTGCGGACGGAACTCGCTGTGGAAGTTTCGGGCGAGCGGCGCGAGGACGGCGCGGGCGGTCCCGAGCACGGCGTTCGTCTCGAACTCAGACGGCGGTTCTGATGGCCAGATCGAATGCCAGCATGTCGGAGAGGTGCTTCTTCATGAAGTCGCTGACACTCGCGGCCGTTGCGGCGGCGGCCTTGACCCCTAGGTGCGTTCGGCGACGGTTCAACGTCGGGCGGTACCGGAGCCCGTCCGGATCCGAACCCGAGGGCGACGGCTGGCCGGGAACGAGCCCCGGAATGCGTGAGTCTCCTGCCACGAGCGGTGCGCTCATGCGCGAGCTCGGGTCGATCATGCCGCCAGGGTCCTGGTTTTCTACTGGCGACGGCTCAGTGAGTTTCGCCCACGGAAAGGGCCGACAGCACCGCCCCATAGTGGGTCTACCATATCCACCTGTGGCCGACCGTTGAGGCCAGCATTCGCAGCTATCCCAGTCCATATGCGGAGCGGAGAAGATCGAGAGCCTCATCTCGGCTGAACAGCGCACCAAACGCGTGGGGGTCCAAGGATTCGTCGGCTTGAACCCGGTTGACGAAGCTTTGGAGATCCTGGCGGATGGGTTTCGGCAGCTCGAAAGAGGCGTCCTGGGGTAGAAGCTGCACCAGACGGAACACATCGTTGCGGTGCTTCCGGATGTCATCGCGGTGGACATTCCGGGCCGCCTCCGCACGCTCCGTCAGGTCCAGGAATGCGCGCGCCTTGAACGGAATGAGCAGCCCCTCGTCGATGATCGTGACACCGTCGACAACCTTCTTGGCTTTCTGGAGCGCTGAGTAGTAGGCGTCGTCCAAGAGGATCGCCGAAAGGCTGATTACATCGTCATCTACCGGTATCCGCGTCAGCACCGTGTCTTCGGGTAAGTCCAGACCTCCGGGCCGTCGCGAAAAAAGCTCGATCATGAAAGGAAAACTCCGGTCGGTCGGTAGGTGAAAGCGATAGAACTCCTTCGTTCCATCGCTTCTTTCGCGGGCCTGGTATCCGCCAGCGTCGAGGAACGCGCCGAAGGCGGTTCCGAACGCTGCGTCGACCACCTCGACGCAGAGCACCATGTCGATGTCCTTGGTCGCCCTGAAATCGAGGCCGGCCGCGTTGAACAGCAGATCGCAGGCAGCGCCGCCGATGATCGCGTATTGATCCTCGTGTGCTGCGAAATACTCGCGGAACTTCTCTATTCCAGCTACCACGCGATTCTCTCCAACAACCGGTCCGCGGCCATGGAGATACGCTCATCACGGTGGTTCCGGAACTGCGTGTGGAGCGACAGTGGGTCCACCGTGCGCGCGTCGGAAAGGTCGGCTGGGTCGTAGGCCCAAGTTTCGATGATGTGGGCGGCCTGTTCCGGATCGGTCTCTACGAGTCCGCGGGTCTGCGCGAGCGCTTTCCAATCGCTGGCCGCGACGGCGAAAGTATCTCGTGGCGGCGGGGACAAATCGGTCAGATCCGAAAGTGCACTCTCACCCGCGTGTTTCAGCGGTGCCGTGATGTGACCGTTCCGGACGAACTTTCTGGTGCGTACCGGGCTGTGCAGCAGATCGTGCGCGGCATCGAACAGCTCCCGCCCTTCGGTCTTGAAACGGATATGCCGTTCCTTGCCGTGCCGTTCAGCGTGCGCAAGGCCGGCATCGACCAGATAGTCGAACGCGCGGCCGATCGACATGGCCGAGTAGCGCAGTTGTGTGGCTATGAGAGAAGGGGATGACGCCGCTTGGTCGGGTCGCAGGAGGTGAAGGAACAATACAGCCTGAGCGGCCGGCGAGAGGGCATTGGGTCGCGGCTCCTTGTACGTGTGGAATTGTTCGCGCAAGTCCATGGCGAGGTCGGGGATATAGAGCTGCCTGCCCGGCACGACAAACGGGACGCCTCGTTTAATAAGGCGCGAGCGGTTGTATGCGCTCAGCGACGGAGCGACGAAGACGACGACTGCGTCAACGGCATGGCGGACCAAGGCAAGGTGCTTTGCAATGTTGGCTGGCGTGGCGGTGTTGTCCTTGGCGGCCAGGAACACGAGGCGTCTGCCTGCTATTTCGCCCTCGTGGAGGCTGTAAATCCGAGACAGAAAGGAGGGGATGCCCAGCGCCTGTTCAAGCGGGTCCGTCCGGGCGGGCTCCTGAAGCGTGTCCTCGAGATACCGCTCCAAATCCTTCGTGATCGACCTTTCAGTCGTGACGTGCCATCTCTCTAACATCGTAGTGCATGATAACAGTGGTGTAGTTAGTGTGCAAGAGTACCGTTATCAATATGCTGGACAACAAGTTACTGTCCACTGGTAATCGGGTAGCGGGGCCAGGTTCCGGGGAACCAGACGCCCCGTCAGGTTGTTTCCTCGTTGCGACATCGTTGATTGCGTGGATCGGCCCGACCTACTGGTTCAAATCAAGACTACAAGCAAATGTCGGTCGCGGTGTTTCCGCCTCCCTTTCCGGCCCATTACCCCCCGGTGAGCACGATGCGGTCGATCAGGTCTCTTATGGCGGTCGCCGCCGAGGCGCGGTCCTCCGGATGGTCCGCACCTTGGCAAGCCGCTCCACCTTGCGCCGGCCGACGAGCCGGGCCAGCACCACCACGGCCGTGTCGACCCGATGCCGGGTCGTGCGCACACCGGTCGTCTCCTACACTGACCATGGGTCGATAGTCTTCAATCCCGCCGCCTCGAACGGCGCGGTGTCCCGAGTCGCCACCATCATACCGTTGGCCGCTGCCGTCGCTGCGATGTAACCGTCAGACACCGGGATCGTCCGCCCCTCGGACCGCGCCTTCGCCATCAGGTCCGCATAGGCCTGCGAAGCCGGCAGATCGAATGCCAATACCCGTCTGGCGAACATGGGCAGCACCTGCCCCTCCAGATCCTCGTGCAGCCGGTTCCGGCGGCGGCCGGTCGGCAGCGATCGCACCCCGAGGCGCAGTTCGGCGACCGCAACCCTGCAAGCTCCCCGGAAGCGCCCCGCAGCAAGGCGGGCGGCGCCACCATGGCCGACCTAACACAGCCGTCGAAAGCATTGACGTTTTCGGGGGCTTTGTTTTATTTGGAGCTGGCCTTGAACGCCAATGTCAACGCGATCAACACATCCAAGGGACCGCGCGATGAGCATAATCCTGGGAATCGTGATGCTGGCCGGGTCCGCGATGGCCGCGGAGATTCCGGCGGGTCCGGTGGTTCTGACGGTTGCCGGCAACATCGCCCGGGTCAACCGGCCCGCCTACGACGCGGACCGCGACATGTTCTTCAGGCATCACAAGCGTACGTTCGCCAACGCGTTCGTCTTCGACCGCACCATGCTGGAGAGCCTGGGCGTCAAGACGATCCACGTGAAGTGGGCCGGCCCGGAGGTGATATCGGGCCCCCGCCTGGTGGATGTTCTGGCTGCCGCCGGGTGCCGGGAGAAGACGGTGGATACGTTGGCGCTCGACGGGTTCCGTTTCAAGGCAGATACGGAAGCGCTGGAGTGGATCGTGGCAACGAGGGCCGACGGCCGGGCCCTGGGCATCGGGGATCGCGGTCCGCTCTGGCTGGTCACGGAAAAGGATGTCGGCCTGGGACCCTGGGCCTTGTTCTTCATCGAGTGCGGATAGGAGGACCGCCGCCGGTTGACGACCACGCCTCCCGTCATCTACCTTCATGCCATGAAAGTACACGAACGCGTCCTCACCCCCGAAAGAGACGGCATCTACGGCTATCTGGCCGCTCCTGAACGCGACCAGCCGGGTCCGGCGCTGCTCATGACGCATCAGAACACCGGGCTGACCGATTACCAGAAGATCGAGGCCCTGAAGTTCGCCCAACTCGGATACACCGTGGTGGTGCCGGACCTCTACTCGATGCTCGGTTATCCCGACGTCACACATATCCATACCGGCCGTCAGATTCAGGCGCGCACAAAGGACGGAGAGTTCGTCCGGGTCATCCGGCAGGGTTGGGACTACCTCACTTCGCGGGACGATGTGGACAGCACCCGCGTGGCGGTTTCCGGATACTGCATGGGGGGACGCATCGCCATCCACTTCGTCGCCGCCACTCCCGAGGTCCGGGCCTTCGTCGGCTACTACCCGACGGTTCGGGACGAACCCACCACCGAGATCCGGCCGGTCCACCCGTGCGACGCGGCCCTCAACATCAAGTGCCCGTCCATCATCCTCTACGGCGTCGACGACCGCATATCCACCGTGCCCATCCAGCAACGGGTGTGGGAGAGCTTCCTCGCCAACGGGCAGCCGCTGGAGTGGCATTTCTTTCCCTTCGGAGGCCACGGTTTCGTCGACCCCGGCACCGAGGGGTACCATCCCCACGCCGCCAAACTTTCATGGCCGCTGGTGGTGGACTTCATGGCCCGGGAACTCGACCACGAGGCCGACGGCCTGACGTTCTCGGAGAACTGATCCTCCAACCCCTGTACCTGAACAGGTATGAGACACCTCCGGACCGGACTCACTATCTTCGACGAGGCCCGCGCAACGCCGGGCTATACCATTTTCAGCCCTCTTGGCCGCAAAGCCACCCACCTGATCGACATGCACGGCCGGGTCGTGCACGAATGGCGTCTGCCGGGCTTTACGGGTATCTACGCCTACCTCCTGCCCAACGGTAACCTTCTTGCCGCGGTCCAGACCACGGCCGGCCCAAGCAATATGCGTGGCAAGGGCGGACACATCCTGGAACTGGACTGGGACGGGAACACGGTATGGGAGCACGTCGATCCCTTCCACCACCATGACCAACGGCGTTGTGCCAATGGCAACACCGTCTACGCCTCGTGGAAATTGCTATCGGACGAACAGGCACGGCGCGTGAAGGGCGGGCGCGAGGGGACCGAGCACGCCGACGGCATCTACGGCGATGTGCTGCGCGAGATCGACCGTCAAGGTAACACGGTCTGGGAATGGGAGGCTCGTTCATCGGAGGAGATGTACCGCTACCCCATCAACCCCATCTGTGCGCGCGTGGAGTTCAGCCACGCAAACTCCGTGTGGCCGCTCGACAACGGCGACCTGCTGGTGAACTTCCGGTACAATCACCTGATGGCGATCATCGACCGGGAGATCCAAGCGTTCAAATGGGAATTTTGCGACTGGTCCTTTGGCCAGCAGCACAATGTGCACATGCTGGACAACGGCAACCTGCTGTTTTTCGCCAACGGCGCCGACGTACTCTACGGCGGACCCGGTGCGGGGTCACGTGTCATCGAGTTGGACCCGGGAACGAAGGAGATTGTCTGGCAGTACCAGGGCTCCCCCCCAGGGACATTCTTCAGCTGGTTCATCAGCGGTGCGCAGCGGCTTGAGACGGGCAATACGTTGATTTGTGAGGGTGTCTGGGGCCGTATATTCGAGGTAACGCCGGACGGCGAGATCGTCTGGGAGTACATCTCGCCCTACTTTTCAGAAGACCATCCGAGCTACACGGGAGGCAACTATGTCTTCCGCGCTTACCGCTACAGCGCAAGCTCACCGGAGATAGCCGGAAGACTCAACCGCTGAACGGGACGCACCGGGAGGCGGTCCTCACGATGGTTGTCGATGGGTACGGTGGCCACAATGGAACAACTCAAGACGATTCGTAACGGTGAGAAGGTCAAGCCGACTTTCTCCGCCGGAGAGATGGACCGCCGGCTCGCGGCCCTGCGTGCCCACATGGCGGAACGGCACATCGACGTCTGCCTCTTCACCTCGCATCACAACATTCACTACTTCAGCGACTTCCTTTACTGCTCCTTCGGGCGGCCCTACGGCCTGGTGGTGACGCACGAGGGCCAGACCACCATCTCGGCCAACATCGACGCGGGCCAACCCTGGCGGCGCACCTTCGGCGACAACGTCGTCTATACCGACTGGCACCGGGACAACTACTTCGTCGCGGTGAAGCGGCTGATCCCGGATGGCGGCAGGGTCGGCATCGAGTTCGACCACGTCAACCTGGAAAACCTGCGCAAGCTTCAGGGAGCCTTGCCCACCACGGACCTGGTCGACGTGAGCAAGCCGGCCATGCGCATGCGGATGGTCAAGTCGGACGAGGAGATCGCCTGGATTCGCGAAAGCGCGCGCATCGCCGATATCGGCGGGGCAGCCTGCGTGGAGGCCATCGGGGTCGGAGTGCCGGAGTACGAGGTGGCCCTGCACGCGACCCAAGCCATGGTGCGCGAGATTGGCAGGAGCCAACCCCACGTGGAGTTGATGGATACGTGGACCTGGTTCCAGTCCGGCATCAATACCGATGGCGCCCACAACCCGGTCACTTCGCGGAAGATCGAGCGCGGCGACATCCTGAGCCTGAACTGCTTTCCGATGCCCGCCGGCTACTACACCGCCCTCGAGCGCACCCTGTTCGCCGAGGAGTGCTCGGACGACCACCTGCGGCTATGGAAGATCAATGTCGAGGTGCACGAGACCGGGATCGGTCTGATCCAGCCCGGGGTACGTTGCTGCGATGTCGCCGCCGAGCTCAACACGATTTACGAACGTTACGGCCTGCTCGAAAACCGCACGTTCGGCTACGGCCACAGCTTCGGCGTGCTGAGCCACTACTACGGTCGCGAGGCGGGCCTCGAGCTTCGCGAGGACGTCACCACGGTGCTCGTGCCCAACATGGTAGTGTCCATGGAGCCGATGATCATGATCCCCGAGGGCCGGCCCGGCGCCGGCGGCTACCGCGAGCACGACATCCTGGTGGTGACGGAGGACGGCGCCGAGGACATCACCGGGTTTCCGTACGGGCCGGAGCACAACATCGTCCGCAAGGGATAGGCCCGTCATTTTGGCTTGACCGCGTACCGTTTTGTATACTATGGCGTCTGATACCCTGCTTTTCGTTTGTGCGGGTTGAGTTGCGTGGATGCCGGCCGCGGCAGTATTCAGCATGCCCGTGTATGTACGTCCCCGGGGTCGATAGCCGAATGATCGAGGCCAAGCCCAGGATAGTAAGATTCGATCGCGTCCAGAAGAGCTATGACGGCGAGACCCTCGTCGTCAAGGACCTCAATCTGGACATAGAAGCCGGCGAGTTCCTGACCATGTTGGGGCCGTCCGGATCCGGCAAGACCACCTGCCTGATGATGCTCGCGGGTTTTGAGCCCGCGACCCACGGCGAGATCTATCTCAACGGCCAGCCCATCAATCGTGTCGCGCCGCACAAACGCGACATCGGCATGGTGTTTCAGAACTACGCGCTGTTCCCGCACATGACGGTGGCGGAGAACCTGGCGTTTCCGCTGCAGGTCCGCAAGATTTCGAAACCGGACGTCAAGGCCAAGGTGGAGCGGGTGCTCGAGATGGTCCGGCTGTCCGGTTTCGAAAATCGGAGGCCGGCACAGCTTTCCGGCGGTCAACAGCAGCGCGTGGCGGTTGCCCGGGCCCTTGTGTTCGAGCCCGCCCTGGTCCTGATGGATGAGCCCCTGGGGGCGCTGGACAAGAACCTGCGCGAGGAAATGCAGTACGAGATCAAGCGCATTCACGAGAACCTCGGCGTCACGGTCGTCTATGTGACCCACGATCAGTCCGAAGCGCTGACGATGTCCACCCGGATCGCGGTCTTCAACGACGGCGTGATCCAGCAGCTTGCCACGCCCAGCGTACTCTACGAAGAGCCCGAGAACTGCTTCGTGGCGCAGTTCATTGGCGAGAACAACCGCCTGCACGGCACGGTGGTGTCGGTCGAAGGGGCCTACTGCCGGGTGAGACTCGAGGACGGGGCAACCGTTCGCGCGCTCAAGATCAACGTGCTCGGCAAGGGAGAACCCACCACCCTGTCGTTGCGCCCCGAGCGGGTCGCCATCGAACCGACGGGGGTCACGGAAGAAAATGTCCTCAGCGGCCGCGTCGAGGAGTTGATCTATCTCGGCGATCACAAACGCGCCCGCCTGTCGGTGGCGGGACACGATGAGTTTATCGTCAAGGTTCCAAACGCCCAGGACCATGCCCCTCTGAGCGAAGGCACGCGGGTTCGTCTCGGCTGGGCGGCGGAGGATTGCAGGGCGCTCGATGCGTCAGGGGAGGTGTCCCCGCCTGGGTGACAGGGAATCCGGGGATGTGTTTTGCCGCCGGAAAAGCGATGGCGGCGTAAAGACCGGCCTGTCCGGTCAACGACGACAGCGAACAGGGAGACATGCAATGAGACGAATACTGAGTTCGATGGTCATCGCGGCAGCCGTTGCGCTGGCCGGAAGCGCCAACGCGCAGAATCTGAACGTCGTGTCGTGGGGCGGGGCTTATACGGCCAGCCAGCAGAAGGCCTACCACGAGCCCTACATGAAGGCGAACCGCGGTGTGAAGATCGTCAACCACGATCTGGGGGCCGGCGCGTTGGCGAAACTGAGGGCCGAGGTGGAATCCGGCAAGGTGACGTTGGACCTCATCGACATGACCGCCGCCGATGCCATCGTCGCCTGTGACGAAGGGCTGGTCGAGCAGGTCGATGCCGACAAGTGGCTGGCCGCCGCTCCCGACGGCACGCCGGCTTCCAAGGACTTCTTTGCCGGGACCCTCGCGGTCGGGGGAACCAATTGCTTCGTCCCGCAGATCGTCTATTCCACCACCTTCGGCTACCGCACCGACGTCTTCAAGGGCAAACAGCCTTCCACCCTGGCCGATGTGTTCGACCTGAAGAAGTTTCCGGGCAAGAGGGCGCTGGAAAAGAGGCCCAACAACAACATGGAATGGGCGCTCATCGCCGATGGCGTTCCGGCCAAGGACGTCTACAAGATGCTGAGCACCGACGAAGGCGTGGCGCGCGCGTTCGCCAAGCTCGACACCATCAAGAGCCAGGTGGTATGGTGGACCAAGGGAGCCCAGCCGCCGCAGTTGCTGGCGGACGGCGAGGTCGCCATCGCGTCGGCGTACAACGGCCGGCTGTTCTCCGCCATCATCGAGAAGAAACAGCCGATAGCGATGTTGTGGGACTGGCAGAACTTCGATCTGGACGGGTGGGTGGTGCCCAAGGGGACCAAGAATCTCGCCGCGGTGAAGAAGTATCTCCGTTTCGCCACCGACACTCAGCGGCTGGCCGACCAGGCGAAGTACATTTCCTACGGTCCGGCCCGTTACTCTTCCGCCGGTTTGGTGGGCAAGCACGCGGAGCTCGGCGTGGACATGAAACCGCATATGCCGACCGATCCCGCGAATTCGAAGACCGTCCTCCTTTCCAACTACGTCTGGTGGGCGGATCACCAGACCGAGCTCACCGACAAGTTCAACGCCTGGCTCGCCAAGTAGGCGGTTTTCGGCCGGGCGGGAGCCCAGCTTCCCGCCCGGCCGTCTCTCCGCTTCTCCAACCCCCGGCCGGATCCCATGTCCAGGACAATGGATGAGGTGATGCGAACGGCTGACGGCGTGCCGCTCAAGGTCAGCCTTCACAAGGCACTGGTGCGCAGCCGGATCCGGGCGCTGCTGCTGGTCCTGCCCCTGCTGGCGTTTCTCCTGCTGGCGTTCCTGCTGCCCATCGGTTACATGCTGTTCCGTAGCGTCGACAACCGCATCGTACCGTCGATTTTGCCGCGCACGGCCGTTTCGATCCAGGCCTGGGACCCGGCCGGCGGGTGGCTTCCCGGCGAAGCCGTCTTCGAGGCGCTGGTCCGCGACATCCACGAGGCGTTCAAGGACAGGACGCTGGGCCGAGTCGGGCGCCGGCTGAACTACGAGAAGTCCGGCATGTCGAGCCTGTTCAGGAAGTCGGGCAGACGTGCGGCCCGAATCACCGGACCCCCCTACCGCGATCAGGTGCTGAAGATCGACCAACGCTGGGGCGACGTGAACACTTGGCGCCTGATCCACCGGGAGTCAGGCGCGATGACGGGCGCCTACTTCCTTGCCGCGGCGGATCTGACCCAGAATGAGGCGGGCGAGATTATCAGGCAGCCGGAGGCGCGCCGGATCTACCGGACCCTGTTCTCCAGGACCCTGTGGATGAGCGGGTTGATTACCTTGCTGTGCCTGCTGCTGGGTTATCCCGTGGCGTATCTGCTGGCCACCCTGCCGCTCCGGTACAGCAACCTGCTGATGATCCTGGTGCTGTTGCCTTTCTGGACATCCCTGCTGGTACGGACCACCTCCTGGATCGCGTTGCTCCAGACCGAGGGCGTGCTGAATGACGTGATGGTGTTTGTCGGGCTCGTATCCGATGATGGGCGGCTCCAGTTGATCCACAACAAGTTCGGCACCTTCGTGGCGATGGTTCACATCCTGTTGCCGTTCATGATCCTGCCGCTCTACTCGGTGATGAAGACGATTCCGCCGGCGCTGACGCGCGCCGCCCGTTCACTTGGGGCAACACCATTCACCGCCTTCGTGCGGGTTTACATGCCCAACACGTTCTCGGGGGTCGGGGCCGGCTGTATCATGGTGTTCATCCTGTCCATCGGCTACTACATCACCCCTGCGCTGGTCGGGGGCCGCACCGGAACCTTCATCTCCAACTTCATCGCCCTGCATGTCGGTCAAACGTTGAACTGGGGTCTGGCGGCCGCGTTGGGCACACTGCTCCTGGTTCTGGTCCTGGGGCTGTACCTGCTCTACGACAAGCTTGTCGGGGTCGACAACATGAAGCTCGGTTGAGCCGATGCCGCTGCCGATTTACGCAACCCCCCTGGAGAAGGCGTGGCACTACACCTACCGGGTGATCTGCGCCGCCATCTTCATATTCCTGATCGGTCCGATCTTCGTGATCATCCCGTTGAGCTTCAACGAGCTGCCGTACTTCACCTTTACCCCGGAAATGCTGGCCCTGGACCCTGCGGGTTACAGCACGAAGTGGTACCGGGAGTTCTTCACGGAGGATTCCTGGCAGGCCGCGGTCAGGAACAGCCTGGTCATCGGCGTCTTCGCGACCCTGATCTCGACCTTCCTGGGGACGTTGGCGGCCCTCGGCCTGAGCCGGTCCGAGATGCCGTTCAAGAGCGGCTTCATGGCGCTGCTGATATCGCCGATGATCGTGCCCCTCATCATCTCGGCCACCGGCATGTACTTCTTCTACACGCGGATGGGAATATCCTCCACGCACCTGGGCGTCATCGTCGCCCACGCGGCGCTGGGCACGCCGTTCGTGGTGATCACGGTCACGGCCACTCTGGTCGGGTTCGACCATTCCTTGATCCGGGCCGCGGCGAGCCTCGGCGCCAACCCCGTCGAGACCTTCTTCAAGGTGACCATGCCGCTGATACTGCCGGGGATCGTGTCGGGCGCCCTGTTCGCCTTCATCACCTCCTTCGACGAGGTGGTGGTGGTGCTGTTCGTCGGCTCCGTCGATCAGCGCACCATCCCGTGGAAGATGTTCTCGGGAATCCGCGAGGAGATCCGCCCCACCATCCTCGCGGTAGCCACGCTTCTCGTCTGTGTGTCGGTCCTGCTCCTGACGACCCTCGAACTGCTGCGCCGGCGCAACGAGCGGCTGCGCGGCATCCGGGCGAGCTGATATCCGATGAGCTAGCGCCCTTTGACTTCGCTTCGCTACGCTCAGGGCGGACGGTCAAGTCAAGGACAACGTGACAAGGCTCCGTTCACCCTGAGCGTAGCGAAGCGGAGTCGAAGGGCGGCCGGGTCAGAGCTTGGCGAGACGTTCGCGGCGTATCCGCTCGGCTTTGGAAAGCCGTCGCGGGTTGCCTTTCTTGCGGCCGTCCATGCCGCGCGGGGGAGTCCCGGGTTCGCCGGGCTCGTCCTCTTCATCGGGCTCGATGGACGGTTTCCTCATCTTGGCGAGAAACTCACCTACGTAAACGGCCACGGCGCCGGTGCTCTCGACGCTCCGGCGCAAATCGCGATCCGACGTCACCACGATACAGGTGGGGCCGATGTCGCCGGCCAGGCGCTCGATGACCGCGTCCGCCTTCTCCCCGAAACGGGAGAACACGACTGTCACCTCTCCCACCTGCTCGCGCGTTTCGTTCTTGCGTCCGGCGCGCCAGCCGTCGAAGACGGTGGTCAGGGTATGGCCCACGCGTTCCTGGTAGAGCATGACCTCCCGGACGAGGTCGTTCCGTTTCTGCTCAAGGTCGCCGCGCAAGCCTTTCTCACTGCCGATGACGTTGTAGCCATCGACCACGATATGGAACGGCATGGATGGCTTCTCCCTGTGTCGGACCGTAGCGAAATACCGTTCTTGAGCCAAGTGTTTCACCAGGGCGCGGGAAATGTTGTAAGCTCCGTGAATTCAGGAGTGCCCCGGATCCGGTCCGCGCGGGTGACCGCCACGGGGCCTGTCCGACAACCGAGAAAGCGAGTCGCAAGCAATGTTCAACAAGGCCAAACGCATCCAGGCACTGCCGCCGTACCTGTTCGCCGAGATCGACCGCAAGAAGCGGGCCGCACTGGCCAAAGGGGTGGATCTCATCGACCTGGGCATCGGCGACCCGGACATTCCCACGCCCGGGAGAATCATCGAGAGACTGACCGAGACCGTGACCAAGCCCGCCAATCACCGCTATCCCAGCAGCTCGGGCATGATGGAGTTCCGCCAGGCGGTGGCCGACTGGTACGACCGCCGTTTCGGCGTGACCCTGGACCCCGCCACCGAGGTGTGTTCGCTCATCGGCTCCAAGGAGGGCGTGGCCAACATGGCGGTGGCGTACGTCGATCCGGGCGACGTGGTGCTGGTGCCCACGCCCGGCTATCCGGTGTACGAGATCGGCACCAACTTCAACGGCGGCGAAGTGTTCTTCATGCCGCTCCGGCGCGAGAACGGCTTCCTGCCCGATCTCTCGGCCATCCCCGCGGATGTGCTCGGGCGGGCCAAGATGATGTGGCTCAACTATCCCAACAACCCCACCGGCGCGGTGACCGACGAGAGCTTCCTCAAGGAAGCGGTGGACTTCGCCCGCCGGCACAAGATCGTCCTGTGCCACGACGCCGCGTACACGGAGCTCGGCTTCGACGGCTACAGGGCCCCGAGCATCCTGCAGGTGGACGGCGCCAAGGAAGTGGCCATCGAATTGCACTCGCTGTCAAAGACCTTCAACATGACCGGCTGGCGTATCGCCATGGCGGTGGGCTGCCCGGAGCTGGTGGCGACCTTGGCCCAGGTGAAGTCCAACGTCGACTCGGGGGTGTTCCAGCCGGTGCAGGAGGCGGCCATCCTCGCGCTGGAGCACGCGGAGGAATTCCTGGGGCCCATACGCGAAGTGTACCAGGAGCGGCGCGACACCTTGCTCGACGGGCTTCATCAGGCCGGATTCGAGCTTCCGGCGCCCCGGGCGACCTTCTACGTCTGGCTGCCCGTGCCCGGGGGATGGAGCTCCGCGGACTTCACCGCCCGGCTCCTCGACGAGGCCGGCATCGTCACCACTCCCGGCAACGGCTTCGGCGAGCCCGGCGAGGGTTTTATCCGGATGACCCTGTGTTCACCGGCCGATCGGCTCAAGGAAGCCGTGCAGCGGCTCCAGCAGATCAGCCTGTAGCGATCGCCGTGGAGCATCGCGCCTACATCGGGGTGGGCTCGAATCAGGGGAAGAAGGAGGACAACTGCCGTCGCGCCGTCCGGGAAATCGGGCGCATGCCGCGGACCCGCGTGCGGGAGGTTTCGACCTGGTTCGTTACCGAGCCCTGGGGCGCAGCGAGCGCGGAATGGTACGTGAACGGTGTTGCCGCCGTGGACACCGGCCTGGACCCGGAAACCCTGCTGCAACATTGTCAGGCCCTCGAACGGGAGATGGGGCGCCAACCCAGCCCTGTTCGCTGGGCCGACCGGATCATCGACCTGGACATCCTCTTATTCGATGATATGGTTTTGGAAGGACCCGAGCTGACCATTCCCCACCCGGAGCTGCACCGCCGGCGGTTCGTGCTGGTGCCGCTGTGCGAGATCGCGCCGGACCTGAAGCACGCGCGGCTGGGCAGCGAGATGCGGGAGCTTTTGGCGCGAGTGGAGGACGGCAAGCGGGTCCGGGAGTTGGCGTCTCCACGAGGCGCATGAGTGGATGCCCCGCGGTTTCTTCGAGGGACGCGGGACGTAGAGGTTCATCGACGGTGTCACTGCCATGTTCCTCAGGTTTCTGATATTCGGCCTGCTGGCCTATCTGTTCCTGATGCTGATCTACTCCAGCATCAAGCGCAAAGGGAAAGGCGCCGCCTCCGACCCGTCCCAGGGGGAGTCCATGGTGCTCGACCCCCACTGCAAGAGTTACGTCCCCAAGAACGAGGCCTACCAGTCACACGGCCACTATTTCTGTAGCGAGGAGTGCGCCCAGGCCCACGCGGCCCAGCAGGTGTAGGGGCGGTTTCAAACCCGCTCATGCCGGGGTGCGTCTACACGTAGCAGTCCAGGAAATCCTTCAGCAGGGTCTTGCCCGTCTCCGCCAGGATCGATTCGGGATGGAACTGGACCCCTTCCACCGGGTGGCGGTTGTGGCGGATGCCCATGATCACGCCGTCCTGGGTCCGAGCGGTGACCGTGAGCTCGTCGGGCAGGCTGTCCGGGTCGATCACCAGGGAATGGTAGCGCATGGCCGGGAAGGGATTCTCCTGGGAGCGGTAGATGGTCCTGGCGTCGTGCGTCACCTCCGACATCTTGCCGTGCATGATCTCGTTGGCGCGTACGATGCGAGCGCCGTAGGCGGCGCCGATGCACTGATGGCCCAGACACACGCCCAGGATGGGGATCCGCTGGCCGAAGCGTTGGATCACCTCGCAGGAGACGCCGGCCTCATTGGGCGTACACGGACCCGGCGACACCACGATGGCGGCCGGGCCGAGCTCCTCGACGCCGTCGGCGTCGATCCGGTCGTTGAGCGCCACGTGGATCTCGGCGCCGAGCTCGGCCAGATAGTGGTAGAGGTTGTAGGTGAACGAGTCGTAGTTGTCGATGAGCAGGATCATGCCGTCACTTTCCTTACCGCTCTTTTCTCCAGGCTTCCGCCAGCTCGATGGCCTTGAGCATGCCCTGGGCCTTGTCGAGGGTCTCCTCGTACTCCGTGGCGGGATCGGAATCCGCGACGATGCCGGCTCCGGCCTGGATGACCGCGGTGCCGTTGTGGACCGTGATGGTGCGAATGGCGATGCAGGTGTCCAGGTTCCTGTTGAAGCTCAGATAGCCCACGGCGCCGGCGTACAGGCCCCGCCTTTGCGGCTCCAGTTCGTTGATGATCTGCATGGCCCTGACCTTGGGCGCTCCGGAGACCGTCCCCGCCGGGAAGCAGGAACTGAACATATCCAGCGGCGTTTGCCCCTCCGCCAGCTTGCCCTTGATGTTGGAGACGATGTGCATGACGTGGGAGTAGCGCTCGACGGTCATGAGCTGGTCCACCTCCACCGAGCCCACCTCCGCCACCCTTCCGAC
>Ga0209544_1002227_pt1 | contig 18064 bp, 8 predicted proteins | sample MesohylPK_FD_187297 | JGI IMG/M metagenome (GOLD analysis project Ga0209544, IMG submission 187297) | Host-associated microbial community of the marine sponge Aplysina aerophoba from Gulf of Piran - sponge mesohyl, lysed by proteinase K... | ecosystem: Host-associated > Porifera > Sponge >...
TCGATCAGCGCCGCGACCGCGCCGGGAAGGTTCAGGACCGCCGCGTAGTGCAGGTCGGTCCAGCCCGCGCTCGCCTCCTTCGCGCCCGCCGAGAACCGGCGCCCGAGCGCGGCGGAGAAGCGCTCGCCGTCCGAAACCGCCGCCCGCGCCCGCATCAGCGCAAGCAGCGTCGCCTTGCGCTCCGGGTGCGTCTCCGGCGCCAGCCGCAGCCAGCGCCGGTGCGCCTCCTCCTCCTCCGCATACGCCCCGAGCAGGCGGTGCGCCCGCGCCCGCAGGCCCAGCAGGACCGGATGCTCGCCCGCCGACCCCTCGATCTCGGCGATCCGCGCCAGCGCCCGCCGCGCATCCCGCTTGCCCGACAGCCCGATCCCCGAAGCCAGCCCCGACAGCGCGAGATCGAACACCTCGCGCGCCCCGCTCCAGCCGCAGTGATCCCGCAGATGGGCCTTCGCCTCCACCGCCAGCCGGGCGTGATCGCCTCGCCCCAGCCGGTCCCGCGCCAGCAGCCGCCAGTCCCCCAGCGTGTACCCCGCCTCCGGCAGAACCCGCTTCGCGATCTCCCCCTCCGCCCCGCAGCCCGCGAGCTGTCCGGGTTCCCCCGCGGGCTGTCCGGGTTCCCCCGCGGCGACCGGACCGGGGAACGGGACCGAACCCCGCGCGACATATTCCTGGAACAGCCGCAGGCGCCGGTTGCCGGCAAACAACCGGACGCTGAGCAGCAGCGGTCCGTCGCCGGAGCCCATGTCCCGGATCTCGCCTTCGAGGCGAAACGCCGCTTGCCCGGCGGCGCCCCGATCGACCCTCACATGCCGGTCGATCGACTGTTCCAGCGCGTTGGCGACATGTTTGGAGGGGCCGGTCTCCTTGCCCGTCCGCCCATCCACGATCCGAAGGCCCGAGAGCCCGCCCGAACTCCCGACATGTGACGCGATGCCCCTGGCGATCGAACCCACCGCCAGGTTCAGCGCGATCGGCCGGTTCACCCACGCCAGGTCGAAGGCGGCGGACGATGACGCGAGCGAGCGGCCGCCGCGGATACCGGTGGCGTTGCACTCCACCTTGATCGACGCCTCTCCGGGCGTGCCCCGGCAGAGGATGTTGATCCGCGCTTGGGCTTTCTTCAGGACCTCCAGATAGGTCTCGTGCCAGCGCGGGTCCGGGCTGTCCTCGAGCACCCGCGACACGTCCGCGAGGCTCGCCCGGTCGACCAGCTCGTACTGACCCACCGCTTCTTCGGACAGCGCCCGCAGCAACTCGCCGTGGATCTGCGACCGCTGGCGGGCGTTCAGCCCGGCGAAATCTCCCGGGTGAAGCGGTTGCAGCGCGAGCTTCTCTCCCCTGTCGACGCCGCGCCGCAACAGCGAGTCCACCAGCCCCTCGGCCCAATTCTTCGCCGCCCGCGCCGCCTCGCCATCCCGCGCCTCCTGCCCCTGCGCAGCGGTCATGGAGGCCGCGAGGAGGAAAAGCCCCGCCAGACCGACACGAAATGACATTGGAGGACGCTTCACCCGTTCCTCCCTGGACCCCTAATGACGCCGCTTTGCCACATCGCGATCCTCGACTTTCCGAACCGGCGCTGCAACCGAAAATCGTGTACCAAGTGGAATGCCCGGCACGGGAGCCGGATCGTCCAACGATGCCCTCCGGATTCGGGCGGGGGGAGCGGAAATGCCTCCGGTTCTTCCATTCTCCTGCCGGAGACCGCCGCCCGGGCGACGTCGACGAGGAAGCAAAATGCCGACGATTGCTGTTCCGATCGATCGTGCAGCTTCCCGGAAACGCCTGTGGCATGGCGGACACCAAGCCCGATGCTCGACAGGTGGACCATGGAATGGCGCAGGCTGTTTTTGCTCAGCCGTCCCACCGAGGCGCCGCTCATGCGCCGCTCGTTCCCGTCCGTCGCGCCGATCGTCCAGCCGAACACTCCCTCGCGCCCTCGATCCATATGGCCTTCACGTCCTCCCGGAGCCGATTCCATGACCCGTAAAGCATTTTTCGGAAATTTGGCCGTCGGAGCTCTGCTTCTCACGGCATGGGCGCCGCTCGCGGAAGCGGAAGCTCCGCTTCCGGCGTATCGGGACGCCGGGCTGGAACAGCGCTTCCTGTCGGAAGGCCGGGTTGCGGTTCTCCCTTCGCCGGTCGGCGAGGATCTGGCCACGATCGTCGCGGACAGGGCGGTCAGGGAGCGGGATGGAGCGGCACTCGCGAAAGCCGCGAGAAATCTCGTCGTCCATGCCTCGGCGCAGGTCTCCGAGGGCTGGCGCAAATCCGCCGCCGCCTGGACCGCGCTCTACGAGGCGCATTTCGCCGAATCCACGGACCGGGCGCGAAGCTGGCACAAGCGCAGGCAGGCCCGGCGCAAGGCCGCTCACGCCCTGGAGGAGGCGGCGTTCAGCCTATACGCCGCCTTTCGTTCGTCGACCGAGGTCGCGCCCGCCGGCGCGATCCTCGGCGAGTTCGCCCGCATCCAGGAAACCAGGAACGACTATGTCAGCGCCGAGCTCGCGCTCCGCGACAGCGTGGCCGTAACGCGCGATCCGGATGCGGAGACGCGGCTGAACCGGCTGCGCAGGAAGCACGGCTTCCGCATCGTCAAGATCCGCCATGACGGGGATCGCGACGACCCCGCGTCCTGCATCGCGCTGAGCGCCGCGGTCGCCGAAGACCAGCGGGATCGCGTGGCCGACTATGTCGCCGTGGAACCGGGCCGGGGCGACCACCCGGTGATCCTGCGGGACTCGACCGTCTGCATCGGCAATCTCGAACACGGCGTCAAATATCGTGTGAGGTTCCGCGCCGGCCTCATCGACATTCACGGCCGAGAGATCGTCGAGGACGCGCCTCGGATCCGCGTGCCCGATCGTCCGGCGAGCGTCCGCTTCTCGTCCGGCCGTTACGTGCTGCCCAGCACGGGTAGCGTCGGGGTTCCTCTCACCACGGTAAACATGGCCAAGGCCCCTCTGCGGCTGCTTCGGATCACCGAAGGCAATCTGGTCGACCTGGTGAGCGGCGGACGCCTGCCCAGCGACCTCGAAGGCCGCCAGCTGGGTCGGATCGCCGATGCGCTCGGAGAAGAGGTCTGGAAGGGTTCCATCGCCATCCGCAACGTCCGCAATCGACCGGTCGTCACGGCGGTGCCGCTGGACAGGCTCCTGCCGGAGCGCAAGCCCGGCATCTATGTCCTGGCGGCGACCGGGGACGAGTCGGGCAATCCCTACTACCGGGACCACCCCGTCCAGTGGCTGATCGTCTCCGATATCGGCCTGACCGTCATACGGGGCGCTGACGGGCTGACCGTGTTCGCCCGCTCGCTCTCCTCCGCCCAACCGGCGGCGGGCGTCATGCTGGCCCTCAGGGCACGCAACGAAGACACGCTCACCCGGCTGACCACCGACGCCGACGGTCGGGCCACCTTCGCGCCGGGGCTCCTGCGGGGCTCGGGCGGCCGGACGGCTGTACTGTTGCAAGCGCGCTCGGAGGACGGAGACCATACCTTTCTGAGGCTTACCGGCGCCGGCTTCAACCTGTCCGACCGCGGCGTCGGCGGCCGCGCGCACCCGGAATCCCTGGAGGCCTATGTCTACACCGACCGCGGCATTTATCGGCCGGGCGAAACCGTCCACCTCACCGCCCTGGTCCGGGACGAGCTCGGGCGCGCCCTCGCCGACATGCCGCTCCTGCTCGAAGTCACCCGGCCGGACGGCGTGCTCGCGCGCAGCTTTTCCGTGCTCAGCGATCATACCGGCGCCGTCGCCCTCGACCATCGGCTGGCCGATACCGCGGTTACGGGGGAATGGCGTTTCGCCCTGAGCATCCCCGACCGCTCGGCGATCGTGGGGCGAACCCGTGTCGAGGTGCAGGATTTCGTGCCGCCGCGGATCGAGGTGGATGCCACGTTGCCGCCGACGCTTTCGACCGGAGCCGAATTCCCCCTCGCCATCAAGGCGAGATTCTACTACGGCGCCCCCGGCGCGGGGCTGACCGTCAAGGGGCGGTTGCGGGTGGAGGCCGATCCCGAACCTTTCGCCCGCTGGGCGGGGTTCCGGTTCGGGCTGGTCGGCGAAGAGCCCGGCCCGGCCCGGCTTGCGCTCCCCGACGCGAAGACCGGGCGGGACGGCACGGCGACCCTGGCGCCGATACCGCCCGCGATCGCGGCAACCACGCATCCCCTGCGGGTCCGGCTGCAAGCCGCGGTGCTCGAACCCGGCGGAAGGCCGGTGGGAACGACTGCCGCGCGCCCGCTTCGCGACGGGCGCGAACGTATCGGCCTGCGCCCGCGGTTCAGCGGGTCGGCGGCGCCGGGTGCGGCGGCGGGTTTCGAAATCGTCCTGGTCGGCGGGGACGGCTCCGCGCTGGGAGGGCGCGAACTCGCCTGGCGTCTCTACCGCGAGAGGCGCGAATCCTTCTGGTACATGAATCCCCACGGCAGGTGGAAGCATCGCGCCATCGTCATGGATTCCACCGCGGATAGCGGGACGGTCAGGACCGCCGGCCCCGAAGCGCATTCCGCGCGGATTTCGGTCCAGCCGGGCTGGGGCACCTACCGGCTCGAAATGCGCGATCCGGGCAATCCGAATGTCATGCCCGCGAGCGTCCGTTTCGGCGTCGGGTGGAGCGCGGAGCCGGATCGCCCCGACGTTCCCGACAGGATGACCGTGCGCCTGGACAGGAAACGATACCTGCCGGGAGAGCAGGCGACGGTCAGGCTCGAATCGCCGTTCGACGGACCCGCATTGGTGGTCGTGGCCACGGACGGAATCGAGCAGGTCCACCCTGTCGACGTGGTCGATGGAAACGCGTCCCTTTCCCTTCCCGTGGAGAGCTGGATCGCCGGGGCCTACGTCACGGCCACGACATTCCGCCCGGCTCCGGCGGGAGCGCGAGCGGGCCCCGCGCGCGCGATCGGACTGGCCTGGCTCCCGGTCGATCAGCCGAAGCGGAGATTGTCGGTCGCGTTCGATCTGCCTTCCGCCGCCCCTTCCGGCGAACCCGTATCGGTTCCGTTCCGGGTGACCGACGGCGACGGCAAGCCGAGGCAGGCCCGCCTCACGGTCGCGGCCGTGGACGAAGGCATTCTCCGGATGACGGGTTTCAAGTCGCCCGATCCGGCTTCCCTCCTGTTCGGCAAACGCCGAATGGCGGTGGAAATCCGCGACCTGTACGGGCGGATCATCGATGCGCGAAAGGGAAGCCCCGGCGTGATCCGGTCGGGGGGCGACGATCCGGGCGGCCTGCTGGGCGGCATTCATCCGCCTCGCCGGACCGTCGTTCTCTATCGCGGTCTCATGTCGACCGGCCGCGACGGGCGCGGCGAAGTGACGCTGGATATTCCGGCGGGTTTCCGCGGGCGGATGCGCCTGATGGCGGTGGCTCACGACGCCGATGCGCTGGGGCACGGGACCGGCGTGCTGCCGGTCCGCGATCCTCTCATGGCGGATCTCTACTTGCCGCGCTTCCTCGCACCGGGAGACAGGGCACAGATCGCCGTCGAGCTGGTCAACGCGGAGGCCCCGGCCGGCGACTACCGCGCGACCCTGTCCGCGTCGGGGCCCGTCGCGATCGGTGGCGACCTGCCGCCAACGACGGCACTTTCGCCCGGCGAACGGCGCCTGCTGCCGCTGACGGTCACGGCGACCGATCCCGGCCGCGCGGTGCTCAGGGTCGCGGTCTCCGGCCCCGGGGGCGTCCGCGTCGAACGAAGCTGGACATTGGCGGTCCGTCCGGCCCGGCCGTGGCGGCAGGAGCGGAACCGGATCACCCTCAAGCCGGACACCGGCATCCACCTGTCGGAGGCGCTGACAAGCGGTTTGCATCCGACGAATCTGCGTGTCTCGGTGGGTGTTTCCGCGCTCCCCTTCGACCTGCACGAGCTGTTGGCATCGCTCGACCGCTATCCCTATGGCTGTACCGAACAGTTGATCAGCCGTGCCTTGCCGCTGCTATACGTGAGCGAGCTGGAAACCCGGTCCCCTCGGCGTTCCTACAGCCCGGAGCTGCGCGCGCGAATCCGGAATGCCATCCGAAAGGTGCTGTCGCGGCAACGCCCCGACGGCAGCTTCGGCTTGTGGAGTCCGCGGGATAGAGCCGACCCCTGGCTTTCCGCCTACGCGCTCGACTTTCTCGAACGTGCACGCGACCGGGGATTCGAAGTGGACGAGGCCGTGCTGAGCCGATCTGGCCGCTACTTCACGCATGTCCTCGAACGACGATCGTTGGGCGGCCGGAACACGGAGGCGGCGGCCTATGCACTTGCGTCCCTTGCCCGCACCGGGGCCGTGCAGCCCGGAGCCGTGAGACTGTTCGCCGAGTCCTATCTCCACGACATAACCACCGGGCTCGGGCGCGCACAGGTGGCGCTGGCGGCGGCCTCTTTCGGGCTGACCGACGTGGCGAACGATGCTCTGTCCTCTGCGGTATCGTCGTTCGGCCGCAGGCGCTTTGTGACATATGGCAGCAAGCTGCGAGATGTAGCGGCCGTCGCCGCGATTGCGTCCCGGCTGAATCACGATGCCGCGCGCCCCGCGACGGAAGAGCTGAGCCGGCTGGTCCAGGCCGCGGACGAGACGAGCACCCAGGAAAAGGCGTGGATGGTGGTCGCGGCGCGCGAGTTGAACAAGACCATGGGCGACCCGCCGCCCACCCGCGCCGGCACGCTGGAGGTGAACGGCGAGGCGAATTTCCATCGCGTCGTCGAGCGCGAAGAACTCCGGGGTGTGGGGCTGAGGGTCCACAACGCCGGCCACCGCCCGGTTAGCCTTACCGTCGGTGTCGGCGGCCATCCCACGGGCGAAGATCCGGGCGCGAGCAACGGCGCGACGATCGCGCGGTCGGTCTTCACCCCGCTGGGCGAGCCGGCGGCACTGGAGAACCTGAAGCAGGGCGATGACCTGATCGTGGTTCTGGAGGGGAAGGCGCTCGGGGGTGCGGCCCGGGTCCGCCTTCTGGTGGTCGACCTCCTGCCGGCGGGTCTCGAGATCCAGGCCGCGATTACCGACGGCGACCGCTATCCGGAGCTCGGGCGGGTCGACGTTCCGGACACCGTCCGATTGCGGGACGATCGCTACGTGGCGGCGGTGACCCGCGAGGCCGGCGAGGGATTTCGTCTGGCCTATCTGGTGCGCGCGGTGACGCCCGGGACCTACCGGGTCCCGGCCGCGCATGTGGAGGACATGTATGCCCCCTCCATACGCGCGCGGGGCGCCATGGGCGCGTTGACCGTCCGGCCCTGAGGACGGTCATGCGCGGTACCGGGCGGCGGCGCCGAATTGGCCTGGTAGCTATTGCCCTGGGGGCCATCGGCGCGGCCGTCCCGATGCTCGATGCGGCTTTTCCCCTGCCGCGGATCGGGAAATCGGGTCTTTCGCGTGCCCTGCTGGCCGAAGACGGCAGCATTCTGCGCGTCGCGACGACCGCCGAAGGAAAGATCCGCCTCCGAACCGACGTGAGGGACGTAGATCCCCGATTCATCCGATTGCTCACGGCCTATGAGGACCGCCGCTTCCATCTCCACCCCGGCATCGATCCTGCGGCGCTGGCGCGCGCGCTGTGGCAATGGGCATCGAACGGCAGGATCGTCTCCGGGGCGTCGACATTGACCATGCAGGTGGCGCGGCTGCTCGAGCCGCGGCCGCGGACGGTCCGGGCCAAGGCACTCGAGATGCTGCGGGCGCTGCAGATCGATGCCCGGCTGTCGAAGGACGAAATCCTGGGGCTCTATCTGACGCTGGCTCCCTATGGCGGCAATCTGGAGGGGTTGCGCGCGGCCTCCCTGGCGTGGCTGGGCAAGGAGCCCGGGCGGCTGACCGACGCCGAGGCGGCGCTGCTCGTCGCATTGCCGCAGGCGCCGAGCCGGCTGCGCCCGGACCGGTTTCCCAAGCGCGCCCGGCTCGCGAGGAACAAGGTCTTGCGCCGGGCGGCGGCGCATCGGGTCATCACCCGGCGTGAAGCCGGTCAGGCCATGCAGGACGGCATTTCCGGCGAACGGCGTTCCCTGCCCTTCCATGCGCCGCATCTGGCGGACCGGCTGTTCGCCCGGGGTTCCGAAATCGAGCTGCGCACGACGCTCGACGCTTCCCTCCAGGTCCGCGCCGAAGCGCTCGCGGCAGCGCACGCGGAAGCCGCCGGCCCCAGGACGGGCGTGGCCGTGCTGGTTGCGGACCACCGGAACCGGATGGCGGTCCGCGTCTGGGTGGGAAGCCCCGATTACCTGTCCACCCGGCGGCTCGGGGCGGTCGACATGGTCCGCGCCATACGATCGCCGGGGTCTACCCTGAAGCCGTTCATCTACGGCCTCGCGTTCGACCGCGCGATCGCTCATCCAGACACGCGGATGAACGACACGCCGCGCAGTTTCGGGGACTACGCTCCCGGCAATTTCGATCGCCGGTACCGGGGGTCCGTCACCCTTGCGGACGCCCTGAGGTTGTCGCTGAACTCGACCGCGGTGGCGGTGATGGACCGGTTGGGGCCCAGCCGCTTCGCGCGCGCCCTGGAGGCGGCGGGGGTGCCCCTGTCCCTACCGCCGGGCGAGCGGCCCGGCCTTGCCGTCGCGCTCGGCGGCGGCGGCCTGACGCTGCATCGGCTGGTCTCTCTCTATGGCGCCCTGGGGACAGACGGGCGGGTGCGTCCGCTGCGCGCGCTCCGCTCCGCGCGGGAGATTGCGCCGCGCCCCCTGCTCACCGCCCCCACCGCGCGCGTCGTCGCCGCCATCCTTCGCGACGCTCCTCCTCCGCGCGGCAAACCGCCGGCGCACTCGATCGCCGGCGCGCCGCGGATCGCCGCCAAGACGGGAACGTCGTTCGGGTTCCGCGACGCCTGGGCCCTGGGCGTCGATGGCCGGTATGCGGCCGGCGTCTGGCTGGGCCGCGTGGACGGCACGCCGCAACCCGGACGAACCGGTAGAAATGACGCGCTTCCCTTGCTGCACGCCGTGTTCGGGCTGCTTCCGCGGGATCCCGCGCGGACGTTGCCGAATTCGGATAGCGCGCTGAAGGATGTCGCGCCGCTCGCCCTCCGCGATTTCAACGACTCCGGCCGCTACCTTCCCTGGTCGGCATCGAGCCTGACGGTGGACTTCCCGCCCGACGGCGCGACGATCGCACTCGCGCGTGCCGGCGGCTACAGGACGATTCCCCTGCGAGCCTCGAGCGGCAGCGGCACGATACGCTGGATGGTCAACGGGCGGCTTCTGGCCGGTACGGTGTGGCACCCGGATGGACCGGGCCAGGCCACCATCACCGCGCTCGATACCGCGGGCAACCATGCCAGATCGGCAATCTGGGTGGAATAGCTCCCCTTCGTCGGAAACCCATTCCCCGTGTGTCGCCGATGTTCACCGACGGGCGCCGGACAACCGGATAATTGACCGTTCGGCGATCATGTCTCGATAGAAATCCGGAACGACTGCGTACTGCTACGCCCCTTGAGATCCTTGACGCTTATCTTGAATTCGAAGTCTCCGGTGTAGCCGGAAAAATCTACCTGCGGAATGCGAATGGCGGTGCCCACGATATAGGGTCTCACCACATCGGTAATATTCTTTCCGAACCAACCCTTGCGGACACGGACGTTCAACGTCGTCATGTCCGGAGTGACCCCGTCCGTCGCCGGAAGAAAATCGAGGTGGACGACAACCGGTTCGTCCGCCGCGAAGACCGCATTGTCGTCCGGCCGCCGCAGCGCGATCGTCGGCCCGACCCGGTCAACGCTCTGCACCCCGCCCCGTTCCGCCTGGCCGGACAATTCTGAAGATATCCGGGCAAAGGTCCCGGGATCGATCACCAGAGAACGCTGTTCGGCCGATGCGGTGTCGGCCATCGACAGCGAACAGATCAGAATAAGCAAGACCCAATACAAGCGACACATCGCGTTCTTCCCTTCTCCACGAACCGTCGACAGTATGCTCATCGACGCCCGGACATTATAGCTCGGACAGCCGCCATGGACAACCTTTACGACCGTTGTTATCGCTCGCAAGAAATCTCAGGGATTCGCCGGGAAACGATGACTGCTTCGGCGTTGTACCTGACCGCCATCGCTGCATTAACCATGTCCTGGGATCTCCGATAGTCGGCGGCATTCAGCCCGGGCAAGACCGCGATATCAATGCAAAAGACGACAATTGCGAGATCCCGTGACCCGCACCCGATTCCGATGCAAGGGAGCCATACGCCCGGACTGCAACTTCAGGCATTGTTCCGGGGTGCCGGTGGCAAGCTTCGACCAATGTGCCGCGGCATCGGGCGCCTTGTAGTCGCCGACCGCGGCTGCTACACGGAGCTGGCGCTCCGATCCGTTCCCCATGGCGTCTTTATTTCGCGGGACCCAAATCTCGCCGGGCCGCGTGTACCCCGACGAGGGAAAATTCGGCTCAGCCCATCCGACCGGTGCTATTGCAACCTCACGACCGCTTCCTTCGGACACACGCGTTCCAGCTTGGAAACGTCCCGGCAATCCTGTTCGGTAGTTTGGTAGGGTACTCTTACAGTCTTTTTGTAACGGCACTGCCATGTCATGGAAACCCTGCACCTGCGTTTGTAGTCGCTAGTTCCCGTGCATGAACAACTGGTCTTGGCATCCCAGTGTTTGAACTCGCCAACACGCTTTTTAGTGCTTGCGAAAGCACCACCATCCTGTCTGCATTTTCGTTTCATATGCCGCCTGGTGTAAAAATCCACCTCGGTGACACGAGCCGAGTGCTCATAGAGTCCGAGGCCCCTTTCTCCACCCATCTCCTTCGCGAGTTCTCCAAGTGCCGAACTACAGGTACTCTCCCTCGATATCCAAAGCACGCTAAAACTATCTCGTTTGGTCATGGTTCTGATGGTTTTCTTCTCTTCGGTGCGGTGGCGTGTTACCGGCTTGTTTTCGCAGACTCGTTTTGTCCGGGTCTCCTTCTTGCAGAGGGAGATCCTGTATGCGGTGGGTCCTTCGACGGTCAGACGCCGGCGGAACGGTTCGTGCTGCGCCGCTTCGACGGCAATCTCGTACTGGCCCCGCGTGAGGACCATGCCGGCACGGTAATTCGAGCCGGCGCTGGTAAAGACGCGCACCTGCGCGTTAGCCGGTACCGTTTGCAGCGTCAGGGTGGACCAGCGCCTCCCCACCGCGACCAGCGCGTCGGACTGTGGCCGGTTCAGGAACCCGGTGGCTTTCACCTGCTGTTTCGTCTGCCAGTCGCGCAAGGCGACCCGCGTGTTCTTCCCGAAAACCCCGTCCGGCCGGCCGACCTGGTGGCCCAGGAATTGCAGGCCCCGCTCGATCCCGACCCTTGCCTGGTGATCGAGACCGAGCGCATTTTCTACCGCTTCGGGGTTCGGCGTGAGCGCCGCAACCGGCTTCTTGGGGCCGGCCTCGAGACGAAACGCCGGGCGCTTGGGAAAGCCGCCTGCCGCCGCCGACGCCAGGACGGCGGAGCCCTTCCCGGACCCGACGAGCAATTTCGCGACCTGGTCGTTCTGGTAAGTCCGCCGCACCGCCCGCCGCATGTGACGTTTCAGGTGTTGTTCCACTTCGGCGGCCGTCACCTTGCCGTCCCCGTTCGCGTCGCCCGCGCCGTAGAGCGCATCCAGCAGGTGGTGGGTGAACATTCCGTGGCCCGCCTTCGTGTCCCAGTATGCGAGCTGGTCGTGCCTGGCCGCCGTCAGCACCGTCATGTTGGGCGCGACGCTGTCCGGCAGGCCCGCCTTCTGGATGACCGGCGACGCCTTGAGATGCGGTTTCCCGTCACCCCCCCGCCCGGTGAAGCACGCATCCAGAAATACCGATACCGTGCGCGCGGGGAGCTTGCCCAGGTTGCGGTAGAGCAGGTCCACCGAATATCCGTTCAGCCTGGGGTTGGTCGGGTTGGCATCGGCCGGAAGCAGATAGGCGCCGGGTGTCTTCTCGTTCAGCCCGGGCATGCCGTGGCCGGAGTAGAAGACCACGACATCGGACAGCTTCCTGCCCTCGTCCGGATCGAGGTAGAACCAGAGCTTGCCCCTGGCATCCTGGGCGTTTCCGAAAACCCCGATCATCTGCGCCTGGGTGGCATCCCGCAGATAGATCACGTTCGCGGCGTCGAAGCCCAGAACATCCAGCACGTAGCGCCGGAAGGCGGCCGCGTCGCGGTGGGCGTACAGCACCTTTCCGGTACCGGTATAGTTGCTGTTGCCGATAATGACCGCGATGCCGTCGGGATTCCTGACGCCGGCGGCCGCCGGTTCGCGGAGGGCGGTTCCGGCAATCGCCAGAACGCAGAGGGCGCAGGCGACGACGGGACGCCACATCGAGCTCGTCGCTGCCATCCGCCATCCTCCCGACAGTGCCATCGCAACATGCTCAGCGCATTCGGCGAGAAATAACACGTGTTCCGGCGAATTTCCAATCGGCGTCGCGCCGGAACCGATCGCCCCGGCGAACGATCGTCCGACCGCCAAATTGCCCTCCCGCGACGGATCGATAATCCCTCAAATCCTCCCATAACGATGCGGAAAGGCCGTCTTCGAGAAGGGACCGTAACGATGATCACCAGCCCGACCGACACCGTCTCCGCGCGACAGCTCCGTCGCGCCCGGGGACCGCGATGGGCCAGGCGTCTGGCGGCGTCCGCGCTCGTGTTGCTGAGCGCGGGCGCGATCGCGGGAGATGCGCGCGCCGGCGCGCCCGACAGGGGCGAGCGGCGCTTCGTGGTCGATGCGGCGCTGAGGAGCACCGTGCCTCCGGAGCTCGCGCTGGCGGTAGCCCGGGTGGGTGGCCGGCCGGAATTCGGCGACGGGATCGGCCTCATGAACCTGCTACCCGATCTGGCGCGGCGCGAGTTCGGAGTCCGGGCCGGTATCCTGCACAATCCGAGCGCCAATGCGGGTCTCGGCGTCGCGCTGCTCGAACGCCTGCATCGGCGCTTTGACGGGCGATGGGATCTCGCCCTTTCCTACTACCGGGGAGGGCCGTTGCCGAGATGCGGGGACGAAACGGTCATCCATGAGCATTCCCTCGGCTACGTGGCGGACATCCTGGAGTGGTGGCGCCGCTACCAGAAGGACGAGGCCGTGACGAAGATGATCGAGGACGTGCGCCGGCGCGGGCCGGGTCGGGCCCGGTTCTCGGCGTTGGGGGCCGGCCGGCACCGGGCGCGCGACTATGCCAACCCGGCCGACCGCCGGTGGGCGCCGCTCGCCCGGGGCGAAACCGGGTTCGGCAGGGAAGCGGATGTACCGGCCGGGCCGTTCGGCGATATCGTGCCCTGCTGCTCGTCGGCCCGCTTCTTCTGAGCGGCTCCGTGCACGGCCTCGGGACATGAACCATGATGCGTGAAGCCAGCCACGGCGCGGACGAAGTGTTGAAGGGCGTATTCCTCGACCTCGGCCAGATCGGCGAGGCCGGCGATCCGAAATATTCCGAACGGGTTCTTCGCCGGCTGGCCGCAAAGATCCTCGACGGCCGCGCCCACGAACTGCTCGTCTTTCGCCTGTGCCATCTGGTGCGCTGCGCATCGATCGCCTCCGAGATCGCCGGCGGCCGGTACGGCTGGCTCGAATTCTTTTGCGCGCCGCGCTCCGGCCGGGCGAGCTGGGCGGCGAGCTGGTTGCGTGCCCGGTTGCCCTCGGTCGAAGGCGGGGTGCCGGCCTTCGCAACCGCCGATCGCGTGACGTTGCGATATCGGGGGCGTTCGGCCCCGGTATCGATACCCTACGGCGCGATGCCGCTGCTCGCGGCCTTCATGGAGTTCCTCCTGAACAGCTTGCAATACGACGTTGTGCGGGACGGGGTTGCGCCGCTGTCGCGACCGGATCTCTCATGGCGCGAATTTCAGGACAGCGCGAACGCGCTGTCGCGGGCGGTCTATGCCTGGCTGCGCCGGCACACCCGGCCGGTTCAGGACAGCCGCGACTTCGAGGAGATCGCGCGGTTTCTCACCGGGCGCGGCGCGGGCGGCGATTTCACGGCGGACGATATCGACGACACGGCGATCCTCCAGTTCTGGCGTGCGGCGTCGATCCGGCCGGGCTCCGGGTTCGTCACCTTCCGCAAGACCTTCCGCACCTTCCTGCGCTTCGCCACGGCGCTGCGGGAAGAGACCCTGCGCGCCGGGCTCGAGCGTCCCGAGGCGCTCGCCGGGGGGGGCGGAATCGACGGGCACGATCCCGCCGATCCGGCTTCTCCCGGCCTGGAGAGGATGCGTGCGCCATCCGCCCCGGTCCGGGTCTGGGAATCCGGCGAGGACGAGGACGACCGCGCCTCGCCGCTGGAGCAGGTCGCGGGCTCGGAAATCAAGCTGTTGCTCGCCGAGGAAGCGAAGCGCCTGGCACTGGTCGACGCCCACTGGCGGGATCTGCCGGGACTTGCGCATTCCCTGCTGCGCGATACGGTATTCGGCCACGCCCAGGGACGGCTGTCGCAGGCGCTGCGCATGAATGCCGCCGGCATCGAGGATCTGGTCCGCCAACCCCCGGCGGCCGATTTTGACGACGAGGTGGTTTCTCTCGAAAACCTCCTGGACCATCTCGAGGAGCTGATCGCCGTGGCGGCATTCGCGCTGATCGGCGAGACGGGAGAGGGGACGGAGCGCGGACTCGATTTCGGTACTCTGAAGCGGGGGCGTCAGGCTTTGCGGACCATCCGGCGCAAGGGATTCGACGAGGTCAGGGCCGGGACGCCGGACGCCGCCGAGGCCTTGCGCATGGCCGTACCCGGTATCGTAGAGCTGCGCGACCGGCTGTCGCCGCTCTGCGCGAAATTGAAGCAGGGGAAGTCGTGGGCGGGCCGCCAGGAAGAGGACGAGCGGGTCTTCCAGGACCAGATCTCCCTCATCTACGGCGGCGCCGAAACGGAAGACAGGGAGGTGCCGCCATGAGCCGTTGCTGGAGCGCGGTGCCGGAATCGGAACGAGAAACGCTCTACCGCCGCCTCGCGCTGGATCTGGCCGTGGACGACCTGGTGCCGGGCGAGACGGCGGCGGCGCGACCGCCGCGGTTCGACGAATTGTATGCCGCGGCCCTCGATCCGGACGCGGCGCCGGCGCCGTCCTTCGCGGCCGGGTTCGCCGCCCATCCCGACTCGCGACGGGTCTTCGAATCGCTGCTGCGCGACACCGCCATCTGCTGGTTTCCGGCCGCGGCGGCCGCGGCGGGCGGGGACGAAGGGCTGGTCGCGCGCGAGGAGGAAGGATTCGAGATCAGCATTCGACCCTCGAGCGCCGACGCGGACCAAGTCTACATATTGATCCGCCTCGCCGAAGGCCGCGAGGTCAAGCCCGTCGCGCTGGTCGCGATTCCGGCCTCCGGTGCCCCGCTGCGTGCCGGCCTGCCCGAGGATATCGACGGGGTCTATCAGCTCATCGAGCTCGGGGGCTCGGCGATCGTGCGGGCGATCCGCGATCCGGCCTCGAAGCTCGCCCTGGTATAGAGCGCCCGCCGTGACGATGCGCGCGCGGGTCTATATCGCGACCACCGAAGGCCCGGTCCTGGTGCAGCGGCTGGCTGCGGAGAAGGGCCTCGCCGAGGCCGCGCTGTCGGCGGTCTGCCTCAACGGCACGACGACGCGCCTGCCGATCACCGGCGCTTACACGTATTTCGTGCGCGACCATGTCCGGGGCCTGTCCGGGCAGGGCGCGTACCGGCTCGATCTCGACGGGCGCATCGATGGCGGATCGAGCTGGACGCTGGGTGTCTGGATCGCCCATCTCCTGCTTTCGCAAGGCCGGCTCGCGATGCGGGGCGACCATGCCGGGACAGCTATTTTCGCGACCGGAGAGGTGGCGTTCGCGGCGGATGCGGGGCGCCGGGCGGAAGTTCGTCCGGTGGACCATGTCCAGGAAAAGGCGGTGCGCCTCGCCGAACGCATGCGAGAGGAGGCGGCGGCGGGAAGGCGGGTCCTGCTCGTCGTGCCGGCAGGCAACGCAGCGGAGGCGGAAAGAGCGATAGCCGAGCCCCCCAAGCGCCATCGGGTGACCCTGCACGGGATTTCCGACGTGCGGGAGCTTCCGGCATTGCTTGCGCCGGGGTCCGCTCCTGTATCCGTCGCGCTCCGCAAGCGACCCTGGACGAGGATGGTGCTCGCGCTGGCCCTCTGCGCGGTCGCCGGCGGGGCGGCGGCCGGGTATTTCGCCTGGCGTGCCGCGGAAAGGGATTGGAACGCGCTCCTGCGGGCCGGGCGTTATCTCGATCTGGCAAAATCCCTCGACGGCTATTCCCTGCCTCCTGTGGCGCGGCGTTACCGGGAAGACCTTCGATCGCAGCTGGCGGGTTCCCCGGCGCTGGCGCCGGAGATCGCCGCGCGCCGGCCGGAGGATGGCGGCTCATGCGCGGGCCGGCGTTTCCGGGGCGGAGGGCTCGTCGATGTCCGCGTCGCCGGGCGCGAGGGCGTCTACGCGCTCGACCGGCCGGGATCCCTGTGCGGCTTCTCCGTGCGGGCGTCGGGCGACGGGACGGGCGCTCACGCCTGGCTGCTCCTGCGGCTGGTCTCCGCCGAGGGCGTTCGCGAAGAGCTGTTGCCCGCCCGGCGGCTGGTATCCGGACCGCTGACCGGAGGCCTGCCCCTTCTGTCCCAGGACTTGCCGCTTTATCTCGAAGACGGCTGGGCCTGGACGCTCGTCGCCGTGCGGGCTCCGGCCCCGTCGGCGGACGTGGAGCGGCTGCTCGAGCCGGGCGGCGGTATCGACGATCGGGCGGTGCTCGCCCGGCTCGAGGATTTCGGCGTTTCCGTCATCGGCGCCCGGATCGTGCTCGGGAGGCGGGCGGACATGCCTGCCGCCCCGGGCGGCTGAAGCCGGGCATCGGGGGGAAGAAGCGTGCGGCGTTGCCGGGTTGCCTTCCTCCGTTGCGCCGAGCGCCGCGAGGCCCGCCGTCGGACGATTGAGCTTGGCGGGATAGGCGCGTAGTCTTGGCAAGGAGCTTCGCGGGGCCGATGGTCGTGTCATCGTCTGTTGTCCGTCTGACGACGTTGTTCGCGCTGTGCGTGATTGTGGCCTGGACGTCTCCTGTTTCGGTTGCCGTCGGTCAGTCGCAGCGGGACCGTACGGCGCGGGAGGCGAAGGATTGGGCCGAGGGGCTGGTGGGCGCGCTGTTGCGGCGCGGCGTCGACCGGGGACAGAAGCTCGCGCTGCAACCGTTTCATCCGGAAGATTTCGCGGGTCTGAACGCGCGCCAGCGACGGCAGCTTCACGGGCAGCTGCTGCGGGCGCTGTCCGAAGAAGCGCTCGGTCAGTACGAGCTGGTCGACCGCGCCAGCCTCGCGGACGTTTCGCGGGTCCTGGAGGACAGCCCTGACCCGCGCTGGCGGCAGAGCTATCTGGAGGTGCTGAAGAAGGCCCATGCGCGGATCAACATCGTCTGCCGGAGCACGCCCGAGGCGGCATCGCTGGCGGTCGAGTGCAAGGCCACCGATATCCGCGACGGCCGCAACCTGGCGCCGTCCTCCGCCTCCTTTCCGTTGGGCTGGCTGCACCGGCCGATCGCGCTGGACCTGGCGGTGGGGTTGATCGCCAGGGATGTCGCGCGCCGCGTCGAGGACGCGGCGCGGCTCGAAAAAGTGCGGATCGTCGACGGCCGGACGGGTGAGGAAACCGGCCTGTCGAGACATGTGGCGGGCTCTCTGGAACATTCGATCGGGCGGTCCGTGGGAGGCCCTGGCGGCGGGGAGGCGTTCCGGCTCGAAGGGGCGATCGGAAAGACCGGCTTCCCGGACGGACGGCTGCTGTTGCGGGTCCGGCTGTCCTTCGGCGACGGGCGCTCCCGCCTGTTCCAGGAATACGTGGCGCGGGGTTCGGTTCCGTTCGCCGGTCCGGTCGCCGCGGGGGAACCCGGGCAGCCCGCGGGGGAACCCGGACAGCCCGCGGAGGAATCCGGACAGCCCGCGGGCTGCGGGGCGGAGGGGGAGATCGCGAAGCGGGTTCTGCCGGCGGGGTACACGCTGGGGGACTGGCGGCTGCTGGCGCGGGACCGGCTGGGGCGGGGCGATCACGCCCGGCTGGCGGTGGAGGCGAAGGCCCATCTGCGGGATCACTGCGGCTGGAGCGGGGCGCGCGAGGTGTTCGATCGCGCGCTGTCGGGGCTGGCCTCGGGGATCGGGCTGTCGGGCAAGCGGG
>Ga0209544_1002231_pt1 | contig 18049 bp, 13 predicted proteins | sample MesohylPK_FD_187297 | JGI IMG/M metagenome (GOLD analysis project Ga0209544, IMG submission 187297) | Host-associated microbial community of the marine sponge Aplysina aerophoba from Gulf of Piran - sponge mesohyl, lysed by proteinase K... | ecosystem: Host-associated > Porifera > Sponge >...
AAGGATGCGACAGCGTCAAGTTGGAGATAAAGCCCGCCCGAGTTCCCCATTCGACGAATGCGATTAGAACGATGAAGACGAGCACGCCCGCCCAGCGCTTCGAGGACGGAGAAAAGCCGCCGCCGCGAAATCGTACCTCATACTGGGCCGACCCGCCCGGCAGGGTGCCGTCAGACATTGAAAAGCTCCTCGTCGGCCGCGCGAGCTTCCTCGCGCATCATGTCCCACAAATATTCCCGGATGCGTTCGAGATCCGCGTCTACGTAGCCACGCTCGGACAACGGTTTGTCGACATCCACGATTTCGCGGATCAAACCCGGGCGGCGCGACAGAACCACGACCTTGTGACCCAGCCGAACCGCCTCGGCCAGGTCGTGGGTAACGTAGATGGCTGTAAACGGCTGTCGTTCCCAAAGCGTGATCAGGTCATCCATCAGATGCGCCCGCGTCTGGGCGTCCAAAGCGGAAAGCGGTTCGTCCATTAGCATGACCGCCGGATTGACAGCGAGAGCCCGGGCGATCGCAACGCGCTGCTTCATTCCGCCGGAAAGCTGCCGGGGCAGCGCGTGCTCGAAATCCGAAAGCCTGGTGCGTTCTAGAACATCGGCAATGATGCGGTCGCGTTCGGCGCCGCTGATCCCGCGGTCTTCGAGCACGAGCGAGACGTTTTGGCGCACGTTGCGCCAAGGCAGAAGCGCGAAATCCTGAAAAATGAATGTGAAAGGATTGAGGCATTTCTCAGGCGGCGCGCCCATCTGAAGGACCCTTCCCAGCGTGGGCCGCTCCAATCCGCCGACAAATCTCAGGAGCGTCGACTTTCCGCATCCCGACGGGCCGACCAGGCACACGATTCGACCTGACGGGATATGCAGATCGATATCGCGCAGCACTTCCAATTTGCCGTAGGAATGGCTGATGCCATCCAGTCGAATGTCCATGGCGCCTTCTCGGATTGACGGCAGGGCGGCGCGGAGGTCACCCCGCCGCGCCGGACTTAGGTGCCAAGTATCTCGACGTAGGAGGTATCGACCAGCTGATCGATCATGATGCCTGCGTCTACCAGCCCTTCCGACTGGAACCAGTTCAGCTGATCCTGTACCGAGGCCAAGTTTAACGCCGCGCCCGTGTTGAGCCGCATGGTTCCGTTGATAATCGGCGGGGCCGCTTTTTCGCGCGGGCGGTCGGCATAGACGTATTTGTGGATCAGATCGACCATCGCGTCCTGATCGTCCGTTCCATCGATCATTGCCGCCGCATAGTCGTCCACGCCCCTTGAGAACCCGGCGATGAAGCTTTCGGTCAAGGCCCTCTGATTCGCTGCGTTTTCCGACGAGGTGAATACCGTGGTTACCTGGTAGCCGGGTATGAAGTCGGCCACGTTGCCGATGATGTGCACGTCACCCGACCCGGCGAGCGGCTTGGCGATATGCGGTACAATCGACCAGCCGTCGATCTGGCCGGTTTTCAAGGCGCCGATGATTGCGCCAACCTTCTGAAGCGGTACGAATTGCAATTGGATGCCCTCGGCCGCCGCCATCTTCGATCCCATGTAGTGGAAGGACGATCCGGCCTGGGTCATGCCGAACCTCTTTCCGTCCAGGTCTTTCGGAGTTTTCACTCCGGCCTCGTACGCCGCGTTCGAAGCTAGGAACTTCTGGCCGTCGATGCCGTCCTCTTCGGAAAGCGCGCCGCCAATCACCTTGATAGCGCCCTTGCCCGCAAGGTTGACCAGACCGCCCGAGATCGCTGTCACGGCATAGTCCAGGTCGCCGCTGGCGATCGCCACGGCCATCGGCTGCGCCGCCTGAAAAAATTCGAACTCCACATCTAGTCCGGCATCGGCGAAATAGCCTCGCTCGTAGGCGACGAAGCTGCCGGAGTGCGAAGTAAACCGCAATGCCCCGACCTTGACGGTCTGGTTGCTGGCCAGCGCCGGCGCAGCAAGGCCCGAGGCCGCCGCGCCCATCAGCGCAAGTGTCTGTCGTCTGTTGATTTGTTCCATTGATTCCTCCATAAGGTTTTCAGGTCAGGTCTGCGCGAAGATCCCCCTCAAGCACTTGCAGCGCCGCTCTTACGCCCCGCGCACCGGCACATTGAGCGCGATTCCCAAGTATTCGAGACGCGCGGCGCGGGCGGAGAATTCAATACGGCCAAGTTGACGTGATTTCGTAGCGAACTGCGTATAAAGTGATTCAAGCCGCCTCAGAAATTGCGTCATCGTCGATCATTTCCTCATTTCCCGGGCGCAGGACGCCTCAGCCGAACGAGATGTCGTGCATCCGGGCCGGGAGCGCGCACGCCTATCGTACTATTTAAATCGCTTGACTGCTGCAAGAGGAAAGACAGTCGCCACTTAGCGCATTGGCGGAGGCAATGACCGCCCTTTTATATCGGTTTCGGGAATCGGGCATGAAATTCCGCAGGAGGACGAGGATAGAATAAAGGAACGAATTCCGCAGCGACAGCTATCCGGCGATAGCGCTACGCATGATCTCGTCCTTATGCCAATCACGGATTACACCTCGACAATCTCTTCCTAATTCTGCGGATCAGCCTCGGGATGGACCGGTCGCGGCGGCGCCTTCCGGAAACCCGGTGACTGCATAAGGGCTCGGACCGACTCCAAAGACAGCGTTGCCAAGAAACCCTTCCCGATCCGCTCCCGGATTAAGCCGACTGCCCGGGACGAAACCCCGCCGCCCAACCCTTGTGCAGCCAGCGGCTGGTCTCGACCGCTGCGCCGCCCTTCCTTCAGATCGTTCATGCCCAAGGCGTTGCATCTGATGAGCATGCAATTGCTTATTGGTGTGAAATTGCGGCGGTTTGGTCAGCTGGCTACCGGGACCGGCATTAGCTCTATAGAAGAGCTTGCAAAAGTCCCCCGGGGCAGCTGTCTCTACTGTTCTGCAAAATCGTCTTCGACGCAAGGCGCCGGTCGATTCCGACTTGGAGCGACCGATCAAATTCGGAGGAGGCCCGCGTGCAAGGCAGCACCGACGGCACGCCGTATTTCTCCGCCGCCGCAAGAAGTCGATGTACATGAATATGCTTTATTTCTGTTCGCAAATCGGCAAATTCCGGAATTGGCGATATACGATGTCCGTCCAACGACGCGTTTTTTCAAGCGGCGGAATCACGCAAAACGCGGCGTCTGGAAAAATTCCTGCGATCATCGACGGGGGGACGGACGATTCCGAGCGGATTTATGTGAGTGCTTCGCCTTCCCGCTGCACTCAGGAAACCGAACGCAGCCTAGGAAGGCTCCGAAACGGCCAGAACGCTCGACAAGCCAGCCATCCGGACAAGACGGACAGGCGAGATAGACCTCGCCGCAGCTGCACTTCATCCGATCCGGGTCGGTACTTTCGGCAATCGGCAAATCGCATCCGCATGCATTGCACGACCGGAGAGTGCGGCCACACAGAAAGCGATGTTCGCATTTGAAGTACGAGTGCCCTGATTTCCCTGCATGGGCAAGCATCCGGCCGCCGCAATTCCCGCAGGCGCGGTCGGCGATTCCGGCTGTACCGACAACTTCGACTCCATACTCCTCTTCATCAGCCAGTTCACGTGCGAACGATGAGGGATTCTCGCGGTCGGCGAGTATTGTCACCGAATAACGCGCCCGAGTCAGCGCAACATAGAACAATCTCCTTTCTTCGGCGTGATCGAAAATCTCGGATTCCGGCAGGACGAGGTCCAGAATTGGGTCATCCTCGACCTCGGAAGGAAAGCCCATCCGTCCGGACGAGGCATCGAGAACGATTACGTGGTCGGCCTCCAGGCCCTTCGAACCGTGAACAGTCATGAACCGAAGATCCAGACCGGCATGGTCCCTGGACAGCGCGCGAAAATTCGTCGGCTTCACGTGTCGGTAGCGACCCAGCAGAAGAACCGTAGCCGTCTTTCCTTCGGGACGCAGATCTTGGATGCGGCGAAGGGCCCTAGACAGTGCATTATCGCCTCGATTTCTTGAGCAGAACTCGATCGCAATGGCCGGAGCCCCGGCTGCTCCTGCGGGAACGACCCGCTTTTCGATCTGGGCGGGATTCTTCAGTATGAACCTTCGAGCAGGAAGAGCTACCCGGTCGACGCTTCGGAACGTGCGGCCGAGATCCACCGAGCTGTGGATTCCCGTCCGGCCATCCAGATTGCCACCGAATGTCTTGCCGAAGTTCCGCATCAGATGGATATCCGAACCGGTGAACCTGAAGACGGACTGCCAGTCGTCGCCGACCGCGAAAATCCGGGCATCTTCATGCTGTTCCTTCAGTGCCAGCAGTAGTCTCGCGCGCGCATTGGAAATATCCTGGAACTCGTCTACCAGCAGGTGCCGGTACGGGCTCTTATAGCGACCTTCGCGAACATGGCCGGCGGCGCGAAGGATCATGTCCTCGAAATCTATTCGATTGCCCAGCCGCTCCTGATACGCCTTGAAAAGCGGCTCGAAAATCTTGAGAAACGCCGCGCTGCGGGCGGGATCCCGCGATTCCGCTCCCTTTCTTCGACATGCTTCGATCGAATGCGATCCGCTTTTGAAATGGCGCAGGAATGCCGACAGCGTACGCGTGAAGCTATCCATTTGGCCTTGTTCCGCAAGCGTTTCGAGCACGCGTTCGTCCCGAATTGGCTTGGGCGCCGCATAAGGTTCCAGTTTTTTCGCCAGATTCTCGGTCAGTCGCCCTTCATCCCGCTCGTAACTGTATGTCTCTATCAGGACGGTGTCGTGATCGCTGTGAACGCGGCGCTTCCATTCCATCCCTTTCAAGTATTGATCGCGGTCTACATATGGAGCGGTAGTCAGCAATTCCCTGCCATCGGGATCGGTTGTCCTGCGAACGCCGAAGTGCTCAATATAGACGCCGCTGCCGGTCAGACGGAAGTCCGGCGTGTATGCTGTTCGGCTGTTCTCCGGAAGCTCGTGTTCATAGTCCGGTTCGTACTCGTACTCGATATCGTTGAGGAAAAGCCAGTTCGCGATCTGCAGCTCCTCGAAGCTCCGGACCCGATCTCCCTTCAGCGAGCGGAGTTCATGGCCGTCGATGTATTGAAAGTACTCGTCCATGGACTTGAAATCCCACTCGCTCCGGTAGGGGCAATGCAGTTCCCCGAACCAGACCGCCAGCGTTTTACCAAGGCCGGGAAGCTTTGCCACATCGTTCAGCAGGATGTCGCGCAGAAGATTACGGAATTGCGCTTCGTCGCCCGCATGAGCCGCAAGCGCGGGCGCCTGTCCTTCCGCCTCCCGCAGGATGGCGTTCCCCAGCGCGTGAAATGTCGTTGCATCTACGGCTGCGCCGCAGCGTCTTTGGATCCTTTCCGACATTTCCTCGGCCGCATCCCTAGCGAAAGCCATAAGCAGGATTTCGTCCGGGCGCCGAATTCCGCGCTGGATCAAATATGCCGCCTTGGCCGTGATCACGCTTGTCTTTCCCGATCCGGCCCCTGCGAGCACCAGAGTCGCGTCTTCGTCCGTGACGACCGCCTGCCTCTGCTCCGGGGTCAGGGGATTGCTTTCTATACTATCGAAGAAGGAAGACATGCTCTCTAGCTCACGCGCTAGGAAAACCTTGATCGCTCGCTCCCTGAGTCCGGATGGATCGTCGGACAGTTGCCTGACCAGATCGATTTCCCGCTCTAGATCTTGGTTAATCAGCTGCGCCGGAATTGAACATAGCAGCCGCGAGCCAAGGCACCGCACTTGATCGATAAATGGCTGGAGCAGGCATGCCGAGGGGTAGCGCCTAGGGTTTTCGAGGCGCGCTGCGACCCTCGCAAGCTCGGCGATCTCGGATCTCCCGGTTTCGAGAAAGCGAATGTAGAATGCTCTCCGCGCCTCGTTGGCACGCGATGCGAAGGCAATCGCGCTTTCCGTCTTCAACGGTCCGACGCGAATGACTTGACCACCGTGCATGGCAAGAGACAGAGACGAAAATCCGAGCTTCTTGCGAACGGAGATTTCTTCAGAGAGGTCCTCGAATTTCAAGGTGGCCGGAGACCGTCCCTGAAGACCTATACCGTCGTCGGTCAGGACGATTCCGGAATTCCCGATTTTCAACGCGTTCAAGGCCGCGCCGAAAATCCCGGTTCTCTTTGCCTTGTCAATTGCCATACGTTGTTGATTCCCTGAAACGACGGGACGATGCGATGCCGCGAAGGATGCCTAGAAGAATTTAGATCGCATTCCTTCCTGCATCGCGAAATCGAGAAGATCGCTGAAGTGGCGGGTTCAAGTAAACGAGTTGCCGAGGGCGTCAAGTCTTCCGAGATCAGTCGTCGTTTTTTTTGGCGACGCCATTGAAATTAGCGAGAATCCCATGATCTCGCGACGCGCGCGAATTTTGCTTTTCTCGCATCGAAAATGGAAGCCCGCCATCGAGTAGGAATATCGCGCCGATGATAGCTTTATAAGGCTTGGCGAAACAGCGATCAGACTTCGGACGCATTGGATATTCGGCTTCGCATTGCCATGCCGGAGCGCAGGCGTAGCGGCAGCCAATAATGAAATCGACGCTAGGCCCGAAGGTCGCGCGGACCATTTGCCAATTTTTCATGCGCGGCATCGTTCTGACGGGCGCGCATTGCCATTTAGGCTGCCCTGGTATTCGCAGCTGCGCGGCGTCCAGACCGCTGCTTCAACCGAATGGCGCGGCAAGTTAAATCGAGGCGCCGTGCCTTGGAGTCGCATTTCTGCGGCATGCCGGTGAATGTCCCTGGGCAACCATCCGATTCCGCGGGCCAAAGTCCCGCGAAATGCGCTTTTTTTTGGAAGCCGATAATTCCTGTGCGATCAGCGCGAACGGTTTCAGCGGCTTGCTTGACCGCCGCCGCCCGACGAGTCGGGATTTCCCGTTACTTGCTTCATACTCTCTCCCATGGAAAGGCCTAGCTCGTCGCCGAGCTGCCGTAGAGCGGGCAGTTGAACGGCCATTCCGAGTATTGAATCCAGAGCATGATTGACCGGCGTTTTTTCGCCGCCGCCTTCGCCGCCGCCGGATAGCCCTCCGAGTCCGGTAATATTGTGAACCTTTATCGATTCAATCCTTTCCGCCGGCTTGACCATCTCGGCGATCGCCTTGGGAATGGTCTCGATTCTGGCAAGCTCCTTCTTCAGGGAGACGTGAACCTCGTCGAGAGCGTTTTCGGCCTCGTGCAGCGCCCTTCGCCCCTCCGCCTCGGCGAGAAGAGTTGCCTTATTGGCCGACGCCCTTTCGCGCTCGGCATCCGCTTCGGCCCGCGCCGCTTCAAGCTTCGCCGACGCGTGATCCGCCGCCGCGTTCCGTTCCGCCGCGGCTAGCGTCGTCAAGCGGACCTTGTCCGCCTCGGCGCCCTTTTCGGCTTCAATCAGCGCCAGGCGCTTTTCCCTGTCCGCTTCCGCAATCCGCCGCGCCGTGACAATCGCCTCCGAGGCGGTCGCAGCCTCCGCGCGCGCCCTGTCGGCCATTGCGTTCGCATGGCTTTCCATTTCCGATTTCTCGGCGACAGCGATCGCGCTTTCCTTCTGCTTGATCTGCAGCTCCTGCTCCTTGGAGATCGCCGACGCCTCGATTTCGAGGTCTCTGCTGATTTCCGCCGAACGAACGGATTTGTCCCGCGCAACCGCGGCTTCCCTTACGGCCCGATCCCTTTCGATTCGCGACTCTTCGGCCGCCCTTTCCGATTCCGCCCGCCTTAACGCGACCTCGGCGGACTGCGCCGCGCGCAACGTGGCGATTTCCTGTTCCTGGGCTATTCTAGCTTTTTCCTCGTCCCTGTCGATTTCCAGCTTCCGCCTCGTCGCTTCCATCGACGCCAGCTTCACGGCGACATCGGCGTCGGCATCAATCTGAGCCCGCTCCTTTTTCGACTTGGCGATGACTTCGGCGAGCTTGCGCATGCCGACGGCATTGAACGCGTTGTTCTCGTCCAGAGACCGAAAAGGCGTTTGATCCAGCGACGTAAGCGATACCGACTGAAGCCGCAGGCCGTTCTCGGCCAGATCGCTTGCAATCAGCGACCGAACGCGGCTCGAGAACTCGGCCCGTCCCTCGTGCGCCTCGTCCATGGTCATCTGCGCGGCGACCGCGCGAAGCGCGTCCACAAGCTTCCCCTCGACAATCTCGCGCAATCTTTCGGCTTCGAAAGTTCGGTGGCCCAGCGTCTGCGCCGCGCGCGACACCGCCTCCTCGGTGCCTTCGACGGCAACCGAGAAACTCGCTCCTATGTCGATGCGCAATCGATCGCGGGTTATCAGGCTGTCTTCGCCGGACCGTTTCACTTCCAGGCGAAGCGTGCGCATGTTGACTTCGGAGACTTCGTGGAAGTACGGCAGCGAGATGGCGCCGCCGGCCATGATGACCCTCTGCCCGCCGATGCCGGTGCGAATCAGGCTGATTTCCCTGCTAGCCTTTCTATAAAGCTTCGCCAGAACTACGATTACTACGGCGATCGCGACAACCGCGGCGACCAAAATCGTCCAGAGCAATGACATCGCGAACCTCCGTCAATTGAATTCCGGCAGCGGCCCGCAACGGACCAACGCCTATGCGCTCACCGGCGGCGCGACAGAACGAACTCGTACTCCGCGAGGTAGCAGGGGTCCGGAACCTTCGCCCCGTCCGGCGCTCGAAGCCCCGCGCGCTTGCGGAAGGGAATGACCAGACTGTCCTTGACGCCGAATACCGGGTCGCTGTCGAGGAACTGGTCGCCTTCCACGAAGACCATGGTCGTCAAGCGCACGTAGCCGGGCGCTTCGACCCGAACATGCACGTGCGCGGGACGCATCGGAGACCTGTTCGCCGCATTCAGGATCTCGCCGACCGGCCCGTCGTCGGGTATGGGATAGGACGCAGGCATTATCGATGTGAACCAGACGCGCCCGTCGTGGTCGGAGCGAAATACGCCGCGCATCGCCGCCGCCTCGAGCGAAGGGTTCATTATATCGTAGGAGCCGTCGTCGTCCGAATGCCAGATATCGACCCGCGCGCCGTTGACCGGATTGCCTTGCGGGTCCAGAACCCGAAGCGATACAAGCAGCGGCTCGCCTCGCAGGCTTCCCGATATGTCCGCGCCGTTGTCGAAGGCGGGTCGGTCTTCGATAAAGAACGGGCCAAGCACCGAGTTTTCCGTCGCGCCGTCGAGAAATCGGTGGTTGATCATGTCGACGCGCGCCGTGGCGCCCGTCACATCGGACAAGAGAACGAACTCCTGCCGCCCGTCCTTGCACATGTGACCGGTTCGCGTCAGAAAATCTATTGCGAATTCCCATTCCTCTTCCGTCGGCTCGACCTCTTCGAGGAATGCATGCAAATGCCGCGTGAACGCAGTCAGGATTTTGCGCGCTCGCGGGTTCCGCGCGCCTTTCATGGTTTCGAGAACCGCCGCGGTCAAGTTCTCCTCGCGCAGGTCGCGACCGTGCTCGCCGGGTTTGAGGCGCCGCGGCTCCTTCCTTTCGGGAGGCGATTCGAATTGTTCCGGGTAGTGTTCCGACACGAACTCCGACGGCGGATTGGTCGGCCATTCGATTACCGCCGTTCGGAATGATTCGCGCTCGAAAAGCCGTTCGGCGTATCGTTCGACATTGCTGCGCGGCGCGTCGTTGAGACGGTGCCCGCCCTTCCAGCAGAAATCCATGCCCAGCCATTTAAGGCGGAACAGGCTTACCGCCCAGAATACGTCCGCCAGCGTAAACTGCTCGCCGCAGACCCATTGTCGTCCGTCTTCGAGGCGACCGTCCAATTCTCCGACTATCCTGACGGTTTCCGATGCGGCGCTTCTCATCATGTCGGGAGTTGCGACGAACGACTTCGCCGCGGCTTCCTTGACTATCTTTGAGTGGTAGGCGCCGACCAGCGTGGGGTCGCCTACGGCGAGCGACCGCCCCTCCATAAGCTTCATGATCTTGTAATCATGGATTCGCGGCATTTTCTCGCGTATTTTCTCGGGCCTATAGTCGCCTTCCGGGTGCGCGCCGTAGAGCAGAGCGACATGCGGCGTGCGGTCGACGACCGCCATCTCGTCCGCGATGCTCCGCCGATGCCTTTGCGGCAGCAGATCGGTGCCGCCGTCCGAATTCGCCGCCACATGCTCGCAAATCGCCGTGCTGTCGACCAGGACGGTTCCCGCGGACCTGTCGACGAGCGTCGGAACGACGCAGGGATCAAATCCCTCGGTCGCAATCGACGATCGTCCGGTGAAGCCGCTTACGAACCCTCGGCCGCGCGCGCCATGCAGGCGCAGGCGAACATAGTCGGGATGGTAGTTCTCCATCAGCGGCGGAAGGATGCCGATGTCGTGGCTTGCATAGCAAGCTCCCTTTTCGGCCAGCACGGCGCGAACCTTGTGCGAGCAGATCGAAAGACCGAAATGATAGAGTTCGAAACGGGATTCGCCGGAACCGATTTTGCGGTTTCGTTCCGGATCTGTGAGCGGCGCGTTCGCCGCGCCTACCAATTCAGTCACATCCAAAGCCATGCGCCCACTGTTATCGCCGGAGCGCGAAATTGGCAAATCGATTGTGCATCGGCGGGGGTCCGAATACCGTCACGGCGCGACGCCCGGAATCGACCCGTCGGCAAGCTTGGCCCTGCAATGATCTTCGAATGATTCCAGCAGCTTCGTTTTCGCAATTCCGCGCATAGTCGCCAGACCGAGGACCATGGGGCGGAACCTGCCCGCCAGGGGAACGCGCGCCAGCGACCCTCCGTCGGGAGCCGTGTTGGCGCCGAGCCTGATGTTCAGCAGCCCGTAGCCGTAGCCGTTGGCGACAAGGCCAAGCATGACGGGAACGCTTCCCGCGCGCTCGGCGACATTGGGCCTGAAGCCGGCGCTCCGGAAGATCGACAGGAAGTACTCGCGGCTTAGCGGCAGGTCCAGCAGGACCATGGGTTCCGGCGCGATGTCCTTCAATTCAACCGAGTCTCGCGTCGCGAGCGAATGATCCGCGGCAAGCACGGCATAGGGCGGCAATTCCGCCAAGGGCTGGAATTCTATGCCGGCCGGTATGTCAAGGTCGTATGTCACGACCGCGTCGACTTTCGCGCTTTCAAGCAAGTCCACCAGCTCGAGCTGATGGCCGTCGAACTGCGAGACGCTGGAGCCCGGAAACTTGATCTCGAAACTCTTCCGAAGAGCCGGCATGAGTAGCGGCGCGATCGTTACGAGGCAGCCAACCTTGATCGCGCCCATTACGGTTCCGGCAATCTCGTTGGCGACATCCCGCAGCCCGTCCGCTTCGGCCAGGACTTGAACGGCGGCTCGAAAAAATTTCCGGCCGCCTTGCGTTAGCTCCATTCCATGCGCGTGCCTGCGGATGAAAAGCTGAATGCCAAACTCCCCTTCCAGATGGGAAATCGCGGCCGAAATCGACGGAGGCGACACATTAATGCGCTGCGCCGCGATCGAAATGCTGCAAGCCTCGCCAGCGGCAACGAAGTATTCCAATTGCTTGAGAGTAAATCTGCACGCCATGCCCCACAAAACACCAATTCGACTTGAAATCAAAGCGGAAGTTCACGGGGTCACGGCGAGGGCGCCCGCGCGCCGGCGGCGGCTGATCTACTCGTCGCCCGGAACTCCGTAGCTCGGCGCCGAATCCGGGTTTAGCGCTCTCGTTACGTAGGCGTCGAGCTGAGGCTTGTAGATATTCCATAAGTCGCCGAGATCGGCGATCGGGTCGCCGTCGCTCCAGTCGATGCGGAGGTCGGCGACCGGCCAGGATACTTCGCGCACGAGGTACATGCCCGCGGAATGAACCGGCCCTTCCTCGCCGCCGGCATCCAGGGCCGCGCGCATGGCAAGCAGCAGCCGTTCGCCCAAATGGCCGCGGCTGGCCTCGAACGCCTCGGCCATGGCGCGGGGAACGGACTTGTCAGCCAGCAGGTTTCCCGCGCAGGCGGCGTCGGGGACTTGAGCCGCCGACCATATGCCGAGCGTATCGTCCCCGGAATGCACCGCCGTGTTTCCGAGCCCGTCCACGGCGAGAAGCTGGCGATGCCGCATATGCTTCGCAGTCCTCGCCAATATGCCCACCGCTTCCGTGGACGACGCCCCCCTCTCCATCAGATCTAGGCACCGGCCTCTAAGAGTCGGGTCCGTGACGTTTTGACTCGATACCGCGCCAACGCCGGCCCTGGCCCCGGCGCATCTCGCGGCCACGGCGGGCGACGAAGACGAAACGGCCGCGCCGAACATGCCGCTGTCCCGGCAGCGCGCTACGATCGAAAAGGTCATGGCTCAATCTTCCTCCTGGTCCGGAATAACCGCTGTCGCTTCGATTTCCACTAGCCATTCAGGCCGCGCCAGCGCGGAAACGACGATGCCGGTCGACACGGGATGTATTCCTTTTAGGTATTCGCCCATGGCGCGATAAGCGGCGTCGCGATAGCGGATGTCCGTTAGGTAGACGACGATTCTCGCAAGGTGCTCCATCCTTCCGCCGGCCTCTTCCAGAAGCATTTTTATATTCTCCATGGCCTTGCGAGCCTGGCCAGCCGGATCCCCGGGGAATAAATTCTCGGACGTATCCATATCCTGCGCAATCTGGCCTCGAACGAATATGATCGTGCCTTTCGCGACAACGGCCTGGCACAGATCGTTATCCAGACTTTGCTCAGGATAGGTATCTCGGGTATTGAACGGTCTAATTCTCTTATGCTTCATTTCGCGACTTCCCTTGCTGCGCTGTTCCGCAGTCGAAGAATTCTCGGCACAATTCGGCGAACGCGGCGACGATTTCGGAATCCTCCGTGTTTCGGCGGCGGGCCAGCACGACCCGGCTGGGCCTAACCGAATCGCCGAGCGGTCGCGTGGCGAGCCGCCTGCCGTCGTACGCCACGCTTGCGGAGGGCCGGGTCGTCAGAATGGAGAATCCCAGTCCCCTGGCGACCATGCCGCGCACCATCTCCAGTGATCCGGACCTATAGCCGACCATCGGCTCAAGTCCGGCATCCAGGAACAGCGACTGAAAGTATTCGGAACTTGGCGGCGCGTCCAGCAGTACCATAGGGTGCCTGGCTAGTTCCTCGAGTTCCAGAACCTGGCGTTCAGCGAGATCCGAATCCGCAGAGAGCAGCACGTAGGGATCGAGATCCGCGAGAGGTTCGACTTCCACGCCGTCATCCAAATCGAAATCGTAAAGCAGCGCTAAGTCGGTCTCGCCCGCCCTAAGCGCCTCGACGACTCTTCGATGGTCGCCTTCGACTAGTTTGACATTCCCGCTTCGCCTCGACCCGAGCCGTTCCAGTATGCCCGGAATTACGAACGGTCCGAATGTATGGAAGCATCCTATGCGCAGGTCCCGCCCTTCCAGTGCCATTCCCGAAGAGATCGACTCGACGGAATCAATGCGCGAAGCCGTGCCGTAGGCGCGTCGGGCGTAGATCAGCGGCGACCCGGCCTCGGCGATAAAAATGCCGACGACCTCGCCGATAATCACGTTGTGCGTGCCGACGCAGCTGACATCCGCAACCCGGCAGTCGAATGCCACCAGCGGATTCAAGAGCCGAGGCGACCCCGATTCTTCGTCGACCCAATCGGCGCAATCGAATTTGTCCAGCACCGTATCCTTGAATCGGCCGGCGAAGCTGTCCGCTATGTAGGACTGGTCGTCTCTCAAGACGTTGACGCAGAACGACCTGTTTGCGAGAATCTTGCTCGCCGCCGGGCTAAGTTCATGCACGCATACCAGCAATGTCGGGAAGCGAGAATCGGCTGAAACCGGAGCCATCGCGGACACGGTTACGCCGGCGCGCCCGGACGCGCCGTCCGTGGTGACGACATTGACTGTGCTTGCCGCGCGGCTCATCGCGCTAACGAACTTGCGCCGCAGCGCTGATTCGCTTGGCTCGGCCATCGAAAACTCTCCGAAGGAGCGAACCGATCAAGCTGCCTCGGACCGGCTCCGATTCGAGTCCTTGTACCACTGCTCGACGGCAATGTCGCTGCCTTTGCCTTCAACGCCCTTCATGACATTCCCGGACAATCCGGCGGCTTCCTTCACGAAGCTTAGCGGGCCGTCCCAGTCGAAATTCCTGTAAACGGCGGCCAAATGCGCGAATGGCGGCGATTGCGCGAACAATTGGAACGTCAGCCTATGTCCGGCATAGTCCGAGTTCAAAAGATCGCGGGCGAAAGCAAGGAGCTTCCGGCGATCCTCCGCAATCCAATCCTCGTTTATCGTGTAGAACTTTTCCATCCAGTGGCGGGTATCGGGAGCTGCGAAGGAGGCGGCGTTCGGCGTAACGCAAATCTGGCCGCCGCAAAGTTCGCGCGCGATGTGCATCATGGTCGGCAAATTGGACATGGCGTGAACCCTGCCCGTATAGAGCAGAGACTGGTTGGGCATCTTCAGCCCTGCGGGCGAATCCTCGGCCAGGGCGATCGCGGCGGTCAAATGCGCATTTATTCCTTCCCGCCACACCGCTAGAGTCGATAGCTTCTCCTGCACCGCAGGCTGCTTTTCCAGGCCCGTTTGCCGGGCATTGAACAGCGCCGCGCCGATCATCATGTCGGCCTGCTTTAGCGTGCGCTGCACGAAGGCGAACGCGGAATAGCGGTGAAGCGTCGCCCGAATGAAGGCGGCGGCGGCGGTGTGCCTGCAGAACAAGACGTTCTCCCAGGGAATCAATACGTTGTCGAAGACGACCAGCGTATCGATTTCATCGAACCGGTTGGACAGAGGATAGTCCCTGGGGTCTCGCGCGTCGCCGGCGAATCCCGAACGGCAGATGAATTTCAGGTTGGGGGATCCCAAGTCGCAAATGAAGCCGACGGCGTAATCGGACAGCGCCTGATTGCCCCAATTCGCGATGGTGGGCTTTGTAAAAGCCTGGTTGGCGTATGCGGCGGCGGTTTCGTATTTCGCCCCTCGAACCACGATTCCCGCGTCGTTTTCATCGACGATGTGCAGGAGCATGTCCGGGTCCTGATCTTGCGGAGCCTTCGAGCGGTCGCCTTTCGGATCCGTATTCGCGGATACGTGGAATGGGTCGAATCGCAGTACATTATCAACATGGTTGCGAATGTTCTCGGCGAATCTCTCGTCGACCTGGTTCAACATCTCCTGGCCGTCGTAGAGAGACCAAATCTCGCCGACGGTCTCGTCGCCTACTCGCGTAACGACGCCGCCTATTTCCTCGAGTACCGCGTCGGTCGCCCTGCGCTTCGCCCACCAGTCTTCGCACGACTTCGGCAACGAATTGCCGACGGCGTTGGTTTCTCCGTCCTGCTCGACCGTCATTATGCCGCTGGTTGCCGGATCGTGCTGCATGTCGAAAATTCGAGCGCGGATATCTACGATCGGCTTAAACATCGGATGGCTCGTAACGTCCTCAACGCGCTCGCCGTCCATATAGACTTCCCGCCCGTCTCTAATGGACTCCCTGTACTCTTCGCCAGTTCGAATCATCGCATGCCCCTCGCCGCGCCTCAGCTCATTGAATAATTCAACTAGTCTCGCGGCGCGCATGAATAAAAGAACTCTATTCCGCAGCGATGCTTCAGAAATTCCGAATGGGCGCCGAGAAATCGACGCGGCGATCGAACGGTCCCGTTCATAGATTTGCAGTCGCCGAAAGAGAATTCGGCGACCGGCGCGCAACCGCTCCGACAGATCCAATCGAAGAATCCCGGCGACACGGTATCAAGAAAGTCTTGCACGAAGGACGGTAAGCGGCGGCGATCCGATCTGCTTGCCGATGCTAATCTCGGATGCGCCAAACAGCTACTCCCGGAACGCGGGTCGACTTGGGACTCCTCGACTTCAGCAGGCGCCGCCTAGTTTGTCGACGCGACAGGTGTTGAGCAGCGTGCAAAGTTGACCCGCTTTTGCGGGAATCGGCGTCCAAAATTGACCCACCTTCCCATAACCTCCCCGAACCAGCCATAGAACGCCCGGCACATGATGTCAAACGGGAATCGTCATCGCCCCGACATGGCAGCCACGCCAGGGCCACAGGCCCAGCGCTCAGATCAACGCACCAGCCCCCCAAGGTTCAACCCACACGCCAGGCGGGCGTTCCTGCCGTGAATATCACCCAAATGAAAATCGCGAAAAATAGGGGGCGAGTAGATACGAAAAACTAAAAAGTCCGGCGCACTTCGGAATGACAGCTGTAGATACCGACTCAAGGACGAAACTCACTGCTCAGGGGAAGGATCGTTGTCGTGGGTCGGAATCGGAGGAGAATTGCCGAGCCGAGGCGATGATCGGTCGCGAGCACTAGCGGAAGTTAATATCTCCCTGAGTCTCGCGTTCGCATGGTTTGGCAGGAGTTCAATTGGGCGCCTGCCCTTAAGGTCGGAGGCATCGGGATCGGCCCCGGCCTCAAGCAGCATTTCCGCAATATCGGCCCAGCCGCACCCGGCCGCGATGTGCAGCGGCGTCCTTCCGCGGATGTCGATGGCATTGGGATCCTCGCCTCTCACCAGAGCTAGCTTGACACTGTCGCTATTGCCGTCCAACGCTATTAGATGCAGAACCGACCCGGCTTTTGCGGCGATGTAGCTTCCGAGAGAAGGTACCGGCGTACCGTATTGATCGTATTCCGCCAGCTGCAAAATTCCTTTTCCTACAATTCTTTCGAATAGCTTCTCTGCATCCATGCCGTCAGGAATTCGGAAAGCTCGACCTCCTCGGCGAGCATCGTGTTCCGAATCTATCGCATCCTCATACTGGTCGCGCCTGCCCGTCGGACCGACGCTGTCCAGCACCCGCGCCACCAATTGAATCGGAAGCGAATTGGTTCTGGCATCGTAGTAGGCCGAACGCATTCGCGCCTCCTCGCGCCGGAATGCGCCGCCGTCGACCGCTTCGAGCCGAAGTCCCGCGTCCGCCAGGCTTGCCGAAAGTGCGCGGAAGCAGTGGTGAAGGTGCACCGGCCAGCCTTCCGAATGGCCGAATATGTTTTCGCTCCACGTGTTTCGTAATTCCGACGACGAAGTCCCGAAATAGTCGAAAAACCGGTCGGCCGATAATCGGGTCTCGTCCCTGGAGAGGCGGCCCAGAGTGTGCACGGCATCGACCGACAGCCGGCTAATCCCGGCGTTTGCGAGGAGGCCTCCGAGATTCGCCAACCCGGCCAGAACCGGCAGCAGCGGCAGGCCGTGATCCAATGGTATTCGGTTAAACAAGATCTTTCTAATTTTTTCATTTCCGGTCAAAACAGCGATCTGTAAATTTGACATCCGATGTCGCGAAGTAACAAAAACACGACGATTATCTGCCGCCTTTTACCAATGCACTGAAATTTTCGCGCAAAATTTGACTCGGAAGACACCGATCGCGTTACCGTTTTCACTTAACCGAATGCCATTGGGCCGTGATCCCCCTGGTGCAGCCACAGGAGAAGCTTGGCCGCCGCCGTGTTCTTCGCCGAGAGGTCGAGGTTCTGGGCCTCGTCGATCATTAATACCACCGCCCGGTTTCGCGGAATCTGAAGCTCCTCCGGAGACGAAGGGGAACTCCGACCCATATTCTGGCCGGCGCCCATCACCGACATGTCTTCGATTCTGGAAAGAAGCCCTTTCGCCGTGCCTAGGAGCGAGCTCGGAAGGCCGTTTCCGATCGCGGTTGCGAACGCCCCGGGTTCGTCGAGGGCATGAATTGGGATTTTGACCGGAATCGGGGCCGGTTCGATTGCGCCGCGGCACTTTAGCCAGATTTGTTCAAGATGCTGGAGCAGCGAAGACTTCCCGGCGCCGGGCGCGCCTTGAATTACTCGAGTTGCGCCCCTTCGACCCGTCCATTGCGAATGCTCGGCGTCTCCGCCTGCAACTGCTCGTCGGCACGCCGCCTCGATATTCGAAATTACTACGTTCCGACCGGCGAAAAACGGCGTCCATTCTCGATCGTCGCTTTGCGCGAACTCGCGCAATTTCTCGGTTCGCGTCATATTTTGCCATGGCCTCGGAAGTTCAGTTAGTTGCGACGTATCGTAGCATCGACCCTCGAAATCCGCCAAAAGGGTTTTGAGCCGACGTCGGCAACTTTTCCCGTTCCGCTATTTTTCGCTCGGGCAGGATACGGCGGCCATGCGCACGCCTGCCGTCTCCAAGGCCCGGTGGGGAAATC
>Ga0209544_1002234_pt1 | contig 18040 bp, 18 predicted proteins | sample MesohylPK_FD_187297 | JGI IMG/M metagenome (GOLD analysis project Ga0209544, IMG submission 187297) | Host-associated microbial community of the marine sponge Aplysina aerophoba from Gulf of Piran - sponge mesohyl, lysed by proteinase K... | ecosystem: Host-associated > Porifera > Sponge >...
GCAGCACGGCGTCCCCCGCTCTCGTCATTTCGACCGGAGCCGTGCGTCAGCACGGCGGAGTGGAGAAACCTCGTCCCCGTGGGGCAGGGAGGTTTCTCCACTCCGCGCCTTGCGGCGCTCCGGTCGAAATGACGAGTGGGGGCGGACGGGCCGGGAGATTTCTCCCCTTCGACAAGCTCAGGGCAGGCTACTCCGCGCTGCGCGCTCCGGTCGAAATGACGGGTGCGACCTTCACCCCAGCCCGAAGGCCTCGGCCAGCAGGGCGTAGCTGCGGCGCCGGACCTGCTCGTCATGGGTCCAGGTGACGACGGCGATCTCCTGCACGTCGAGCTCATCGGCCAGCGCCCGGATGCGTTCGGCGACCCGGTCCGGGGTGCCCACGAAGGCCCGGTCGCGGTAGCGCGCGAGCGCCGCCTTCTCGACCTCCGAATAGGGGTGGGCGGCGGCGTCCTCGGGCGTCTCCAGCGACGCGTAGACGCCGTGGCGCCGCAACAGCTGCCAGCGCGCCCTGGGCGTGAAGTGGTGCTGCGCCTCTTCCTCGCTGTCGGCGGCGAGCGCCCAGACGCAGAGCCCGCCGGTCGCCTCGGGGTGGCGTTCGCTCGGGCTGTAGCCCTCGCGGTACAGGCGGAGCGCTTCTTCCGCCCCCTGGCCGTCGGTGAAGAACCACGCGAAGCAGTAGGGGAGGCCGAAATGCGCCGCCACCTGGGCGCCGTAATTCGAGCTCCCCAGCATCCACACCTCGGGCACCGTGTCGCCCGCCGGGTAGGCGCGGATCTGGGCGAAGGCATGCCCCTCGGCCAGCGGTTGGCCCGAGATCCAGGCGAGGATGTCGCGCACGTCGGCCGGGAACTGCTGCGGCCGCTCATTGGCCATCGGATGCAGCGCGTAGGCGGTCAGCCCGTCCGAGCCCGGCGCGCGGCCGAGCCCGAGATCGACGCGCCCAGGCGCCAGCGCATCGAGCACCCGGAACTGCTCGGCCACCTTGAGCGCCGAGTAGTGCGGCAGCATGATCCCGGCGCTGCCGATGCGGATGCGCCCGGTGGTCATCGCCAGCGCCGCGATCAGGATTTCCGGCGCGGTGCCCAAAATGCTCGGATGGTTGTGGTGTTCGGACACCCAGAACCGGTGATAGCCGAGCGCCTCGCAATGCGCCGCCAGCGCCACGGTATCGCGGATCGCCTGCCCGTGCGGCCTTCCGGCGGCGGCGATCGACTGGTCCAGAACCGAAAGGCGAAGCAAGCCCCATCTCCGGCGAGCGACAGGCGGGACGCCGCTGGTCCTCGTATTTCTGCGGCGCGAGCGGCGCACTATAGTCCGAACCCGCCTTTCGGGAACCAGGGACCGCGCCGCCGATGCTTCGACCCGACGACAACCGCCTGTCCGGCAACGGCTGCAAGCCGCGCCTCCTGCTCGCCCGCGTCGCCGACCTGCCGGGCCATGTTCCGATGAACCCCGCGCCGGAGGGTATCGTCGAGCCCGCCGGCGCCGCCGCGGGATGACGATACGCCTGCACTACAACCCGGATTGCCCGGTCTGCGCGCGCCGGGCAAGCCGCGCGGCGCGCCTCGACTGGCTCGGCCGGGTCGAGCTCAGCACCGACGTCTCGCCCCTCGGTCCGGTGCCGCCCGGCGAGATCGTGGTCGTGGACAAGGAGAGCGGGAACGCGTTCGACGGTATCCGCGCCATGCGCAAGCTGTGTTTGCAGGTCCCGCTGCTGTTCCCCTACGGGCTCGCCCTCTATCTGCTGCCAACGCGATGAGCGCACGGACCCGGCGCCGGCTGATGCATCCGCTCTGCGGGGCGGATATCGCGACGCTGGTCCGGGTGCTGGGGCGCAATGGCGGGGTGGCGCCGTGGGCCCTGCCGCAGGCCGCGCTCGCGCTCGCGGTCGCCGCCGCGCGGCTGCCGTCGAGCCTCGCCGAGCGCGCCTGGGTCGCGCGCGCCCTGCGGCAGGCCGGCGACATGCCGCCGCCGGTGTTCATCGTCGGGCACTGGCGCACCGGCACCACCCATCTGTTCAACATCCTGGCGCGGCACGGCTTCTCCTATGTCTCGCCGCTCGCCGCCGGCATGCCGTGGGACTCGATGGGGCTGACGGCGGCGCTCCGCCCGCTGCTCGAACGCATGCTGCCGCGCGACCGCATGATCGACGCCATCCCGGTCGAGCCCGATTCGCCGCAGGAGGACGAGATCCCGCTCGCCAACATGAGCGCGGTCTCGTTCTATCACGGCATCTATTTCCCGCGGCGCTTCGCCGGGAATTTCGACCGCGGGGTGTTCTTCGAGTCCTGCACCGCGCGGGAAGTCGGCGCGTGGAAGGAGACCCTCGCCGGTTTCTCGCGCAAGACCTGGCTCGCCGGCGGCCGCCGGCGGCTGCTGGTCAAGAACCCGGTCCATACCGCGCGCATCCCGACGATCCGCGAGATCTGGCCGGACGCCAAATTCGTCCACTGCGTGCGCGACCCGTTCGAGGTGTTCCGCTCGATGCGCAACTTTTACGACACGCTGTTCCCCGCCCTCGCGCTCCAGCCGCACGACCCGCAAGCGGTCGAGCGCATCGTGCTCGACGGCTACAGCCGGCTGATGGACCGCTTCATCGCCGACCGGCCCGACATTCCCGACGGCAATTTCCACGAGATCCGCTACGAGCGCCTGACGGCCCAGCCGATGGAGGAGGTCGCCGCGCTCTACGACGCGCTTGGGCTCGACGGGTTCGAAGCCGCCGAGCCCGCCTTCCGCCGCTATCTCGACGGCATCGGGGACTACCGGCGCAACCGCTACGACGACCCGCCCGAACAGCGCGCGAAGGTGGCGGCCGCCTGGCGGCGCTATATCGAGCACTGGGGCTATGACGTGCCCGGCGGTGAGGGCGGGGTGGGGTGAGCGGATGGCCGGAACATCCCCGGACGTGTTCCGGGGGCCAGCCATGACGCGGTGGAGACAGGACGCTAGTCGTGCTCCAAGGAGGTTCCTGTCGCGACGCCATCCCACAGGGCAACCGGTCCGTCCGTGGGCGGTCCTTCGATACGCCCGCCTTCAACGGGCTACTCAGGATGAGGGTTTTTTCCTCATCCCGGGTAGGCGCATTCCGCCGTACCGAGGGACGGCCGCGCCCCTATGACCGACCTGGTGACCGGCGGGGCGGGGTTCATCGGCTCGCGGCTGGTCGCGCGGCTGCTGCGGGGGGGCGGCGCGGTGCGGGTGCTCGACCTCGACGCCGATGCGCCGCTGCCGGACGGCGTCGAACGCATCGTCGGATCGGCGGCCGACCGGGAGACCCTCCGCCGCGCCATGGCGGGGGTGGGCCGCGTGTTCCACGCCGCCGGCAATCCCCGGCTGTGGGCGCGGCGGAACGCCGATTTCATGGCGGCCAATCTCGACACCACCCGGGCGGTGCTCGACGAAGCCGCGCGAGCGGGCGTCGCGCGCATCGTCTTCGTCTCGACGGCGGCGATCCACTTCGCGCCCCGCAGCGGCGGCGCGGCGCCCGGGCTCGACGACATGCCCGGCGGCTACACCCGCTCCAAGTTCCACGCCGAGCGGGCCGCGCTCGATGCCGCCGCGAACGGGCTGCCGGTGGCGGTCGTCAACCCCTGCCTGCCGCTGGGGGCGGGGGACCGCAACCTCACCCCGCCGACGCGGATGCTGCTCGATTTCGTCGATGGCGCGACGCCGGCCTTTCTCGACTTCGAGCTCCGCATCGTCGATGTCGGCGACCTCGCCGAGGCCTGTATCCGGGCGGCGGAGCGGGGCGCGCCCGGCGAGCGGTATTTTCTCGGCGGCCCGCCGCTCAGGCTCTCCGAACTGCTCGCCATGGCGGGGCGGATCGCCGGGCTCGAAATGCCGCGGCGCCGGGTGCCTTACGCGCTCGCTTTGGCCGCCGCTTCCGTCTCCGGGATGGCGGCGCGCATCGCCGGGCGGGAGCCGCGGGCGCCGCTCGAAGGCGTCCGGCTGACCGGGCGCCCGCCCGCGCCGGGCGCGCTCCGCACCGCCGCCGATCTCGGCCTCGCGCTGCGCCCGGTCGAGGAAACGCTCGCCGAGGCGCTCGCCTGGCTCGCCGAACAGGGGCTCGCGAAGCGGCGCTTCAGCGTCGCCCGACCGGCCAGGTGAGCATCAGAGCGGGCAGCACCGTGAGGCTGCAGGCGAGCAGGCTCAGCAGGGCCACGGTCAGCAGCACCCCCATGCTCGCCGTGCCCGGGTGGCTCGAGATCCCGAGGCTCGCGAAGGAGGCGAGCGTGGTCAGCGCGCTGAACAGCACCGCGCGCGGCGTGCTCGAACGGATCGCGTCCGCCGCCGTGCCCTCCCGGCGCTCGCGCGCCAGCAGGTGGATGCCGTTGGCGACCCCGAGCCCGAACAGGAGCGGCAGCACGATCACGTTGGCGTGGTTGAACGGCAGCCCGACCGCGACCATCGCGGCCACGGTGACCAGCGCCGCCAGCGCCAGCGGCAGGAAGCCGATCGCCACCGAGCGCACCGACCGCAGGGTGAGCGCGAGCAAGAGCGCGATCGCGACGACGGCGATCGCGGTGGCGCGGAAGAAGGCCCCGATCACCGCATCGCCGGCCTCCAGCACGGTGACCGGCGGGCCGACCGCGCCCGGCGCCGCGCCGCGCACCGCCTCGACGAAGCGGCGCAACGCGTCGCGGTCGCGGTGGATCGGCGCCACCGCGCGGATCTCCACCTTGGCGCGGCCGTCGGCGGCGATCCAGCGCTCGCTGAGCGCGGCCGGGACGTCCGCGATCCCGACCGGCTCGGCGGCGAGCGCGTCCTGCAGCCGTCGCACCGCCGCCGGCAAATTGCCGAGCAGCCTCGCGGCGAGGCCGTCGAGCCGCGCCGCGCCGGGATCGGCGGCGACCAGCGCGGCGAGCGCCGCGGCGAGGCGGCGCGAAGCGTCCGCTTCCGCCGCCCCGCCGGTCGCGGCGAGCGCGTCGAGCTTCCGCTTGAGGCCGCCGAGCGCGGCCAGGGTCTCGGCCCGGGTCGGCGGCGGCGCGCGGTCGTCGACGAAGGCGGGCGCGACCAGATCGGCCACCTCCTCGACGATCTCGAGCTTGTCCTCCTGGTCGTCGGGCACGAAGCGCGAGAGCGTGCGTGCGCTGTCGACCTCGGCGAGCTTGCCGATGCGCGCGGCCTCCGCGTCGGCGGCGTCGAGGGAACGGGCGAGGTGGACCAGCGCGTAGGCATCGCCGTCGCCGTCCTCGACCAGCTCCATCACGGTCTGCACCGACTCGCTCTCGGGATCCTTGAGGCGCAGCGGGTCGAAATCGAAGCGCACCCAGGGCGAGAGCGCTGCGGTGGCGACGAACAGGATCCCGGCCGCCGCCACCACGCCCCGCGCGCGGCCTTCCAGCAGCCCGGCCAGCCCGGCCGCGAAACGCCCGCCGCCGCCGGTGCTGCCCGCCCGCACCCGGAGCACCGCCATGAAGGCGGGCAGCAGGGTGAGCGTCGCGAAGAAGCCGATCGCCATCCCTGCGCCGGCGATGAAGCCGAGCTCGGCGAGGCCGAGATAGTCGGTCGGCAGGAAGGACAGGAAGCCGAACCCGGCGGCAAGCGCGGCGAGCGCCAGCCCCGGCCCGACGCTGGCCGCGGCGAGCGCGCTCGAGGTCGCGCGCTCCAGCCCGTCCCTGGCCGCCTCGCAGTAGCGCAGCCCGTAATGGATGCCGAAATCGACGCAGAGCCCGATGAACAGCACCGCGAAGGCGACCGAGATCAGGTTGAGCACGCGGACCGTCGCCGCCGCGAAGGCCGCGGTCCAGACCAGCCCGACGAGGAGGGTGGCGAGCACCGCGAGCGGCATGCGGAACGAACGGAAGCAGAGGAACAGCAGCAGGATCACCAGCGAGAGCGACAGCGCGCCGGCGATCTCCATGCCGCTCCGCACCGTCCGCAGCTCCTCGTGCTTGAGCGCCGGACTGCCGGTCAGGCGCAGCGTGACGCCCTCGGCGATGTCGGCCGGCATCGCCGCGGCGATGGCGCGGATCGCGGCGATCGCCTGGCGCGCCGGGCGGATCTCGTCGAAGGCGAGCGCGATCTCGACCAGGATCAGCTGGCGGGTGCCCGACCGCCTTCCGTCCTCCTCGCCGAACATCAGCCCCATCCAGGACAGCGCGCCCGGCTCCCGCCGCGCCTCGGCCTCGACCACGGCGGCGATCCGCGCGAGCGCGTCGGCGAGGTCGGCGAGCCCGCCGTCTTCGCCGTCCTCGATGCGCTTGTCCGCCGCCAGCGAGAGCATGTCGGCGAGGCCGCGGATGCTGCGGTCCTGCCACACCGTGCCGAGGAAAGGCTGGGCGGCGACGATGCGGTCGGCGGTCTCCTCCAGCTCGTCCAGCGGCAGCAGCAACAGCCCGTTGCGGCGGAAGAAGGGATCGCCGCCCGGGTGGAACACCGAGCGGAACAGCTCGGGCCGTCCGGCGATGCGCCCGCCCAGCCAGAGCGCCGCGCGTTCGGCCTGTTCCGGCGTGTCGGCGTCGATCACCGCCACCAGGTCGCGCGCCTGGCGCGGGAACGCCGCGCGCAGCTCGGCATCGAGGCGGCGGAATTCGAGCTCCGGCGAGAGCATCGACGCGGTGTCGGAATTGATCCCGAGCGTGCGCGCGGCATAGACCCCCGCGGCGACGGCGCTGAGGATGCCGAGGATGGCGATCGGCCAGGCGAAGCGGTGGGCGATCCTGCCCCATCGGGCGAAGAAGCGTCCCGCCGCGCTGGTCTCGTGATGGGGCGGTGCGGACAAGGGAACCTTGGCGGTCACGGCGCGACCGGGCGCCGGTGCCGGATATGGGCACTCGGGCGCCCGCCGGTCAAGCGCCGGCGACCCTTGAGCCGGCCTGCCGCCCGCCTATGCTGCGGCTCCCCACGGCGCAAGGAGCGAGCGATGACGCGATACGAACCGGTCGACCCGGAGACCATGAGCGAGGCCCAGAAGGCGGTGCACGACTCGATCGCCTCGGGGCCGCGCGGCGCCGTGTTCGGCCCCTTCCCGGTGCTGCTGCACAGCGCCGGGCTCGCCGAGCAGGTCCAGAAGCTCGGCGCCTTCCTGCGCTTCGGCTCCACCCTGCCGGGAAACCTGCGGGAAATCGCGGTTCTGGTCACCTCGCGCTTCTGGCAGGCCGAGTTCGAGTGGTACGCCCATGCGCCGATCGCCTGGGAAGAAGGCGTGTCCGAGGCGGTCATCGAGGCGATTCGGCAGGGCGAGGAGCCCGCCTTCGCCGACGAGGCGGAGGCGGCGGTCTGGCGCTTCACGACGACGCTGCACCAGACCCGCTCCGTGGACGATGCGACATATCGCCGCGCCCGGGCGGTTCTGGGCCAGGAGGCGCTCACCGACTTGATCGCGGTCGCGGGCTACTACACGCTGCTGGCCATGACGCTCAACGTCTACAGCGTGCCGACGCCCGACGGGTCGCGCGCGTTCGGCGGCTGAGCGCCGGCCCGGGGGAGGGGATCATGGACCAGGGCGCGGTCGTGCTGGTGACCGGGGGTTCGTCCGGCATCGGCCAGGCGGCGGCGCGGCAGCTCGCGCGCAAGGGCTGCCGGGTCGCGGTCAACTACCGGGAGAACCAGGCGGGCGCGGCGGAGACCGTCGCCGCCTGCGAAGACGCCGGCGGCGAGGCCTTCGCGCTCCGGGGCGACGTGGCCGACGATTCCCGATGCCGCGCCATGGCGGAGGCGGTCGAGGCGCGCTGGGGGCGGCTCGACGGGCTGGTCAACAACGCCGGCACCACCCGCTTCCACGACCCGTTCGACCTCGAAGGGCTGACCGCGGACGACTTCGCCTCGTCCTACGCGGTCAACGTCACCGGCGCGTTCCAGATGGCGCGCGCGGCGGTCCCTGCGATGAAGCGGGCGGGCGGCGGCGCCATCGTCAACGTCTCCTCCTTCGCCGCCGCCATCGGCGCCGGCAGCTCGATCGCCTATACCGCGTCGAAAGGCGCGGTCAACACGCTCACCCTCTGCCTCGCCCGGGTGCTGGCGCCGGAGATCCGGGTCAACTGCGTCGCGCCGACGCTCACCGACACGCGGTGGAACCGGGACGGGCTCGGCGACGAGCGCTACGAGACGGTGCTCTCGGGCTTCGTCGCCTCGGCGCCGCTCAAGACCAAGATCGTCGCCGACGACGTGGCCGACGCCATCGTCTGGCTGGTGACCGGCGCCAGGCTGGTGACCGGCGAGATCGTCCCGATCAGCGCCGGCACCCATCTCGGGTAGGGCGCGGGCTAATCCAGCAGCGCGCGCAGCAGATCGGCGTTGGCGGGGCCGGGGGCGAGCTCGCCGCGCTCGATGCGCCGGGCGATCTCGACGAGCCGCCGGTTGACCGGGGCCTCGCCGCCGAGCCCGGCCTGCCCGTCCACGACGAGGCCGTTGATCTCGTCGATCTCGGCCCGCCTTCCCTTGATCCAGTCCTGCAGGCTGGCGACCCTGGTATCCGACAGCGTCCATCCCTTCAGCACCGCGTCGAACAGCACCGTCGCATGGTGGTCGGGGTCGTTCACCTCGACCCGCTTGTCGCCGAAGATCGGCACCAGATCGTGGCCGAGCCCGATCCCGGTGCGCATGGCTTCGCGGCCGGCCGCCCGCATCACCTCCAGGATGCCGGGCAGCTCGACCGAATCGGCGAGCGGCAGGCCGAGGATCGACGAGGGCAGGAACTCGGCCGCGTTGGCGACCAGCTTCATCCACTTCGCCGAGCGGACGTCGTCGCGGATCTCGACCGCGCCGGCATGGCGCAGCACCTCGGCGATCTCCGCCTCGCGGCCGCGCGTCGCCTCGTCATAGGCGCCGACCGCGAACCAGGTGCCGTCCGGCGGCGTCTGCCGCACCACCCTGCCGGGCTCGAACATGTTGGCCGCGACCTCGATCACCGCGCCCAGCGTGCGCTCCGACCCCACCACCGAGGCCACTTCGTCCATCGTCATGCCGTTCTGGAGACCGGCGACCAGCCCGTCCGGGGCGACCAGCGGCTCGATCAGCTGGCACGCCCAGCGGGTGTCGTAGCCCTTGACGCCCAGGAAGACGATGTCGAAGGGCGCGCGCAGCGTCGCCACGTCGCACAAATGGAACGCGGCGACCGGCACGGTCACCGTCTCGCCGGGCATCTCGACGCGGAGCCCGTCGGCGCGCATCGCCTCGACATGGGCCGGCCACTGCTCGATGAAGCTCACGTCCAGCCCGGCCCGCACCATGTCGGCGCCGAACCCGGCCGAGGTCGCGCCGGTCCCCACGATCGCGATGCGCTTGTCCGCCATGCCGCGCCCGTCCCCTCCGTCGTTCGGACGTTCTCAGCCTAGGGCGATCGCGCGGCGACCGGCAAGGGCGCGATTTCGGCTCCCGGCGGCGGCCCGGATGCGCGATAGTCGCCCTTCGGCCACCGCATGGAGGGAACGGCATGGACGGGAACGGCAAGGACGGATCGCTGGAGGCGCGGCTGCGGGATATCGAGGACCGGCTCGAGATCTACAATCTGATCGCCTCGCACCCGCCGAGCGCCGATACCGGGGCCGACTACTACACTCGAATCGTCTACACCGAGGACGGCAGCTTCGACCGCGGCGAGGGTCTCGACAGCGCGGTCGGCAACGAGGCGATCGCCGCGATGACCCAGACCCCCGGGCACCAGCGCGCGATCCAGGGCGGTCTCGCGCATTTCGCCGGGTTGCCGCATATCGCGATCGACGGCGACACGGCGTCGGTCACGTCGTATCTGCTGCTGCTCCACCCGGACCCGCGCGACGACGTCCGGGAGCTGCCCAATCACGGGCTTTCGCCCGGCTTTCGCATCCACCGCGTCGCCGCCAACCGGTGGACGCTGGCGAGGACGCCCGACGGGTGGCGGATCGAGAGCCGCAAGCTGCGCCCGCTGGACGGGTCGCAGCCCGCGCGCGACATCCTCGCACAGGCGCTTGCCGGCTATCGTCCGGCGGGGTGAGGAGCGCTTCGCCCGCATGAGCGCCGGCCGCCTCGAGGACGCCAGGCTGCTGCGGGGGCAGGGCCGGTTCGTCGACGATCTCGGCTTCCCCGGCGCGCTCCACGGCGTCGTCCTCCGCTCGCCCCACCCCGCGGCGATCCTGCGCCGGCTGGACGTCGCGGCGGCGCTCCGCGTCGAGGGCATCGTCGGGGTGGTTACGGCGGAGGAGCTGGCGCGCGACGGCGTCGGCGACCTGCCGTTCATGAGCACCGTCGAGGCGCCGGGCGGCGGGCCGGTCGACACGCTGGCCATGCCGCTGCTGGCCCGCGATGCGGTGCGCTATGTCGGCGAGCCGGTGGCCTTCGCGGTGGCCGAAAGCCCGGCGGCGGCGCGCGAGGCCGCCGAACGGATCGTCGTCGCGTATGCGCCCGGGGACTGCGTGACCGATCTGCTGGAGGCCGCCCGGCCCGGCGCGCCGCCGGTGCAGGAGGGCGGCGGCAATGTCGTGGGCGAGCTCCGCATGGGCGATCCGGCGGCCTGCCGGGCGGCGCTCGACGGGGCGCGGCATCGCGTCGCCCTGAAGCTCCGCAACAACCGGCTGGTTCCCCACCCGATGGAGCCGCGCGCGGCGACCGGGCTTTACGACGCGGCGAGCGAAACCTGGACGCTCCATTGCGCCAACCAGGCGCCGCATCACGGGCGGGCGACGCTGGCATCCGTGTTCGGCGTTCCACGGGAGCGCATCCGGGTCAGGGTCGGCGACATCGGCGGCGCGTTCGGCGGCCGGGTGACGCCCTGCGCCGAAGACGCGCTGGTGCTCCACGCGGCCAGGCGTTTCGCCCGCCCGGTCCGCTGGCGCGCCGAGCGCGCCGAGACCTTCCTGGCCGAGTATCACGCGCGCGACCACGCCGCCGAGATCGAGATCGGCTTCGACGACGGGCTCGAAATCGTCGCCCTGCGGGTCGCCGATCACGCCAATCTCGGCGCCTATGCCACGCCGTTCGGCATTCCGATCGCGACCACGACGGGCAACCGGATCGCCACCGGCGCGTACCGCGTGCCGGTGGCCGACATCGCGGTGAGGACCGTGCTGACCAACACCGCGCCGACCGGGCCCTATCGCGGTGCGGGGCGGCCGGAGGCGATTTTCCGGCTCGAACGGGTGCTCGACATGGCCGCCTGGCGGCTCGGCGTCGACCCGGCCGCGCTGCGCCGGCGCAATCTGGTGCGCAAGGACGAGCTGCCCTACCGCGTGGTCTCCGGGCTCGCCTATGACAGCGGCGACTTTCCCCGCCTGCTCGACCGCGCGCTGGCGCTCGCCGACTGGGACGGTTTCGCCCGGCGACGCGAGGGCTCGCGGAACCGGCAAAGGCTGCGCGGACGGGGGCTCGCCTACCACATCGATTCGACCAGCGGGCTGTCGCCCAGGGAGACCGTCGAGGCGGTGGCGACGCCGGACGGAAGGGTGCGGCTCCATTCCGCCACCCAGGACATGGGCCAGGGCCTCAAGACCACCTATGCGCGGATCGCAGGCGGGATCTTCGGCCTGCCCCCCGAGGCGGTCGACATCGTGCAGGGCGACACCGCCGCGACCCCCGAGGGGCCGGGGAGCTACGGCTCGCGCTCGCTCTATACCGGCGGGTCGGCGGTATTGGCGGCCTGCGAGACCCTGGTCGAGCGCCTCGGGATTCTGGCCGCCGGGCGCTTCGAGGCCTCGCCCGGGGACGTCGCCTTCGCCGATGCGAGGCTGAGCGTCGCCGGCACCGATCTCTCCATCGCGATGGGCGCGCTGGCGGCCGCCGCGCCCGGTGGCGAAATCCGCGCGGCGGGGGAGGCCGAGGCGCCGTTCTGCTTCCCCAACGGGTGCTATGTCTGCGAGGTCGAGATCGACCCCGAGACGGGCGCGGTCCGCATCGACCGCTTCCACGGCGTCGACGATTCGGGCCGCATCGTCAACCCGCCGATCGTGCACGGCCAGACCCATGGGGGGCTCGCCCAGGGCATCGGCCAGGCGGTGCTGGAGGAGATCCGCTACCAGGCGCGGAGCGGCCAGCTGCTGACCGGCTCCCTGATGGACTACGCCTTGCCGCGCGCGGACGACCTGCCGGCATTCGAGACCGTGATGGACGAAGGGGAGCCGACCGCGACCAACCGGCTCGGGGTCAAGGGCGCCGGCGAGAGCGGCGCGGTCGGCGGGCCGCCGGCGGTGGCGTCCGCGGTGCTGGACGCGCTGCGCGCCCACGGGATCGAGCATCTCGACATGCCGTTCACCCCGGAGCGCGTGTGGCGCGCCCTGCGCGACAGCCCCCGTCGCTAGACCGGAAAGGCCAGCGCGTCGTCCGCCAGCGCCACGCGGACGCCCCCTCGTCATTTCGACGGACCCCGGACTTGATCCGGGGCGGAGCCGTGCGGAGCACGGCGGCCCCCCTTCGTCATTTCGACGGACCCCGGACTTGATCCGGGGCGGAGCCGTGCGTCAGCACGGCGCCCCCCCCTTCGTCATTTCGACCGGAGCCGTGCGAAGCACGGCGGAGTGGAGAAACCTCGTCCCCATGGGGCAGGGAGGTTTCTCCACTGCGCGCTCCGCGCTCCGGTCGAAATGACGATTGGGGTGCCCATGGGGCAGGGAGGTTTCTCCACCGTCATTTCGACCGGAGCCGTGCGAACCACGGCGGAGTGGAGAAACCTCGTCCCCGTGGGCGCGCCACCCTTCGTCATTTCGACCGGAGCCGTGCGTCAGCACGGCGTAGTGGAGAAACCTCGTCCCCATGGGGCTGGGAGGTTTCTCCACTCCGCGCTTCGCGCTCCGGTCGAAATGACGAGTTGGCGGGCGGCCCGCGCCTTCACCCCGCCAGAAAGCCCCGCACCAGGGCCAGCGTCTCGGCGGCCCGTTCGAGCTGGGGGATGTGGCCGCAATCGGGGAGGATCTCGACCCGGCTGCCGGCGATGCGGGTGCCGAACTCGGCGGCGTAGGCCGACGGGATCAGCGCGTCGTCGGCGCCCCAGACGATCAGCGTCGGCGCGCGCACCCGGTGCAGGCGCCGGCTGAGCCCCTTCTCCGGGATCGGCCAGACGAACTTGCCGGTGCAGCCGAGCGCCCAGACCAGCCCGGCGGTCGCCGCCACCGCCTCGCCCGGGTCCTCGGGCGGGGTGAACATCGCTTGCGCGGCGGCGCAGCCGGGGTCCTTGAACAGGAGCGCCGGAAGCTCCTCGGGCGGGGTCATGATCCAGTTGGCGATCGGCCGGTCCTCGCGCCACAGGCCGATCGGGGCGAGCAGCACCAGGCGCTCGAACAAAGCGGGGTCGTGCGCGGCGAGCTCGGCCGCCATCATCCCGCCGAAGGACTGGCCGACCGCCACCGCCGGGCGCTCGAGCCCGAGCGCCGCGATCGCCTCCTGGTAGACCAGCACCAAATCCCACAGGTCGTCGACGGCGTGGATCGCTTCCGGATCGCCCGCGCTGGTGCCGGGATGCTCGGGCGCGATCACCGTCCAGTCCGCGCCGAGCGCCTCGAGGAACGGATCGAAATGGAGCCCCGCCGCCGGGTGCAGATAGACCAGCGGCGGGCCCGACCCGGCGATCCGGACGCGCATCGTGAGCCGCCCGCCCCACACTTCGACGGCGCGTTCCTCGATCGCCGCGCCCGCCATCACGCGGCTCCGCGCAGCGCGGCGCCGGCGGGCTCCGGGCTGCCGCCGAGGCGCTCGGGCCACCAGCGATGCGGCGCATCGTCCCCCATTGTCTCGGCGCGCAGCCGCGGCAGCACGCTCGCGGCGAAGCGTTCGACATTGTCGGCGACCAGGTCGCGCGGCATCGAGCCCATCTTCAGCATCACCACCAAATTGCCGACGCCGTAGCCGCGGGCGATGCCGGCGAGGCGCTCGGCCACCGTCGCGGGCGATCCCACGACGGCCGCGCCGACCTCCAGGATGCGCCCGATACCGGCGTGGCGCATCTCGTGCGCGAAGCCGAAATCGCCCGCCTGGTCCTCCAGCAGGAAGCGGATGCCGGGCAGCGAGATGCCGCCCGGTATGGCGAGCTTGCCGAGGCTGGTCGCGCCCGGCCCCTTGTTGAAGAAGTATTCGAGATGGGGGCCGTAGACCCGCTCGGCCTCTTCGTCGGTCTCGCCGACGCAGACCGAGGCCATGAAGGCGAGCCGGTTGGGGTTGGCCGGGATGCCGGCGGCATCGGCGACCTCGCGGAAGCGCGCGAAGACGCGGCTTGCGGTGAGCTCGCTGCCGAACCAGCCAAAATAGTTGAAGCCGAAATTGTTTTCGAGCGCGAGCCGCATCGTCGCCGGGTTGCCGACCCCGGTGATCCACACCGGCAGCGCCTTCTGCAACGGGCGCGGCCAGATATTGACCGAGGGGAGCTGGGTGAAGCGGCCGTTCCAGGCGAAGGGCTCGGGATCGCTCCAGGCACGCAGCACGAGGCGCATGTTCTCCTCGTAGCGCCGGCGCACCTCGATCGGCGGCACGCCGTTGTTGATCGCCGCGTCGAACATCAGCCCGACCGGGAAGCCGGCCATCAGCCTTCCGCCCGAGATGCAGTCGATCATCGCGTATTCCTCGGCGACGCGGACCGGCTCGCGCGCCTTGCCGAGCGAGCGCCCGACCGGATAGACCGCCACGTCGAGCCCCTCGGTCTCGGTGGCGTAGCCGATGGCCGAGCCGATCAGGCTCGGGTTGGCTGTCATGTCGTAGGTGGTCTGGGCGTGCTCGGTGAAGGCGACGCCGTCGAAGCCGAGCCGGGCGGCCTGCATGATGTAGTCGAGATAGTCGCGGAACGCGGCCCGCACCTCGCCCGGCTCGGCGAGCGCATAGGGCGTCGTCACCGTGCCCTCGTGGCGGTCCTCGAAGTCGTCGGGAAACTTGCGGTACTGGTTCTGCGCGAACGCCACGATCTTCATGGCCGTCTCCCCTGGCGGCGGGTGCGGGGAAGCGTAGCGTGGATCGCGTGAGGTTGGAACCGCCGGCCCGGGCGATTCCATGGCGAAGGGGAGACCCCGGACAGGAGCGCCGCCCCGTCCCGTGGCCGATCTGCTGGAGCGGATGCGCGAGACCGGTGCATCTCGCCAAGACCGCCGCCTACGGCGTGGTGGGGGGCACCGCGTCGGCGGCAGCGGCGGCCGGCAAGCTCCGCTTCGTGCCGGCGATGGAGAGGAGCGACAGCCGGGAAGCGGCGGGCCTCCGCCGGTCGATCGCCCTCGAATGGGTCGCGGTCTGCGCAATCCTGTTCGTCACCGCCGGGCCGAGCAACCCTCAGCCCTCCCTCAGCAGCCACCGGAAGACCAGCGTGGCGGCGACGGCGCCAAGAAGCTGGGCCAGGATGAAGCCGGGGGCGTGTGCCGGCATGATGCCGGAGAAGGTGTCGGTCAGGCTGCGCGCGACGGTGACCGCCGGGTTGGCGAAGGAGGTCGACGAGGTGAACCAGTACCCGGCCGTGATGAACAGCCCGACGGCGTAGGGCGTCGCGTCCGGGCGGAATCGCACGGTGCCCAGGATCGTCGCCACCAGCCCGAAGGTCGCGACGAGCTCGCCGGTCCATTGCCCGAGCCCGGTCCGGCTCTTGACCGAGGCGTCGAAGGCGGGCTCGCCGAACATAACATGTGCGACGAGCACCCCGGCCAATCCGGCCGCGACCTGGACCACAACGTAGAGCGCCGCGTCGCGCGCGCCGATCTCGCGCCGGATCAGGAAGGCGAGGGTGACCGCCGGGTTGAAATGAGCCCCGGAGACCTGCCCGAAGACCAGGATCAGCACCGCCAGGATGGCGCCCGTCGCGATCGTGTTCCCGAGGAGCGCCAGCGCCACGTTCCCGCCGGCGAGGGTCTCGGCCATGATCCCCGAGCCGACCACGGTCGCCAGCAGGAAGCCGGTCCCGAGCGCCTCGGCCGCCAGCTTTCGGGCGAAGGAGAAGGTCACTTGCGCCTACCGGGCGTTGCGCCGCGGTCGGCCCGTCCTGCCGATGTCGTCGAGGCGCTCCTGGAGCGCGAGCCTGTCGAGCGAGGCGATCGGCAGATTGACAAAGATCGAAATCCTGTTGGTCAGCATGCGGTAGGTATCGACGAACGCCGCTGCGATCTCGGACTGGGTGCCGGTCGCAGCCGCGGGGTCGGGAATGCCCCAATGCGCCGACATCGGCTGGCCGGGCCAGACCGGGCAGACTTCGTTGGCCGCGTCGTCGCAGACGGTGAACACGAAGTCCATGCGGGGGGCGTCGTCGCCGACGAACTCGTTCCAGTCCTTGGAGCGGAACCCGGATACGTCGTGGTTGAGCTTGCCCAGGAGGGCAAGCGCGTTCGGGTTGACCTGCCCGGCGGGCTTGCTGCCCGCGCTGAAAGCCTTGAACCGTGACATCCCCTCGCGCGCCAGGATCGCCTCGGCGAGGATGCTCCGCGCCGAGTTGCCGGTGCAGAGGAAGAGAACGTTGAAAATCTTGTCGTCCGTCATGGCCGACGGGAAAGTTTCACATGGCGGTTACGCTTTTGTGACAGGGAAGCGTCGGAGCGACGCGCTTTCCTGCAGCGCCTCGATCCCGGCGTCGCGCGTGTCGTCCCTCCCCATGGTCTCGGAATGGCCGAGCCGGTGGAAGGTCTCCCACACCACGCCGTCGGGATCGCTGGCCCAGGCCTTGTTTCCCCTGGCGTAGCAGCAGAGGTTTTCCTTTTCCTCGAAGATCGTCTGCTCCGCCTCGGCAAGTGCGGCCGTGATCACCGCGAGGCTCGCATCGTCGTCGACCTGGATACCGAGATGGGAGATACCGGCATCGCAACACGCCTTCGTGGAGACCGCGAAGTTGACCGAGGGCTCGTCCAGCAGCCATTGGGCATAGTCGTCCTTCAGCTTGGACGGCGCGACGCCGAACAGGGTGCGGTAGAAGCGGACGGATTTCTCCAGCTCCTCGACGTGGAGGTGGACATGCAGGCGTTTCATGGTCGCTCTCCCCTCGCCGCTCAGGCGGCTTCACCGCCGATCGCCGCCCTGACCGCCGGATGGCCCTTGCAGCAATCCTGCATCAGGAACCGCATCAGCGCGCCGACGCCCTCGAAATCCGCCCGGTAGACGATCCGCCGCGACCGCCGCTCGGACGACACCAGCCCGGCCCGCTGCAACAGGCCCAGATGGGTCGACAGCGTCGACGGCGCGGTTCCGAGCGCGCGGGCGATCTCCCCGGCCGGCAGCCCGGCGGGACCCGCCCGGACCAGAAGCCGGAAAGCGGCGAGCCGGGTTTCCTGGGCAAGCGCGGCGAAAGCCGACCTGGCCGACAATATTTCCATATTTCGATAATTATCGAATTAACGGAAATCGTCAAGGCCGATGCCCGGGCTGGAAGCCGTTCCGTGTGGTCGAACCTGCGGCACGAAAGGCGTGTCCACCGGATCGCGTTCTTGCCCTCCTCGATCCATTGCTCAGCCGTGCCGCGCTGATTGCAGAACGCAACCACCCGCGCGGCGGGGCGGCCCAGCTTGGCGACGACGAACCCGACCCGCGGGGACAACGCAGCGGGTACTGGCTCGGCAAAGCCGTGCGGTGGGCCAAGAGGAAGTTCAAGAAGGTCCGGCGCGCCGTCAAGAAAGTCCTCAGCATTCCGATCGTCCGCACGGTCGTCAATGTCGCCATCGGGCTGGCTTGCGGGCCGGGCGCGGCGCCGTGCATGGCGCTCGCTACCGCGGCGCTCACCGCAGCCGCCGGCGGCGACGTGGGCGACATCGTCCGGGCGTCCGCCATCTCGTTTGCGTCGGCGACGGCGTTCCACGCCGTCGGGCAGGAATTCGGCAACCCGAAACTTCTGAGCCCGAAGCATTTGGCCAAGACCCTCGCCCACGGTGACCTGCCCCCGGCGACTGGTCCACTTCGAATGTTAGTGCATTGACGGTTTCTCGGCCAAGCTGGATGGCCGGCGCAGCGTAGCGGAGCCGGGCGGCCAGCTTGGCGGAATGATCGTCTCCGGCGCCGGCGGCCGGTATCCCAGGCTGCTGTGCGCCAGACCAGAGGCGGCGTCCACCCCGATGTGCGCCTTCATCCCGAAATACCACTGCTTGCCCTTCTTCGTCTGATGCATCTCAGGGTCCCGTGCGCGGCCCCGGTTCTTCGTCGACGACGGCGCGTCGATGATGCTCGCGTCGACGATCGTCCCCGT
>Ga0209544_1002238_pt1 | contig 18012 bp, 18 predicted proteins | sample MesohylPK_FD_187297 | JGI IMG/M metagenome (GOLD analysis project Ga0209544, IMG submission 187297) | Host-associated microbial community of the marine sponge Aplysina aerophoba from Gulf of Piran - sponge mesohyl, lysed by proteinase K... | ecosystem: Host-associated > Porifera > Sponge >...
GGCAGTCCCGGCAGTGGATCCCGGCCAGCGCCGGAATGACGGGGAAACGGCAGTCCCGGCAGTGGATCCCGGCCAGCGCCGGAATGACGGGGAAACGGCAGTCCCGGCGGGAAGGGGGTTTGCCGGCACTCCCCTATTTGCGGTCGCGCCTGCCGTAGCGCCGCTCGAAGCGCTCGACCCGCCCGGCGGTGTCGACGATGGTCATCGTGCCGGTGAAGAACGGGTGGCTGGCGCTGGAGATCTCCACCTTCGCCAAGGGGTAGGTGTTGCCGTCGGTCCACTCGACGGTGTCGCTGGTGCCGACGGTGGACCGGGTGAGGAACATCTCCCCCGAGGACGTGTCCTGGAACACGACCGGCCGGTACTCGGGATGGATTTCGGGTTTCATTCGCTCGGCTCCTCTCTGCGGGTGGTGTGCTCAGCCGCCCACCGGCCCACGGGCCACTTCTTCCAGGAAGGCGTCGTTGTCGGGGAACGTCTTCAACCGGTCTATCAGCAGTTCGAGCCCGGCGGCACCGTTGCCGTGATCGCTGGCGAGGCCCGACAGCACCCGGCGCAGCTTCCAGACCTGCTGCAGCTGCTTGCGCTCGAACAGCAACTCCTCGTGGCGGGTGGAGCTGGCGTCCACGTCGATGGCGGGATAGATGCGCCGCTCGGCGGTGCGCCGGTCGAGGCGCAACTCCATGTTGCCGGTGCCCTTGAACTCCTCGAAGATGACCTCGTCCATCTTGGAGCCGGTCTCCACCAGCGCGGTCGCCAGGATGGTGAGCGAGCCGCCCTCCTCCATGTTGCGAGCCGCGCCGAAGAACTTCTTCGGCGGGTACAGCGCCCCGGAGTCCACGCCGCCGGACATGATGCGGCCCGTGGCCGGCGCCGCCAGGTTGTAGGCCCGGGCCAGGCGGGTGATGCCGTCCAGCATGATGACCACGTCGTCGCCGGACTCGGTCATGCGCTTGGCGCGCTCGATCGTCAACTCGGCGACGTGGGTGTGCTCCTCGGCGGGGCGGTCGAAGGTGGAGGCAGCCACCTCGCCCCGCATCAGCCAGCGACGCATGTCGGTGACCTCCTCGGGGCGCTCGTCCACGAGCAGCACGATGAGCTTCACCTCGGGGTTGTTGATCTCGATGGAGCGGGCGATCTCCTTCATGATCGTCGTCTTGCCGGCCTTCGGAGGCGAGACGATGAGGCCGCGCTGGCCCTTGCCGATGGGCGAGACGAGGTCGATGATGCGGGTGGTCATGTTGCCGCGGTCCCCGGCGCGCTCGAGGCGCAGCTTCTCGTCGGGGAACAGCGGTGTGAGGTCCTCGAAATTGGGGCGCTTGCGGGACCCCTCGGGGGGTTTGCCGTTGACGGCGTCGAGACGCAGAAGCGCGGGGTTCTTCTCGCTGCGGTTGGCCGGACGGGAGCCGCCGGTGACGTGGTCGCCCCTGCGGAGACCGAACTGGCGCACCTGCTTGACCGACACGTACACGTCCTCGCGGCTGGGTAGGTGGCCGTTGAGGCGCAGGAAGCCGTAGCCCTCCTCACGCAGATCGAGGTAGCCGGACACCTCCACCGGCTCGCCCTCAAAGGGCTCGTCCTCGCCGCGGCCGCGGCCACGGCGCCGGCGGCGGTTGGCGTAATCGCCTCCGCCTTCCTCCCAGCGGCCTCGCTCACCGTCGGAGCGCTCGGAGCGCTCGGAGCGCTCGCCCCGCTCGCCCCGCTCAGCGGTCGCCGTGGCACCTCGACCGTCGCCGCCGCGCTGGCGGCGCTGGTCGCCGTCACGACGCTGGTCGCCCTGGCGCCGCTGGTCGCCCTCGGCACGGCCGGCAGGCTGCCGGCGGCCCTCGGCGGCGGCTTCGCCGTCGCTGCCGGGCTCGGATCCGTTCGACGGAGCGGGCTGGGCGGCTTCGGAGGCCGGCGCGTCGGCTTCGGAGGCCGGCGCGGCCGCCTCGGCGGCGTCGCTCGGGACGGCCACCTCGGTCGGCTCATCGGCGTTGCCGCCCGAAGCGGCCGCCTCGGCGCCGAATCCGGCCAACTCCACGATCAAGTCGACGAGTTCGGCCTTGCGGCTCCGCTGCGATGGGCGCCCGCCCATCGCCGTGGCGATATCGATCAGTTCGGCACGACTCTTGGCCTCGAACAGGCTGCGTTGCGCCTCAACGGTCTCGGTGCTCACCTCAACCTCACTTCCACAGACCGGCCCAGTAACCGGCTTGTCTGTACGCCCAGATCAGAAACTGGCGACGGCGAGGCCCTGCGCAACCTTCGCGGCGGCTACCTGCGGTGCGTGCAGCAGGCACTCACAACGCAATTCGGGACACTCACCGAACCTCCGGACGACAATTTGTAACCGAAGGCGGACTCCAGCGTAACTGCCCGACCGGTGGGCCACAACCCGCACCGGCACCGGGCCGCGGGCCTCAGGTGCGCAGCAACTCCGCCATCAGGCGGTGCCCGGCCACCACCGGGGCACCCGCCGTCGCCGTCTCGGTGTAAACCCCGCCGGGTCCGCCGGTCGCCGAATCCACCACGAGGTACGGCACCGGGTCGCTGGTGTGGGTGCGCAACTCCAGCGGTGTGGCGTGGTCGGGCAGCAGCAGCAGACGCCACGGACCCAACTCGTCGAGCCCCGCCACCAGGTCGGTGAGGATGCGCCGGTCCCAGTTCTCGAGACTTCGCACCTTCTCGTCCACGTCGCCGGCGTGACCGGCCTCGTCGCTGGCCTCCACGTGGATCACGAACAGGTCGGCGCCCGCAGCCAGGGCCGCCAGGGCGGCGTCGCGCTTGCCCTCGTAGTTGGTGTCGTACCAGGCCGTGGCGCCGGGCACGGTGACGACCTCCATACCGGTGAGGACACCCAGCCCCCGCACCAGGTCCACGGCGCTGACCAGCCCCGCCGCCCGGCCGTAGCGGTCGGCGAAGGAAGGCATCTGCGGGTTCCGGCCCTGGCCCCAGAACCACACCTGGGTGGCCACCAGGTCGAAGTGCCCCAGCACGTCGCGGGAGGCGTCCATCAGCGCCCGCAGCCGGGGGGCCGCCGGGCCGGTGGGCAACACCGCCGGCCGGCCGGTGATGTCATGGGGCGGGGTGCAATCGGCCTCGGCCCAGTCGGCGGGAGCCACCATGATGTGGCGGTACTGCACGCCGGCGTGGAAGGCCACCTCCCCGCCCAGGGCGGCCTGCAGGGCACCGACAACCTCGGCGGCGGCGGCGCTGGAGGGATGCCCGCCCGCGAAGTCCACCATCGTGCCGTCGCCGGACACAGTGACCAGGTTGCAGCGGTACGCCACCTCGCCGGGGGCGAGGCGCAGGCCCATGGCGGCGGCCTCTATGGATGCCCGACCGTTGTGGTACAGCGCGGGGTCGTAACCCAGGATCGACATGTTGCCCACGTCGCTGCCGGGCGGGAGCCCCTCGGGGATCACCTGGGCGCGCCCGACGGTGCCCCGAGCCGCCAGGCGAGCCAGCGTCGGCATGTGCGCCACCTCGAGGGGGGTGCGCCCGTCGAGGGCGGGCACCGGCTCATCGGCGCAGCCGTCGGGAATGCAGACCACGTACTTCACGGGCGCTCCCTGCTCAGCCGTCGCCGCCGACGCGGGCGTGCGCCGCAACGAACCGTTGCACGGCGGCGAGATCGTTGTCCAGCATCGTGCAGCGCTCCGGGCGCTCGCCCAGGTCGGCGAGGCGCTCGGGCAGTTCGGGCCGCAGCCCGCACGCCGCCTCCACGGCGTCGGGGAACTTCGCCGGGTGCGCCGTGGACAGCACCACCATCGGCACATCGGGATCCCGGCGGGCGGCCGCCGCCGCGCCCACGCCGACCGCGGTGTGCGGATCGATCATCATCCCCGTCCGGCGGTGCACGTCGCCGATGACCTCAAGCGTCTGCGCCTCGTCGACGCGCGCTCCGGACCACAGCGGCGCCAGCCCGGCGGCCATCGCCGGCGTCAGGTCGGCCTCGCCGCTGGCCCGGAACCCATCCAGCAGGGCCGCGAGGGCGGCGCCGTCACGCCCGATCAGCTCGAACAGCAGGCGCTCCAGATTGGACGACACGCCGATGTCCATGCTGGGCGACATCGTGGGCACGACCTCGCGGATCTCGAGGCGGGCGCCGGCGAAGAACCTCGCCAGGATGTCGTTGGTGTTGCTGCCCACGACGAGCTGCGACAACTCCAAGCCCATCCGGTGCGCCGCGTAGCCGGCGTACACGTTGCCGAAGTTGCCCGTCGGCACGGCGAACGACACGGCTCGCCCGCTGCCCGGGGGACCCGCCAGGGCCCGGGCCGCCACCACGTAGTACACGATCTGCGCCATGACCCTGGCGAAGTTGATGGAGTTGACGGCGCCCAGCCGCTGGCGGCGCCGGAACCCCTCGTCGGCGAACATGGCCTTCACCAGGTCCTGGCAATCGTCGAAGCTGCCGTCGATGGCGATGTTGTGCACGTTCGCCGAGGGCACCGTGGTCATCTGGCGGCGCTGCACCTCGCTGACACGGCCCCGGGGGTGCAGCACGAAGATGTCGAGGGCCTCGCGGTCGCGGCACGCCTCGATGGCCGCCGAGCCGGTGTCGCCCGAGGTGGCGCCCACGATGGTGACCCGCTCGCCCCGCCGGGCCAGCTCGTGATCGAACAGCCGCCCCACCAACTGCAGGGCAATGTCCTTGAACGCCAGCGTGGGGCCGCCGAACAGCTCCATGAGCCACAGGCCCGCGCCCTCGTCGAGGGGGACGAGGGGCGCCACGTCGGGGTGGTCGAACGTGCTGTAGGCCTCGGCGGTGAGCGCCTCGAACGCCTCCTGGTCGATCTGGCCCTCCACGAAGGGCCACATGACCTCTGTGGCGGTGTCGACGTACGTCGGTCCGGGCGGGGGGTTTGCGGACCGGGTGGGGGTGCCGGTGGCCGTCGGCGGATCGTCCGGCGAAATCGATCCGGCGCCGGCCCCCCGCACCCCCACCCTCGCTTGATTCGCGCCACCGACCGGGCGACCACCCAGGTCGGCGGTGACTGTCGGTGGGTCGTCCGGCGAGATCGGTCCGGTGCCGGGGCCCGGTCTCCCCGCCGCGGGCGTTTGGGGGGTGGGCAGGAGGGGCAGGGTAGGCCATTGGGTGGGGACGTAGAGGCCGCCGTCTGTTGCGAGGCCGGCGAGTAGGACGTCGGCGAAGGCCAATTGGGGGGCCTGGCCGCGGGTGGAGACGTAGTTGAGGCTCATTCGTCGGCGATGACTCGCAGCACGCTTCCCACCTGCCGGACCGCTTCCAGGTGTCTCAGGTCCTCGAGCGTTGCCCGCATGTCGCTCTCGCAGGCCACGTGCGTGATGAAGATGATGCGGGCCTGGTCGCCGAGGCCCTCCTGTTCCATGGAGCGGATCGACACGCCGTGGCGGCCGAAGAGGCCCGCCACCGCGGCCAGCACACCCGGGCGGTCGATGACCTCCAGCGCCAGGTAGTACGCGGCGCGCAGCTCGCCGATGGGGTGGATGCGGGCCGGTGCGGTGGGGCCCGGACCCGTGGCGGCGCCCCGGCGGAGATTCGCGGCGGCGTCGATGAGGTCGCCGAGGACGGCGGAGGCGGTGGGGCGACCGCCGGCGCCGCGGCCGTAGAGCATCAACTCGCCGCAGGCGTCGCCCTCGACGAACACGGCGTTGAAACTGTCACGCACCGACGCCAGCGGATGGTCCTCCGGCACCATCGCCGGATGCACCCGCACCGCGATCGCGTCACCGTCGACTCGCTCGGCGATGGCGAGGAGCTTGATGACGTGGCCGAGGCGGCGGGCGAAGGTGATGTCACCGGCGCTGAGGGTGCTGATTCCCTCGCAGTGCACGTCGGCCGCGGTGACCTCGGCGCCGAAGACGATGCCGGCCATGATGGCGGCCTTGGCGGCGGCGTCGTGGCCCTCCACGTCGGCGCGGGGGTCGGCCTCGGCGTAGCCCAGGGCCTGGGCCTCGGCGAGCGCGTCGGCGTAGCCGGACCCGCCGGTGGTCATGCGGCTGAGGATGTAGTTGGTGGTGCCGTTGACGATGCCCATGATGCGCTGCACCGACTCGCCGGCCAGGGACTCCCGCAGCGACCTCACGATGGGGATGGCACCGCCCACCGCCGCCTCGAACAACAGGTCCGCACCACCGGCACGCGCCGCGGCGAACAGTTCGGCGCCGTGGGTGGCCAGGACCTCCTTGTTGGCGGTGACCACCGGCTTGCCTCCCGCCAACGCCGCCAGCAGCAGCTGCCGGACGGGATCGGTGCCACCGATGAGCTCCACCACGACATCGACGTCGGGATCGGCCACCACCGCGGCCGCGTCGCCGGTGAGCAACCCCGCCGGCACTCCCGGGCGGGGCCGGTCCGGCGAGCGCACCGCCACGGCGACCGGCACGATCTCGGTCCCGCAGCGGGCGGTGATCTCGGCGCGCCGCTCGTCCAACAGTCCGACCAGGGCGGCACCCACCGTGCCGCCACCCAGAATGCCGACGCCGATCCGCTGCGGAGCGGGCGCGGCACCGGGCGCGGGAGAGGGCGCAGAATCCATCCCGCTCACGCTACCGGCGCAGCCGCCCCGCATCGCCCGGCGCGCACGCGAGCCGCCGCGTTGGGTCCGCCTCCAACCAGGTCACGCGGAGATCAGTCGACGGCGATGACCGTCCCGGCGTTGGCCATGGTCGCCGCCTGGATGACGTTGAGCCCGACGCCGCCGCAGCCGATGACCGCCACCGACGAGCCGGGCTGCACCTTGGCCCGGTTGAAGACCGCGGAGGCTCCGGTGAGCACGCCGCAGCCGGTGAGGGCGGCGGCCCCGAACGGCACGTCGTCGGGTATCGGCACGGCGTGCTTCTCGCTGCACACCAACTCGGTGGCCAGCGTGCCGATGGAGGCGAACTGGTAGAGGCCGTTGCCGTCGGGATCGCTGGCCCGCAGCCCCCGGTCGTGGGCGTTGATGCCGCCGAAAATGGTCTCCAGACCCCAGAGGCACAGGTTGGGGCGGCCCTTCAGGCAATTCGTGCACGTGCCGCAGTGGATCAGCGCCGAAAGCACCACGTGGTCGCCGACCTCGCAGGTGGTGACGGCCTCGCCGGCCTCGACCACCACGCCGGCACCCTCGTGGCCCAGCACCATGGGGAGCGGGAACGGCAACTCGCCGGTCTGCACCGCAACATCGGAGTGGCACAGCCCGCTGGCCTTCACCTGCACCCGCACATCGTTGGGGCCGACATGGCCGGGGGTGGCGTCGACCACCCTGATGGGCGCCCCGAACTCGTAGACCACCGCAGCTTTCATTGCGTCCTCCTGGCGGGTTTTCCTGCCGGCCTGCACGGCGGCCGGGCCGGCAACCGATCCGACGGCTGCGGCAACGAGCGCGGAGGATACCTTCGGCCCAGCGGCCGCCTACAGGTCGAGGCGGAGGAGGTCGTCGTAGGTTTCCGGCCGATGACCTCGCGTTCGTTGTCGTCAGTTGTCACACCCGCGTGTAATACTGACCGTGCCCGACTCACTGCGATCGCCTCCATGAGAGGCACTCTCACGACAGGGGCAAACGCCTGTTGGAACTCATACCCTGAGGGAGTCGATCGTGGCGACACGCCGCAACAACGACAAGACCGGGGGTGGACACCCCTGGCCGATGGAGGAGCACCATGAGCAGCCACGACGACATCCAGCTTGAGTTGCTGGATGAGTCTGACGTGCGTGAAGCGATCGACAACGCTCTTGGCGCGGCTGCGTGCACGTGGGAGGAACTCCAGCGACAGGCCGAATCTGGACGCTTCTCCAGCGAGGTAGCACGGCGCGCCTGGTTCGTGGTGTCATCTCTTGTCGCGCCGACGGGATGACCTTCAGCGCCAAGCGAGGGAATTCGCAGGCAAGGTCTCAACACTTCTGAACGGCACCGTCACGAACGGCCCTCGGCTGTCCGTGGTGATGGATCCACGCAACCGCGCGGTGATTGGCTACAAGATCGGGAAGAACAACCCGCTCGGTGAGACCATCCCCTTCACCATCTCGGGATCACAAGCTCCGATTCATCTCGACTTCCTGCATACTCTCGACCTCGACCACTCCGGTGAGTTCCTTACCACCAGCAGGAGTACGTACACACTTCGGGCCGAAGATGCCGAAACGCCGATCGCCACGTACGACTTCGTGAGGGAGCCACCAAACCCGTACCCCGAGGCTCACATCCACCTCCACGGCCAATCGGATGCGTTGCAACGCATGCTCGACAGTTGTGGCCTCGAAGACCGCAAGCCGGCTGATCTCCACATCCCCGTCGGGGGCCGCCGGTTCCGGCCATGTCTCGAGGACATCATCGAGTTCTGCATTCTCGAAGAACTCGTAACCCCCCGCGAGGGTTGGCAAGATGCCTTGGAGCGAGGACGGCACGAGTACCACGAGCAGCAGCTCCGAGCCGCTGTCCGTCGCTTCCCGGCACAGGCCGCCGAAGTCCTCACCAACACAGGCTGGCAAGTCACGACACCCCCCGACAGTCCAAGTTGAGGAACGCTCAAAGCGGTGGCGCCACCGCCAGTCCGGGCACCCATGGTCCCCGCGGCTACAGATCGAGGCGCAGGAGGTCGTCGTAGGTCTCGCGGCGGATGACGGGGCGGGCCTCACCGTTGCGGACGAAGACCACCGCGGGGCGGGGGACCTTGTTGTAGTTGGAGGCCATGGCATAGCCGTAGGCGCCGGCCACCGGGACGCCGAGGACGTCGCCGACGGCCAGATCCTGCGGCACCCGGCCGTCGGCCACCAGGATGTCGCCGGACTCGCAGTGCTTGCCCACCACGCTGACGGCGCGGGGGCGCTCGGCGGCGGCGGCGCGGGGCAGGAACGCCTCGTAGCCGCTGCCGTAGAGCACCGGGCGCGGGTTGTCGCTCATGCCGCCGTCGACGGCCACGTAGGTGCGGATGCCCGGCAGCTCCTTGACGGTGCCCACGGTGTAGAGGGCGATGGCGGCGGAGGCCGTGATGGCTCGGCCGGGCTCGACGCTGAGGCGGGCGGTCACGCCGGCCGCTGCGGCCGCATCCAGGACCGTCTCACCCCAGGCAGCGATGGGAGGAGCCTCCTCGCCGGTCACGTACGCCACGCCCAGGCCGCCGCCCACCGACAGCTCGTCGAGACCCAGCGGGTTGGCGAAGCCGGCCACCACCGCCACCGCCCCGGCGAACGAGTCGAGCCGGAACACCTGGCTGCCGATGTGGGCGTGGATGCCCCGCAAGTCGACCGATGCGGCCGAGCGGGCGCGCTCGACGGCTGCTGTTGCCGCCCCGGATGAGACCGTGAACCCGAACTTGGAGTCGTCGCGGCCCGTGGTGAGGTAGACGTGGGTGTGCGCCTCCACGCCGGGCGTGATCCGCAGCAGCACGGCGGGCCGGCAGCCGCGCTCGGCCGCCAAGGCGTCGAGGCGGTCCAACTCGTCGAGGCTGTCCACCACGATGCGCCCCACACCGGCCTCGACGGCGGCGGCCAGCTCGTCCGGCGACTTGTTGTTGCCGTGCAGCACCAGCCGCTCGGGCGGGAAGCCGGCCGCCAGGGCCACGTGCAGCTCGCCGCCGGTGGACACGTCGAGGCACAGGCCCTCGGTGTGCACCAACTCCACCATGGCGCGGCACAGGAAGGCCTTGGCGGCATACACCACCCCGCCGTCGCCGAAGACCGCGGTGGCTTCACGGCAGCGCGCCCGCAGATGGTCCTCGTCGTAGACGATCAGCGGCGTGCCGAATCGGCCGGCGAGTTCCACGAGGTCACAGCCGGCAACCGCCAAGCGGCCGCCGGCGTCGGTCGTGGCGCCGTCGGGCAGCAGGTGCGGGGGTAGAGGTCCGGCCATAGCGCGTCCTAGAGAATTGCCCAGTGAGCCGTCCGCAGGGCGGATCGGTGCGCGGCGCGCTGGATTCCGGCCTGCGCCGGAATGACGATCGGGGTGTCCGACACGACCATCCGGGCGGCCGGAACGACCATCGGCGGGGCCGGAACGACCATACGGGCGGCCGGAACGACCATCGGCGGGGCCGGAACGACCATCGGCGTGGACGGCACGACCATCGAGGCAGGGGAGCGCATTATTCGGCTGCCTCCTCGGTGTCGTCGGGAGACAGGCTTTCCATGCGTTCGGGGGCGCTGACGCCCAGGAGGTCCAGGGCGATGACCAGGCCGATGCGGGCCGCCTCGGCGAGCCACAGGCGGGCGACGGCCAGCGGCGGATCGATGTCGCTGCGCAGCACCGGGCAGTCGTGGTAGAAGCCGTGGAAGGCGCCGGCCAGCTCGCGCACCCAGCTGGTGAGCTTGTGGGGCGCCCGCTCCCTGGCGGCGTCGGCAACCACGTCGCCGAGGGCGTGCAGCGTCCGCAACACCTCCAGCTCGCGGGGGTCGCCGAGCAACTCCAGCGAAACCTCGTCCAGCGGCGGGCGCGCGATGCCCCGCTCGGCGGCGGTGGCCGCCAGCGAGCAGATGCGGGCGTGCGCGTACTGCACGTAGAAAACGGGGTTCTCCATGGACTGCGCCGCCACCACGTCCAGGTCGATGGTCTGGCGGCTGCGGAGGGACTGCAGCAGGAAGGTCATGCGGGCGGCGTCGGGGCCGACGAGGTCGACGAGGTCGTCCAGCAGGACCAGGTTGCCGGCCCTCTTGGAGATCTTCGCCTCGGCGCCCCCACGCATCACCGTGACGAGCTGCCCCAGCACGATCTCCAGCTGCTCGCGGCGGTTGCCGAGGGCGCAGACGCCGGCCGCCAGTCGCTCCTCGTAGCCGTGGTGGTCGGCGCCCCACACGTCGATCATCAACTCGAAGCCGCGGGCCAGCTTGTCGGCGTGGTAGGCGATGTCGGGCAGCAGGTAGGTGGGCTCGCCGTCGGAACGCACCAGCACCCGGTCCTTGTCGTCGCCGCCGTCGGCGCTGCGCAGCCAGGTCGCCCCGTCGGCCCGGTAGGCGGCGCCGGAGGCCTCCAGGGTCGCCAGAACCGCGGCGACAGCCCCGGACTGCACCAGGGCGCGCTCGCTGGCCCAGGTGTCGAAGCGCACGCCGAGGCGCGCCACGCTGTCGGCCACGTCGCGGTGGGCGCGGGCGTAGCCCCATTCCAGGGCGTCGGCGCCGTCGGGCATCTCCGCAGCCCACTCGGCGATGTAGTCGGCGTGGTAGCCGTCTTCGGGTGGCTCGGCGCCCTGCTTGCGGGCGACGAGGGACTCGGCGAACGCCGCCATCTGGCGGCCGCGGTCGTTGAGGTAGTACTCCCGGTGGGGGACGTAGCCGCAGCGGGCCAGGATGTTGCACAGCGTGTCGCCGTAGGCGGCCCAGCGCCCACCGCCCACGTGGAGCGGCCCGGTGGGGTTGGCGCTCACGAACTCCACGTTCACCGCCATACCGGCGCCGAAGTCAGCGCACGCGTAGCCGTCGACACCCCCGGCGACCACCTGGCGCAGCACGTCGTGCAGCCAGCCGTCGTCGAGGTGGAAGTTCACGAAGCCAGGGCCCGCCACCTCCACCTGCCGCACATGGGCGGGCGGGTCGGCGGTGATGTGTTCGGCCAGTTCCCCGGCAAGGTCGCGGGGGCGGCGACCGGCGGCCTTGGCGCAGACCAGCGCCACGTTCGAGGACCAGTCGCCGTGTTCGGCGTGCGCAGGGCGACCGAGCTCGATGGTGGCGGGCAGGGGCTCGACGCCGCACCCGGCGAGCGCGGCACGCAGGGCGTCGATCAGGTGCGTGCGGATCATGATGCAAATCACCTCGAGCGCCTCGGGGCGTTCCGGAAATCCTCCGGCGACAGGCCGTGACGGGAACCGCGCCGGCGCTCGCAGCCTCGCCCGGCCGGGGCCGCTTCCAAGCGGGTGGCTGACCACCCGGATTCGCCTCCCAGCGTACCGGCACCGCTGCTGCGCCCGCGGCGTTAGCCTGCGAGTCCGGCCCTCGTAGCTCAGGGGATAGAGCAGCGGCCTCCGGAGCCGTGCGCGCAGGTTCGAATCCTGCCGAGGGCGCAGCGGCGATGCGTTACGGCGCAGCCAACGAAGGGACCGACCATGACAGGACGACTCGCCGGCAAGGTTGCCGCGATCACCGGCAGCGCCAGCGGCTTCGGCGAGGCCGCTGCCCGGCTGTTCGTGGCCGAAGGGGCCAGGGTGGCACTCGGCGACATCCAGATCGACCGGGGCCGGGAGATCGCCGCCGAACTCGGCGACGCGGCCCGGTTCATCGAATGCGACGTGAGCCGCGAGGAGCACCTGGCGGCCCTCGTGGACCTCGCCGTCGACAGCTTCGGGCAGCTCGACGTGATGTTCAACAACGCCGGGATCGTGGGCGCACGGGGCCCCATCGACCAGATCTCCGACGCCGATTGGCGGTTCACCATCGACGTGTTGCTGCACGGCGTCTTCTACGGCATGAAGCACGCCGCCCGGGTCATGAAGCCGCGCCAGACGGGTTCGATCATCAGCATGTCCTCCACCGCGGGGGTGATCGGCGGCCTCGGGCCCCACGCCTACGCCGCCGCCAAGCACGCCGTGGTGGGGCTCACCAAGAACGCCGGCGCCGAGCTGTGCCGCTTCGGGATCCGCGTGAACTGCATCGCCCCGCACTCCATGGCCACCCCGATGGTGGCGATGGCGCACCTCGGCAACCCCGACGACATCGACGGCGTGCTGGCCGAGCTCACCGCCAAGTCACCCATCGCCGGGCGACCCGGCCTCGCCTCCGACGTGGCCAACGCCGCCCTGTGGCTGGCCGGCGACGAGTCGGGCTACACCAACGGCCACTGCCTCACCACCGACGCGGGCGTGACCACCGGCTCCAAGGGCAACGACGCCCCCTACTCCGAGCCGCTGCCGATCATGCGGGAGGCGGGCCGCACCGGGCTGTGACGGCTCCGACGAGGACTCCGGCCCCGCCGGAATGACGACAAATCACGCTCGGGGCGGGCCGCCTCACCCCTGCCTGTCCAGCCAGATCTGAAGTGTCCGGGTGGTCCACGTGGGGACGCCCGTACCCAGGAAGTCGTTGTCGTTGGTCCACACCGCCGCGCTGAGCGCCAGCGCACACGCCACGACCGGCCAGTCCGCGGGATCGCGCTGGGAGCGGGCCAGCGCCTCCCGCTCGAACGGCGAATAAACCTCGCCGGCGACGACGGCCAGGTTGTTGTCCACCGCATCGAGGCACAGCATCAACAGGTCGTCCCGCTCGGCCGCATCAAGCCCGGCGGACGCCGCAACGGCACCGATACGTCGAGGCAACTCCACGTGAACCTCGCCCAATGTGTGCTCGGGCAGGTACAGGTCCAAGCGGTGGTCGCTGAGCCGCTCCCTCCCCTTGATCCGCAGCAGGTCGGCCACCAGGACGCTGGTGTCGACCACCAGCAGCATCATCAGTCCATCCGGCTCCCGGGTACGACCGCCTCGACGAGATCCTCCTCGTCCCAACCTGTCCGGTCAAGCACCCGCTCGACCGCTTTGCCAACGCGGTCGAGCGATTCGCGAACCTCTTGGCGGCTTCTCTTGGGCGCCGGAACCGGCACGAAGAAGCCGATCGGGTTGCCGTGCCGCTCGATGCGGATCGTCTCACCCAGCTTCATCAACGCGGTAGCTTGATCCCTGAACTCCCTTATCCCGACCGAGCGCATCTCTGAACCCCCTTCAGTTGTGGTCACTACTGTAGCCACTTAGTGACCAATATACAGGTCGATCACGGCGGCGCGGCCGGCGGTACCATCGGCTCCGTGAACGACACCACCACGGCCGCCCCGCCGCCGGCCGCAGCGACCCCCGCCAAGAAGCCCCGCTGGACCTACCAGTGGAAGGAGCTCTACGAGGAGGTCATCACCAGCGGGCTGTGCACCGGCTGCGCCGGCTGCGTCATCGCCTGCCCGCACGACGTGATCGGCTACCGCCACGAGCCCGGCCAGTACTACCCCTTCCACCTGGAGGAGGAACTGGGCCTCGACGACTGCGTGCATGGCGTGAAGGGCTGCACGTCCTGCACCCGGGCCTGCCCCCGCTTCCGGGCCTGGGAGCCCGAGGCCGACGAGCATCTCTTCGGGCGGCGGCGGAACGACGACGAGGTCTCCGGCGTCTACAAGGACATCATCCTGACCCGCGCCAGCGACGACTTCGTCTACGACGTCGGCCAGGACGGCGGGCTGGTGTCGGCCATCCTGATCTGGTGCCTGGAGAACGGCATCATCGACGGCGCACTGGTGTCACACCTCGAGGGCGAGGCGGCCGGGTGGAAGGCGGTGCCGGGCGTGGCCACCAACCGCGACGAGGTCCTGGCGGGGGCCGGCAGCCGCTACACCTACTCGGCCAACACCATGGCCTACCCCGAGGCCACCGAGCAGGGGCTGAAGCAACTCGCCCTCGTGGGCATGAGCTGCCAGACCTCCATCGGGCCGGTCATGTGGCACCGCAAGGTGGGCAAGGTGGGCCGGCCCATCAAGCTGAACATCGGCCTGCTGTGCTCCAAGAGCTTCGACGACTCGCTGTTCGACGAGCTGTTCCGGATCAAGTACGGGCTGCGCAAGGAAGACATCAAGAAGATGAACATCAAGGGCGTCTTCCAGGTGTGGATGCACAACGGCGACTACCACGAGATCAGCCTGAAGGAGTGCCACGCCTGGACCCGCGAGGGCTGCCTGCACTGCCCCGACTTCGCCGCCGAGCACGCCGACATCTCCACCGGCGGCATCGGCGACGTGAGCGACTGGACCCTCACGGTGGTCCGAACCCCGCTGGGGCGGGAGATCATCATGCGCATGCTGCAGGAGGGTGTGATCGAGGGGCGCCCCGGCGACTCCGACCCGGGCGCCATCGCCCTCATGCACAAGCTCTCGACCAAGAGCCGCCAGCGCTGGCCCGACTGGGCGGCTCCCGAGGCGCGGGTGGGGTTACCGGCGCGCGGCTGACCGTGTTGGGGGGCGGGGTGCCGTTCGCTCCTTCGCGCGGGCGCAAGGCGTCGCGAATCGGCCCCCCGCCACCCATCACTCCCGGGTCGTTCACTCAGGGGCCACTCTCGTTGTCGCAGTTCGGCGATCCCTGCGGCCTACCCAGACCGGCACGAGCCGTCAGGGAAGGGCAGATTGGGATGCAGGACGCCGCCGGGGTGCCCCTCTAGAGGGCTAGTGGGGGTCAGCTGCGGCCGTGGATTGCTCGGCAGTCGGCGAAGATTGCCGTGAGGACCGCTCCGGTGGAGTCCTCCTCGTCGGTGCGGATCTTGTCGGGGTCGTCCTTCACGTCGTCGTCGAGACCCTTGAAGTCCTCGAAGCTGATCTCCTCGCCGGTCCGCAGCCGCTCCCAGGCGCAGGCGCAGTACCTGGGCGCCACCGGGCGGATGGCCGGGTCGCCCTCGGCGGCCAGCTCGCAGCCCTCGAGGAAGTTGGTCTCGACGGTGTCGTCGTAGGAGGTGGGCGCGCCCTCATCGAAGCACGCCGCCAGCAGCAGCGCCACGGAGGCGCAGGAGGCGAGCAGGATAAGCCTTGAGCGGCGACGACTTCGAGGCGAATCACCCATGACCGGCGCAGGCTACCCGGCGAGTTGGCGGGCCCGGTCGAAGACGGCGTCCAGCATGTCCTCGGTGAGCCGGCCGGTGAACGTGTTCTGCTGGCTGACGTGGTAGCAGCCCAGCAGGGTGCGCCCGCCCGGCAGCGCCACCTCCAGCCCGTGGGCGAAGCGGGGCCGGGGCCGCAGGTTCCAGTGCCGCGCCACCGCGCCGCACGCCAGGCCGCCGAGGGCCACCACCACGCGCACGCCGGACAGCGCCGCCAGCTCGGCCTCGAGGAAGCCCCGACAGGCCGCGAACTCCTCGCCGGTGGGCTTGTTGGCGGGCGGCGCGCACTTCACCGGCGAGGTGACCCAGGCGCCGGTGAGGCGCAGTCCGTCGTCGGCGCTGATCGCCTCGGGCTGGTTGGCAAACCCGGCACGCCACAGCGCCCGGTAGAGCCACTCGCCGGAGCGGTCGCCGGTGAACATGCGCCCGGTGCGGTTGGCTCCGTGGGCGGCCGGCGCCAGCCCCACCACCAGCACGCGGGCCCCAGGATCGCCGAAGCCCGGCACCGGCCGGCCCCAGTAGCCCTCGCCGGCATAGGCGGCCCGCTTGGTGCGCGCCACCTCCTCGCGCCACGCCACCAGCCGCGGGCACGCCCGGCAGGCCACCACCTCGGCCTCCAGTGCCGCCAGCAGCCCCGCCGCCGCTCTCTGTGGCCGGGCAATGGTCCTGTCGACTCCATCGCCCTCACTGGCCTTCCCGAAGCCTGTCGAGTCGCCGAGGTGACTCATGATCGGGACGCTAATCGGCCCACTCCCGGAGGCGGGATGCACCACAGAATCACGGTGCCTCGCACATCCCAGCGTCCCCTGGCTGTCACATCCCCCTGGCTATCATCGCCACATGAGTTCGGACACTGTCGGACAACCGCCTCCCCCGCCGCCGAGCGATCGGGATGAGGCGCTGCGCCGGATTCTCGAGGAGGGCACCGTATGGGGGAACGCGGCGCAATGGCTGCGGCAACTCCCACCGGAGTCGGTGGACCTGTTCTTCACGTCGCCGCCCTATGCAGACGCACGGGCGTACTCGCGAATCCACCCGGACAACTATGTCGAGTGGTTCCTGCCTTTCGCGGCGGCGATGCTCGAGGCGACGAGTTCGACCGGATCGTTCGTGCTGAACATCAAGAACCGGGTGGCCAGGTCGGGAGAGCTGCAGGGCCAGCGTCACCCGTACGTCTACGAGTTGGTGCTCGCACTCCAACGCATGGGGTGGCGCTGGATCGAGACGTACATCTGGTCCAAGCCGAACGCCATTCCAGGCCGGTTCGGGCCGCGGACCAAGGACAGCTTCGAGTACGTCTACCACTTTGCCAAGGGGTCCAAACCGTTCTTCGACCTCGATGCGGTGCGGGTCCCCTACAAGGCGGACCCAGCAGAGATCGCTAGACGGCTCGGCGACCCCAACGGTCGCAAGAACACCGATGCCGGGTTCGGCCGGGATCGCACCAAGACATACGGTTGCGGCGGCGCCGATCCGGGAAATGTCATCGCCGTCAGCCAGCGCTACAACCAGCATCACGGTCCGGCAGGACGCCACACCGCCGTCATGCCCGAGGGTCTCGCCGAGTTCTTCGTGAAGGCGGCCTGCCCGCCGGGTGGAGTCGTCGTGGATCCGTTCGCAGGATCGGGCACCACGATGGTCGTGGCGCGCCGCCACGGACGTCAAGCCGGCGGTATCGAGTTGCTCGACGAATACGTTGCTGTGGCGACCGAGCGGCTCGCCGGTGACTACGTACAGGAGGAGCTGGGGCTGCTCCGTGTCGCTTTCTGAATCAGAGCGGGGAACTCTCTCCGGCGCCGGCACGACTCCGGATCCCGTCGCCCGCCGCCGAGCCGTCGCCATCACCCTCAGCAAGTCAGGCACCGACCTGACCGGCGCCCGCGATCTCCTGGCCGCAGGCTTCACTGCAGCCACACAGCCCTCGTTCCAATACATACCCCGCGGCGACTCGATGGCCGGCGAGGCGGAGTTCGGCAATGCCTACGCGGAACTGGCCGCCTGCACAGAGAACTTCCACGATGTCAACAGTGAATCGCTGGCGGCGGCGCTGACATCGACCCCCGCAACTCTGGCACCGCTGCGAATGATCCTCGGGCTGACCCACAACGAACTGGCGTGGTCGATGAAGCAGGTCCAGCCGGAATCGAAGACCTCCGGCGGATCACTCAAGAACTTCGAGCGGAACCCCCCACAGCTGTCAGATGCACGGACCGAGATGATCGGGACAGTCGTCGCCGCCGTGTTGGCGATCGTCGACAGGAGCATCCTCAAGATCCCCGAGACGGCCCGGGCACATTTTCACTCCAAGCTGGACAAGCGGGATACCCGAGACGGATGGCGCACCGTGGCCGAGGATGCCCGCGGCGTTCCGTACTCGGCCCTCCTCTACCAGCGATACGTCGGCGGTGTCTGGCGACAGGTACAGGACGCCTACTCCGAAGTGAAGGGCGACCGCCTTCTGGAACAGCCGATCGCTGATCTCTTCGAGGCGAACGACATCGATTCACTCCGGGGCACTGCGT
>Ga0209544_1002243_pt1 | contig 17987 bp, 25 predicted proteins | sample MesohylPK_FD_187297 | JGI IMG/M metagenome (GOLD analysis project Ga0209544, IMG submission 187297) | Host-associated microbial community of the marine sponge Aplysina aerophoba from Gulf of Piran - sponge mesohyl, lysed by proteinase K... | ecosystem: Host-associated > Porifera > Sponge >...
TGTTTGTCATCGGATTGCTCGCGCTCGCTCTGGCGTTCCTGATTCCGCTAGCCGTCTCTCTGCGCAGCAGTGGCCGGTCCCGTCGACATTCCGACAGCTTGCTCGTCGGCACATTTGCGGGTTCGGCCTCCGTCGGCCTGGTCAGCGTCTGGATTGCCGCAATCGCGTTTTTCATCCCTGGAATATTGACGACCGGCGTAGGGTTGTCGGCCGCATTCAGCGTCGTCATGGCCGCACCGGCGGCCATGATTTGGCCCACACGTGGCTGGCTGCGTGGCTGACCGGCACAAGCGCCACCATCCCCGGATGACTACTCAACTTGAGCGATGCGTACCGCGAAGTTCTCGATTTCGGGCGCCATCACGCGCGCCACGTCGACCACGGTTGCCAGTGTCCACCCCACGGCGCTTGCAGTCCACTCCGGCAACACTACCGACACGCCGACGCCTGAAGGCTCCAGAGGAATGTCGGGACGAGGCGTACCAGCCGGCATCCTGACTTTGTGCGGTTCCGGTACAGACACAACGTCGCCAAATTCAAACGCGCCGGTATTCCGACGGCGGACGTTACTCGCCAACTCCACCGCGGAATGCCCACCGAGGAATCCCTCGTCAAAGCTGACCAGTGCCCTCGGTCCAGCCTGCTCGGTGGCGCCGAACCAACTGAGCCCAGAGGCGAGATGACCAGGGAAACGGCTGCGAGGACCGAGGCACGCACCGTAACACGTCACCTGAAAACCGGAAACCTCAGTGGCACCAATTCGTCGAAGCGCATCGTCGAAGCACTGGACCAGCGGCGGCAACGCGGAAGACAGCCCCACAGTAGCCTCGCCGTACTCCGGAGGCATCCTGATCGTCGCCCAACCTGCGTAACCCGTCCTGTCGGGAACCCCCTCCGGAATCACGACGTCGTCCACGGCATTCAAGTCGGTCGGGTTCGCCAGCCCGACGTAGACCCACCCAATCAGGGACGGGTCGGTGCCGTTAGCCGTCAACCCGGCCTCGCACATATCCCACAGGTTCCTCTGGGGAGGCGCAGGTGACGTGGTCGACCAACCCATCAGCTCAGCGCGCGCATCAAAGACCCTGTGCAGGAGACCCACTACCGACACGCCGGTGGGCGGGCTTTCCCGCTCACGTCGCTCACGGTCCCTCTCAGTCTCTATCCATGCAGTGGGCGGAAGTTCTCCGAACGCCTCAAGGAGGAGTATTGGCGTCATGACAGAGTGCTGCTCCGGCCTCGTGCTTGTTTTCGTGCTCAACCAGGCTTTCATCCAGCGACAGCCGGATGATCTCGGCCAATCTTAACATGCCGAATTGAACCATTGTCCGCTCAGCGAAATTCGCCCAAACCCGCATGCCCTGTCTGGGATTTTCAGGGTGCCGCCGCCTACGCTGAATGCCGTGATTGCCGCCAAAGCGTCCCACACCACGGCAGCGACGGCCCATGAAACAGAGACAGCGACATACGATGAAACTGGTCAGGAGCTGGAGCCACTACCTGGACTTCGAGTGCAGCGACTGCGGGAAGAACACGCACGTGGACGCGGCACGATATTTTCCCGCTACGGTGACGTGCCATTCCAGCAAGTGCCGGACTTCCCCTGAAAAGCTCCGAGTGGTTGCAAACGGCAACCACTCCGTCCTGATTGGAATACCGGCGGGCTACCCTGGATGCCGGCAACCACGAACGTTGTAAGCACAGCAACAACCGGATGGTCGCCGCCCGGTGACGCCGTAAATCAGGGCGTGTGGACACAGAACGATTGCCCCAGGTACTGAACCCCCCGCGCCAATCGCGCGATTCAGGCTGCCGACCACCGACCCAGCCTGCATCGTCGCGGAACAGGACACGGACCATGGGGCCGGACGCAGGGGTGTAACCCAACTGGCGCGTAACCTTGCCCTGCTTGCAGCTGCCAGGCATCGTTGACGCGTTCAGATAAAGCTCCACAGTCAACGTGCTCCCGGGGTGATGCCCGCCCCGGCCATTACAATCCGAAATGTTGGAGATCTCTTCACGAAGAGGAACTCCACTCGTTTCGGAAACCATGGCCGACAATCCGCTAAATGCCGTCAACCGCGGCGTCTACATCTCCGACAACCTGCCGTTCCTGCGCGGCCTGAACGACGGGTGCATTGACCTCGTCTGCATCGACCCGCCGTTCGCCAAGAACGAGACCTTCGGGCGCAAGAACGAAAAGTCGCCGGACCCGCTGAAGCCGGAGTTGACGCCGGAGGAGAGACGCATAGAGCGCGACCTGCGGCGGCGGTGGGGCATCCGAAATGCTGAAGATGCCAAGGCAACGGGCATCGACTGGCCGGAGACGCGCTACCATGACCCACGCAGCAAGGATGAAAGAATGCCCGGCATGTCCGTTCCTACGACGGTACTTCCAGGATGCGCAAGCCGCTGGGATGAAACTGGAAATCAGCAAACCGCCTCCGGTTGTACCGGTTCCTTCATGTGAACTGGACAAGCTGGATCTGGATGATGATGATGATGATGATGATGATGTGACCTATGCACGTCTGCTCGGGGAACGGCCTCTCGTGAGAGCCAGCGTGGACGTGTCTGAATACTACGCATGCCTGAGGGCAACCCAGAATAGATGACCTTCATTGAGCAGGGCACGATGGACGCGCCCTGCAGGCCAGGAAAGGCGGTGCTCCAGCATGCTATTTTTTGAGGAGCCAAAGCGGGCACGCAAGAAGTGCCCAGAGCAAATGAAGCGTGAGCTGTACCAGGCTCAGGGCAGGAAGTGTATGTACTGTGGTCGAAAGTTGGGGATTGACCTGATGGACTGCGACCACAAGAATCCGAGGGCAAAAGGCGGCTCTGACCAGAAGCGAAACTTTCAGGTGCTCTGCCGCACGTGCAACACGCGCAAGGGCGCCACGACTGACCGCCAGTTTCGCACCAAGTTCAAATCCATTGGCGTCCCGCAGACGCAGGTCCCGCCGGCGAAACCTATTCCGCAGAGCAAGTTTGATTCGGTCGCTAAGGCGGCTACGTCCAGAAAGGCCAAGCAGGCGCGAACCAGGCGACTTCGGGAAGAATATTGGTGGTTCTGACCAGTATGCGTCGTCTTATGAACATGCTGCGCAGCAAGCTGCCCCGGCGGCAGCAGCCCCCAGGGCATGAGTCTCCGGGGCCGCTTGCTGCGGAAATTAACGCTGGGATAGTCCGGCTCTATGAGGCCGGTAGCAGTCAGCGCGAGATCGCGGCTGAGCTGGGCGTGTCCAAAGGGCGTATTTACCGCGTCCTGCAGGCTAGGAAAATGGCGGTCCGGCATGGTGAGTGAGACGGAGTACAGGTGCGAGGACTGCGACAAGGTTTTGCTGGATGACGACCTGCGCTTCGATGGCGAAGGCGTGCCGCTTTGCGCCTACCACTACGAAGTTTTGCTCGAGGATGAGGAACTTGACCGTTGGGACGCCGAGCAACAAGCCAAGCCACCGGAGGCCAGGGAGGTCTGACACCATGATAGATAACCGCGAACACGCCGACCTGGGGCGACTGATTGCCGACTACGAGGCTACCCACGAGCGGGTCCAGGAGCTCCGGGCCCGCATGGTTGATACGGCCAGCATCTGGATCAGCTTCGCCAGCATGCTGAGCCAGAACCCGTTGGCTGTACGAGGAGACGGCGATACCGTCTCCCTGGGCGACGAAAGCGTCATCGCCCGCGCCGACCTCGACTTGGGGCAAGTGCTGCGCGAGGTGGCGCTGTTGCGGGAAGTCGAGGCGCACGAGCGGGATGTGGAGCATCGGCTGGACGAAGCCGGCAAGCACTACATCGTCGAGGGGCTCAAGAACCGGAGGGTGGACCGAGACGTTCCCGAGCAGCGCAACCCGCCCGAGCAGCGCGACCTGATGAGCCGGCGGGCGTGATTTTTCTGCTCGTACCCTTGTCCGGTTTTGCCGCAGGGTGGCTCATCGCATTTTGCTACCTGGTGTTGCGGAACGCGCCCTACGGCCTCTATCCGGACCGGCGGTTCGTCATGTTGCTGGAGTTCCTCCACCGGGGAACCATGGTAGCGGCCATCATTGCATGCCTGATCCTGCAGGGGGCGTTTTTGTTGATGCAGCCGCCGGTTGTTGCCGCGGCGTCGCTGATTGCCGCCGCGGCCGGAGCTTTTGTCGTATATTGCTTCCGGCGGCTAATTGCCAGGCCGTGAGCCAGGAGACATGCTCGCAAGATGGCGACGCTGATCTCCGTGGCGTTCGTGTCCACCGTCGTGGTCATGTGGGCCACCGCCCGCACGGCCGAAGGCAGGGACGTGTGGACGCCGGAAGACTGCCGGAGCATCGTTCCGGCGGTAGCCCTTCTGGCATGGGTCTTGTTCCCTTTCAGATTGGCGACGCTGGCCTTCGCATGACCTGCACCGCCTACGGGCTTGCCAGGAAGATCCGGTTACTGACGGCAAAGGGCTGGCCGGCGACCAGCTTGGTTGCTCGGGCGGAGGCCGGACTGGTGTGGTCGGCGTTCATTCGTCAGCTGACGGACACCAGCGGATGTTGCCTGTTCGTGCACGAGGTGTCTGCCCGGCGTTGCGACAACTGCGGCATCAGCGGGAGCGAGGAGCACCGACCTCGCATCGGCATGATGTCCTTCTACGATGAGCGTGGCCTGCTGCATTTCTGCGATGCCTGCGCTGTGTGACGCCCCCGTGATTGACCACCCCCTTACGAACTCGCCAGCGAGATTCGACCACTGACGACAGCCGGCTGGCCGCTGCCGCACATCATGGCTCGGGCCAAGGCCATCTTGACGCTGACTGACTTCATCCGCGACCTGGATGACGGCTACAGCGAACGCCAGGCGTTCATCCACCCGGTAGCTGCCCGGCAATGCGACAACTGCGGTTACCGTTGCGATGACCCAGCCCGTATCCCACGTCGACTGCTGGGCATGTGTCTGGACGACGCCAGGGAATCACCCTGTTGCTGCGACGTCTGCCCAACCTGACGGCACAGTTCCGGCCGAGACCGTCGCCGTAACACGCACGTTTCAGGCTACAGACGTGCATAGAGCACCCGAATTTCGGCACAGGAGTCACGGAGAGGCGCCTTACGGCCCGAAAGGCATCAGAAGGTCCAAGGACCGTTCAGGCCCTGAAATCGGCCCACGACGCAGAAACTGAGGCAACGAAGGGTACCAAGCCGAGGCGAGGGATAACCCTTCCCCAACGCGACCGCCGAAACGGTGGTGACCCGCCCACCGTCGCGCCACATGTTCGCGAACGCAGAAGAGGTCAACGATGGCGAGAAATAACAACCGCTTCGGTCAGACCGCATGCGGCCCACAGATCGACGTATTCGAAGGGAGTCCAGCAGGGTTAGGAGGCACCGTACATCTCTGGGCCTCCCCTGTCCAAGGAACCTATGAGAGGCTTTGCGACGGTATTCGTTGGGGAGACCACGTGGCGTGGTTCGACCACAAACCAGGTCACGGCGTTCTCGCCTGCCTGGAATGCTTTTGGGTATTCCATTTGGATCATGAACGCAGCCAACCGCGGCTAAATGCGCCGGCGCGTTCACTGATATATTTGGAGTCCCCATGTCCGTCCTTGGGAGATACAGCCGAATCGGACACCCGCATGCTCATCATCCCGCTCAATGACCTTGCCAATTTCTACGCCACCGCCGATGAAAGGAAGGACCGTTTCATTGGTGAGTTCAAGGCCAGGAAACCAAGCGATGGCGGACACTACTACCAGCCCGTGCTCGGTCTGTTGCGTTCGAGCCACTGGAGGACGGGCGACCTGTCGATTCTGGAGAGCACCGTGCCGTCCTTTTTGGACCAGGAGCGCGCCAAGGATGCGGCAAACCCCAACCGCAGGGACCGCGCCGTGCAATATGCAAAGGTGTTGGACTCCTACCAGGAATTTTGCGTCAAGCGACGAGTGTCGGGAACGTTCGCGGCATTCGCCCGCACGGTCGTCCGTGTAACGGACGAAGTGGGCGTCCGCGTGAGGCCCACCGTTGGCCTGGTGACCGACAGCGTACGACACGTCATCATTGTTCGGATGAGCAAAGACCCGCCCAGCCGAGCATACCGGCAAGCGGTCAACTATTTCCTGGGCCTCGCGATTCGCCAGCATCCCGTATATTTGGAGGATCATGTAGGTCTTCTTGACGTGCGACAGAAAGACGTTCTCCCTATGCTGGCCGCCACTGCGGCGGAGGAGCAGAGCATTCGGGATCATGCCGAGCTTTTTCGCCGGATGTCGCAGCGATAGTCAGAGGCACCCGACGGACGCCATCCCCGCTGCGCCGATGCCGCACGATTGGCGAAGCAGTCGGCGTTACGCCTGTGGACCCCGCAGGTGACCAGGCGAAAGCCATCATCTGACTGCTCAGCCGGAGCAACAACCCGTTGCCGTTCGTGGCAATTGCCGGCCCCGCATGTGCCTGGTCTCAATCTTTCCGCCGCTGCCTCCAGCTGGTCTCCGCCAAAACGACGGGATCCCGCCCACTGGAGCTCCAAACATTCACAGACGTAATGAGGTTAACGATGGCGAGAAAGAACGCCCGAGACTCGGCACCCTTGCAGATGTCCATACCCGGTATGGAACCCCCACCGTCCGCAGTCGCCGCGTCACCTGAGCCAGTCGGCGCCGTAACGGCAACATGCTCCGGCGAGTGCCGGCGTTCGACACAGCACGCAGTGGAACGACTCCGGCAACCGGATGGCTCCTTGATCGTCCGACGAATATGCACCATGTGTGACGCCGCCGAACAAATCACCATCTCGAAAGTTGTCGCCGAACGCTTGCTGGCCGTTGAACCGCCGAAAGCGGGTTCGATAATGAAGGACACCGAAATGGCGGGCCCAGGGTTGCCAATTGACAGCGAATGCCGCGCTGCCGACAATGGGCCCACGAAGCCCTAACGCCGGAAGGTACACAGCCAACTGTCTCGGTTTCGGCACCCGCCGCGGAGCGTTGCCCTGGCGACCCACGCGCCCAGAACCTTGAACCAAACTCCCACCCGTTACGACCTGCTGGCCTGCAACCTGGTGCTGGCCTCCATCGCCGCCCTGCTGATGGCCGCGGTGGGGAGCAGCATCAAGGTAGTGCAGATCCTCGAAGGCGTGAACATCGCCGGCTTCAACATAGACCTCGGGGTGGGAGCCGCCGTCAATCCCGGAGTCCTGATGGCGTCGCTGGTCATCTTCTGTTCCGTGACGGCAGCCCTGCTGTGCGTGATCCACAACCGGCTCCCTGACCGCACCTTCGGTCGCGCTCTGACGAGCGTCTGCAGTTGGCTGGTCACCATCGCGGCGTTCACGTTCTTCATCCTGACGCTGGCTCTCGTGCCGATTGCGTTGGCGGTCGAGGTTGGCTTGTGACAGGGTGTTCGTCAAAGAGGTAGCCAACGATGCCTCGTCGCGTTCAAGAACGTGCGGTGCAACAACGGCAAACTGGTGCACGACGGCAGCAGCACCGTAACATTGACGCTGGAGAATGGTGAATGGCCCAGCCTCATTGGTGGGCGCGGTTACTGTGGAGCCAGAAGGACCCCGTTTCGACCCCAAGCATGGGGCGAGCCGTAGGAGATAATCTCGTGGAATCCCAATTCGAGTACATCCATTTTCCGCTGGAAGATTTCAACTACGACGCCCAATTGGCGGCCATTCACGGTCTGCTGCACCGCCAAGAACGCGCTGACCAAGAGCTCGCAGAAAGGATTAAGAAAGCTGACGAAGTTGCGCGGCGGACTAAGGGCCGTGCCAATGATGACGCCGTTGACGTCTGGGTGGAACTGGCCGAGATGTCCTGCTATCAGGACGCGGCCCATAGCATGGCCGCAGTAGGCATGATTGCTCCCCTTCTCGAATCCGCCTTCCGGGCAGCCTTCCGCTCTATCGGAAACGAGTTGCCCCAAGGGGACCTCGTCAAGAACATAGTCCAGCGTGTGGACGAGGTGGGTATGAAGCAACACCTGCCGACAGACCTCGAGCCAACGCTGTCTGCCCTGTTTGCGTACAGAAACAAAATGTTTCATGGCGGGTTCGAGTGGCCATCCGAAGAGTTGAAAAAGTTCGACAGGCTGCTGTGCGAAAAGCGCTGGCCCAATGATTGGTTTTCCAGGGCGACAACTGACGATGAACCATGGATTTTCTACATGACATCCTCCTTCATCGACCACTGCCTAGAAATGGCCAAGCAAGTTATCAGGGGAATAGTACAGTTCGGCTTGGAGAGGCATTTGGACGCATGACCAAGCTGTGTTCGTGTTCTTCATCCTGACGCTGGCGTTGGTGCCGATTCCCCTAGCGGTCGAGGTCAACTTGTAACCGGAGACCGCCGGCGTCTTCGACCAATGGCTGGACAAGTCCCCTGACGTTTCTCCACACTATCAATCCTGCCAACCAACGGCGATGCAAACGGTCCCACCGTTATTTGCAGCAGCTCCTGCTGCCAATGTGCTCCTGCATCGACTGCGAGCCGGACGTGCCATACCTTCCGGCTATCCAGTGAGGCAGCCGCCGCAACCACTACCGAGCTTGCGTAGCCCGCCGAACCTGAGCCATCCAACAGCCAAGCAACCCACGTCCTGAACTGAGCAGCCGCGTTTACACCGCACAAATGCCGCCTGAAACGCGGCAGCGAAACACCGCTGAACAGCCCCGGGACGAAGAAGTACCCAGGATGTTTTAGTCGCCCCGCATTATCATGCTCAACATCTATCGACGGGACACTACCATCGCGAACGATTGGATATGGAGAAGACAGGACGATGTTCGGTTCCGAGACAACGGAGATTGCGACGCGAGCAAACGTAGCGGCAGTGTGGTGGACCATCCTCGGGCTGGGGGCATTTACCTCCGCCTGGCTCGCGATACTACATTGGCAATTGCTACGCATAGCCCGACTACTGCGAAACATACAGCCGCAACAAAAAGCCATGTCGGTTCGATCTCCATCCCAAGATGCCACTTCTGATAACCACCAACCAGCGCGAACACGGCAGCAAACCCGAAGAAACCCAAGGGAATAAGACCACGCCAGTCCCCGTCCATTAGAGCAACTTCCTTTGAAAGGAGAGCAACACGCCCAAAACGCTAGCCCTCGTGCCGGCCGAGGTGGCGGCCGAGGTCGGCTTGTGGCCAGAGGTTTCGGCAGTCTCCAGCCCATGGTTGGGCAAGTCCGCTGACGTTCCTACGAACGATCCCGCTGTCTGGTCGACAGGCAGGACGTTCTCAAAACAGCGAGACGCACCGGTCCCGAACTTGGGAACCTCCACACGGCAATTGTTTTGGCGCCATCAAACCGCAGGCCGCAGCAGTCCCGCCGCCGTCACCGTCTCCCGGTTGATGGTGTCGGGCAGCTTGTAACGCGGCCACAGCGCAAAGCCCAGCAGCACCAGCGCTCCCGCCAGCAGCGGCGCCAGTCGTATCCCCAGGGGATGCTCCGCCGAATCTCCCAACTGCAGCACCAGGCTCAACAGCAGCGGCGGCAGCGCGTAGGTCACCTTCTCAAAGAAGTTCTGCGTCGCGTAGAACATTGCCTCACGACGTTCGCCAGTGACCAGGGCGTCGTAGTCGGCGATGTCGGCGGTCAGTCCCTTGGGCAGCAGGAACACCGCTGCCATGGGCATGCCGGCGATGAACATGAACACCAGCCCCTGCGCCAGCAGGCCGCCGGGCAGCGCCATTCCAACCAGTCCCAACAGCGGGAACAGCAGGCCGCTCACCACCAGGCATACTCCGTAGATCCGCCGTTTGGTGACCCGTCCCGCCGCGAACAGCGCCCAGATGACGATGCCCGCCACCACCACGCCGGCGATGACGCTCATCGACAGGAAACTCGACGCCGTGCCGTCCCGGTCCTGCAGCAGCACTCCCACCGCGAAGAACGGCACCCATCCCTGGAGCAGCCCGACACCGGTGGTGAACATCACGAAGGTCGGTAGAAACGCCACGAACTGCGAATTCCGCAGCGTGTCCTTCAGACCCTGCCAGAATGGAACCTGCGCCGGCGTGACGTCGCGCGGCGCGCGGTTCCACACCGCCCTCAGCGACAGGTAGCGGAAGACCAGCGCCAGCAGCGCAAAGAACGTCCCCGCCACTGGAAGCCGTAGGCATCCTTGACAAAACCGCCCATCACCAGGCCCAGCCCGGCTCCGGTGACCGCGAACAGGAAGATCAGGCTCACCACGCTCATCCGGTCCTGCGGTGTCCTGGTCAGCTCCGGCACCAGCGCCTCCAGCGCGCCGCTGGACATCGTCGCCGCCGTGAAGAACAGTTCCAGCATCAGCACGAAGTACAGCGCGTTCCACCAACTGCCGCCTTCCGCGGGCAGAAACCATACCAGCGCTCCGAACGCGGCGTAAAACGGCGTGCTGAACAGGATGAAGGGGATCCGGCGTCCCCAACGGCTCCGCGTCCGGTCGCTCCACCAGCCAATCAGCGGGTCGGTGAAAGCGTCGACGAACCGACCAGCGAAGATCAAAACCCCGGCCACTACCCGTGCGTCAATATCAAACCCCAGCAGGGCCACATCGGGAACCCGGCTCACGCCTGCCATGGCCGGCGGCGCCAGAAAAAACAGCACCCACTGCTGCCGGAAGTAGGACATGGCCTGCAATCCGATGTGGTCAGCAGCGAACAGCAGCTTGTTGAGGAGCGGCAGGCGTACCGCCGATTGTCCCGTGTCGATCATCGCACTTCGGAGGCGGTCCCAATATCACCGGCGCAATGTACCAGATTCGCACCGTGGCGTTTCGCCAAGGGCGACCGGCTAGCCGTCCAGAGCCTACCCCGTACTCGATACGGGGTCATGGCTCACAATCTGAGCCGTTGGACAACGCGCATCGGTCTGGGCGAGCCGGTGGCCACCACCAGGACCCTCCGGCGGCGCTTCTTCTCTCTGGTCGGACGGCTCACCCGCAAGGGCCGCCTCACCCTGCACCTGCCCCGGGGCTGGCCCTGGCAGAACCAGTTCAGCCGGGCCCTGGCGAGGCTGCGCGCCCTGCCGCTCCCTTCCTGACCGCGCCCACCGCGTCGGATGGTCCGGAAGCAGCATTCCTGACCGCCTGGCTGTCCCGCGTCAGGCTGGGCCACACGTGTTTCCTGATGCCATCTGCGCCTTGGTCTCGCCCATCGCCGGGGCTGTGGACGGTCAAAATCCCTTCTCTCCACTGAAACACGCAGCACCTGCCCCTATCCATCGGTATCAACGCCCTAACGAATCTTCCCTCAACTTCCGTCTCCAGTCTGACTGCCACGGCTCCGTGCCATCGGTGGATTCGGGCTTAGGCCAGTGTCGTAGGTGGATCAAGTTATGCGCAGGTGCGGTTCGCGCGCTGCGTCGAAGATGCGTTTCCCGCGGGCACCGGTCCCAAGGGGCCTGCTTGCCAACTGGGTTCCAGATCAACGCCCCATAGCGCGGACGTCCTGACGGCGACAAAGATCTTGACAGGTGTTAAGGGTGCCGCCTACTGAACGACCTGCCTCAACAGGGGAAATCGCTCGTTCACGTAGGCACGCACGAAACCCGAGAATGGTTTGTCCGGCAACAGAAACTCCAGCATCATATTGACTTGGGCGTGGAAGTCGTCAAGCTGATTGATCCGTTCGATTACCAACGCCCGTTGACCTAAACGCCGGTTCCAAAGGTGGGACTCGTCGTTTTCGCCCAATCCACTATCGTAGTCGTTCAGGTCAATGTCACGGATTGTCCTCAGTGCCATGGACCAGTCCACGTTTTCTAGTTCGTCTGACGGGCTGATTTCGCCGGTTGCGGCATCGAAACTGAAAAATTGCTCCGCCGGTCGTTGCCCATCGCGTACGTTCGGGCTGACGTACTCCGTAACGGCAACATACCGGCCGTCACCCGCGGAAAGTACTTGGTTGACCCAGCCGTCACCAAAGCTAGGCCAATTGTCACCTTTCACTTGATTGCAGCGGCGACAGGCGAACACCAGGTTCTCCCAATCAAGACAAAATGTGGGGAAATGGAGCCGTGGCCGAAAATGGTCTACGCTTTCCTCGTCTGGTCGTTGTTGCGTTGTCGGCCCGACACAAGGCTGCTGACAATACGCACATATTGTGCCGAAATCCTTCACCAGTTCGTCACGAATGAGCTGACGTTCACTCCCATCGAGGTCTTCCCAACGTGTGTACTTGGAAAGAAACTCGGGCGCAGACGAGCGCGACACCGAACGCATATTAGCCGTTCTCCTGCCCGATTTCACGAGACTGCTGGTACTTCTCCAGAGCTTCAGCGAACTGTTTCTCAAATAATTCACGCTGAGCAGCAGCCGAGCCACCTGCTAGCAAGTCCCTGTCCACTGACCGCCTCAACTTGCGCATCCGCGCTTGACGCTTCTCTTCTTGGTCGGGAGAGGGACGCGGACCCTCACTTCGGAGTTGCCGAAGTTCAGCAGCATGGCGTGCGGTCTCATCGTCCGTTGGGTATTCCACTCCCATCATCGTTCTGAGAATTTCATCTGCCGTCCAGCCCACGATGTCCTCGGGGTTGGGGTCGGCAGTTATGGCACCTCGCTCATCGCGATGGAGCAGGTGCACTTGGCCCGCTTTCAGTCCTGCAACCACGAAAGGTGAATGGCTGGTAGCGAAGATCTGCAAACCAGGGAAATGCTCCCGTAGCGCAGGGATCACTCGACGCTGCCAAGTCGGATGCAAATGGTTTTCTATCTCGTCGATGAGAAGGATGGCTGGTTTATCTTGCCACCCGATTTCGAACTGGTAGTGATGTACCATTCGCAACGCCAAAAACCTTATCCAAAGGAGAGATGACTGAATCCCGGAACTCAGTCTGTCTAGGTCAACCTGACCGTCAAATCGTGTTTCGATAGATGCCGCAGGTCGTATTGACGATGGGCGTTCGTAGACGCCGGAGCGTCGGCTCGAAGAGATTGAATTGCCCACGCGATTGCCTGTCACCGTTTCCTCGCAAATCGCCTTGGCGCAATGATAGCTCTGGTCGACCGCGGTTTCGAGGTGAAACTCAGCAAGGCTCAGATTGCCGAAGCCTGCAACTCGGCGGAGCGCATCTAGGCCATCGAGTTGTCCTCCCTGTTCTGTTGCTTCGTCCATTACGAGCCGTAGCGCAAGGTCCACCAAATTAGCATCGAAGAGGTCGGTATCGTAGCAGTGCCGGAAAATGTCATCCAATGACATCTCCTCATTTTCGGGGACAGGAGAGACCGTCTTCGACTGGACGAACGGCAAGCCCTTACGAACCGCCCCGACGTAAATGAAGGGAACGGAATGCCAATCAGGGAACGCCCAGTGCGCGTCAAATATTTCTGGCCAATCCTCACTAACCTCCAGCCAGAATTGTCCATGGTCAGTTTCCCAAGCGGTGGAATCGGGGTGATTGTTGGGAGGGTGACTGAGCATTTTGATGATGCTCGTTTTCCCTGTGGAATTGGCCCCGACGAACACATTCACCCGTTCGTCAAACACGAACCCGACCCTTCCATTGAACGGCGGTCCACCGTTGATGGTCATCTTAGTGATGTGCATTGTCTTTATCGCTCCAAGTCGTTGCTTTCAGCGCCTCGGCCATGCTGCGACTTGCCGGGGCCTATCCTTCATCCACGCTGGGTTGCCGCGAGCCGGCGTCATGCGCAGTGGTCGCGTACCGATTAATCAGACTTGTTGCTGCGATCTAGGCGGAACTCCGGCGCAAAAACCAACCGCAGGGTAATCGGCACAGTAGGCCGCTAGGACCGTGTCTGGGAACCCGGACCTGTCCCCTGTCGATTGTGCGAATGAATTTTACACCGCGATGGATTTCGGGTAAAGGCAACGATAGAGCGACGACGCCCAAAGGCGGACGACCACCCGCTACCCCTTCCCGAGGCTGTACCTGAACTACCCCGATGGCGCGGTCATTTCGAATTGGCGACTGCCGAGGTGGTTTTACCCAGACAGCGACATACCACCCCGACCGCAAACGCTGGCGGCGTGACGACAATCACGCCTACCTGCGAGGCGTCGGCAGGGGACAGGAGTTCGTCCTCGATCTTGCCCACTACCCCGAGGCGGTCGGGTGGTTGTCGGTTCTGCTGAACAACCTTCGCTCCAACACGCGGGATTGACGACGACGCAACAGCCCCGACGGTTACCTCTCGCACCGGCGGCGCCGACGTCCTGACCGGCTTGTGCGCAAGAAACGACCGTGATCCGGAGAAACCCAAAATGGGAACACGGAAATACCGCCTCAGGACTACCTGCCTGTCGTGCGGCAAGCCCGTCAGCGGCACCGCCGTCGTCGTGACCGAACTGCCGGCGGACGGTGGCGAGGAACAGGCCCCCATCGTCCACGAAGGTCGGCCACCACGCCCTCGTCAGAGATCCGCCCTACCAGAACCTCACTGATAAGAACACATCCACTGACAGGCCGCGTTTCTGACAACACAGAGCCGCGGAGAGGCTCGCATCAGAGCCAAAGACATCCCTACCCTGTTGCCAGAGAAGGCTGTCTCCGTGGCCTCAGCGCAAGTTGAGCGCTGCTCCTGAACACCCGCTACAATGCCCCCAGCACGATGCCGTTCACCGACGGCAGCCGAGGATCACAATGACCAGCAGCACCCAGCAGGAAGCTTTCAGCCTCGTCATAGAGCGACAGAAGGGCGGAGCATCCGAGAACGACATCAGGTTCGCATTCCAAACCTTCATGGTCACCGCCGGATTGGCGAAAGCCGACGAAATGTCCACCGAAGCACCGCCAGGCCTCGGCAATCCAGGGCGCATGGACCTGTACGTACACAACACCTGCATCGAGTTCAAGACCAACATCCTACAAGGAGGACAACCCCATGGTGGGTACGTCTCCCAACTGGATGGGTACCTCGAAAACCTGCTCAAAGCAGGCACCGGAGTGCGGAACGGCATCCTGACTGACGGCGTCCACTTCTTCCTACGCCGTATCGGCGAGGAAAAACTGCCCCTGCGACCCTACGGGGCGTTGCAGACATTCGACCGACCTCAACAGTCGGTCAACGTACGCGAGTACCTGCACAGCATTATCTCGGCCCCAGCCGAAAGCATCAGCCCCACGGCAGAGAGCCTCGAAAGGTTCTTCGGCATCAACTCCGACGCGTTCCGAGCATGCAACCTTCTACTGAAGGAAGCCTACGATGCTCACCGAGATGACCCCACCGTCGCGGTAAAGCGCCGACTCTGGCAGGACCTCCTGCAGGTAGCGCTGGGCAAGGACGCCGCCTCCGCCGGAGACGAAAGCGACTGGCTGTTCATCCGGCACACCTACATCACCAGCCTGATTGCCGTCATCATGCAACAGCAACTGCTGGGAGACGTGGCCCGACACGCGGCCGAACGGCCCGATGCTCTCCTCAAGGGCAGGATCCTGGCCGAACAGTCCGACCTGCACGGCATCATCGACGCCGACCTGTTCACCTGGCCCACCGAGGTGGGCGAGAGTACCTACCTCCGCGAAATCGCCCGAGTCGTCGAACAGTTCGACTGGAAACAGGGCGCCAAAGAGGTGGGACCCACGCTCTACCAGAACGTGATCACCCAAGAAGAGCGCAAGAAGCTGGGCGAGTACTACACGCCCAGCTGGTTGGCGAAGGAAATCACCAAAAAGGTGGTTGACGCCCCTTTGACCCAGCGAGTGTTGGACCCAGCCTGCGGTAGTGGCACGTTCATTGAGACAGCCGTAGAGCACATCATCAAACACGCCGGCAACCTGTCAGCGACAGAAACGCTACGGAAGCTGCACGAGAACGTCGTCGGCATCGACATCCACCCTGTGGCGGTCCAGATCGCGAAGGCCTCCTGGGTAATGGCCTCGGCCGACACGATCAAAGCCGCCCGCAACGAGGGAACCGGCGCCGGTGCCGTCAGCGCCCCCATATACTTGGGCGACTCCATGCAGCTACGATACGACCCAAACCCCATGGACACGTCCACGGCCATTCTTCTGGACACTAGAGAAACGCTGTCAGGGCACGAGAGACCAATCACCTTCACCATCCCAATGGAACTAGCCCGCCGGCAGGCGGACATCGACCAACTCATCTCCGCCATGGCAACCGCCATCGACCAAGGTCAGGACGCCCAACACGTCACCGACGCCTACGAGATGAGCGACCAGTGCCGCCAGAGCATGAGGACCGTCGCCGCCCAGATGAAGGAGCTTCACGCCGCCGACCGGAACCACGTCTGGGCGTACTACATCCGCAATATGATCCGACCGGCGGTAATCGCCGAGGAAAAGGTGGACTGCATCATCGGCAACCCACCCTGGCTCACCTACGGCCAGAGCGCCGACATCATCCGCGAAGAACTGCGTGGTATGAGCGAGAAGCGTTACCAGATCTGGGCCGGCGGCAAGCTGGCCCCCCACCAGGACATCGCCACGCTGTTCTACACCCGTTGCGCTGAACTGTACGCAAAGGTGAACGCCGTAATCGGCATGGTGCTACCTCACAGCGCGCTGCGATCCGGCCAGCACCTGAAATGGCGCAGCGGCCACTACAGGCAAAGGATTAGACGCAACGCGCCCAGCGTCAGCCTGAACCTACGGATCCACGAACCGTGGGACCTCGAAAACGTGGTTCCCGACTTCTTCCCCATGCCAGCGAGCGTAGCGTTCGCACAGTTCACGGGTGTGGGTCAGGGAGTCCCACTGGCACCAGCAACGGTGCAGGTCTGGCGAGGCAACTGGAAGAAAGACTACGCTGGAATCAGCAGGAAGAGTGAAGCACTCCACCACGACGACGGCAAATACAAATCGCCTTACGCCGAACTGTCCAGTCAAGGTCCAACCATCACTGACCGCCGCCTCTTTTTTGTTGAAACGGTTCCTCATACGGCGATGCTGCCGGCTGCCAACACGACCAACGTAAAGCCCCGCCTCGGCACTCAAGACAGGATGAACTACGAAGGTCAGCTGAACCAACTGGAAGGAGTGGTCCACAACGATCACCTGTTCGATGTTTATCTTGGCGAGTGTGTGGCACCCTACGTTGCGCTAGATCCGCTGAAGGCAGTGTTGCCAGCGCACCGCCCCACCATGACCGTGCCGCTGAACCACGATGCTTGCGAAGGCGACAAACACGAAGCCTGCGCCTTGGAAGTGGCAGAACTGCATCCAACAATGCAGCGACGCTGGAACAACGCTGCGGAAATGTTCCGCGACGCCCACAAAACTCAGGCCATCAAAGACCTCTACAGCAACTTGAACCACCTCAACAAGCTGACCAGCCAGTTGGAATACTTGCAGGGAATTATCGCGGGAGATGAGGCCGTTAGGGTGGCCTACACCCAGTCAGGACAGCCCACCGCCGCTGTAATCCACGACAACAGCGCCATCGTGGATCGCAAACTGTACCAGACAAAGTGCCGGTCAGAAGACGAAGCATATTACGTTCTTGCCGTGCTCAACAGCGCCGAACTAGCAGCAGCCGCGGCGGCGTTTATGACGAAAGGACTGTACGGTGCCAGGGACTTCGAAAAGCATGGCTGGAAGCTACCTGTTCCTCGCTACGACGCCGGTGACTCGCTCCACATCCGACTTAGCGAGTTGGGTAAAATCGCTGAGCAGGAATGCCAAGATCTGATCGAACACAGCGACATCATGTACAAACCTGCCGGCGACGCCCAATCCCGGGCCGCCCGACGCTTGCTGCGCCACGAGTGGCAGCCCAACAGCTCAACTGCCCAAGACATCGAGGACGCCGTCACAGAGCTGCTGAGTGACCCAGCACAGGCGGCGCTCGCCGAACGCCAGATGAGGGAAGCGTAAACCCACGAAGAGTTTCATGCAGTGCCTACAGCAGCCGAGCAACTTGGGCCGCCTCCACCGCCGGCCAGTGGCAGGGACACACGACCGGTCCCCGACCTGAGTACAGCCGGTAGACACAGGAAAACCGCACGTGGCTATAATGCTCAACTAAAGGCTAAGCCAGAGCGACGGCTATTTCCGGAGACAAGCTTTGTTCACGACAAATCCCGTAGAAATCGATGACCTGCTCAG
>Ga0209544_1002245_pt1 | contig 17970 bp, 19 predicted proteins | sample MesohylPK_FD_187297 | JGI IMG/M metagenome (GOLD analysis project Ga0209544, IMG submission 187297) | Host-associated microbial community of the marine sponge Aplysina aerophoba from Gulf of Piran - sponge mesohyl, lysed by proteinase K... | ecosystem: Host-associated > Porifera > Sponge >...
TGCCAGTCAATCCTACCTGGTAGCTGTGGTCCAGCCAACCCGCGTCGCACACCGCTCGTGAAGCACCCACCGCACCGCCTAATAGCTTTGCCAAATCCTCTAGCTGGTCGAATGGCTCCGGGCCACCCAGCCCTCGTCCGCCGCCGACGACGACATTCGCATCTTCCAGACGCACACCCTCGGATTCCTGCGTTACCGTCTCTACCAGCCGGGCTTTCACGACTGAGGCATCAAGAGACGGGTTGATGACAACGGTTTCACCGGCACGGGAACCGTCCGCCTCCAGCGGTTCATAAGCCTTCCCTCGCAGGACGACCATCTGGGGATTCGCATCCGGGAAGGTTACCTTCGCCAGGGCGTTCCCGCCATATACGGGCCGAATTGCAACGATTCGTCCGCTGTCCGCGTCCGCACTTACCTGCAGGCAGTCCTGCGCCAGTCCCACGCCCATCCTGAACGCGAGTCTCGGTCCCACATCTCGACCCGCAAGGGTCCGTCCAATGAGGACGGCGGAGGGAGCCACCTCTGAACACACATGTGCCAGCGCCGCGACCTGCGCATCCAGCTGCAGGTCCGCGAGAACATCATCCTGTACCAGGTACGCCTTGTCGGCTCCGAGCGCAATCGCCGCCTGACCTGCCGCCTCACTGCCGTTCAACAGTGCCACGCCCACTTCATCACCCGTTACATCGTTAATTCCCCGCGCTGCCGCGAGCAGTTCGCCCGTGATGCTCTGAAGCACATCACCATCGAGTTCACCTACTACAAGTACGCTGGCCATATATCATTTCTCCAGTATTTCAATGATCCCCCAGAAGGGGATGATCTGGGAAGTCACAATCTCGCCATTTCTGCGCCATTGCAACTCCTGTCTAAATCAATTTCTCCTCGCGTAGTCGCAGCGCTAGCTTCCTGCCCGCATCTGCGTCGTCCTCACCCTCGATCACCTCAACTTGATTGTCGCTGACCGGAATGTACAACTCGGTGAGCGTAACCTTAGGCTCAAGAGATTCAGCATTCAGACCAACATCCGCTGTGCTCCATCTGGTCGGCTGCTTGCGGCTCGCCTGCATGATGCCCCTCAAAGTGGGGTAGCGCGGCTCGCCCAGCTCGTTAGTAACCGTCACAAGGGCAGGCAGTGGCGCTTCCACTACATCGTATCCATCCGACAGCGCGCGCTGAATTACGATCCCTTCGTCCGCCACCTCGATCTTCTGAGCGAGAGTGACACAAGGCAGGCCCAGCATTTCCGCCACCCCCAGCGGCACATGCGCCTGATCCCAGTCGGATGCCTGCCTGCCACAGAGCACGAGGTCATACTCCCCGACCTTCCGGATTGCCTCTGTCAACACCGTCGCCGTGGCGTAAGGGTCAAGGTCGTCTAACTCCTCATCATCAATGAGTATTAGCTCGTCGGCGCCCATAGACAATGGCTTTTTCATCACATCCATGACGAAGCCGTTGCCCATCGAGATTACCGTAACCTTCGCCGCATCCCCGCTGTCCTTGAGACGCAGGGCTGCTTCAACTGCATTTTCATCGAACCCATTAACTACCGGCGGGATTCCCGCGGCGGGCACGACCCTATTTGAGCCCGAATCTATATTGAAGGCAGATGCAGGCGTCTCGGGATCCATGACCTGTTTTACGCACACTATTATATTTATCGCCATACCGTCTCTCTATCTTGTCCAAGTCAATTGTTGATGGTCACCAAAGCTATAGCCTGAACTCCTGTCGTGGCTTCAGCAGATGGTCCGAAACTCCTGTTTCCCGCATGAATTTCAACAGATACTGATGAACCTCTTTCGCCACTTCCAGATTATCGGAAATGATGTTGTCCTGTTGTCCGGGATCATTTGCGATGTTATAAAGCTCCGACATACCTTCGTCCATGCTGTAGAGCAGCGACCAGTCGCCTGCCGTAATAGTCGTGACCTGCGAATTAACAAGGTGGCGCCTGATGCTGTCAACTGAGCGCACCTCTTCACCCGGATTGGCAAAGGGAATGGTACTGACTACAAACTCGCGCCCAGGCGCGTCGCCGTCCCGCATCCTGGGCAGCAACGAAGTCCCATGAACGGTGTCAGGCACGCCCACTCCTGCGACGTCCAACACGGTCGGCATGACATCAACCACAGAGGTCTTGCCAGAGTAAACGCTCGGATCCACGCCAGGCACATAAACAAGGAGTGGAATTCTAACCAGTTCTTCGTAGAGGGGCGAATGTGCCCAACGCGCATCATCGTCTCCGAATTTGTACAGGCCTCCACCGTCGCGCGTGTCGAAGGTCATCTTTCCGAATTTCCCGCCATGCTCGCCGAAATAGAAGCCGTGATCCGATGTGAACACAATTGCTGTATTTTCCATCAAACCCATATTTTCAACCCGCTTCAGAAAGTAGCCGATCCAGGTGTCCACCATCGTGATTTCGCCGCAGTAAGTCGCATTCGCTTTCCTGACTCTCTCTGCGGAGAATCCCGGCTCATCTTGCCAGTGACCGTAGATTGGCTGGATTATCTCGCCGTCGAAGTCTGGCCAATACAGCTCTGAGTAGTACGGCGGTGCCTCCCAGGGCTCGTGCGGGTCCCATGTATCTATATAGAGGAAGAAGTCTTCCTTGTAGTGACCTTCCAGCCAATTCATCGCGTTTATGAAGGTCTGAGGTGCGTTGTGATCGGACTCCAGCCGCCAGCGGTCGCGCAAGTCCCTCGACTCGTGATTGCCCACTTGCTGCACTCTAGTCGGCGAACCCTCCTGACCAGGATGGAAGAAGAAAGTCTGAAAACCCCGATCGTAGTTCATCCCGCCGCGAATGTAGAATGGTGTGTCAACCGCTGCTGCAGTGTGATAACCGTTCTCCGAGAGAATCTGTGCCAGGGTGACTTCGTCCTCCGGCAATGGCTCCCAACCCATATACGACATGGTCCAGCGACCGGTTGCGTGGTCTGCTCTTGTAGGCATCGTCGGAAAACCGCCCGCATAGTGGCTCTCGAAGCGCGTACCCTTCGCTGCCAGGGCATCCAGAGTGGGCGTCCTGATCGTCTTATGGCCATACGCGCCCATGTGGTCTTGGCGGAAGGTGTCAGCGGTAATCCATATGATATTCATACGCTTATTCTCCACCTACTGCCCCAGTGCAGCCACGCGTACTGCAGCCGTCATCTTTAGGAGTCTTCATGATGTTCCACCCAGCCAATACAAATGTTATTAGCCTGTGGGTTGAGTGTCAAATAAAGCGTTGGGCTTGGAAACCCTGATATTTGGCGATCCCCGCAGTCCATTTTGCCAGAATAACCCTGATCTAAGAGCGACGGACTGTGTGCTGAAAAGGCAGAGTAATTTTCGTCCATAATTCCATATTACTGAAACGAATTTCACACCTTTCATTGCATTAATATTATTTATGCATTGCCTCCTCAGCATTAGTGTTTCTTCGTAGATTGAATGTGCGCATAGTTTGTGAAATTCATCGCAAGAGCCGAAGAATTGGGACTAAATATAGGGTCTTAGAGCCCCATGAAACCGCTTAAATCCAGAAGATAAGCAACGATTGCTCAGTCTCATTTACTCTCGTACATTTCAACCGCTCTGAATGCCTGTATCTTCTGGTGAAGTACTCTGCATGCCGAATTACAGGCGCGGAAAAATTCCCAATAAATTCACCGAAAAATCTGCGATTTCACCTTGACAGTCTATTTTGCCGAGTTTTAACCTTTGTCTAAGACACTTCTAATAGAGAATCTAGTCGATGTGTGGATGCGTGAGATTTGCGCTGACGGTTCAAAAAACCGAAATGCGTTGGGAAGAGACCCTCCGGGCCCTCCTCACAAGAAGTTAAGGGACTTCTGACCACCTCCGACAAGCCGAGCAATTGGCTGTTATCTATAGGTGCGAGCTTACCAAAAGGGTAAGCAGAAATTTCAAGATGGCGTCTTGTCGGGGGATCTTTTGCGCCATTTTTCAGGCGGGTAGCTCAGGCAAGACAATGCCACAGGTCAGAGTATGCCGTTAGGCGGATTGAGGAGGATGTGATGGTCGTTCAGGCTCACGAGTACGATAATTTCAAGCCAGAGGTTTCCACGGAGGTCGCGACTAGACAGCCGGTTGTCCAGGTCGCCACTCCGACGCGCGAGTTGATTTGCCCTCGTTGTGACTCGCAGCTTCGCATTAACTACGACGAACCCCAATGTCTGCAATGCGGTTATGTGGACTACACGTACACTCCGCCCAATGCTCACAAGAGAAAGAGGAGCCTGATGAGCAAAGGCACTCAGTATGTACTTCGTTACACAGGTGCGTCAGATATTCTCTCTGACACGCTGACCCATGTGCAGCTGCGACGCTTCCGAAACAGAGCGATTTACCTCGTCAGTTGCCCATTCTGCCACCAGGAGATGACGCAGTCGTCTCTCTCCGGCAAGCGAAGGGAAGTCCGCGAAGAGCGCTACAAGTGTGAGGCGGGCCACCGGATCTCCCTGATACCCTCGAGGAACGGTTCGCTCGGCTGGAAATAACGCCATTCCCATTTAATCACCGGGCTGCCCGCGGCTATTTTGAGCAATATCATATCTCCGCGGGCAGTCCACTCCTATCTCGCGAACTCAAGTGGCGAGGTTGGTTGGACCCTGGGAAATGACCAAGATAGCCGACATTCACGCTCGACATAGCAGCGGCCCTCTGTTCATCTGCGACTTTTCGCCGCCCAGAGGCGCCGTCTATGGCGAACTTCGATTGGCCAGCCCGGTTGACGCGCACTGTCTTTCCATTCCCTACAATCCTGGAAAGTCCGTGTATGCCAGTTCAGTAATCGCGGCTCACTCCATACGATCCTACACTGGCAGAGAAGTCGCTTTCACTATTGCCAGCAGAGACATGAACATTCTGGCAATCCAGAGCCTGCTTCTAGGCGCTGCGCTTCTTGGGCTGGAAAATGTCATCGTAGTGCGCGGCGACGACTTTTCAGCAAGTGAATTGCGCCGCACAAAGCCGGTACATGATCGGACACCAACGGCCTTGATCCGCTCAATTGCCAAAATGAACAATGGCACGGATTTCAGAGGGAGACAGCTGAGTACTCCCACCGACTTCTGCATTGGCGCGACGATAGACACCAACCGCAGCCTTGACTTAGAAGTTGCACTTACACACCGCAAAATCGAAGGCGGTGCCCACTTCTTCATCACGCAGCCCGGTTACTCACCGGAGCGCCCGCTTCGATTCCTCCAGATTTACGAGCAAAGATATGGGCAACATCCATCCGCGCCAATATTCTTCGGCATTCAGATGATATCTCATGGCGGCAAGTCATTTAGCCCGATACCCAAGTCCGTCCGCGACGACCTGAACGAAGGGATTGCTCCCGCTGACATCGCATCCAAAATTATAGACCGCTTTCTAGCCGCGGATATCACGAACTTCTACCTGATGCCACCAATACTCCCAGGCGGCGAGCGTGATTATCAGGCTGCTCAATCCGTCCTCAACCGCTACAAAGGACAGTGATGTAGTTCTTCCGGATTTCAATAGTCTTATTCACAGACTCCATTCAGAGACAAACGAAAAGCCGCCCATCCGGGCGGCCTACGCACATTAACTGTATTCTGTGTATCTGTTAGAGTCAGCCCTTAATCGGACGACGGAAGCTTACGCGGTTGCTGCACCTCCATGGGCGCTCCGTTGTATCGCAAGTCGCACTGCCCTGCTTTAGTTACCAGCACCGTGACACCTTCGTCATCCGACTGGTAACGACGACCAAGATTGATGGTCATCGCATCCGAACTCGTGGCAGCGCCATCAAACCCGTTGCTCGAATCCTTTTCTTGTAGCGGTACGTCCCCATCGGTGAGAACGCCGTCTCCGCCCTTTGTAACGACAAGCTCGGCACCTGTCGGGGTAACATATCTTGTTCCAGCCTTAATCATTCCTTCTATACCTCGCCTCGGAATAATTTTGATCCTGAGCAGTCTTGGGACAAAACCTGTTCCCACGCCGCTCGGCTATCGGAATATTCTACCTTTATTTGCGAAAATCTTCAAACTCTCATCCAACTGTCGAGTCTGGATTCGCTGCCGCCAAGTGAACAGTTCCGCACACATGAACAACCTCAGTCGAAATGTGGTTCAGCCCACGCTGACTGTGCTCGCCGCCGCATGCTGCTCGTCGGCGTGGTACGAACTTCGCACAAGCGGCCCCGACGCCACATGCCGGAAACCCAGGGCCTCACCTTCACACTGCAATTCATCGAACTCGCCCGGAGTGTACCATCGGGCCAGCGGCGCGTGTTTCGACGATGGTCGCAGATACTGCCCTATCGTAAGCAGGTCGCAGTCCACTGATCTCAAGTCGCGCATTGTCTCAATGATTTCGTCCCAGGTCTCCCCAAGACCCACCATCATACCGGACTTCGTAACTGCCTCACCGTCCAGCCGCTTTGCGTTCGACAGTAATTCGAGGGACATGTCGTAGTCACCTTTAGGACGCACTCTTCCGAACACCCGTCGCACAGTCTCGATATTATGGTTCAGCGTGTCCGGCCTTGCATCCATGACTTTCGCAAGGGCGTCCACGTCTCCCTGGAAATCTGGGATCAGCACCTCCACCTTGCACGTAGGAAGCCGCTTGCGTATCTGCCGAATGCACTGCGCGAAAATGAATGCGCCGCCATCGGGAAGGTCATCTCTGTCCACCGAGGTGATGACAGCGTATCGCAGTCCCAGTCTCTCGACCGTCTCCGCCAGTCTCACCGGCTCCTGCAGGTCCAGCGTGGTAGGCATTCCCGTATTCACGGCGCAGTACGAGCATGCACGAGTGCAGATGTCTCCCAGCACCATGAAGGTCGCAGTACCGCGATCCCAGCATTCGCCGATGTTCGGACAGCGCGCCTCCTCACAGACTGTATTCAACCCCTCCGATCGAACCAGCTGCCTTAGTTCGAGGTAGCCTGCGCTGCCAGGCGCCTTTACCTTCAGCCACTCAGGGAGCCTTCTCGCCGTAGCCATATTCCCTCCAAATCAGGTGTGCCGCCATGATACCAGATTGCATTGACACTAAGTCAGTACATGCAATGCGGAGCAGAAGGAATGCATACATTACGTCTGAATCAGACAGTAGAAAACTGAATGATCGAGAGGATTCACTGGCAAGCAGATTACAAATATTCGACGGCGCAATGCCACGCCCGCGCAGGGAATGCAAGCAAGCTAATCGGCTAAGACCGACCAATAGCAGAGGAGTTTATAAGTATTCTTCTGACAATAGACTGCAATGCGTCTATCTCTTCCTCGTCTATCCCCGCTGTGAGCCTAGTCTCATATTCATGCACCCGCTGGTGAAGTTCAAGCCCCAGTTCGATCCCCTCTTGTGTCAGCCTTAGCAGCACAATGCGCCGGTCGTTCTTCGGGCGACGCCTCGACAGCAAGCCTCGTTCGACCAACTTATTCACCATCCTGCTAATGGCTGACACTTCCACTGGAAGCACCTGAGAAAGTTCTGTGGCGGTCCATTCCTCGTCGGTGAGGAAAAGTCTTATCAAGGCGAATTCCATCGAAGTGAGTCCGTGGGATGCCACTTCCCTGTTAGCCCCTCTTGAGACGGCATTAAGCAATGCCGCTGCACATTGCCCCAGGCTATGAAGCGGCACCTGCTCGTGCCGGGGCCTACTCTGGCCTGTATCTTCTCGTGAATCAGTCATAGATTTATGCACCGTAGAGTCCAAGTGGTAATATTCGAATATGGCTTGTTCTAGGAATCGCCGAAAGGCGCAGTTGCCGCCCTAGGATTCTTTTCCCTGACAGAGCCGCATTGACCTCAGTCACAAAACCAAAATTAAACATCTTGTGAGACTGAACAACCGCAATGGTTGAATCATTCACACATAGTGTACCAGTAATCTTAACATGGTCTCTACTATCTTAAGGGTCTGAAAATACCGAAAGTCTTGGCAATATTCGGAAATCGCTTTAACTCAGACTTCGTACCATAGGATTTGCAAGCGAGGAATCGCCTAGCAGAATCCACAAAGATTGAGCCAGGAGCCTCGTGCATTCCGTGAGTGTCAGCCCATTTCGCTCATTAACCTCGGTCTAAAAGCTATGAACAGTGGAGACCGTACGAATCCGTCATACCCCTACGGCATATTACTCCGCAAGGTAAACCGAACGGGAGTAGATGATTGCCGCGCCTCGCGTTATGATATGGCGAAATCATGTAACAACGGGAGGTTAGAACGAGCTATGGCAGAATACATTCCATCACCATCAGACTGGGTCCGCGAACAGGTCGAACTGTACGAAGGAAGCGGCGGCACGGAGGGCACGACCTTGCGCGAGACAGGACTGCCCGTAATAATCGTGACCAACAAGGGTAACCGCACCGGCGCCATCCGCAAGACGCCTTTGATGCGCGTCAAGGACGGCGACAACTACATCCTCGTTGGATCGCGAGGCGGTGCGCCCACGAATCCGGTATGGGTGTACAATCTCCGGGCGCACGCAGACGTAGAGATCCGCGACGAGACCTCCGTCTATAATATGCGTGTTCGAGAAGTTGAAGACGCCGAGGAACGGTCCAGACTCTGGGACATCTGCGTCGCCGCTTTTCCGCCCTACGAAGACTACCGGAACCGCACATCCCGCACTATCCCGGTATTCGTTGCCGAACAGGCCTGACACATCATTTATATCGAATATTGTTACTTTCATCGGTAATGGAGAAGCCCCCACGAGTCTTATCATTACTCGTGGGGGCCGTATTTTCAGTCGTTGGAATCTACATATCAGAACGAATAGTACTTCACACCCGGCGCAACCATTCTGAAGTACCACCCACCATGGCCGGTTTTCCTGTCACTCGGGGCACGCTCGGATTTCTCCAGTAACGCCTCGATTTCCTCCGCAGCCTTCGAATTGAGTTCTTCCCTCAAGGCTGCCTGCTTCTGCCGCTCAAGAATCGCTGCTTCTACCGTAGGGTAGGCGGCAGGCGAGTTACCCGAAGGCACTTTTCCCAACGCCCCCCACCGAACCGTACGTGATACTTTCGCATCATACGGCTCTCCAGTATTCATGTTCGTGGTTTCCAAGAACCGTCGTGGGAGATTTCGTGGTGGCATTGACGGCAGACTGCTAGAGTCTTGCGTCGTAGTGCTGCCATTCTTCTTATCCATTCTGGCTTCTCCTTTTGTCCCTTGACGTTTAGGTCACGCATAGCGCGAATGTGATGCACTTCGATGTTTCCATGTTGGTTGCATAGTTCACATTTATCCGCTAGTAATCTAGTGACTAGGTCACTGCGGACAGGGAAATATCGCTTTAGGACGAAATCTTTAGGGATTGCTCTTCTATCGCGTCTGATAGAGTGACCACCAAACATCGCTTTTAGTGGCGGTTTTCCTTCTTCACGGGGTATGACTACCATTAGACATTTCAGCACTTTTCCATCGTTTGTTGTGTTGACGGTTTGGAACCGTCGCTTCATTTTGCGGGAGGAAGATTTGTGCTTGTTTGCCAGGGTTTTTAGGAGAGACCGTTCCATAAATCGGGATAGTCGCCATAGGTGATGTGCATTTGATGCGAGTTTGTAGTATTGGACAATACCCCTTAGTTCCAATCCGTATTGATTTATGATGGCGAAGTCGCTGTCATTTATCAGTTCGGGACGGGCTATTGGTTTATTGTTATGACGATATTTATCGCAGTACGCATCAATGGCGGTTTTTGGGACACGCAGACTTAGCTTGCCGTTCATAGATCGAATTCCGTTGGCGATCTTATCATTGGCTTTGCGTACGATGATTTCGTATCCCAGAAACTTGGCTGGTGTTGTGCCAGCGTGAGTTATGAGAGTTTTGTCTTGGTTCAGTTCGAGTTTGAGGTTATCTCTCAGGAATGTTGCAAGATTCTCTTTTATCTGAATTGCTTCCTCTTTTGGACCTGCGAAACCTAGAACGAAATCGTCTGCATATCGGACGTAGCGTAGCCGGCGGTAGTCAGGGTCAAATTGGTCTCCTGTTGGGAGGGACCGCATTTCTGCGGTAAATTCCTTATCACGGGAGTAATCACCTTTCTTTCGCCAGTAGTAACGCTTGTTGTAAATCCGAACGTAGGCAGCATTTTGCTTTCGTTGTTTTCCGCGATTGTGTTGAGGGATTAACTCAGTTTCGACATACTCGTCCAGTTCATGTAAGTATATATTTGAGAGTAGTGGACTCAAGACGCCACCTTGAGGGGTGCCGCTGAAGTTTTTCACGAGTTTCCAATCTTCCATGTATCCGGCTCGGAGAAAGTTTCCGATAAGGATTAGAAAACGGTTGTCGTGAATATCACGTTTGAGGATGTCTAGTAACACTGAATGATCAATGTTGTCGAAACATCCTGTAATGTCACCTTCGATGAACCACTTTGTTCCGTGCCAGGCTGCCTCAATGTGAGTTAATGCTGTGTGGCATCCGCGGTCTGGTCTAAAGCCGTGGGACTGAGTGCTGAATCTTGGCTCGTAGTAGGCTTCCAGTATTAGCCGTATGACCTCTTGGAGCAGTTTGTCGGACCAAGTGGGGATACCAAGTGGTCGAGTCTTTCCATTAGACTTGGGTATATACACTCGTTTTACAGGTGTCCAATCGTAGCGTTCGTAGCGTAATGCTTCGATAATGCTAGCGATCTTAGCCTGTGACATTCCATCGGCAGTTTCATCAGTCGAGCCTTTCGTCATAGCACCTTTATTGGATGCCAAATTGTGGTAGGCAAGCTGAAATAGTTCTGGATTGTAGAGTAGTCGGTAGGTGCTGCGATTAAGCAGCGGCAATCCTTTTTCACCACGTTGTTGTATGACATTTAGTACAGTGTCGGCTGTTTGCATTTCGCATACTTCCTCTTGACTATTGTCAGATTGAATACCTGTCCCCCTTCGCCTTACGTCATCCCTTACGAAAGGATGGCGAATGTACGCGGCTTTCCCGCGTTCTGACTACTATGGGGACTCCGTTACCATAGGGGTCTCCCCCCGTAGGCAATCCCGTGTTTTATCGACATAAACTTTAATAGTTCGACTTAGGTGCCCTTTTCGTTTCCTTTTCCAGCGTATATGTGCTGGCGCTCACCCATCAGGAGTGCTTAATGCTCTTATGGTACAACGGTCCACTACTACGACCTGTTGCAATGGGTGACAGTGGATTATAGGCGCGGCTACCACTGGGACAAATGGATAGACCTTCTGGAAACTGGGGTTCAGGCAGTGTAGCCTTCACCATATCGAACGGCCATTGCGAGACAGTCTGGGTAAGCGCCCCCCATCGTTCTCGCTTTACTGACATGCTATTTTCCCCTTCAACTTTCGTATCTTGGGTGAATCAGTTTGACCGCGAATATCTCCTGAATTCGCCCCGCTTGTGCGGGTTATTTATGCCGTATACCACGGCGCACATAAGAACCACCTCCTTCTAGAGTGTACAATTCGAATTTAACAGTTGATACAAAGCGTGTCAACATAGTGCTATTTTTCACATAAACTTTGCCATAGATTTCACAAAGTCTGGCTGCAAACCACTCGGAGTCGACTCCGTCAAGATTTGTCTTCAATTCGCATTCGCGTTACGATTGCTGCATGTCAAACGAACATTCGCAGGGCGATGCCAGAGTCCATACGCGTTCCCTGATTTCAGAGGCACAATCTGAAATCACCACGCTTGACCTACACGCTTGGGGCGATCTCGGTGACACGCTCGCACATTTCGAAGGCGGAGTCATCAATGTCTTCGGTGGCATCGCAGGAGAGCGGGTAAGAGCGCGGATCATCCGCTATCGCCGCAGGCGTCGCCAGCACATTTCCGCCATCGTAACCGAGGTTATCCACCCTTCGCCTCACCGAATCGAGCCTCCCTGTAAGTACTTTGGTGAATGTACCGGATGCCAGTGGCAGCACATTGCCTACGAGCATCAACTCAAACTGAAGAGCGAACGCGTGAATCGGGCTATTGCCGACTACGAGAACCTTCGAGGCATTGCCGTTTCTTCCACTCTACCAAGCTCCCAAGTGTTCAGATATCGCAATCATGCTCGCTTCACGGTTCGAGATTCAGGCACCCTCGGCTTCATCAACCGGCTCACTCGGCGCTTCGTGAGAATCGAAGAGTGCGCCCTGATGCACCCTGGAATTAACAAGGCTCTCAATACCCTCCAAGGCAAGGCTGCTGAGACAACTCAACTCTCGATTCGATACGGCGTCAATACCGGTGACCAACTGGTCCAGCCAACACTCCGCAACCCCGACCTATCCCTGCCCACCGGCCAGACTCACTACTGGGAGCGGATGCACGAGCGCCGTCTTCGCATTGCTTCCCCGTCCTTTGCGCAGGTCAATACGCCACAGGCAGAGAGCCTCGCCACGCTAGTCGAAGAGCGCCTACGGCTGAGCGGCAGCGAGCTGCTCGTTGACGCCTACGCCGGAGTGGGCACATTTGCCATACTCCTCGCCGAATCGGCCCGTCGCGTCATTGCAATAGAAGAGTCATCCGCAGCAGTGGATGACGCAGCTGTCAACATCGAAGGAATCGACAACCTTGAATTCGTTTGCAGCAGGACGGAGGACTACCTCGATTCCCTTGCCGAGCCACCGGATGCAGTTATCCTTGATCCCCCGCGAGTGGGCTGCCACGCAGCGACTCTCGATGCGCTTATACGCAGGAAGCCGAAACGAATTGTCTATGTCTCTTGCGATCCCGACACCCTGGCGCGAGACCTTGCATACCTGGCTTCAGGCGGCTTTTCCATAACCTCTGTCGAGCCTATGGACATGTTCCCTCAGACCTATCACACCGAATGCATTGCGACGATCGTACCAACTGACGGCTCTCCGGGCGGAAACTGATTACCGCAGGATTACTATGGTGTAAAATAGGCGCATGCCAGTGAACGACACTCGTAAGGGCTACAATGCGCGCCGCAGGCGTCTAATACTTGCGTCCGGCTCGCCAAGACGTCGCCGTCTCATAAAAGCGATCGACATACCCATACGCATAGTGGGAAGCGGGGATGACGAGCCTAATCCAGGCAAAGACGAATCGCCGAATTTCTATGTCCAGCGCCTGGCAGTCCACAAGGCAAACCATGCCCTGAATCTGACAAGAAACGACCTGGTGCTAGGTGCCGACACTTCAGTGGTTATCGACAATGACATACTGGGTAAGCCCTCGGACAGCGAGGAGGCAATCCAGATGCTTGAGCGACTGCGAGGTCGCCCACACGAGGTCATCACTGGTATTGCACTTTTGGATTCCGCAACAAATATCTGCTCCACAGCCGTCAAGGCAAGCAAGGTCTATATGCGTGACTACTCCAATGAGGAGATCGCAGCGTATGTAGAGTCCGGCGAGCCGTTCGACAAGGCAGGAGCTTATGCGGCGCAGGACGAGACTTTCAGACCTGCTAGCGGCATCGAAGGCTGCTACGCTAATGTAGTCGGGCTGCCAATATGCGATGTACTCACCCTATTGGAACGCATAGGTGTCCCCACTGTCTTTAGGCGAGGATGGCAAGTTCCTAGCGGCTGCGACGACTGCGACTACTGGAAGGGCGTGACCGCGAAGATAGAGGAGACGAATCGCCAATGAGCTTCCTAGGGATGGGAACGGTCGAGATCATTATCATCCTTCTCGTCGCATTTATTTTCCTGGGCCCGGAGCGAATGATTGACGCAGCCAGGACCCTCGGAAAGTGGACTGGAGAACTTCGCCGCATGGGTTCAACAATGCAGGCGGAGATGGACGACATCACTAACGTGGGTTCGCCGCTTTCCACGCGTTACGACCAGGCTCAGGACTCCAAAAGCAGAAAGGCTGCATCCCAGCCTCTCGACCAGGATCACCCGGCGGACGCCCCTGTAGAGTTCAGAGATAAGTCACGCGAATCCGACCAACCTTCGCGCGATGATGCTCATTCCCCACGCAGCGAGGACAGCCCATGAGTTCCGAAAGCGGAATGTCATTCCAGGATCACATAACTGAACTTAGGCGCCGGGTGATGTACTCGTCGATCGCGGTACTCGTCACCACGATAATCGCCTTCGTCTTCCACGAGCAGGTTCTCTCGCTGCTGATGCAGCCTGCTCAGGGTTTCACCAACATCCCCAGCGGTAAGCCCATCTACACAGACCTGACTGAGTTCATCAGTACCGCCATGAAAGCATCGCTGCTTGTCGGTCTGTTTGCCGCCTTGCCGTTCGTTCTTTTCCAGATGGTCATGTTCGTTTCGCCCGGCCTCAGCCCTTCAGAGCGCCGCTACCTCTATGGCCTGATCCCAGCGGTAATAATCGCTTTCATTCTTGGAGCGGCATTCGGCTACCGCGTCCTATTCCCGCCGGCCATACACTTCCTTCTCAGTTTTGGAAGCGACATCGCCACGCCTTACATTCGAATTGGCAACTATGTCAGCCTGATGATCTCTCTGCTCCTGTGGATGGGCGTTGTATTCGAGACTCCCATTGTCCTGTTCTTCCTGTCTCGTATCGGCATCGTGACGCCTCAGCAGCTCGGCCGGCAACGCCGCTACGCCGTGGTAGTAGCATTCATTCTGGGCGCGCTCATCACGCCCACTTTCGACCCGATCAACCAGACCCTCGTTGCCCTGCCCATTATAGTCCTGTACGAAGTCGGCATCTGGCTCGCCAAATTCGGCGCAAGGCAGCGAAACCGACAGCGCGCCAGAGAACTCGGATTAGACGGCAGCGAAGGGTAATCGAGACAGATCTAGCACAAATGAAAGAGCCTGAGACGATCTGCCTCAGGCTCGAATACCTAATCCGTAATTGGTCTGGCCAGTGAGTCCCTAAGCGGCCTTCCCGGTCTTTGTCTTATCTTCTTCAGCGTCATCACCGTCCAGGCTGGCTTCCTGGCTTTGCTTGAACTGCCGTACCGCCTTGCCAACCGCCTGTCCGACCTGTGGCAACTTCCCGACGCCAAATATCAACATTACGATTACGAGGATAAGTATAAGTTCTAAAGGTCCAATCCCTCTTGCGAACGGCACGCTAACCCTCCAGTTTCATTCATTTCAATATCACTTTATCGGAATGATGATAGCCCTCATCAAGCCCGCCGTCAACACAAACTATCTTCGGGCTCGCTCTTCGGCAGGTATCCAGTTGATGCAAGACAGTCAGTGTTCTGGGAAATGTTGCGTCCCTTCTCGCACCATGCTATCGATTACCTAAGTCTGTCCTGCCTGAACTCTCGTCTAACAGAGCGGGGAAATTATGCAGATTCTGCGATACAATGCACTTCATAAGGAAGATACCAATCAGGAGAGTCACTTAATGGCACGCATTACGCAGATTACAGAACGCAATCAGGTAGATGATGACAAGCAGCACATCTTTGATTCAATAGCAACGAGCCGGGGACGCGTCAGCGGACCATTCTCAGTGCTGCTCAACAGCCCGGAGGTGGCAGGCCGCGCGGCGCATCTGGGTGCATACATCCGCTTCGAATCCACGCTCACGCCTGACCAGCGCGAACTTGCGATTATTACGACCGCGCGCGAATTCGACTGCGCCTACGAATGGGCTGCGCACGCCACACTTGCACGCGAGGCAGGCGTGAGAGAGTCCGCAATCGAAATCATCGCCAACGGAGGAGAACTCAGCGATCTCACGGAAGACGAGGCTCTAATCGTCGGGTACGGACGCGAGATACTAAGAGACCATCGAGTCTCTGAGGACACATTTGCGGCGGCTAAGAGTCAGTTCGGCGAGCAAGGTGTGACCGAACTCACCGCAACCTATGGGTACTACGGCATGCTTGCGTGTGCCCTTAACGCATTCGAGGTAAGCCCATCCCCGGACATGCCGCAGCTGCCCTAGCGCCGGGGCGGGAAACGCCATCTACTGTCGAAGAGCAAAGCCACGGCACCTAAGACAACTGCAAACGCCATAAACAGAGGGCTTATGGCGGGTATTGGAGTCGGAGTCGGCAAAGGTGTCGATGTTGGCTCCCCTATAGGCGTAGGGGTAGGCAGATCAAGCCCAACCGATGTCTTAAACTTCGGATCGTCAAGGTCATCACTGTCATAGTACGCGACGCTCAGTCTGCTTCGGCTTCTAACTCGAACTCGCCCATCGTTGGGAGTCAGGCTTGCCGGATCCTCGCTTATCTCAATTTCACCTCTAAAGAGACTCGACGCCGTGGCAGGTGAGCTATTCGTCTCACTCTTAACCTCTCTGATTGCGACCCATTCACCCTCCTTGTCCGAACTACTGTACACTCTCGCAAGACGTGCCTCAGCCGGAAAAGTATCTACGACTTCGTAGTGGAAATCGATCTTGACTGTGCTACCCTTGGGCGCTTCCGTGCGTATCGCCACCAACCCGGACTGAGCCTGCCCTCCATCATATAGAACTTCAACAGACGGATTAACTTCTTCGCCATTTAGTGTGGCGCTTACAGGCCCGGTCAACGCTGCATTACCATCATAATCGCAGCCCTCGCGAGAGAATGCGCTTGGAACAGGATCGCCTGTAACGACATTCCATGGCATGAATTGTCTGCTGTCCTCGATCGCTATTGCAGGTACTTCTTCAGGAATACCCGACCACACAACCGTGCACGGCCTACTTGTGCCAAGTAGGTTGTCCCTGACGAAGAAGATGGCAGATTCGCCACTACTGGAAGGTGTATCGGCAAATTTCACCGAGACCCTCCGCTCGGGTGGGCCAAGGATTCTTACCGTAGTCGGTGTCGGGTATGGATCGCCGCTTAGCCCCGGGACATTGGTCGGCGAGGGTTTTACAGCAGGAGTCGCGCTTGGTGGAGGCGATGTGTCGGACGTCGCCTTCACATCTCCGTCTTCGTCGAGATATGCCACAGTTGGCAAGTCTCCTCTCGGCATCCAGACCGACCCATCACCTTCACCCTTCATTTTCGGATTTCCGCTAATACCTACAGTTCCCATGAACAGACTGGAAGTCGCTGAGGGTCCTAAATCCGTTTCGCTTACCACCTCCTTAAGGGCAGCCCACTCTCCCTCCGTATCCGATCCTGTTGAAATGTGCGCTCGTCTCGCGCTGGTGTCGTAGGCATCGACGACATTGAAGTAGTACCTGACCTCGAAACGGCTGCCTGCCTCCAGGTCGGAATAAAGCTGAATCTCATTCGTCTGAGCAAAGTTCACAGGGTCGTAACTGACTAGCGTCGCGAAACCGTCCACGAATGCTTCCGGCCCGGGAACTGCCACCATCTTTGAGTACCCGTCGAATGAACAGTTGCTGCTGGTTGAAAACACATCTGATTCAGGGGCGCCGGTTCTGAGGTCGAAAGAGTCCGCATCAAGTCCTTCATAGTTGGAACGAACGCCATCCCAAGTGGCAATGCACGAATGAATCGTGCTCAGGCTTCCGTCCCTCACATGAAAGACAATCTCACCGTCGCCTGAAGGAACCGGTCCCGCAAGTCTGACACTGACAATTTCATTGGGTGCGGGAGTGCTGGGGATTGGTGGCCGTGGCATCAGCGGTGTTGGGGTAGGTGTTGGCGTCATCGAAGGCGTTGCGGTGGCACTAGGCGTAGCAGTTAAGGTCTGAGTAGGCGTTGCAGTGGCCGTGAGCGTGGGAGTTGCGGTTGGCGTTCCGGTATGAGTTTGTGTCGGAGTAGAAGTGCCTGTAGGGGAAGGCGTCGGAGTAGAGGCGATCGTTGCCGTAGGAGTCGGTGTGCTATCAGGTTTGACTGTTGGAGTGACAGTGGGAGTCCTGGTCGTGGTAGGTGAGGGTGTGAAAGTTGGTGTAGGCGTGGCGGTGCTCGTAGGGGTCTGAGTTGCGGTCGGTGTGGGAGTCTGTGTCACCGCATGAGTTGCAGTAGGTATCTGGGTGGCGGTCGCCGTTGGAGTGGCAGTGCCTGTCGCGGTTGATGTCGGTGTCGGCGTCAGTGTCGGCGTAGCAGTCTTCGTTGGAGCAGGAGTTCTTGTGGAGGTGGGAGTATGCGTGGTGGTG
>Ga0209544_1002255_pt1 | contig 17848 bp, 24 predicted proteins | sample MesohylPK_FD_187297 | JGI IMG/M metagenome (GOLD analysis project Ga0209544, IMG submission 187297) | Host-associated microbial community of the marine sponge Aplysina aerophoba from Gulf of Piran - sponge mesohyl, lysed by proteinase K... | ecosystem: Host-associated > Porifera > Sponge >...
GGTGTGTGGTGCGGGAAGTCATGAGCCCGACCGCCTTTGCCCCCTCCTGGGCACCGGGCCAGTGTGCCGAGGGGCACGCCTGGGAGGGGACACCATGAACGACGCCGCCGACCGCTCGCAGTTGACCGAGGCCGAACAGGCCGACGTTGAGCGCCGCCTGCAGTCGGACTATCCCGACGAAGAGCACCGCGAGGGCATGAGACCGCACTACGAGGATGCTGTCCGGGACCGGCGCCGCTTGAAAGAGCGACGCGAAGCCAAAGCCGCGGAAGCCGAGCGCACGGCCGCCCCGAAGGCGGCCGACCCGTCGCCGCCCCCGAGCGCGGACGATCCGCCCGACGACTCGGCGGGGGCGTTCTTCAGGAGCCCGGACGATCCGCCCGGCTACCGGGTAGGCGACCGCCAGCGGGAGCGGCTGCGCCGCGAGCGAGCCGAGCGCGAGGCGGCCGAACAGTCCCACCGCCCGCCGAAACGGCCGCCCATCAAGGCCAGCCGATCGGAACCCGCGCAGCCGCCCGCGCAGACTGTCGACGCGGCGGCGCTTCGGGCGAAGCTTGCCGACTGCTCAACGTGGGACGATTCGGCCCTGGCGCTGCTCGCCCGCATCGAGGGCGGCGAGGACGCGCGTATCCCCACGTTCGCGGAGCTGGTCTCCTGGAGGAACGACGACTGCCCCGAGAAGCTGGCGCAGTTGTGCCGCTTCACGGCCGCCGGGATCCTGCGCGACATAGCGCAAGCCCTGGACGACAGCGGCGAGCCGTTCAGCTTCGACCGTGACCACCTGCTCATCGGAGACGACGGCCTGCCACACTTCCGCTTTGTGCTGGACTTGGCCGGCGCCGACGGGCCGGTGCACTCGCCGTCCTGGTCGCCCGACGATGTTACGCGCCTGAGCACCCCCGGCGGGATGGCCGCAGCCACAGCCCTACTCGTCGAGCGAGGCGACGGCCAGCCGGCCGAACTGTCACACCTCGTGTGGCGCTCCGCCATGGCGACCGGAGCGCGCCCGCGTCACCCGCTCGCGCCCTGGGTGGTCGCGTGGCAGCAGATCGACCGGGCAGTGGCGCTCAACGACGCGAAGGCGCGGACCGCTGGGGGTTCCGTGCGTCTCCCCTACGCTGCATCGGAGATGACCCTCCGAACACTGAGGCCCGCTGATGTCTCTTTGGACGCGATCGAGGTTGATCACGAGCCGTTGTCTACGCGCTTGGAGGCAGCGCAAACGCGGCGATGGGTTTACCACGACGGGCATCCGCTGTTCGATGACGGACTGACGGACGATCAGGGGCAGCTTGTCATGCAGGGCGTAACGCGCTTTCCGCAGGATCCGAGGGATGCGCCCCTCATCGTGGTTGCGCAGCATCAGCTTGCGGCCAAGGACGCTGACCCGACGCGCAGCCGGGACGGTGTGGACTATCGGAAGTCGGTGTTTCACGACCTGCGGATCATCGGATGGGTGACGTACGCGAGCCCGCACCCGATCATCTGGGACGACGAGTCTGGGGCCAGGGTGCTCGTGACCGACGGGGACGGCGCGCCCCGCAAGCCGAGAGAGGATCGGGGCGACTACAAGCGGTTCCGGAACGCGGCCGATGCAGGAGACGGGCTTAGGCTCTACTATCGCGATGAGAATGGGCTTGTAGACTTCCTGCGGTACTTCGTCATGGACCCGCTTGGAGACGGTCGGCGCATCATTTCAAAGGCGGCTTGGTTCATTCACGGCTACCAGGGCGGATACACGTTGAGCGCCGAGCATCACCACGCGCGGCGGGCGGGAACGAATCACGCGTACCCGCACCTGGTCACGGCCGCCGAGTACCACTTGGCGCGCAGCTTCGACGGCGAGAAAGGCGTGGCCGCGCTGTTGCGTCCGGTGCGGCGCGGGGGACCCGGCCCGTGGGTGGACATGCCTTGGAAGGAGGCGTTGCAACGCCTCCTTGGGCAGCGTTGGGACCGGACTGCGAAGGGGCGAAACGATCGGGCACTGCGGCGCTTCGACAGGATAGCGGAGGGCCTGATCGACGCCCACTACACGAAGCTTGGCGAGGCGGGGAACGGTGACACCGTGGAATTTCGGGTGTCGCCGAGTCGCGGGAAGAAAAGCGGAAGCCGGCCGCGGACGATCGGCTTCCGCTCCACGGCTCGCGGGATCGAGGCGGCAGGTAAGGCTGCTGCCGGTGAGTGGAGCAGCTCGCCGCTGCTGGATCACTTCAAATGAGGCGTTCGAGGACAGGGCGACAAACGTTCGAGGACAGGGCGACAAACGTTCGAGGACAGGGCGACAAACGTTCGAGGACAGGGCGACAAACGCCCCCCGTAGGATCTACGTAGCGCCAGGGGCGCTAGCCCTACTGGCGCTACACGTAGATTTCTACTACCGCCACCCTGCACCGCCCCCTCCCCCCTGGACGGGGGGGGCGGCTCCGGGCGGCTCCCTTCGGAGAACGGATGCGCCAAGCCAACGCGACCAGCGACGCATCCCGGCCAGAGTGCGCGGCGCGTCGACCCGCTCACCGCAGCGGCACCGACACGCCCGGCCCGACCCCAGCGGCGGCAGCTCGCCCGCAGCACGACGGCGCGTCGGCCAGCTCCGGCAGGTTCGCCGCCCAGCTCGGCACTGGGGTGGGGCGGCTACTCGCCAGTGTCATCGCTGAGACAGCGCTCGCACCAGCCGACCAGACGGTACTCGTTGACGAGGTGCTCCCCGAGGGCCGACGAGAACCTACAGAGCTCCGACAGCTCGATCTCCTGTGACAAGTCGATCGCGCGCTTGCACCAAGAGCACTCAAGCCACACCGACTTCAGCGGCGGATCCGCTGGCGTGGCCCGGTAGAGAGGACCGCCTCTCACCAACTCGATGCGCTCGATCTCGTCCTCGTCCACGCCGGCGCGCAGCGTCGCGAGCACGTGCCGCTTCGTCGCCCCGCTCGCCTGCACCAGCTCCCCGACGGTGCGCGCTCCCGTGCGCAGCAGCGCCCACACCGCGTCCGTCTTCGTCCCGCTCATCCCTCGGGATCATACTTCACCCCGGTGAAGCATCCACCCCCAGTCATGGCCAAAACGAGGCCGATCACGGACCGCAACTCGACCATCCGCGGGGAGAGGGGCGACCCGCGGGTCTAGGGCGAAAACGCCCGCGCGCGCGCATGATTTCTGCAACAACATCAGGCCTTGGAGACGCTGGGGATACCCCCGATCGGGTGCTGCCGTCCTATCGGAACTCGCCAGCGGGCACTTCGGCGCTCGGGGACGGCACGAGGCGGCGGTGTTGCCAAGGTCAAGGCGATGTCGAGGCCATGACGGGCAGTATGAGGAGCGATTGGACCAGATTTGACCTGGGGCAACGGTAGTGGCGAGTCTCTGCTCCATGACGGCGACAAAGGCGCAGGCGATCAACGTGGAGTTGCTCTCCGGTCCGCGGACGGTGCGCTGGCTCGTGGAGCGTACAGGGGCGACGAAACAGCACGTCCTGGCGGTGCTGCAGCGGAGGATGGCGGCCGGGGAGGTAGAGCGTTTGGTATTGCTGACGGACTCACGGTCCGAGATTTGCTATCGAGCGATGCCGGCGGCAATCCACCGCAGGGGGCGGTCGATCTGGCACTGGTGCGAGCGGTGCGGGACTCACCGTCAGCACCCCACCTTCGACAAGGCGCTGTCGATCGCGTTGGGCGGCTTGAACGTCAAGGCGGTACGCCTGATAGGGGTGTGCTATCGCTGCCGGCAGCGAGCGGGCGAGATCCCGGCGACATTTTGAGGAGAGCGCCCCCGGAGAGGGTCTTTCTTCAGCTTCGCGTGTGCTGCTACAGTTTGTCGCTGGATGCAGCTCAGAGGATCATTTCTGGACATCGTGGAAGCTGATCTCCGCGACAACACTGCCGGCAGCGTGGTGGAGAGCTATCGCGACCAAGCACTGCGCATACGCCTGTTCCTTGCCCTGAAGGGTGCGGACATCGATAGCGACTCGATATTGGCGGAGCGGTACCGGTCGCTGAGCGACGAGGAGCGGGCCGCAGTTCACTACAACTCCATTACGGCGGCGAAGGCTCGCGAGGCCGGTGAGGAAGTGATGAGCGACGACATGGCCGAGGCGGTCCGCGTTTGCATCTATGAGCGAGCGCGGCGGGAGAGATGGATGGAGCAGCACGCGTGATGGGACGACCGGTCGGAGAGCTGAACGCCGAACGGGCGGCAATTCGTGAGGATCCGACCGTTATTCACGAGCGTTTTCAGCAGGCCGTAATGATCAGCCATCTGACCGAGCATCGAGAACCGCCTAAGAGCTTGGCAGAAGCGTACCGAATCGCCACGATTGACCCGGAGTGCCCCAAGGAGGTCGCGCAGACCAAGGCTCGCAACCTCAAGACGTGGGCTCGGCGCTACTTCGGTGGCAGCCTGGCGACGACGATGCTGGTTTACGGGCTGGGTCGAGATGATTTTATGGAGCAGCTCAGCGAGATGCTGAGTGCGGTGAAGCGCGACGCGAAAGGGCGCATCCGCAAGGACCCAGACACGGGCGAGCCTATCCCGGACACCGCCGTACGGTTCCGGGCGATGAGGATCTGGGAACGACTGTTGATGCTATCAGGCCAATTCGGGGCGGTGGTTCAGCCGGATGGGGAAGTCCGACAAGAATTGTATGAAGCTGCGGAGCGAGCCCGCGAGATAAAGGCTGGCGGGGGTAAGCTGACGCCGGTTGCCCGCGAGCTCCTCGAGAGCGTCGACCGCCACGCGGCTGACGACATCGATCTTCCCGTCGAGGCCGAAAGCAACGTTATCGAGGGCTGAAATTGCGGGATGGTTTCCCACCTGCGGGCGATGATCCTGCCCGGGCAGGCACTCTGCAGGAGCGGATCCGCGCGAGCTCGCCGACCAGGCGGCGGCCGGTTCGGCATCCGGTGGGAGAGATCGAGCGGCTGACGGCGCGCGATCGCGGGTTGGCTCCCACCGGAAAGAACCGCCTGTAGGGCACGGAAACGTCCGCCGCGGCCGAGCTCCGGACGTCGACCAGGTGCGTAATCGGGCCTGCAGGGTGCCGATCGGTGGGAGAAGCGGCCCGTTTACGATGGTTCGGTCAGCGTTTCCCACCCACCTCAGTCCCCGGCCCTGGGGTTTCTGGACCCGCGGCCTTTTGCTCCGGATGGAGCGCTGATGCGGGCTGACGATCGGATCGCGCGCGAGGATTCGCTGTGCGGCGTTTTCTCAGGCGGGGTGGTGTCCCGGTACCCCTGCGGCCGAGTCGGCCCCATACGGCCGCCGCCACGGCTCGCTCGCGTGGATTCTCAGCGCGTCCCCCCGGACCGCGGCGGCATCGACGGCGCGACTTGCTTGGTGGCGTAGCGCGTGCGTATGGTTCGGACCATCGGGGCATGGGGTTCTCTCCATGTTCCGGTGTTGTGTTGGGGCTCCGGCTGAGGTGGTGATCACCGAGCCGGAGCCCTTTTCCTTTGTACGCAGCCCCCCCGGGAGAGGGGGGGCCAGTGGCGAGCGAGGTGGTGGGTTACTCGGTGCTCTCCGGTTCCGGGGTGCGGGCGTCCGGTGCGGCGGTGGTGTTCGCGCCGCTGGCGAGCCGGTCGGCGGCCTCGTGGACCGTCGTCAGCGCTTGGTCAACGCAGATCCGCACGACCTGGGCGACCGGCACGTTGACCTTCTTGGCGATGGTGTCCAGCTCCGCGCCGACGACCTCGGTGAAGCTCACGCTCATGCGTCTCGGAAATCGGGTTGCCTCAAACATCGGTTCATTCCTCCGTGCTCGATCCGCACCGCCGACGATGCGATCGAGCCTTATTCTGACATCGGGTACGCATGCCTGCGCCCGGTACCCTGGTGTCCTTTCGGTCAGCTCTTCATGGTCGGGGTGACCAGGTCCCGACGACGGCGCGCGCCGGTCGGCCGACGGCGCCGTTTCGCCATTTCAGACGTGAGGGTCGTGGGGGCGACGGCGCGTCGGTGGTGCGGACCGTTCGTCGACGGCGCGGGCCGGAACTCGACGACGGCGAGCATCGGGCGGTATCGACGGCGCAAGTTGTGGGCTCGACGGCGGCGCGGGCCTTCCTGGTGCTCGGCTTGCCCGCGGTCACAGCCTGCACCACGCACGGGCGGCGACCCGCGCGACCCACTCCGCGGCGTACTCCCGGCGCTGGCGGCGCCCGGCCCCGCCGATCAGGACCAGGCGCCAGGCGCCGACGCGGCGCCGGCGGATGTGAGCCCGCCGGCGCCCGTTCTGGTAGGTGGCTACTCGGCTCATGCGCCGACCTCGAGAATCCGCTCCCGGTGGTGCCCGCCCGGCTGCATGAAGCCAAGCCCCGCCGTGAACCGCCACACCTCGTTGAGCTTCTCGCGGTACTCCGTGGCGCACAGGTCGGCGCACGTCTGGCAGATCGCGCCGGCGTAGGCTCCCTGATAGCCCTGCGGCGGCAGCAGCCAGCCCTCCGCCGGGCGCGGGCACCGGCGGCGCGCGTGGAGTCCCGGCCAGTGCGAGCACTGCACCGCGCCCACGAGGAACCGCGACGCTCCGGCCCAGTCGATGGCGCTCGCGTCGTCGGTGTAGTCGTCGATCACGGTGTCCCGGTAACGCTTCATGCCGCGTCTCCAGCAGGCAGCGCCCGCTGCGCGTCGGTGGCGCCAACCGTCCAGGGCGCACGGTACCCCCGGCGCACGTCGAGCCGGTCACGGCCCGATATGCGCGTGAGGACCGCCACGCGGCCCCCGTCCGTCTTCCTCGTCGTCATTCTTGACCCTCCCCGCCCTTGATTCACCGATCGCGGCCGGGCGGTGGTGCCGCGTCGGGGATGCCGGCGAGCCGGTGGCGAACCGGCCCCGTAGGTGTGTCGCCAACACCGCCGGCGTTCGGTCTCATGGCTTCTTTGCGCGCTGGCGCGTCGGTGGCGCATTGACGGCGCGACGGCGGCGCGGGCGTCGGTGGCGCGACGGCGGCGCAACCCCGGGGTCCAGGTCGGCCGCGGCGATCGGCAGGTGGCAGCCGGCGGCCAGCTCGGCCCCGCGGATGAAGCGCAGCAGCTCGCGCAGCCTGGCGGCGCGCCGGCACCGGGCGCACGGTGGCGTCCGATGCCGGCAGCGATCCGTGGCGCTCATGCGGCGCGGCAGTCCCGGTGATGGCACACGCCCGACGCGGCGCGCCGGTTCCCACACACGGGACACAAGCGCGCCGTCTTGAATGTCGCCCAACGGTCGGCCGTGGCGCGGCAGCCGGCCGACGCGACGCCCCAACCGTGGCGCTTCATGCCGGATGCGGCCGTCGCCAGGTGCGCCGCCATCCGCTCACACGCGAACCCAAGCGCGTCGAGGTTCGGCAGGTCGCAGTAGTCGGCCGTGGTGCCCAGATACCACGCGACCATCGGAGCGTGGCAATCCTCTTCGTGCCATTCACGGCAGCCCGTGAACGTCGCCGGCAGGAGCTCGCGCAGCCGGCCGTCAAGGTGCAGTCCGCCGTGGCTCGCGGTGTGCACCCGGTGAAGTCCGGGCGCAACCTCCGCTGCCTCTTGGATCGCACCCCACGGGGACCAGTCGCCCCGTTGCGGTGTCGTCGTCATTCTTGACCCTCCCCGCCCTTGATTCACCGATCGCGGCCGGGCGGTGGTGCCGCGTCGGGGATGCCGGCGGGCCGGTGGCGAACCGGCCCCGTAGGTGTGTCGCCAACACCGCCGGCGGCGCTCATGCGGCGGCCTCTCGACGGCGCGCCCCCGCCCCGGTGCCGTGCTCAGCACACAAGCGGCGCGCAGCGCGCCGGCGCATCTTCTCGGTGTGCCTGTCGTTTGCGCTCGCGCAGTGCTCGCACAGGTAGGCGGCCCGGCGGCCGTAGGTGACGGCCGCCGGGCGCTTGTGGCACTGAAAGCACCGCAGCATCAGAACAGGCTCCCGCCGGCGTGGTCCGGGAACAGGTCGCCCGTGGGCGCCGGCGCCCATCGGTCGTCAAGGCCCCGGTCGGTGCGCTCGCGGTAGCTCGCGGCGTGCGGCGCTTGGCGCTGTACCTCGTCCATCGTCGCCGCCGCGGCCAAGGTGCGGCCGCGGCGGTCGTGGGCGCTGTACCATCGCCCCTCGAAGTCGACCCCGTGTAGCAGGGCGGTCGTGGCGCGTCGCCCCTTCGGGGTGTCGTGCGGCGGTAGCTGTAGGGCGTCCATCAGAAGCCAAACCGGCCGCTGACGGCATCGAACCCTAGCCCGCGCTGCTTCATGCTCACGAACCCGCGCGCGCCGATGATCACGTGGTCAAGTAGCCCGATGTCGTGAAGCTCGGCCGCCTCACGCGCGCGCCGGGTGATGCTCGTATCCTCCGGGCTCGGTGTCGGGTCACCGCTCGGGTGATTGTGAGCAAGGATCAGGTTGGGCAGGTTGTCGGTGATCGCCGGGCGGATCAGTTCCGCGACCCTCACCGACGCGGAGCACACCGTGCCCCGGTAGATGTCCACGATCCGCCGTACTTGGTGCTTGGTGTCGAGGTACAGCCCGACAAGCAGTTCCTGCTCAGCGTTGACGAACCGGGCGCGCAGCAGGTGCGCGACGTCCTCCGGGTCACGGATGGCGGGATGGTCGGCTTGCGTCCATGCCGCCGCGCGCTGCCCGAGCTCGAAGGCGGACGCCAAGGCGCACGCTCGCGCGTGGGTCATGCCGTGGCGCTGCCACATCTCGCGCACGGTCAACGTGGATGCCGCGCGCACGCTGCCCACGCTCTCGATGAACCGCGCCGCGGTCACGAGGTCGGCCCCCGTGATCGCGGCGATCAGTTCCACGTTGCTGCTCTGACAGTCGCCCCGAAGGGTGATCGACTCGCGGATCTCCTGCCGGGTCATGCTGCGACCCCCTGCCGTTGGAGCTGCGCCAGCCAGCCGTCAACCGTTCCCTTGGGCTCGCCCAACAGATCGGCCACTTGGCGGTTACTGGGGGCGAGTCTCGCCGCCCGCAGGTCGCGGGCAGCGTTCGTGTACGTCGCCGGGTTGGCGTCGTGCCCGACCAAGCGCCGCGCGAGGTTGCGCCGCATCCGCTCCCGGATCCGGTCGGCCCGCTCGGCCTTCGGCGCGACCATCTGCCGCGCCCGGTCGATCAGTGCCTGAAGGTCGGGCCGCTCGACGCTCTGCGCGATCACGGCCACTTGCGAATCGTCGATCTCGCAGGCTGCCTTGACGGCCGCCGCGACGATCCGCCGGCGCTGTGTCGCGTGGTCGATCGTCCGCACGTCCCAACCGGCCGGCTCATAGTCGGGCGGCTCGGCGTTCATGTAGCCCGACGCGACGGCCGCAAGCTGCGGTTCGTTGGCCTGCTCATCCTCCGTGCGCCACCGCCGGCGGCAGTAGCTCAGCCACTCCCACCGGAGGCACGCGGACAGGTAGGCGACGAACGGCCGCCCCCGGTCCTCGTACCGCTCGACGATCGCCGGCAGCTTGGCGCGCACGCTCAACAGGAAGTCGGCGCAGTCCTCCGGGTGCCCGTGTGTCTGCCACACGGGGAAGCGGTACGCGAACGCTTCAACCTCGCGGAACGGCAGCGCGGCGCGGTCGGCCTCGGTCGCGGGGCCGGTCATGACTCGGCCTCGATGTCGCGGCGCAGGCTCGCGGCGAGCCGTCGCCGGTGCTGCAAGACGATCACGCGGTGCGCGGCGCGGGTGGCCGTCGTGGTCGGCCGCAGCATGGGCGCGGCCTTGTCGGCGATCAGTCGCCGCAGTTCGGCCGCCGGGGCGGTGTTCGCGTGATGCGCGAACCGTGAAGGGGTTTGCATGGTTGCAACCTCCGGTGTTGTGTTAGGTGCGATCATAAACGACCTTCACACCGGATGTCAACCGACTCTGCACCGATTCACCACCGATCAGCAATCATCGGTTGCTTCTTTTGGCTTCGATAAGGTATCTTACCGTCATGGATCACGACCCGACCCCAACCGACCCCGAACCGACCGCGCCCGCAGTCCCGGCCCCGGTGCCGCTCGACCCCGAACCGCTCGACGTTCTGCCCGACCGGCAGCCGGCGGCCGTCTACCTCGCCACGCTCGCCCCCTCCGGACGGCGCGGCATGCGCACCGCGCTCGCTCAGGCGGCCGACGCGCTCACCGCCGGCCGCGCCACCATCGAGCGGTGCCCGTGGCATCGGCTCGGCGCGCAGCACGTCGCCGCCATCCGCCGGCAGATGCTCGACGCCGGCGCAGCGCCGGCCACCGTCAACCGCATGCTTGCCGCGCTGCGGGGCGTGCTCCGTGCCTGCTGGCGGCTCGGGCTCATCGACGCCGAAGCGCTCGCCCGCGCCGGCGACGTGCCCGGAGTGAAGGCGCGCCGACTCCCGCGCGGCCGTCACGTCGCCCCCGGTGAAGTCGCGGCGCTGTTCCGTTCCTGCGGACCCGGCACGACCGGGGCGCGCGATGCGGCGCTGCTCGCGCTCCTGTACGGCTGCGGGTTGCGCCGTGCGGAGGCTGTCGGGCTCGATCTGGCCGACTACGCGGCCGACACCGGGACCTTGACCGTCATCGGCAAGGGCGGGCATCAACGGCAGGTGTTCGCCACCACCGGCACCCGCGCGGCGCTCGATGCGTGGCGCTCCCACCGGGGCGAGGATCCCGGCCCGCTGCTGTTCCCGGTCGCCAAGGGCGGGCGGATCGTGGCGGATCGGCTGTCAGCGGCGGCCGTGTGGGCGCGGCTGCGGGATCTCGGCCGGCGCGCCGGGGTGCAACCGTTCTCCCCTCACGATCTGCGGCGCTCCTTCGTCGGCGAGTTGCTCGACGCCGGGGCGGACGTGGTGACGGTGCAGGCGCTCGCCGGGCACGCCAACGTCAGCACCACGGCCCGCTACGATCGCCGGGGCGAGCGGGTGCAGCGCAGCGCAGCCGAGCGGCTGCACGTCCCCTACATCCCGCCGGAGCTCTGATCCGGCCGGGGAGAGTGCGCGGCGGGTGGGCATGCTCGGGGCGTGGGCTCGCCACTCGCCCGGCTCGCCTACCATCGGCCGGCCCGGCAGACCGACCGGCCCCCGCCGGGCGGGGCTTTCCCTTCACGGCCCCCGCGCCGTGGCCCGTGCTCGGCCCGTCCCGCATGCGGCCGGGGGGGATCGGTGGCGCGCACCGAGCGCCCGCAGTGGAGCGCAGCGGAACGGAGGGCGCCATCAGCAACGCTGGCGAGCGCAGCGAGCACGTTCTTCCGTACGACCACGCTCCATCCCCGCCTCCCCCTCGTGCATGCACGAGCCCACATCCGGGTCGCAGCCCGCCGGCGCACGGGCCGTGTCGATCGCCTGTCGAACCCTCAGACGCTCTCAGGACTCCCAGGGGCCCCAAGCGACCGGGGGCACACCCCGCTCAGTTCCACCCCCGTCCCGTGGGGTTCCGAGTGGAGGCTCCAGCGCTCGCGCCTCAGACCCCTGAAAATGAAAATGATGGGATGCGGTGCGTGGGCAGAGCTGGGCAAGGGTCCCCCGAGCTGGAGGGGTGCGCCTTGGGGATCGCGGAGCGGGCCATGCGCACGGACGCCGGCGAGAGCCCTGCGGCGTGGCGGTGCTCGAAGAAGTCGGCGACGTCCACGGGGCGGGCGGGCAGCTCCCGGCGCCCGTGAGCGGCGGCCCAGGCCGACCAGGTGTCCCAGGCGCTGGCGTAGGCGCGGCGATCCGCTGTAGGTAGTCTGACGCCACTACCTGCGAGAGGAGAAGCGATGCCAGAAAAACTTCCTCGTGTGCCGGTCCATCTCAAGACCGGCCATAAACCGTTCCATGCCGGCGGCTGTGCCATAGGGCCGAAGCTGAAGCTGCTGTGTGATTACTGGAGATGGTCCAACTCCGACCTGCTGAGCAACACCCAGCGCGGGGTCTTGGCCGAGTACCTGGTTGCCACAGCGCTGGGCTTGGACGACAAGCCGCGCGACGAATGGGCGGCGTGGGATATGAAGATGTGTTCGGGCAAAACGATCGAAGTAAAGAGTTCCGCCTACATTCAATCCTGGTCCCAGTGCTGTTTCACAGAGATAGACTTCGACATAGCTCCGAGGAAGTGGGGATTTGACGCCGATACGGGAGAGACGACGATCGCGAATCCGCCGCGCAGGTTCGCCGATGTCTACGTGTTCTGCCTGCTGAAACACAAAGATCAAGGCACGGTTGACCCGCTCAATGTCGATCAGTGGGAGTTCTACGTCCTGTCCGCCGACTGCCTCAACAAGGAGTGCTGTGACCAGCGCCAGATCGGCCTCCGTCGGCTCTGCAAGCTGGCAGGAGGCGCCCTGCCCTACGCAGATCTCAGGGGAGCCGTGGAGTCGGCGGCGGGTAGCGCGTACCGGTGATGGCGATCGGTGAACCGGTCGTCGGGGCTGGGCAGCGGGTTCATTGACGACTCGCAGGCGGACGCCGCGATCAGTGCGGCCACCACTACCGCTCCTCACCGGTTCGCCATGTGCCCGTCGGTCGTTCGCGTCACGCCCCGACGACAGCCCTCATATACGCAAGCGAGAAAGCCCCTTGGTCGGGGTCGATCCTGCCCGGGCCGGTGATCGGGAAAAGCTCTCTCGAGCACGGAGCATAGGGGTGATCGCTGGATAGCCTAAGCTGAGGGTCGTCAACGATCTCCTCCCCAGCTTCCTCCCGCTCTTTCTTCGCGTTGTAAGCCCTGTTCCACCACAGGCTCCACAATTCAGGCCTCGCGCCGGGTTCGCTCAGCACCGAGGCGCTCTCCAACATCTCGACCACGCGATCGCCTTCAGCGCGCCGGCACCGAATCCATTGCGCGTTCAGCCGATCGTTCGGGACCAGCGATGCGAACATCAGGACGTCGAGCACATCGACGCCGTCGCCGAGATCCCATCCCGGCCGCTGCAGTCGCGGTTCTTCGGTGCGGGGTCTCATTTCGGTATGGGGACACATCGAAGCGATCTCCGGAAGCTTGTGGAGGGCTTCGTGCTCCCATGTCGGACCATGCTGATCGGCCGCCACAAGCTGGCTCGCCCAGGCGCGCAGCTCGCGACGTGGAGGGGTGTCGCCACATCGGACGCAGCGCCACATGCCTGCAGACCAGACGCCCAGGTCGCGTTTGGCATGAACGTGGGCGACCATCAGGCACTGCCACCTCAGCGCTTCGTACCCGCAGCGCCGACAAGGCAGCACCTCGGCCACACGAGCGGCGAGGGGCTGGCCATCAATGCGTGGGAGCAGTTGAAGTGCCAGCACCGGGCGGTCTCCGTTCTGTGAGCCGATGCCGGGCACCGTGCGGCCCGGCAAGGAGCCATCAGGAACCGGCACCACCCGAGTAGTCACGTTCTCCCATTCTCCCCGCTCATGGGCGCTCGTAGCCTTCGGGCCACACGGCGCCGGCGGCCAGCAGCTCCGCGATCATCGTGTCGTGATGCTCAGGGCCGATTCCCGCGGCAACCGCATGTTCCCGACCTCGGGTGGCGCACAAGAGCGGATGGCCGCCATCTGGTTGCACCTCGCCATCGTCCCGGACGAATGGTCCGTTTCCGTTCGGGTCTGCTCCGAGAGATAGCAGTGTGCGCACCACGGCGAGAGCGTTGGCGCCTTCGCTGTTCGGGGTCAGGTTCTCGTAAAGACCGTTCGGGGTTTCCGCCGCGTCGCACAGGGCCGTGTGTTGGCTGCCAGGTCCGAACTGTCCCCAGTTCACGTAGTCGCTGATGCCGGCGTTGTTCGCAGCCGCGACCAGGAACCGGACGGTTGCCGGCGTCCCGTCATACCACGCCGCGCAGTGCAACGCCGTCTGTAGCCCGTCAGCATCACCCTTAAGCAGAGCTGCACCGCCATCAAGCAGAGCCTGCATCGCCGCCTCGGCCGTCTGCGCATGCGTTGCCCAACACAGCGGCGTGTTGTCCCCTATGTTGATGCCGTCTGGGTGCTGATCGTAGTGGCCCCTCCCTCGGTTCGGGTCGGCTCCACCGGCGATCAGTGCCCTGATGATCTGCGCTGCATCCTCCCGCCACACCGCTTCATGTAGTGGCGTGTGGCGGTACCCGCGGCCGTCGGGGTCGGCACCGCCGTCGATCAGGGTCTGGATCATTTCGGAGTTGCTGTTGCGTCGAGCGGCGTAGTGCAATGGCCCGTAGGCGGCGACGTGGCATACGCCTTCCTGAAAGACCACGGGCTGATTGACCGCGTAGAACCCGGTGCACTCGTCCTCGGCCGCCGCGACCGCGAACGTACGGGCGCTTGCTCGCGGCTGGCCCGTCGCCAGCGCCGGCAGGTTGGGGTCGGCTCCCGCGTCCATCAGCGCCGTCGCGACCGGCGGTGTACCTCCCGCGGCTACTCGATGCAGCGCCGTCGCTCCGGTCTCGTCAAGCGGCGCGTTCAGGTCCGCGCCTGCTTCGATCAGCGCCAGCGCTTCCTCGTCGACGGGTGCCAGCGGGTCCGGCTTCGGCCCGATCTGGCAGCCGACGATCGCCAGCAGCAACGCGCCAACGGCTACGGCGCACAGTCTGACAATGTGTTCTCGTCTCATGTTGCTTCTCCTTCCGCGCGAAGGCGGAATCGGTTCGAGCGGGCGCGGGGCACGGCCCGGTCCGCTCATGTGAGTCGCCCGCACGCCTCCCGCAGCGTGGGTACTGCGCGCCTGTCGGCGTCACGCGCTCAACGAAGGTCGGAGCTGGATGCTTGCTTTGGCGACAGGCTCCAGCGGCACCGGGAACGGGCGATCGCGCCCGCAGTCCTTCCGCAGCGTCGGCGCTGGCGGGTAGCCAGGCTCGCCCGTCGGCGTCACAGCTAGCAGCACCGGATGACCCGGACGCACCGGCACAGCGGATGCAACCTGCACCGGACTCCCGTCTGCCCCGACTCCAACCGGCGTTCCGGGTACCCCCGGCTCGCCCATCGGTACGACGGCCAGCATCGCCGGGTGCCCCGGACGCGCCGGCACAGCGGATGCAACCTGCACCGGACTCCCGTCTGCCCCGACTCCAACCGGCACTCCAATCTCGCCTGGTACGCCGATCGCCGCCGAGTTCATCACCGGATACCCCGGTCGCGGCGGCACGGCGGACGCAACCTGCACCGGACTCCCGTCTGCTCCGACTCCCATCGGCGTTCCGGGTACCCCCGGCTCGCCCGTCGGCGTCACGGCCAGCAGCACCGGATACGGCGGCCCCCCAGGTTCCATCAGCGTGCCCTGATCCAGCGTCCCGTGTGCCCCAACTCCCATCGGCGTTCCGGGCACCCCCACTTCGCCCATGGGTACGACGGCCAGCACCGCCGGGTGCGGCGGCCGTGACGGCTCCGTAAACGCGGCCAGGGTCGCCGTCCCGTCCGGGCCGATCAGGCAGGCGTCGGGCGCGGGCTCGACCGGTTGCGCAAGGGCCGCGGCTGCGATCTCCGGAACCGGCGGTGCCGGAACGGGTACGTACGAGGGTCTGAGCTCGGCGGGCTGGGGCGGCAGCCGCGGCTTGGCGGGCTTCGGGACCACGATGGCCGATCGCGGGACCGGCCGCGCGGGCACGCCCGGTTCCGGCGGCAGCCCGACGAGGAGAGCCGGCGGGGGGATCGCCGGAGCGGTCGGCTCCGGGGCCGACGCCGGCGGCAGAGCGAGCTGCGCGCTAGCGATCACGGCGACAAACAGAAGCGCTGCCGCCAAGGAGGCCCCTCTAGAGATTGTCCCCGCTCCTTCCGGACCCGGCGAAGGTGCCGGGCCGTTTGGTTACGTCACGGACAATCGCGAGGCTCTGCGTATTCGCCGCTGGCCGGGGTAGCTACTCCCCGGCCGTAAGCGCGGCTGTTGTATTCCGCAGGCAGCCCGACATGGGCCGTCCGCGACGTAACCTGCGGGGACGCTATCACAGGGGGGCGGGAGGCCGCACCGCGCCGTGCAGGGGGAGGATCTCTCTATCCCTCCCCAACGCCGCACAGCGAACCCTGGTGCGTGGCTTTTCGCCGCCGGCGACCGGTCGGGTGCGCCTCAGGGAGTGAGCGGGGAGGGAAGTGCGCTGCAGCGCGTGTGGATGATGGTTCACGGGGATCCCGACGAGTAACGAAGGGATGTCGTCAAGACTCAGGGGCCGCCTGACTCCTGGCCGCTCACTCCCGGCAACTCCAGGATCTCGCGGCTCGACCTCGACGGCCTCCGCACCGCTGTCTTTCATGATAGCAAGATAGCTTGATAGGCGCGCGACAGGGTTGGCCCTTCGGCCCGCTGGTGGCGGGACATCCAGCGGTTCGGTTAGCATCGCCCCTTAAAAGGCGAAACCCGCGCAGCCCCACAGGGGGACCACACGGGAAACGCAGCTTGACCGAGCTGCGCCCAGTGTAACCCCCTCCCGGCCGCGCGGCAAGGACACCCTGGGAGGGGAACATGACCAAACAGAACGCAGCGTCAAGCTACCCGAGAGGCTGCACCGACAACGGGCTGCTGATGCAAGGAATGAGCCTACTGTCGGATGGCGCGTTCAAGGTTTACTCGGTGCTGCTGGTGCGATCGCAGAGCGCCAGACAACCGACCTGGCCGAGCGTTGAAACGCTGAGCGTTGAGGCGCTGCAACCCGAACGAACGATCAGTCGCCACCTTGGCGAGATCCAGCGCGCCGGGCTGATGCGGGCCGAACGTCGCGTCGGCACTTCGAGCGTTTACTACCTCGCGCCCAGCGTCGGCCAGCCGCCCCCGGCGCCGCTGGCCGACCTGAAACCGTGGAAAGCCGAGGGCGTGAGCCGCACCACGTACTACCGCCGCCGGAAGGCAAAGACGAAGCCCGCAAAGGTGGGACTCGTTACGCCACCAGTGGCGGGACGAGTCCCACCCAATGTGGGACTTGAGACGCCACCAGTGGCGGGACGTGAGACGCCACCAGTGGCGGCACACAATGGGAAGAACCAAAGAGGAAGAACCAAAGGAGGAGGAGGAGCGATCCAACGAGACGAGGAAGCGCCCGCGGCGATCGAACCGACGGCCGGCGTCTCCTCCTCCCGTGTTCCTGTTCAGGAAGTGGCGGAGTACCTGCGCCAAGCGACCGGGCATCCGTGGTCGGCCGCCGAAGTGGAGCCGTACATGCGGCGGACCATCCAGCGTGGGAGCGTTGACGACCATGTGCGGATCATTGCTTGGGCCGTAGCGGTGTGGGGCAAGCGGCCCGAGTTGCTGCCGAACGTCCGGCCGAAGACGCTGTTCGGGCCGAAGTTCGAGGAGTACGCCGAGAAGGCGCGGGAGTGGGCGCGACAGGAGCGTTTCGAGACACCCGGCGAGAAGCGCAGCCGTGAGGAGCACAACGAGATCAAGCGAGCGGAGCGGGAAGCTACCGCGGTGGTGCCGGCGGTGGACCTGGAGCCGAAGACGGTAGCGTCGGAATCGCCGAAGCGGCCGGAGCCCGCCGCGCGAACTCCCCGCCCGATGCGACGGGCTCCGCGGCAGGAGACCCCAGAGGAGGAACGCGACCGGATCGAGCGAAAGCGGGGCGTGCTCGAAGCGCAAGCCGAAAAGCTGAAGCAGCGGGAAGCGAATCGGGATGAACCGCCGGCCGCGCTTGACGAGTACGAGCCAGACTTGTGGGGCTTTACGGAGGACTTCCAGCAGCAACTCCTACTCGCGGTGAAGGTGATCGTGGACCGCTTCGGCACGATTCCGCCAGCCGCACGGGCCGAAGCGGATCGTCGACTGTCGGCCATGCTCGGAGCGCCCGCGTACTGGACGTTCGGCGAAACCGACGGCGGGCAGACTACTCTGGCGGCCGTCGCCCGCGTCGGCGTGGAAACGAACACCGGGAAGCCGATAGACGTCCAGTACAGCACCGGGGCCGTGACGCCCGCCTTCATGCTCGACGTGGACGGCGTGAATGCGGTTTACGAGGGAAAAGGCGGCAAGCATCCGTTGATGCCGTTGGTGTCCGCACTGGCGCCGGCGGCGTGAGGTCGCGGTGCGGCTGGCTGCCTCAAACGAAGGCCGGAGCT
>Ga0209544_1002258_pt1 | contig 17835 bp, 18 predicted proteins | sample MesohylPK_FD_187297 | JGI IMG/M metagenome (GOLD analysis project Ga0209544, IMG submission 187297) | Host-associated microbial community of the marine sponge Aplysina aerophoba from Gulf of Piran - sponge mesohyl, lysed by proteinase K... | ecosystem: Host-associated > Porifera > Sponge >...
TCGCGGCAGCGCGCGCCACCCTGCGTGCGAGCTGGCTGCTGGCGCCCGTCGCCCTCGTCTTCCTCGCGATCGCCGCCCTGGCCGGGTGGGGCGCCGCCGTCCAGCTCTCGGGCGGCGTCGAGATGGACGACCACCCCTGGGTCTGATGCCTCCCGCCCGCTAGCTGCCGGGCCGCAGACGCACGCCCAGCCGCTCGTGCCCGCTCGTGTCGAGGCCCGCGAGGAGTTCGGCCGCGCTCCGCCCCAGGACCGGCAGCGGCCCCTCCGTAACTTCGCTCAGGGGGAGCAGCACGAACGCGCGCTCCGCGATCCGCGGATGGGGAACCGTCAGCGTTTCGGTCGCGACCTTCTGCTCGCCACAGAACAGCACGTCGATGTCGATGGGGCGGGGTCGCCAGTGGCCCGTGGGGCGCCGCCCCAGCAGGCGCTCGACCTCCTTCGCCGCCGCCAGCACCTCCTCCGGAGACAGCCCCGTCTCGACCGCGACCGCCGCGTTCAGGTAGCGGGGCTGGTCGGCCGGCACGGGCGGTGTCTCCCACACCGACGACACGCGCGTGACCGCGGCTCCCCGCTCGCCGAGCAGGTCGAGCGCCGCCCGCAGGTTTGCGATGCGGTCGCCGAGGTTCGAGCCGAGCGCCAGGATCGCTTCGCTCACGGCGCCCGCCACCCGCCCCGGCTGATGGCGTCGGCCACCGCCGCCACTCTCCGCATCTCCTCCACGTCGTGAACCCGCACGATGTCGACCCCCTTCGCGATCGCGATGGCGACGGATGCCGCCGTCCCTTCGAGCCGCTCCTCCACGGGCGCATCCAGCACCAGTCCAAGCGTCGACTTCCGCGAGGGCCCGAGGAGCAGGGGCTGCCCCGCTGCCGCCAGCTCATCCAGCCGCTGCACCAACTGTAGGTTCTCCTCCGGGGTCCAGCCGAACCCGAAACCGGGGTCGAGGATGATGCGCTCGCGGGGGATGCCCGCCGTCTTGGCCAGGCGCAGGCTCTCCTGCCACCCCCCTAGGACGTTCGCGACAACGTCGCCGGATGGCCGCCCCCGCTGGTTGTGCATGGCGACCAGCGCTGCCCCCCGCGCGGCCACCACCCCCGCCATGCGCGCGTCCCACCGCAGCCCCTGGATGTCGTTGACCATGTCGGCGCCCTCCTCGAGCGCCACGTCGGCCACCTCCGCGTGCTGTGTGTCGATCGAGATGGGAAGTTCGGTGGCGGCGCGGATGGCGGCGATGGCGGGCAGCGCCCTCGCTGCCTCCTCCGCCGGCGTCACCGGGACCGCATCCGGCCGCGTCGACTCCGCCCCCACATCGATGATGTCCGCGCCCGCCTCCGCGAACCCGCGCGCGAGCGCGGCCGCTGCCCGGGCGTCCGTCCCCAGCCCATCCCCGCTAAAGGAGTCGGGGGTGACGTTCACGATCGCCATCAGGTAGGTGCGGGCGCCCCACTCGAAGGTCCGCCCCCGCACCGTGAGCGCGGGCGCCGGGTAGGAGCGGCCAGTGGGGTGGGTGGAGGTGGGGATGGGGGCCCTCCTACGGCTCGAGCGTGTACTCCTGCTCCGTGGCCGCCTCGCCCTCGATGTGGAAGACGCGCACGTCCGGGCGCTCGCGGTTCGCGATGCTCACGACGATGTGCACGTAGGGCGGCCCGAAGAAGGTGCTCATCATGCGGATGTCCGTTGGGCTGGGGCGGGCGGGACTGCCCGTGTGCGAGTGGTAGAACCCCGCCAGCGAGTCGCCCGCCGCGTCCAGCGCCTCCTCGATGCGGCGCTGCTCACGGAAGTCGATGCTGAAGCGGTAGGGGCTCGCCTCCGCGTTCTCCGCCCGGTGAAGCGTCGTCGCCTTGCCCTCGCTCGCCCCGATGATGCCGCAGCATTCGTTCGGCGCATCTTCGAGCGCGTGCGCGATCATCTGGTCGAGGTGTTCCTGGCGAAGCGTGATGACGGGAGCCATTGCTTCAGTCTACCGCCGCCCGCCGTTCGCTCCCGCCGCTACTGCCCGTACCCCTCCGCCCGCAGCCGCCGCCACACCTCCCCGCTGGCCGAGTACCGCTCCATCAGGTACGGGTAGACCGCCTTCACCCGGAACAGCGTCTCCATGCACTCCTGGGCGAGGTGCCGGTCGAGCACCGTCGGGTGTGCGTCCGGCTCAACCACGTCGATCGCGAGCCCCTCCTCGTAGCCGCCCGGCGCGGCTGGCGCCCCCGCCGGCTGGTCCGCCAGGATGCCCGCCTCCGAGAGGGCGCCGATTGCCTCGCGCAGCCGCTCCCGGAACGCGACCGTGACCCGCTCCCCGGCCAGGTGGCGCTCGGCCTCGTCCTCCAGCAGGCCCAGCACGCGCGCCGTCACGTAATCGACGCGAAAGGCGTCGCTGCCGGCGGCACGGGCTGGGGGAAGCCCCACGCAGAGCACGCCCAGCAGTGCCCGCTCGATGTCGGCGAGGCTCTCGGGCGCGACCGTGGGGCGGGGTTCCGTCATGCGCGGCGATCGTAGCGCCCGGTCGGGTCGCGCGCTCGGAGGCAGGTGCTACGATCGATCGCCCTCGCGGAGGCGCAGCGCCCATGGAAGGCACAGCTGTCACGGTTCGCGTACCCGCCACCAGCGCCAACATCGGCACTGGCTTCGACTGCCTTGGCCTCGCGCTCGACCTTTTCGCCTCCGTCACCGTGACCTTCAGCGAGGCCGAGCAGCTCCCCACGAACGATGTCGGCGAGAAGATGGTGCTCTCCGCCGCGCGCGCCGCTTACGAACGCATTGGACGCGCCAGCCCGGCCGGATTGACCGCGCGCTACACCGTCGCCATCCCCCTCGGCCGGGGCCTCGGCGCGAGCGCCGTCGCCCGCGTCGCCGGCGTCCTCGCCGTCAACGAGCGCGAGGGGCATCCCCTCGACGAGGACGCCTGCCTCGCCCTCGCCGCCGACCTTGAGGGCCATGTCGACAACGCCTGCCCGGCGCTCTTCGGGGGCGTGCAGGCCTGCGTCGCCACTGCCGACGGCTTCGCCCGCGTGCGCTGCCGCTACCCCAGCGACCAGCACATCGCCCTCCTCATCCCCGACCACTCGATGCCCACCAAGGAGGCCCGCCGCCTCCTCCCCGACAGCTACAGCCGCCAGGACGCCATCCACACGAGTAGCCGCCTCGGCCTCCTCGTCGCGGCCCTCGCCGCGGGCCGCACCGACTTGCTCGACGAGGCCACCCAGGACCGCTTCCACCAACGCCAGCGCTCCGTCCTCTTCCCCCCGCTCTACGATGTGTTCGAAGCGGCGAAGGGCGCCGGCGCGCACGCCGCCTGGCTCAGCGGGGCGGGCAGCAGCGTCGCCGCCTTCGCCCCCGAGGAGTCCAGCCGCGACATCGCCCGGGCCATGCTCGATACCCTCGAGGCAGCGGGTATGTCCGGCCGCACGCTCGTGACGCGCATCGCCCCGACCGGCGCCGAGGTGTCCCGCGTCGAAGTAGTCGAGGTCTAACGCCGGCTCCCGGACTAGTCGAGGCGGAAGGGCGGGTAGGCGTCATGCACGAGCAGCAGGTACGCCTCCACCCGTAGCGAATACCGCACCACGCTCGCGCTGAAGTCGTACAGCCGCTGCGGGTACCTTCCGAACAGGACGGTCGTGAGCCATCCGAGAATGCTCGCGACCGTGAGGGCGGCGTTGAGCACCGCCAGCGCGGGGATGTGGGGCAGGAGCAGCGGTAGCCGGAACACCACGCTGAAACGGTCACGGGCGAGGGGGGCAGGGGGAAGCGTGAGGGTCGCCGGGTATTCGCCGAAGCCGAACGGCGGAAACTCGTCCCGCAGCAGGGTCGCGTAGGCGACCGTCTTTGCGCGCCAACTCAGGTAGAAGACGGCGACCTCCCGCAGGTCGCGCGGTTGGCGCCCCGTGATGGCGATGGCAAGCCACGACGCGACCGTCGCCAGCGCCGCGACCACGCCGATTGCGCCCACGGTGAGCGGCACCGTCAGGGGCGCGATCCCGGCCAGGATCAGCAGCGGCGCGACGACCATCCCCAGCAGGGAGGGACCGCCCGCGAACAGGAGGTGCGGCACCGCGAGAACGAGCCGCAGCGCGCCCGAGAGCCGCCGCCGTCCCTCGTACGCCGGCTCGACCTCGAATGAGACCGGATGCGCCGCGCCATCCCCGCCGCCGAACACGCCGCCATCCTAGCAATGCGACACGAACCCCTCGGAGATCGCCGGGCGGGACTACAGCCTCCTCCCCATGAGGCCCCTCTCCGCCACCCTCCGAGCCCACCAGCGCGGCCCCGACCGCCTCCCCTACGTCCGCGTCACCGTGCGCGCCGAACGCTGGGGCGTTCCCCTCCTCCCCTGGGAACGCCTCTACCGCGGGGACGAAGCCGACTGCCCCCACGCCCTCGCCGTCACCGGCGACGGCGCCCTCGTCCGCGCCCGCAACGAGTCTGGTGCGCTCTCCGTCTCGCGTGTCGCCAACCCCGGCCCCGACTCCGGCTGGGCTACCTGGACCGCGCTCGGCGTTGCGGAGGAAGAGACCGGCGTCGCCCTCGCCGCTCGCGGCAACGAGGTGCTGCTCGCCTCCGTCGAGCGCGGTGGCCGCGCCCTCGTGCTGCGCCGCAGCAGCGACGGCGGCGCAACCTGGCAAGCGGCACGGACGCTCGTCCGGGAGAGCACGGCCATCTCCTGGGTGGCCCTCGCCATCAGCGCCTCCGACGGCGACGCCTGCGCCTTCTACACGCAGGGCGCCGGCGTCCTGAAGCGCCTCCGGCGCCGCGCCGGCACGTGGAGTCCTGCCCTTGCCTGGAACCGCGGCGGAGGCGTTTCCGCCCTCACGGGCGTCGCCGCCGTACACGATGGCTTCGACTACCGCCTCATCGTGAGCGGCCGCGCCCACCCGTCGGGCGCGAAACACGTCTGGTCCGCGTTCCTCGGCGATGGCGGCTTCCCCGAGGACTTCTGGTCCGGCCTCAACGCCATCGCCGAATCGGACGCCTCCTCGGTGCGGGAGTTCGGCGGTCCCGGCGTCTTCCGCCCCGGCGGCGCCGATCAGCGTGCCTGCTTCGCCGCCCGCGACTCCGGCGGGGAGCCCGGCAGCCGCGTCTACACGAGCCATCCGCCCGCCCTGATGGGTGGCAATCCCGATGGCTGGTCCGAACCCGAGCCGCATGAGGCCGCCTCCGCTTACGGCCTCGCGGTCGCGACCCAGGGCGCGACGACCGTCTGGGGTTCCACCCCCAACGGCGTCTGGCGCGCCCGCCTCGCGCCCGGCCGCGACCTGACCGACCGTCTCGTCGAGGCGTCATGGCGGCTTGAGCCCTTCGCCACCCGCGCCCGCGTCGCCCTCGACGACTCCGGCGGCGCCCTCCCCGACCTCTCCCCCGGCAGCACCGTCGAGATCGCGCCCGGCTACCGCTCCGGCGATGGCTCCGCCGCCGAGTTCGGCCTCTCCGTCCACGCCGTCACCGACCGGGTCATCCGCGAGAGCGCCGCCGGACGGGCGCGCGTCGTGCTGGAGTGCTCGGGCCCCTGGGAGCGGCTCGCCGCCTGGCGTGCCTCCCAGGTCTGGCAGTCGCCCGCGGGCGAGCGCTCGCGTGAGCAGATTTTCCGGCGCTTGTGCGCGCGGGCGGGCATCCGCGCGAGCGGCGGGGGCGGGCAGGACTGGTCCGGCAGCTATCCGGCCTTCGCCATCCGGCCCGGCGAGTCCGGCCTTTCGGCCGCGCGCCGCCTGCTCGGAACGAGCCGCGTCGCCATCTCCTCCAGCGGCCAGAGCCTGGCCGTCTCCGCGCCCCCCGGGGAGGTCGCGGAGCGCTTCGGCCCCGGCGCCCACCCCGTCGAGACCGTCGGCCTGGGCGATGGCGCGCCCCCCAGCAACTGGGTGCGCGCCCAGGGCCCGGCGAACGACGCCGACGCCCACGACTTCGCCAGCATCTATCGCGACGGCCAGCGGCTGCGCCTCGTGCGCAGCCTCGATGCCGGCAGCGGCGTGCAGGCGCTCGACCGCGCGGCTGCCTCCCTCGAACGGGATCGGCGCGAGCAACGCGCGGGCCGGCTCGTCGCCCCCTTCCACCCCGGAATCGAGCTGTTCGACCCCATTGCCGTCACCGACGCGCGCCTCGGCCTGCGCGAGCGTCCCTACCGCGTCGTCGAGCTGGGCATGGAATACAGCCGCCGCCCCGGCGGGCGGCCTCGCTACGACTCCGTCGTCGGCCTCGGGGAGATGGCTTGATGGCGGCCCTGCGAGGGAGGCTGGTGCGTTTCGACGGCAGTTCGTGGCGGGCCGTCGTGCGTCTCGATGGCTCCGCCTCGATGGAGATGACCGGCGTCGCCGTCAGCCGCGCCCTTCCCGCCGCTGAGCTGGTCGCCGGCCGTGTTGTCCTCGTCGAGACGGGCGATGACGGCGACCCCGCTGAGGCCATCCTCACCGCCGTCGTCGCGTGAATGGTGCGCTCGGGCGGCGCGTGTACACTCAATTTCCATGCCCTCGCCCCTGCTGCCCGAGCAGCCGGGCGGCGACCCCGGACGGGGCGCCATCCGGTGATTCGTAGCCACGCCACTGCCACCTATGGTCCCGGCAACGCCGTGCAGCGAACCCTCTCCTCCCTGCAGGAGCGCGAGTTCGCCTGGTACTTCGCCGGCAACACCGCCTTCTTCATGGCCATGCAGATGCAGTTCGTGCTGCGCGCCCAGCTCGCCTACGACCTCTCCGATGTGGGATCGAAGGCCACCGGTCTCGGGCTGGTCACCCTCGGGGCGGCCATCCCCATGATCTTCGTGGCGCCCGTCGGGGGCCTCATTGCCGACCGCGTCAACAAGCGCACGCTGCTTATGGTCACGCAGTCGGCGGCGGCCATCGTCAGCCTCGTCACGACCATCCTCATCCTTACCGACCTGATGGAGTACTGGTACCTCTTCCTGCTCGCGTTCTCGGCGGGAACCATCTTCTCGCTCAACATGCCCGCGCGGCAGGCGCTGGTGCCCCAGCTCGTGCCCCAGCACAAGCTGATGAACGCGATCTCCCTGCAGATGAGCGGGATGAACCTGACCCGCATCATCGCCCCCGCCCTGGCCGGCATCCTGATCGCCCCCCTCGGGGTCATCGGTGTCGGCGAGAGCGGAGGTCTTGGCTGGGTCTATCTGCTGACGTTCGTGCTCTTCGTGGTCGCCGTCGCCTCGGAGTTCCGCCTGCCCGTCCACGGAATGCAGGCCGAGTCGGAGGAGGAGAGCTTCTTGGATGGGCTTCGCAGCGGCTTCCGCTACGCCGTCTCCACCCCCGTGATCCTCATGCTCCTGGTCGCCGGCATGCTCATGCCCTTCTTCGCCTTCCCCGTGCAGGTCATGCTCCCCCTCTTCGCCGAGGAGGTCTTCAACCGCCCGGGAGGCATGGGCTTCGGTCTGCTGATGGGAGCGGGAGGCGTCGGTGGTCTCATCGGCACGATCGTCTCCGCCAACTTCGATGGCGTCCCCAACAAGGGACACATCATGTTCGTTGGCGCCATCATCATGGGGGGATTCCTGGCAGCCTTCGGGGCGATTGGCATCTTCGGCCTTGCGCTCGTGTTCATCGCCGCCAGCAACATCGGCCAGATGCTGTTCATGTCTTCCAACAACACCGCCGTCCAGACTATCGCCCCCGAGGAGCTGCGGGGACGCGTCATGTCGATCATGATGATGTCCTTCGGAGTCATGCCCATCGGCGTGCTCCCCATCGCCTACGCCGCCGACCGGTTCGGCGCGCAGGAGACCGTTGTCGTCGTTTCGCTGGTGCTGCTTGCCTTGCTCGCGGTCGTGTTCGTGGCCGTGCCCGCATTCCGCAACCTCCGCATCGATGTCCTGGCGAAGGCGGAGCTTTCGCCCGTGCAGGCCGCTACGCTGGTCGCCGAAGGCAAGCTCACCAGGGCCGAAGCCGACCGCCTCACCGGCAGAGCGAGACGGACGCCCCTGCCCGAGGGCACCCGCCGCAAGCGGTCGCCCGAGGAACGCATCGACATCCCCGAGGGGGCCACGCCCGCACCGCCGCCATGACCACGCTCAGTGTCCTCGATCAGTCACCCATCCGGCGAGGGGGCACCCCCGCCGAGGCGCTCGCCGAGACCGTGCGCCTCGCGCAGCTCGCCGACCGCCTCGGCTACGAGCGCTACTGGGTCGCCGAGCACCACAACACCTCCGCCCTCGCCTCCACCGCCCCCGAGGTGCTCATCGGCCAGATCGCGACCCATACGGAGGACATCCGCGTGGGCTCCGGCGGCGTCATGCTCCCCCACTACAGCGCCCTCAAGGTGGCCGAGAACTTCCGCCTGCTGGAGACGCTCCACCCCGGGCGCATCGACCTCGGCATCGGGCGCGCCCCCGGCAGCGACGCCCGCACCGCCCGCGCCCTCGCCCCCAGCGGCGTCCCTATGGACCTGCGCGACTTCCCCAACCAGTTGCTCGACCTCTACGGCTTCCTCGCCGACGACTTCCCGCCCGACCACGAGTACCACGGCATCGCCGCCATGCCCCGGCCCCAGGCCATGCCCGGCCTCTGGCTGCTCGGCTCGAGCGATGTCAGCGCGGGCTACGCCGCCGAGCTCGGCTGGCCCTTCTGCTACGCCCACTTCATCAACTCCCATCGCGCCGATACCGCCCTCGACGCCTACAAGAAGCTCTTCTCGCCATCTCCCGTCGCGCCCGAACCCCGAGCCTCGATGGCCGTCTCCGCGCTCGTGGCGGAGACGGAGGAGGAGGCGGAACGCCTCAGCTGGAGTCGCTGGGGCTGGCGCATGATGGGAACCGAGGGCCGTGGTGGCATTCCACCGCCCGAGGACGCCCTCGCCTTCAACTACACCGAGGCCGAACGGGAGTACCTGGAGGTGCTCAAGCGCCGCTCCATCTACGGCGACCCCCGGCAGGTGCGCGAGCGCCTGCTCGCCATGGGCGAGCGCTACGGCGTCGACGACTTCGTAGTCGTCACCATCACCTACGACTACGGGGCGAGGCTGCGCTCGTACGAACTGCTGGCGGAGGCCTTCGCGCTGGAGCCGCGCGGCTAGTCCCCGCCGACCACCACCGTCCACTGCTTGATGCGCCACGACGTCACCAGCCCGTTCGCCACGTACGGGTCGGCGGCTACGAACGCCTGGACCCGCGCCCGGTCCTCCACGGTGAAGACGAAGGCAGCGCCGTCGACCGGGTCGGCGAAGGCTCCCGCCATCTCGATATCCCCCCGCTCCACGTACTCGTTCGCGAGGGCGAGGTGGCCGGCGCGGAAGGGCGCGCGTTTTTCGACCACGTTTTCGACATAGTCGTACAGCAGGACGTACCGGGTGGTGGCCATCGCTACTCCTCCCCCGCCTGGCGCAGCAGCTTCATGAACTCCTCGTCGCCGTCCAGCAGCGCGAGCTTCGTATCGCCCGCGGCCTCGGCCGCGAGCGCCGGCTGGCGCTCGAGCGCGTCCTGCAGGTGGCGAAGCGCGTCCGTGCGCTTCCCCAGCCCGGCCGCGGCCTGCGCCGCCCCGTAGTGCGCGGAGGCGTCCTCCGGCGCAAGCGTCGCCGCCTCCTCGAAGCTCGCCAGCGCGTCCTCATGCGCTTCCGTCTCCAACTGCGCGAGGCCGCGGTTCACGATCACCGTCGGGTCCTCCGGGGTGAGCGCCAGCGCCCCTTCGAAGTCGGCCAGCGCTTCCGCCGGTTCGGAGCGGTACAGCCGCAGCATCCCCCGGTTGTTGAGGGCGTCGGCGTCCAGGGGAGTCAGCTCGATCGTGGCGTCGTAGTCCGCCAGCGCGTCGTCGAGCTGGCCCAGGCGGGTGTGCGCCGATGCGCGATTGAAGTGCGCCGCCGGAATGCCCGGCGTCTCCTCCAGCGCGCGCGTGTACCGCTCGATGGCCAGCTCGTACTGGCCCACGTTGAAGTAGACGTTCCCCTCGTCCAGGTAGCTCGCGGCCGTACGCAGGCGCGTTTCGCCGATGACCTCCTCCACTTCCAGCTCCCGCGCCTCCCCGCTCAGGGCGTGGCGCTCCGGACGTCCGAAGAGGCGCCACGCGACCGTGGCCGCCGCTCCCAGCGCGGCCAGCACCAGGATCCCCTTCAGCAGGCCTCTCACGAGCCCTCCTCCTCGTCCGCCGCGCGCTCCATCAGCGCTTCCGTGATCGCCATGAGCCCGCTGTAGGCGTACACCACGTAGTCCCGCGGGTGCAGGTCGAGCTTGCGCGACTCCTCCTTGCGCGCCGTCACCGGGTCCCACGAGCCGGTGATCTCGACTGCCTCGTGGTCCACGCCGAACTCGAGCTCGTACAGGTCGCCGTCCTCCCCCACCACCACGCAGCCCCGCTCGGGGTCGCCCGCCGGTCCGGGGTCGCACTCGATCGCGTTCGTGAAGAAGGCGTTGGGGAAGGAGGGGAAGGGACGCAGCGCCGCACTCGCCTCCTTCAGCAGGATTTCCAGCTCGGAGGCCGCGCGTTCCAGCACGCGGTCTGCCCGCGACTTGCGCGCCAGGCTCTCCTGTTCGTCCTCGTTCATCGTGTGCTCCGCGCTCCCGCTCTCCGCTTCATGCTACGGCCCCCGGGCGTTCACGGACCAGAACCGGTATCCGCGCGCCTGCTTACGTCCTTGCTCCGTGGTCCCTTGTAGACTGGGGCGGGAGCTTCCGTATGGCGTCTCGCCGCCTGACGCGTGACGATCTCGCTGTCGATACCTGCTGCTTCGTCTGCGACCCGGCTAACGAGAACGGCCTGCACGTCGCGTTCTTCCTGGACGAAGAGGCAGGCCGCGTGCTCGCCGACTACATCCCCTCGACCGCACACGAAGGCGCGCCCCACGTCATCCACGGCGGCGTCATCGGCGCCATCCTCGACGACGCCATGGCCTGGGCCGTGAACGTGCTCAGCGGCTCCTTCGGGCTCACCCGGCGCGGCGAGATCGAGTACTCGCGCATCGTCCGCCCGGACGAGTCCTACTCGATCACCGCCTGGATCTCGGAAATCGGGGCGAAGCGCGCCGCCACGGTTGCCGAACTGCGCGATTCCGAAGACCGCCTCTGTTGCACGACCCGGGCCCAGTTCTCCCTCATCTCGCACGAGGAAGCGACCCGCGCATTCGAGCGCCGCAGTGACGCTGGAGGCGACTGATGCCCCCGCGCCTGCTCCTTCTCCACGGCTACGTCTCGAACCCGGAGGCCTGGGCGCCCCTCCAGCAGGAGCTGGCTGGCGAGGTCGAGACGTTCGCCCCCCTCCTGCCTGGCTACGGGCGCGAACCAGACCCCGGGGACTACACCCTGGAAGGCGTCGCCGAGGCCCTCGACGAGGTGGTGGACCGGGTGCAGCCGGATTACGTGCTCGGCCACTCGATGGGCGCCCTCGTAGCCCTGCAGGTGGCGAACCGCCACCCCGGGCGCTTCAAGCGCGTGGGCCTGGCCGGCCTGCCGGTCTACGACACGGTCGAGGAGGGGCTCCGGTTCATCGGTTCCAGGAGTTCCACGCGCTCGAGCTACATGCGCAACCCCGGCAAGGGGCACGCCTTCTGCCGCCCGGTCAACGCCCTGCGCCACCTGTGGGCGCCTGTCGCTTCCCTGCTGCTCCCCTCCTACCCCCTGCCCATGGTCCGGGGGATGTTCGACCACAGCGAGGCCGCCCACCGCGGCGGCATGGTCGATATCGTCTTCGGCGGCCACGTCCCCCGCCTCGCCGCCGCGCTGGAGACGCCCGTCACGTTGATCCACGGCACGGCCGACCGCGTCACCCGCCTTGACCCCGTCATCGACCTTGCCCGCGAGCGTGGCTGGCCCCTCCGCATCGCCCACGACGCCGGCCACGAGCTGATATTCGCCCAGCCCCGGGGGACCGCTCGCTGGGTGCGCGAGCGCCTTCTCGCCCCTGCCGCGGAAGCCGCCCCACCCCGGGTGGAGGACGCAGAGGCTGCTGGCTCCGCCTGATCCGCCGTCCTCGACCGTTGCTCCCCGCGGGGAGCGCGCCTAAGCTCGAAACTCGAACCACCCCGAGGAGGCGCGCCCGTGGAGAACTTCCTGCATATCGCCGCCGTCTGGCTGCACGTGCTCGGCATCGCCCTGTTCGTGGGCCCGCAGTTCTTCCTTGCCTTCGCCTGGGTCCCCGCCTCCCGCCAGATCGAGGACATGCAGACCCGTGTCGCCGCCATGCGCACCATCACCACCCGCTTCGGCTGGATCGGCGGCATCGGCCTCCTGCTCATCCTCATCGGTGGCACCTACCTGATCATGACCTGGCGCGACTACCACAACATCGTCGAAGGCACGGCCTTCTTCGACCTGCGCTACGGCGTCGTTTTCGTCATCAAGATGGTCATCCTCGTGGTCATGATCGTGCTGGTCGGCCTCCACATGTTCGTCGTCGGACCCAGCCAGGTCGACGCCATGGAGGAACGCGCCCGCGGCGAGGACGTGCCCGACGTGCGCATGCGCCAAATCCGCATCACCTCCCTGGTGCTCAGCATCACGGGCCTCATCCTCGCCCTCGTCATCATGGGCTTCGGCGTGAGCCTCGGCGCCACCGAGTACTCCCTCAAGAATTTCTAGGCGTTGTCGGTGGACTCACGGCCACTCGCCCCGCCCACGCTTGAGGAGATTCGCCGCGCGCACGAGGTCGTCAAGCGGAATCTATCACTGCCCACGCCCCTGGTTCACAGCCCTGGCCTCTCCGAGCTGCTGGATGCGCACGTCTCGATCAAGCTGGAGACGGCGACCCCGACATCGGCATTCACGGTGCGAGGCGGCATCTATCTCGCCTCCTTGCTCGACGAAGATGCGCGGGAGCGCGGTGTCGTCACCGCCTCGACCGGCAATCACGGTCAGTCAATCGCCTACGGGGCGGCCAGCGCCGGCGTCGACGCGACCATCTTCATGCCTGCGGGCGCTAATCCCGACAAGGTCGCCGCCATCGAGCGGTTCGGGGGCCGGGTGAAGCTCGTTGGAGAGCGGGTGGATGAGTGCTTTGCCGCTGCCGCCGACTACGCGCACGAACGAGACGCGCTGTACGTGGAACCGGGCAACAACCCCCGGCTGGTCGCGGGCGTCGCCACTGCCGCGCTGGAAGTGCTGGAGACGCAGCAACCCGACACCGACCTTGTGATCGTCCCGCTCGGGGCAGGCACCGCGGCATCGGGTTGGGTCGCGGTGCGGGACGAACTCAAGCACCCGGCCCAGGTCTGGGCCGCGCAGTCGTCACTGTCGCCCGCAGCGCACGATGCCTGGCGCTCCGGGAAGATGGAGCCGCGCCAGGACCGAACGCTCGCGGAGGGCATCGCGATCGGCCTCGCCTTCGAGTTGCCGATGGGCATCCTCCGCGAGTCGCTCAACGACTTCATCCTGGTCGACGACGACCAGATTCTCGCCGCCGTTCGACTCCTCTGGGATAGGCAGCATGTCATGGCCGAACCAGCCGGCGCCGTTGGCCTCGCCGCGGCCGAGCAGGAGCGGGAACGCCTTGCCGGCAAGCGGGTCGTCCTCGTGATCAGCGGCGCCAACGCGACGCGCAGCCAACTCGTCAACTGGTTGGCGGACTGAGCACGATCGAACCTGCGGCGCCCCTTTGGGAGACTCGTCCGCTATAACCCCCGCCCCGCGCCCCGTTTGACCCGTTCGTGACCCGCTGGTTCACTGGCCCCAGAGGCATTGACGGAGACGAGTAGCGTCCCGTTCCTGCGCTCAGCGAGCCCCGTTTGGTGTGAGGGGGCGCTGCAGGCGGACGCGAACATCCCTCCCGAGCTTCCGGCCGAACGCCGGCCCCGCCGGCCAGTAGACCCGGACGGAACGCCCGCAGGCGCGGGTCGCCCACCGTTAGCGAGGGCGGGAGCGTGATGGCGCTCCGCAGAGGGCCCGCCTCGTGCGGGAACCAGGGTGGTACCGCGGGCATCGCGCCCGTCCCTGATCGGGGCGGGCGTTTTCGTACCCGTCCCGGCAACCCTCGCCGAGGAGGCCGGACGTGTCCCAGCTCTTCAGACCCGTCGACCCGAGCGTCAACTTCCCCGATCTCGAGACCGGCATTCTCGACTTCTGGCGCGACAACGACATCTTCAAGCGCAGCATCGAGGAACGCCCCGAGGACAACCTCTTCGTCTTCTACGAAGGGCCGCCTACCGCCAACGGCCGCCCCGGCGTCCACCACATCATGCCCCGCGTCATCAAGGACCTCTTCGCCCGCTACAAGACGATGCGCGGCTACCGCGTGCCCCGCAAGGCCGGCTGGGACACGCACGGCCTGCCCGTCGAGATCGAGGTCGAGAAGGAGCTGGGCCTCAGCTCCAAGCCCGAGATCGAGGAGTTCGGCATCGCCGAGTTCAACGCCCAGTGCCGCGAGAGCGTCGGCCGCTACGTGCGCGACTTCGAGGAGCTGACCGAGCGCATCGCCTTCTGGGCCGACATGGACAACCCCTACGTCACCTACGACAACGACTACATCGAGAGCGGCTGGTGGATCTTCAAGCAGCTCTGGGACCACGGCCTCGTCTACCAGGACTACCGCAGCACCCCCCACTGCCCCCGCTGCGAGACCAGCCTGAGCGACCACGAGCTCTCCCAGGGCTACCGCGACGACGTCCCCGACCCCAGCGTCTACATCAAGTTCCGGCTGCCGCCGGAGGCGCGCGAGCGCATCGGCCTCGCGGACGGCCCGGCCGCCAGCATCGTCGCCTGGACCACCACCCCCTGGACCCTCCCCGGCAACACCGCCCTCGCCGTCATGGACGACGCCACCTACGGCCTCTACGAGCACGAAGGCGAGCACCTGGTGCTTGCGGAGGCGCTCGCCGAGAGCGTACTCGGCGAAGAGCGGGAGGCGCTCCGCACGTTCCGCGGCTCCGAGCTCGTCGGACTCGCCTACGAGCCTCTGTACCGCCCCGAGATGCTGGAGGGCACCGTCCGACGCTTCGGCGCCGACGGCCACCTGCGCCCGCTGGAGCCCGGCGAGGAGACCGAGGGACTGCGCCGCGTCCTCGTCGCCGACCACGTCTCCCTCGAAGACGGCACCGGCATCGTCCACATCGCCCCCGCCTTCGGTGGCGAGGACTTCGAGGACGGCAAGCAGCACGGACTCCTCTTCGCCCAGCCGATCGATACGCACGGCACGATGGCCGAGGGCCTGCCCGGCGGCGGCACCTTCGCCAAGGACGCCGACCGCGACGTCATCAGCGACCTCGACGAGCGCGGACTCCTCCTCCGCAGCGAACGCATCAAGCACACCTACCCGTTCTGCTGGCGCTGCGATTCGCCTCTGCTCTACTACGCCAAGCCCAGCTGGTACATCCGCACGACCGCCCAGCGCGACCGCCTCCTCGCCGGCAACGCGCGCATCAACTGGCAACCCGACCACATCAAGCGCGGCCGCTTCGGCAACTGGCTGGAAAACAACATCGACTGGGCCGTCAGCCGCGAGCGCTACTGGGGCACCCCACTCCCCTTCTGGGTCTGCGGCGACTGCGCCACCGTGAGCGTCATCGGCTCGCGCGCGGAGCTGGCCGACCGCGCCCTCGACCGCGCCGCCGCCGAGGCCATGGACGACCTCCACCGCCCCTACATCGACGACATCGTCCTGCACTGCGACGCCGAGGGCTGCGACGGCGAGATGCGCCGCGTGCCCGAAGTCGCCGACGCCTGGTTCGACAGCGGCGCCATGCCCTACGCCCAGTGGCACTACCCCTTCGAGAACCAGGACGAGTTCGACCGCCAGTTCCCCGCCGACTTCATCTGTGAGGCCATCGACCAGACGCGCGGCTGGTTCTACACCCTGCACGCCGAGGCGGCCCTGCTGAACGCCGCCGAGGCCACGCCCGAGGAGATCAGCTACCGCAACGTCATCTGCCACGGCCACATCCTCGACGAGCAGGGCAACAAGATGTCGAAGAGCCGTGGCAACGTCCTCGAACCCTTCGACGTGCTCGACGAGCTCGGCGCCGACGCCGTGCGCTGGTACATCTATGCCTCCGCCCCCGTCGGCTCATCCCGCCGCTTCAGCGTGCGCCTCATGAACGAGAGCCTGCGCCGCTTCCAGCTCACCCTCTGGAACGTCTACAGCTTCTTCGTCAGCTACGCGAACATCGACGGCCTCGACCCCCGCGAGCGCCCCGCCGGCGAGCCGCCCGAGCTGGACCGCTGGCTCCTGAGCGAGCTGAACGCCCTCACCGAGCGCGTCACCGCCGGCCTCGACGACTACGACCCGACCGTCGCCGCGCGCGCCATCGAGTCGTTCGTCGACGACCTTTCGAACTGGTACGTGCGCCGCTCCCGCCGCCGCTTCTGGCGTGGCGTCTCCGGCGACGACGCGGACAAGCGCAGCGCCTACTTCACGCTCCACACGGCCCTGACCACGCTTGCGAGGCTGCTCGCGCCCTTCACCCCCTTCCTCGCCGAGGAGCTCTGGGCGAACCTCGCCCGCTCCATCGACGGCGACGCCCCCGAGAGCGTGCACCTCGCCGACTGGCCCGACCTGGTGTCGCTCAGGCCTGAACCGAGCGGTGGTCACGTAGATCTCAAGGCAAGTGGCACAGCAGGAGGGGGGCTCACTGGGTCGGCCAGGTTGAAAGTGATCGACGAGTCGCTGAACGCCGAGACGCAGCTCGTGAAGCGCGTCGCCTCGATGGGCCGGGCCGCCCGCGCGAAGGCGTCGCTCAAGGTGCGCCAGCCCCTCACAGAGGTGCTCGTGCGTCCCCGCGACGCCGGCGAGGCTGCCGTCCTCACCCGTAACGAAGCGCTCCTGCTGGAGGAGCTGAACGTGAAAGCCCTCGCGACCCTTGAGGACGAGGCGGGTGTGGTCACCTTCGACGTGAAGCCGAACCTGCCCGTGCTCGGACCCCGCCTCGGCCGCGAGGTCGGCGCCGTGCGCTCCGCCCTCGCCGCGCTCGACGCGGGCGAGGTCGCCGCCGCCGTGCGTGCCGGCCAGAACGTGGCCGTTGCCGGCCACGACCTCGCACCCGGCGACTTCCTTGTCGAGATGCGCGAGAGCGAGGGCTACGCCGTCGCCAGCGAGGCCGGCTACACCGTCGCCATCGCTACCACGGTCACCCCCGAGCTGGCGGACGAAGGGGTCGCGCGCGAACTCGTGCGCCACATCCAGGACCTCCGCCGCGAGGCGGACTTCGAGTTGAGCGACCGCATCACTACCTGGTGCGCCGGCGACGAGACCGTCGCCCGCGTCCTCGACGCCCACGGCGACTACGTGCAGGGCGAGACGCTCTCCGTCGAGCTCCTCACGGAGCCGCCGCCCGCGGACGCGCAGCAGACGGCGTTCACGCTGGACGGCGTCGAGGTGGTCGTGGGCGTGCGTCGGAGGGACGCATGACCGCGCCGAAAGCCATCCTCCTCGACCTCGACGACACCCTGCTCGACATGTACAGCGCCATGCACAGCTCCTGGCAGGAGATCTGCGCCGAGGTGGCCCCACCCCTGGGCGGCGATGCCGCCAGCCTGCGCGAGACCATCCGGCGCGAGAGCGCCATCTTCTGGGCCGACGAGGAAACGGTCGCCGAATACCGCGTGCGGCCGCTCGATTCACGCACGCACATCGTGCGCCTCTCCCTCCTCGCCGAGGGTCTCGATGACTCCGATGCCGAGGAGATCGCCGCACGCTCGCTGCGGGGCTACCTGGACCGCCTCGCCCCCTTCGACGACTCCATCGCGACCCTGGAGACGCTGCGCTCGCAGGGCTACCGCCTCGGTATGGTCACGAACGGCTCCTCCGATACCCAGCGCGAGAAGATCGAGCGCTGGAACCTGGAGCCCTACTTCGACGAGATCGTGATCGAGAGCGAGTTCGGTCGCGGCAAGCCCGATCCCGGTGTGTTTGCGAAAGCGCTCGCCGGTACCGGAGCTGCGCCCAACGAGGCCTGGATGGTGGGCGACAACCTCTACGCCGACATCGGCGGGGCGCGTGGC
>Ga0209544_1002260_pt1 | contig 17821 bp, 14 predicted proteins | sample MesohylPK_FD_187297 | JGI IMG/M metagenome (GOLD analysis project Ga0209544, IMG submission 187297) | Host-associated microbial community of the marine sponge Aplysina aerophoba from Gulf of Piran - sponge mesohyl, lysed by proteinase K... | ecosystem: Host-associated > Porifera > Sponge >...
CGTTCGCCAGACACGATGGTGGGGAAGAGTACACACGGTCGGTGAGCGATGGTTTTGTAGGGGGGCGTTGCGGGGGCGCAGCCCCTGCACAAGGGAGGGCCGAAGGCCCGACCGCCATAATGCAACACGAGAGGAAAGAGAAGTGAAGAAAGGGTAGACAGCTTCGCTCAGAAATGCGTATCAGTTGCGGCTGAGTAGTTAAGCTGATTCAAAAAAGGTCTGACGCCAGTTGCTCGCTCCGTCAATTCCAGACTGACCGTTGACTCAACAGATACCTGGAGGTTGCTTACGTGTACGATATTGTAGTTGCGAACGGTACGGTCATCGATGGATCCCGCCGCGCCCGTCGGCGCGCGGATGTTGGGATCAGTGGCGATCGGATTGCTGCTATTGGCGACCTCGGCGGAGTGGACGCGGCCCAAGTCGTTGACGCGGCCGGCAGAATCGTGGCGCCCGGCTTCGTAGATACGCATAACCATTCCGACGGCTGGATGCTCAGAAAGCGACACCAGGTAAGCAAGACCACCCAGGGCTTCACCACCGAGGTCATCATGGCCGACGGCATCTCCTACGCGCCGGTCAACCGCCACACCGCCCATGAATGGCTCTACTACATGCGCGGCCTCAACGCCCTCCGCTTGGAAGACTACACCGGCTGGGAGACACTGGCCGATTACATGGCTCTCCTCGACCGCCGCAACGTCCAGAACGTGATCACACAGATTCCATACGCAAACGTGCGCACGCTCATCTGCGGTTGGGGTCCGGCGCCGGCCGATGATCTGCAGTTGAAACTGATCCAGTTGCAGGTTGAACAGGGAATGGAGGATGGCGCTTGCGGTCTTTCAACCGGCCTTGACTACGCGGCGCAATGCTTCGCCTCAACTGCCGAGCTGGCGGCGGCCTGCCTGCCCATGGCCGAGGCCCAGGCCCCGTACGTCACCCATATGCGCTACAAAATAGGGACACTGGCCGCGTTGAAGGAAGCCGTCGAGATCGGGCGGCGTGCAGGCGTCCCCGTCCACATCTCCCATCTCAAGGCCGCCAGCGAAGCCGATACCGAGGCCATACTTTCTTACGTCGATCAGGTCGCCGTCCACGAAGTCGACTTCTCCTTCGACGTCTATCCCTATCTGCCCGGGTCGACTCTGCTCAACTACCTCTTGCCCTATGAAATCTGGCACGAAGGCCCCCTGGCCGCGTTACCCAAACTGCGTCAACCCTCGATGCGCGCGCTAGTCGGCATCGGCCTGGAAATCTATGCATCCAATCTCGAAGCCATCAGAATAGCCTGGCTGCCGGGAAAGGAGAACAGCCAGTACCTTGGCAAGACCCTGGCCGAGTATGTTGACGCAGTGGGCAAGTCTCCGGTAGACGCGCTGTGTGATCTCCTGATAGAGGAGAACCTGGCCGTGTTGCTCGTTTTCTTCCAGGGCGACGACAGTTTCGTCGAGCCATTTCTGGCCCACGACAGCTACATGATGGGAACCGACGGTGTCTACCACGAGGGAGCGGTCATTCACCCGCGGCAGTACGGGTCCGCTGCCCGCCTGCTGGGGTCGTGTGTGCGCAAGGGGCTGTTTTCGCTGGAAGACGCGGTGTGGAAACTGAGCGGAGCGCCGGCTGCACGCTTCGGACTAAAAGATCGGGGCAGGGTGGAGGAAGGATGCTTTGCTGATCTGGTTGTCTTTGATGCCGAGGTTGTCCAGGACAATGCCACTTATTCTGAACCGCATCAACTGGCCAGCGGTATCGGCGATGTTTTGGTCAACGGCGTGCCGGTCATTCGCGAGGGCGCGGCGGTAGAGGCAATGGGGCCGGTTTTGCCAGGTCGGGCCTTGCGATTCAAGCAGTAGGTTTTTCGGCGCCGGTTGTTCCGCGAAACCTGGCTGAAGCGTCATCCTTCGGTCGGAGGGGGAGGAATGTCGGTGACGACAGGCACGTTTTCGGCGTCGCTGGCGGTCACAAACTGCCAGAAAACCCAACCGTTCTCGCCGTTGAAGTCGATCTGCCACCATTCTTCGTCTGCATTCTTGCCAGTGACGGCAAAAAACAGTCCTGGCGTGGCTCCGCCGATGATCTCGTAGTCGGTGCCTGGGCCGCTGCGAACGTTAATGAGCCCGTTGACTCTAAGTGACGGTCCCTCGATTTCGGATTCGGGTTGATCGCTAGGAGCCGATGCCTCCTCAGGCGGCGCAGGAATTACGGCAGCTACCTGCACGTTTTCTGCATCTGTTGCAGTCACATTGGGGGCGTAGATCCAACCGGTCACTCCTTCGTAGTCAATTTGCCACCACTCTTCATCCTGCGACTTTCCCAGAATGGCGAACTGTTGTCCTGTCGAGGCCTCGCCGAAGGCCGAATAGATGGTGCCTGGGCCGGCGCGCACATTTAACAGACCGTTGGCTGTAGCGAGCGGTGCGGCGGGCTCCGGTTCGGTTGTTTCTGCAGGAGGTGTAGTGTCCTCTGGCTGCGCTGGGTCGGCTGCAACTAAGGGCACACTTTCTGTATTGGAGGCCACGACAAAGGGCGCGTAGATCCAACCTGTCTGGCCGTCAAAGTCGATTTGCCACCAGTCTTCCTCCTGATTCTTACCGGTGATTCCAAATTCCTGTCCGGCGATAGCAGTGCCGACCAGGTCAAACTCAGTGCCTGCGCCGCTTCGAATGTTCATTTCACCGAGCAGGATCACGGTAGCTTTTTCAAGTGTTGGCGTATCCGCTTGCGGTGCGGGATTTTGTGCCAGAGAGCTGCTGACAATTGGCACGTTCTCTTCATTGGCCGCGGTCACAAAGGGCGCGTAAATCCACCCGGACTGTCCGTCAAAGTCGATCTGCCACCAGTCGCCTTCCTGGTTTTTGCCGGTAATGGTAAATTGCTGTCCTTCGGTTGCGCCGCCGATCCTGTCCTGTTCGGTGCCTGGTCCGCTGCGTACATTCATATCGCCGTGGACGGTCAAAATTGCGTTGCTGGCTGACGGGGCCTCAGGCGTTGCCGTCGCGACAGTGGCAGTGAGAGTAGCGGTTGCCTCGACGGCGGGCATTGAAGTGGGCAAGGTTGTTTCCGTCGCTATTGCGGTTGCCGTATTTGTTGGTACCGGCGGCAGAGTCGTACTTGTAGCCGTGGCGGGGAGGGGAACGGCTGTATTCGTCGGCATTGAATCAGGCGTAGGGTCTTGGCTGCCTTCGCGGTTGCATGCGCTGAGAAAGGTCATGGCCACTACAAGGACGCCAAGAATAGAGGCTGTCGTACGGCGGAAGCCTCTCAATTTTGTCACTCCTATTTTCATCAGACGAAACGCCGCGGCCGGGCGGCTTTGTTGTCGTTTGTGACTCATAATGGCACCTCTCAATCGGGCCGGGCAGTTTTTGCCGCGTGTACAATGAGCGCCACCGCCGTAGCCTCGGGGATGCGGCCCGTATCCAACATAAGATGATAGTGACGGCTGTTTTTCCAGTCGGCGCTGGAGAAGAATCGTTGATACCAGTTGCGGCGCTGCTCGTCGGCCAAGCCGATGATGCGCTTGGCAGTGTCGATTTCGGCCATGCCGCGGCGGCGCTGAATACGGCTGGCTCGAACTTGAGGCGCCGCGAAGAGATGCACGTGCAGGGCCGTCGGATGGTCTTCAAGAATGAGCTGGGATCCCCTGCCGATGATGACCACGTTTCCCTTTTCAGCCAGCAGGCGAATGGCATTTGACATCCCATCCAGATATGTCGCTTGATTCATTGGGCGGTCTCGACGGTTGGGGTCGGCCGAGAAGAGCGAACGCATTTCCTGGCTGACAACACCGGCGCGCGACATCAGCTTTTCTTCCGCCTCTACGATTACCTCGATCTCTACGCCGGCCTGACGGGCCATCTCGGCCAGAACTTCTTTGTCAAAGCAAGTTGAGCCCAGTTCGTGGCCTACAGCTTCGGCGATACGGGTCCCTCGCGATCCCAATTCACGGGAAATTGTAACGACCGTCATGCTTGTTGCCTCCCTTATCTAGGTGGCCTGCAATCACAAAAGGCTGACATTTCCGCCGCCTATTCCGAGGCACAGAAATAGGCGGGCGAGCCTGGCGATCAACTAGAGACGACGCGTGGTTCATAGAGCGGCGTATCCGCGGCGACAATACGGTCATCGGGCATTCGGTACAGGTTTCCCCACTTGCGGGCTGCTTCCGGCAGTGCATTGTCCTGGAGCAACTTCTCATCCTGACGGCGCTGCGCCTCGGCGGCGTCGAAGTCCCATGAGTCATCGATTAGCGCTTTCAGCTGCCTGCCGACGGTTCGTTGTGCTTCGGTCCCGCCTTCGAGCAGGTTGCACTGCTCCAGGGGGTCGGCCTCCAGGTCGAAGAGCAGGTCCGGACCGATCCCGCGGAAATGTACATATTTGTACTGCCCCATGCGCACCACGCGGTGTTCGCTTCCTTCTCCCCAGCGCGGAAGCGGGTTGTCGACAAACACGGGCGCGGCGAGCAACTCGTCTCCAGTAGAGAGTGCGTTCGAGAGGTCACGCCCTTCGAGGCCATCCGGCGGCGCGATGTCGGCGAGTGCGCAAAGCGTAGGGAACAGGTCAGCCAAACTAACAGGGGTATCCACTCGTGCCCCTGAGCTCTCTCCCCGGCGCTGTGACGGCGTTTGGATGATCAGCGGCACGCGTGCCGCGGCTTCGTGCCAGGAGTTCTTCCACCACATACCATGCTCGCCGGCCATCTCTCCATGATCGGATGTATAGACGATGACAGTGTTGTCCAGCAGGCCGCTCCGATCCATCAGATGGAGCAGATCGCCGAGCATTTCGTCCAGATAGTCGACGCAAGCGAAGTATGCCGCCCGCGCCCGCATCATTTCCTGTTCGGAGACCTCCTCTGTTCGGAAACCCTTTGCCATGCCGACCGTCATGGGATGGAAAGCGGTATCTCCGGTGCGACCTACCTTGGGGCGAGTGACCTGCTCTGGCCAGTAGCGGTTGAAGAATCTCGCGGGCGCGGTCAGCGGAAAGTGGGGCCGGCTGAAGGACGCGCAGAGAAACCAGGGTGTGGCAGGCTGGGCGGCGGTATGTTCGCGGAGAAATGCTATGGTCTCGCGGATAATCACCTGTTCCTGCAGGGCGCTCTCCGGTATCTCTGTGAGGCCGGCGTCGACGGTGCGACTGCGAATTTCGTGACCTCCATCGCGCTTCGAGAGCGGGTCGCGCTGATGCCCGGTCCGTCCTGTCAGATCGCCGTAAGGTCTATGTTGAAAGCCGGCCATCTGGTTTGTGCCGCCCAAGTGCATCTTTCCCACCAGGCAAGTGCTATAGCCGGCGTCAGCGAAAACGGACGGGATTGTCGGAATCTCGGGTCTCAGGTAGGACTCGTTGGCCCAACCGCCGCTGGTCATGGGAGATCGCCCTGTCAGCAGGCAGATACGCGATGGCGTACATAACGGCGACTGGCAGTAAGCGTTGCTGAAATTGGCTCCTTGCTCCGCCAACCCGTCCAAAACCGGTGTATGTACGGGCTCGCCTGTCTGGCTGTCAAGTAGGCTCAGGCAGCGGTAGCTGTGCTCGTCAGAGAAGAGAAAGAGGATATTTGGACGCGTCATGGTTGGAATCCATGGTGAAATTGTGCGGTCAAAGTCTATCTAAAGAATACGACTAGGGGGCGGTTGCGCGCAAGTAAACTTTTCCGGCGCGCTGGGGCCAGTGGTTCTGGGCAGTTTGGAGCGTATTAACAAGGGCAGGCCAAGAGGTGGGTACATCCCAGTTTTGGGGCGGAAGAGTCAGGTGTGGAATGGGCGGCGACGGTGGGTGATAATGTGTCCCGGCTTCTGGAGGAGCACAGGGCAGGCACAAGGCCTGCCCCTACAGGAACTTTGCGGGGAAGGGTGAGGGAGGGGTGTGCAAACTGATTCTATGGGGTGGTGGGCGGTGGCACGGGACGGCAAGTAGGGGAGGAGACACTGTTGGCTAGAAACGTTGCGGGGAAGAGTGAACAAGGTGGCTAGCCAGGGCGGGGCGTTGCGGAGGTGCAGCCCCTGCACAAGGGAGGGCCGAAGGCCCGACCGCCCAAATGCAAGCAGAGAGTGACACTTCCTTGTCTGCTGGAGAGTAACTACTAAGCCACAGCAGTTGACCAGCCAGTCATCCTTGGAATCATTCAGGCTCTTGGTGACGCAACTGGTGTACAGCCGCCGCCATGCTCGCCAGCCGACACGTTGCGAAGAAGGCACACGGTCGGTGAGAGATGGTTTTGTAGGGGGGCGTTGCGGGGGCGCAGCCCCTGCACAAGGGAGGGCCGAAGGCCCGACCGCCCAAAATACAACATTGAGGGGAGAAAAACACCTTTGCTCCCCTCATTCAGATTTGCGAATCCGTTGCGGCTGAGTAGTTACGCTGGAGATTAGACCGGGAACTGACCGCGGCATGGTTGCAATAAGAGATATAAGAGAGTTCACTCCCATTATGGGATGCACGCCAAGAGGTCGTGTCCGGTTGATGCGTGAACCTTACTGGGGTAGGATAGTGGAGATGGAGGAAATCTGTTTCGCCTCGGCCACGCAAATAGTTAGTGCTATACGGAACCGCGAACTGTCCTCGCAGGAGGTGGTCTCGGCCTACCAGGATCGGCTTGAGGAGGTCAATTCGCGGCTGAACGCGGTGACCGTTGTTGCATCTGACGCGCCTGAGCAGGCAAGGCTGGCGGACCAGAAACAGGCTCAGGGCGAGGAACTCGGCCCCCTGCATGGTCTTCCTTTTACTGTCAAGGATACTTTTGAAACGGCTGGCCTGCAGAGCCCGCTGGACATTCGAATCCGGCAGAGACAGGTTTCGAGGACAGACGCGACAGTCGTTGCCAGGATGAAGCAGGCCGGGGCAATCCTGTTGGCCAAAACAAATTGCCCGCCGGCGGGCAGTGGCGCCGATACGGAAAATGCGGTAATTGGACAGACGCGCAATCCGCACAACGCCGGCTGTTCTCCTGGAGGCAGCAGCGGCGGCGAAGCTGCGCTTATCGGGGCAGGTGGATCTCCTTTAGGGCTTGGCAGCGACACGGGCGGCGGTCTGCGCGTTCCGGCAGCCTTCTGCGGCGTTAGCGCGCTCAAGCCAACCCAAGGCCGCGTTCCAAACACGGGCGTCTATAATCAGCCGGGCGGGTTCACGGATCAGCGTACGCAGATTGGGCCGGCGGGCCGCAGCGTCGAAGACCTATTGCTGGCACTGAGGATTATTGCCGGACCGGATTACTTCGATGGCGGGGTTGTATCCAAGCCATTGTACGACCCCGACCAGCTGCCTCTGCGTGATCTGACAATCGCTACTTTCCCCTATGATCCTTCTTCTCTGGTCACCTCTGCGGTTGCGAATGCGGTGGGTGCATCGGGGCAAGCCCTGGCACGCGCCGGCGTCCAGGTTGTGGAAAATCGCCCGCTTGACCTGGTTGGCGGCGCCCGCGATCTGGACCGCGGTTGGCGGCAGATGGCGGCCACACGCGGCCAGGATGTGGTGGAACTGCTCTATGCCTGGGATCAGTTCCGCACCAATTTGCTCCAGTATATCCGCTATTACGACGCGATTCTCTGTCCCGCGGTTCACCATACTGCGCCCTCTATTGGCGCGCGCGACAACCAGCGCTTCGACTACACTGTCCCATTCAGCCTGACAGGCTATCCGGCCGCTGTCGTTCCGGTCACGGTAGACGTAGACGGCCTCCCTGTCGCTGTGCAGATTGTTTCCCATCCCTGGCGGGAGGACATCGTGTTTGCCCTGGCCCTGGCGCTTGAAGAAGAGTTCAAGGAATGGCAAAAAGATCTCCATGGCGGGTTGAAACTGTAGCGCCAGGTTGGCGTAGTGTAAGAAAAGGCATCGTCAACATGGAGGGCATGATGGAAGAGGAACGCAGGGATGAAAATACAGAGCAATGTGGGAAAGGAGAGGCAGGGAGCTTCGGCGAAAGTGATGACATAGCCGAGGAGGTTCAACGGCTTGTCGAAGCGATGGCGCGGGCGGCCCGAAATTTCTGGAGCAGTGAGCAGCGTCTCCGGCTGGAGGAGGAACTGCGCCGCGGATTGGGTTCGCTGGTGGGGAATCTGGAGGAAGCTCTCGACCGATTCAGCCGGAGCGAGCAGGGGCAGGAGTTTCAGGAGCAGGCGAGCAAAGTGGCAGACCGGGTGCGGGAGAGCGCTCTGGCTGCTGAGTTGAAGGACGGTCTCACCGGCGGCCTGAAGACGGCGGCTAACGAGGTGCGAAAGTTTGCAGACAGCCTCGAAGAGGAACAGGAAGGGTCAGACTCCGGGCAGGACATTCCTGTTGAATCAGGAGATGACGAGGAAGGCGAGGAGCAGGCGTAAGCGGAGCGGAGAGGGGCCCGGCAGGGTCGCTGAGATCGAAGTCAGGGAAAGGAGAAGAACACTTTGGCGATCTTCAGGATTCCTTGACTCCAGGGTACGCGGTGGGAAACACCGCTGCTGCCCTCGAAGGATGACAGGTTGTCCATGTACCATACGTAGTTTCGTACCAAGGCGTCCTGGTTGCTGAATTTCGGGTCCCAGCCAAGAGCCTGTTGTGCTTTGGCGACCGTTACAAATGAGTCTTTCGCTGCAGTCTCATATACCCATTTGTACAGGGGTGAGAGTCCGAGTTTTTCCAGGAGGCGCAATGTCCATATGGCCGGCGCCGCGGGCAGAGGGATTATGCGTTTGCCGTGGCCGGCAAAGTCGAGCACGGCCTGGTAGTCTTCTTTCATGGTCGCGAATTCGGTCGCACCTATGTTGAAGGTATCGTTGACCTGTGCGCGGGGAAGCGTGGCAGCCAGGAAAATCGCTGAGCACAGATCTTCTACGTCAAGGAGCTGATAGCGATTCTTGCCACTGCCCAGCATAGGAAAGTTTTTGCCGTCCTTGGCCCAGTCGTAGAAGAGTGCAAAGACGCCTAGGCGCTCTGGCCCTACAAAAGATTTGGGCCGTATGATCGGTACACACATCCCCTTCTGCCTGAATTCCTGGCAGATCTCCTCAGCTTTTATCTTGGCCTCTCCATACGGGCCCACCCCCTGCAGCCTATCATTCTCATGCAAAGGATGGTGGTCGGGGATGCCATAGACGGCGGTAGAAGAGATGTGGACCAGTCTGTCCACGCCCGCTTCAAAGGCAGCCTCCAGGACATTCTGGATTCCGTCAACATCTGTGGAAAAAATCTCTTCCGGGCTGTACAGAGGCAGGGCTGCCGCGGCGTGGACGACAAAATCCACGTTTTCCATCGCGGAGCGGACAGCGGCCATGTCGCGTATGTCGCCCTCCACAACCTTGATAGAGTCCTGCTCAGGATAGTCGAAGGGGGCAATGTCGAGCGACACAACTTGAATCCCTCTGGCACGCAAGTAGCGCACGAGGTTGATGCCGAGGAAGCCGGCACCGCCCGTAACCAGGCAGGTTTTATCGGCTCGCTGGCTGCCAGACTCTTCTCCTGTCTGTCTGCTCTCGGTACTGGGACCGCGAACAGTGGCGGCGCCGGTATTTTCCAAGGGTTGGGATGGACTTATCGGCATTTGTTGTTTCGTGGTTTGATGGTGTCAGTACCTGGTTGCCGGTCTTCGCTGCCGTGGAAGCGCTAAGCAGATGCTATCCAGTTTTTCAAGAGTGAAGCGGTGGACTCAAAGGCCAGGTCTGAGGGGATTTCGTGCGCGCCAAACCAGCCGGCATCCTGCGCATCATCGGCCACGTAGGGTATTTCCGGTGAACTGGCCGGCACCGCACTAAAGGCAAGCACTATTCCGATGCGCTGGCCTTCGTCGTTTACCATCGGGAAGATGTCGATCAGTCCGCCGATATTCGAACGCAAGCCGACTTCTTCTTTCAGCTCCCGCTGTAGCGCGTCCTTGGGCATTTCGTCGGCATCCATATAGCCGCCGGGCAGAGACCATTTGCCTTTTGCAGGGTCCACCGCTCGCTGAATCAGGAGGACCTTGTCCATATGCAAAACGAGGGCAATTACAGCCACTTTGGGATCGTGAAATTGGACGAATCCACAGCCCGAACAGACAGGGCGCAGGGCGTTGAAGCGCACCACTTCCGACATGGGACAGGCGCAATAGGGGCAGTAGCGGAACTTGCTGTTCATTGCTACAAGTATAGCACCAGGAATATGGAAGTGTTATACTTGGGAAGCGTTGCTTTCCAGTAAAACACCTGACATGAACAAGACTGAGACAGTGCTGCAAGAGCGTCCCGCACGAGCCGCGTTGACCCGGACAGGTGGTTTTCTGACCGGATTCAGCCATACGCTGCAGCCGTACATCGGTTGTCGTTTCGGATGCAACTACTGCTATGTACGCCAGTCCAACGTCCATCGCTTTCACGGCGGCGGACTGGAGTGGGGAACCTACGTGTATCCGCGCGTGGGGATCGCCGACAGGCTGGAAAAGGAGTTGGCGGGGCTGCACAGGCGAGAAGCGCTGGAGCAATCGGCGTTCTTCATGTCTTCCTCAACGGATCCGTATCAACCCGCAGAACGGTCCTACCATCTGACGCGCCGTTGCCTGACCGTAATGGAACGAATGCCCCCCGGCTTACTGGTGATTCAGACGCGTGCGCCGCTGGCGGCCAGGGACTTCGACATTATGGCGGCGTTGGGCGAGCGATGCCTGCTCAACATGACGGTTGAGACCGATCGAGAAGACGTGCGCCGGTCTGTGACGCCACACTGTCCATCCATTGAACAGCGTCTTCATGCAGCGCGAAAGGCTCGGGACCGAGGTATTCCGACCCAGTTGACAGTAAGCCCATGCCTGCCCTATTCCAGTGTGGAGGCTTTCGGAAAACTGCTTCTGGAAGTGAGCGACAGGGTGATAGTAGACAGTTTCATTTCCGGCGATGGCTGCGCGGGCAAGCGGACGGCTCGAACCGACATCCCGGCGCTCTATGCGCGGTCGGGTTGGGAGGACTGGCGCTCGCAGGAGGCTGCCCTGGCCCTGTACGACTGGCTGGAGGAACGGATAGGGACACGGGCGGGCTGGTCACAAGAGGGATTCACGCGCCAGGCTCGCCAGGTAACGGGCAGTTTGCGCTGACGGCGTTCTTGTACCCTGACGGTGAGGTTAACGAGATGAAGAAAGCATTTGGAGGAATCGAGGCAGGAGGCACCAAGTTCGTTTGTGCCGTCGGCACCGGGCCAGATGATATCCGAGCGGAGATTCGTCTGCCCACAGAGTCGTCTGAAGTTACCATGGGTCGGGTTATCGACTTTTTCCGCGGCCAACAGGAGCAGCATGACATTGCTGCCATTGGCGTGGCCTCCTTCGGTCCCGTGGACCCGGACCCCGACTCGCGGACCTTTGGACACATTACGAACACGCCAAAGCCGGGCTGGGCAAATACGCCGGTGGCGCCGATTCTACGGGATGCGTTTGACGTGCCCATCGGCTTCGACACCGATGTCAATGTGGCAGCGCTCGGCGAGCACAGTTGGGGCGCGGCGCAAGAGGTGGATACGTTCGTGTACCTGACGATAGGTACAGGCATCGGCGGCGGCGGCATGGTGGACGGAAACCTGTTGCACGGCCTGATTCATCCGGAGATGGGTCACATTGCGATTCCCCACAATTGGGAACGGGATCCCTTCGCCGGCACATGCCCATTTCACGGCGACTGCTGGGAAGGGCTGGCCAACGGGCCGGCGCTTGAAGAGCGCTGGGGCCAGGCGGGTGAATCGCTGCCGGAGGGACACGAAGCGTGGTCGCTGGAAGCGCACTATATTGCGCTGGGTGTCACCAGTATCATGATGATCCTGTCGCCGAAAATGGTTGTTTTGGGGGGCGGTGTAATGGAGCAGGCACATCTATTCCCTCTTGTCCACCGCGAGGTACAGTCGCAACTGAATGGCTACATTCAAAGTCCTGCCATATTGGAAGAGATAGAGAGTTATATCGTGCCGCCGGCGCTGGGAGGCCGCTCCGGTGTGCTGGGCGCGATAGCCCTGGCTCAGCGAGCGCTCCAAGATGCCTGACCTATTGCTGTACCTTCGAGACGAACGAACGCAACTTCCTGGACCGTATGACCACCCCTTTTAACCCCACCGAGCATCCCCACCGCCGCCGCAATTTGCTCACCGGAGAATGGATACTCGTCTCTCCACACCGCATGAAGCGGCCGTGGCAAGGGCAAACGGAGACACCTCCGCCGCCTACCCTGCCCACCTATGACCTTACCTGTTATCTATGCCCCGGCAACGAACGGGCCGGCGGGTTCGTTAATCCCAACTATACGCACACATATGTGTTTGACAACGACTTTGCCGCGTTGCGCACAGATACCCCGGACGGCGAGGCGCAGAGCGGCCGATTCTTTCAGGCGCAGGCCGAGACGGGGGTCTGTCGTGTCATCTGTTTCAGCCCTCGGCATGACCTGACGTTGGCGCGCATGGATCTTCCGGACATTCGACGGGTCGTGGATCTTTGGGTGGAACAGGTGGAAGAGCTGGGCGAACAGCCGCACGTCGGCTATGTTCAGGTCTTTGAGAACCGGGGCGCGATGATGGGCAGTTCAAATCCCCATCCACATGGGCAAGTCTGGGCAACCCGGCGGCTGCCGACCGAGCCGGCCAAAGAAGATCAGGAGCAGCGAGCCTACTTTGAAAAGGAGGGCGCGCCGCTGTTGGTGGATTATCTTGCGGCGGAACTTGCAGCAGGCGAGAGGGTGGTGGTGGAAAACGAAGATTGGGCGGTGGTGGTTCCTTACTGGGCAGTTTGGCCTTTCGAAACGATCGTCCTGCCCAGGCGTCACTGCCGTGACATGGCGGCGCTAATTCCAGCAGAGCGGGACTCGCTGGCCGACCTCTTTAAGCGGCTGCTGATCCGCTATGACAATCTTTTCGAGACGAGTTTTCCTTATTCGATGGGCTGGCACGGACAGCCGACAAGCGACGGCGACCACTCCCACTGGCAACTCCACGCGCACTTCTACCCGCCGTTGTTGCGCTCGGCTGACGTCAAGAAGTTCATGGTGGGTTATGAAATGCTGGCTACACCGCAGCGGGATCTCACGGCGGAACAGGCCGCGCAGCGGCTGCGAAGCCAGAGTGAAATTCACTATTTGGACCGCTGAGACTCTGGGCGGTCTCGTCGATAGTCCTCTCTGGCGGCCAAGTAGGCGTCGCCACCGTGGCAGTCGTTGATCACAGTCAGCGGAAACTCTTCCACCTCCAGTTCGCGAATCGCTTCGCTCATCAGATCATGATAGGCGAGAATTCTGCTGCTGCGGATCTGACGGGCAAGAAGAGCGGAAGCGCCGCCGATTGCGCCAAAATAGACTGCGTTATGGCGGACGAGAGCATGCTTGACTTCCTCTGAACGGCTCCCTTTGCCGATAAAGCCGGTCACCCCCCTTTCCAAGAGAGGTAATGTATAGGGGTCCATTCGAACGCTGGTGGTGGGGCCGGCCGGTCCGATAACAGCGCCTGGTTTGGCCGGGGCGGGCCCAACATAGTAGATTACCTGCCCTGCCAAGGGCAGCGGCAACTCTTCGCCGCGTTGCATCGCTTCGACCAGCCGCTTATGCGCTGCGTCTCTTGCGGTGTAAATTCTGCCTGTCAGGGCGACTCGGTCCCCTGCCCGTAAAGCCTGCACCGCGGCGTGGCTGAGTGGCGCTTCAACTGGTATAGCCATCACAGTTCCAAGCTAGCCCGGCGCGGCGCCGAGCAGTTGAGGTTCACTGCCAAGGGCAGCGCGGCGATATGTGTTGCTACAGTTTCGACATGTACGGCCAGAGCGGTAACGACTCCGCCCAACCCCTGCGGTCCGATTCCTAGTCGATTGATAGCCTCCAGAAGCTCACTTTCTAATTTGGCCACGTGCGGCGCTGGATTTACGCTGCCGATTGGGCGCAGCAGCGCTTTTTTCGCAGCCACACCGACGGTGTCGAGCGAGCCTCCGATACCGACCCCCACGATCAGGGGCGGACAGGCATTGGGCCCGGCCTTTTCGACGGTTTCAAGTACGAACCGGCGCACGCCTTCTTCGCCAATGGCGGGGGCAAACATCTGGACCCGGCTCATAAGTTCGGCTCCGAACCCTTTCTGCATCGTGCTGATGCGCAGCCCGTCTCCGGCGACGATTTGCCAGTGAATCAGGGCCGGCGTGTTGTCGCCAGAGTTGGCGCGCAGGAGCGGGTCACTCACGACGGATTTGCGAAGGTCGGCATAGGCGTCTCGGGTTGCATCCTGCAGCGCCGTGTCAATTTCGCCGCCGCTGAAGTGCACATCCTGGCCGACTTCGACGAACAGAATCGCCATTCCTGTATCCTGGCAGGTGGGGATCGTTTCGGCCTCGGCATAGGCGGCGTTCTCGAGCAGGAGCTCAATTACCTCCTGGCCGGTTGGCGACTGCTCATCGCGGCGCGCGGTGCGCATAGCATCGAGGTAGTCATCGGGCAAACTGTGGGCAGAGTGGCGCAAGAGTTCACTGACCGATTGTCTCACCTCCTGGACATTGATAGTTCGCAAAGTTCTCGTCCTCCTTAGGGGAAAGTTGTGCTGAATGGGAATGCGAGTTCGAATAGGCCTCCCACTTCAGTTTTTCCGTTACTCAATTCTCTGCCTGCTGCTGGGCAAGAGCGGCGGCCATTTCGGCAAAGCGGGAATCCTCCGGCGCGAGTTCTGCTGCCTTCAACAGCTTTGAAAGGACGGCCGGATCGTCGCGGTCGTGAAGGAAATGGCCCCAGGCGTCCACTGCAAGAATGGCCGCCCGATCCGGTTGAAGGGTCAACGCGTGATGTCCATACTGGTTCAGGAGCTCGCCAACCATGTGTTCATATCCAAAAGCCGCCGAACCGGCAGGAATCGGCTCGTCGCCAAACAGCCCTTCCGGGCCCATCGACCATAAAGCATCGAAAGATGCTTCCCAGTCTCCGGCAAATACATGGCTCAGCAATGGGAACGGGCTGGCGAGAGCGAGCTGGCGGCTCACGTCCAGGTGATGGCGAATCCAAACGGCGTTCCAGCGGACTGTCTCGTTAGACGGCGAAAGGATCTCTGCCTGCTCAATTTCAATGAGCGCATCGGCGTAGAGGCCAGCTTCGGCTAAGGCGAGGGCGCTGCTGTTCCATGCACGCAGGTCAGCAGACTGATCGTCTGGCAGCGACCTGGGAGCGGCCTCAACAAGATCCTGACCGTCCCACTGGAAGAACCGCGCCATGTAGAGTTGCAGGCCGCAGGCATAGCAGAATATGTACGGGTCGCTGTTGTTCAGCAGCAGGTCCGCCTGGCCGTCGCCATTCAGATCGATTACGGATCCCACGTCGGGGATACTGTTGAAGCTGCTGATGATGAGGGACAGGTCAATTCCGTCCCAGCGCAAAAGTTCGAGGCAGCCTCCGTGCGCGCCGGCCCCTCCCTGGACGGTCAGCCACAAGGCGCCAGTTTCCACACCTACCTGTTCGAGGGAGAATTCGTCGAGGTAGTTGACGCAATCCAGTTCCGCCCGGTCCAGCTCTATCCAGCCGCCGGCCTGTGCTTCGTGGATCGACACAGAGTGTTTGGCGGACGAGGTTTGCGGGGGAAGTCCATAGGTAAAGGCGACGTACAGGGGAGGTCCATCTTCCGTATCGATTTGCTGCACTGCCACGCTGCGTGACGGGTCCTGAACCATGTCATACTCGGTGGCAAGCAGGTCTGCCAGCGTTTGATCACGCGGTTGAGGATCGCCCGATTCCGCCACCGGCGCGGTTTCGATCCCGCCTTCAAAAGCATCTGCAAGCTCTGCAAATCGGCGGTCCTCCGGCGCAAGTTCAGCCGCGCGTTGCAGGCCAGCCTGAACCGCAGGGTTGCTGGGGTCGATGAGAAAACGTCCCCAGGCGCCAAGCGCGTGGGCGGCCGCTCGTTCCGGCTGCAAGGCCAGCGCGGTATCGGAACATTGGGCGAGCAGGAGTCCCACTACGTGCTCGAATCCCGCAGCCGCCGAGTCGCTGGGAATTGGTTCGCTGCTGGCCAAGGTCGACAGTCCGACCTCCCAAAGCGAGTCAAACGCCACTTCCCAGTCGCCTGCGAACACGTGATTCAGCAGCGGGTACGGGCTGGCAGAGGCCTCCTGCCGATTGGCCTCAAGGTGGTGTCGGATCCAGATTGCGTTCCAGGTGACGATGGCGTTTTCGGGAGCGATAGCCTCGGCCTGCTCGATCTGATCCAGTGCGTCGGCGAACAGATTGGCGGCGGCAAGCTCTGCCGCGCGGTCATTTAGCGCGCGCAGGTCGGGGGGGCTATCGTCGTCAAGGGGAGCAGGCGTCACTTCCATCAACGTCTGACCATCCCAATAGTATAGCTGTGCCCAATACTGTCTTACGCCGCAGGCATAGCAGAAAATGTAGGGGTCGCTGTTGTTGAGAAGCAAGTCGAGTTGTTCGTCGCCGTTCAAATCGACGAGCGAGCCGGCATCCGGACTGCTACTGAATCCGCGGATTACGACGGTCAGTTCTTCGCCATCCCAGCGGAGCAGTTCGAGGCAACCGCTATGGGCTCCAACGCCGCCCTCGACTTTCAGCCAAACGTTTGCCGGTTCAATGGTTACCTGTTCAAGCGAGGATTCATTCAAGTGTTCGGCGCATTCCAGTTCAACGCGGCCCAATTCTGTCCAGCCGCCGGCTGTAGCCGTGTGGATCGAGACTTTTTGCCTGAAGGAAGTGTTGTTCGGGGGAAAGCCATGCGTGTGAGCAACGAACAGGGGCTCTTCATTGACGCCCGAAATTGGTTGGGCAGTTACGAGACGGCCACGGTCCTGATTCAGGCCGAATTCGGCGGCCAGCTGGTCTGCCAGTTCCGTCAGGTCCGGCGAAGAGGTCGTTCTTGACGTAGTCGTTTGGGTAGACGGAACGGGCCACACGGAAGGCTGGGTGCAGCCGCCGAGAAGAAGCGTCAGCACAAGTGTTAGAAAGAACAGGCGCCGCAGTGGAGGAAGGGGCATTGTATACTCCTTCGATCAGCCAAAATGATGCCAAAATCTCATCGGAATTGGAGGTCGGTTTTCGCTCCAATTCACCGGTGGCCAATGAACGCTTCGATCGTGCGTTTGGCAGTAGATGGTGCTTGCTCTTGTGGATCGCGTGTAGGGATTGTTTGGCTCTTTAACTCCAAGGATTCTTTATCGATTGTGAAATGTCAAGTTCAGACCGTGGACGGGCAGACTCTCTGCTTGGTTTTTCCAGCAATCTGCGGCATTGAAAGTCTGATTTCTATCCTGTATTTCCTGGACTTTTCCAGCGCTTGCGCCGACGAATCTTGTTCACGAAGCGTTCGGGAACGCACTGGTCGGGTCCAAAGAAACCTTTCCCAAACGCTAGACCTTCGTGTCTCGGTACATCTTGCCATTGCGCCAAGTGGCGACATAGCCTTGGGTGGCGATGGCGCGGCGCCTTGCCTTGATCGCAGCCCGCTTCAAAGCTATCAACCCGAGTTCGGCGAAACTGAGGGTCTTCATTTGCTCCTCAGTTGCGTAGATCAGACTTGGGTCCTTGACGGTCATTTTCGCTTCTCCTGGAGGTCTGGGATTGCTTCCGCGCTCCATAACCATTGGTGTGGTCTCCGTGCTATCGTAGAGTACCCACTCATCGACAATCTGCCGATAGATCTCCTGAAAGTTGCGCCATCCCTTCTCCATCCGACGACGAATGACGTCTTCCGGCACGTTGTGACCGCCCTCACGCACTCGTTGCGCTACCCGTTCTATTGCCTTCTCCTGATGGGTAAGTCGGAAAAAGAGGAGTCGGACGACATATCCCTGTGCCCTCCAAACCGGGATCATGCGTGCAAAGATTCGCGCGCTGAGTGTCGTCTCAAAGGCGAAACTTCCGCCTGCGCTGACTATATC
>Ga0209544_1002261_pt1 | contig 17818 bp, 13 predicted proteins | sample MesohylPK_FD_187297 | JGI IMG/M metagenome (GOLD analysis project Ga0209544, IMG submission 187297) | Host-associated microbial community of the marine sponge Aplysina aerophoba from Gulf of Piran - sponge mesohyl, lysed by proteinase K... | ecosystem: Host-associated > Porifera > Sponge >...
CGGACGTAGCGCCCCTCTTGGAGGCGTCTTGCCTCAAGTGCCATGTCGGAACGGAGACGACGCCGCTCGACCTGACCGCCCTCGGCCATGACCTGGCCGACCGGGAGACCTTCCGTCTGTGGGAGCGCATCTTCGATCGCGTCACCGAAGGCGAGATGCCGCCGCCCGGCGCTCGCAGGCCGGCCCGGCGCATCGTCGACTCGGCGCTCGGCGCGGTGAGAGAAGCGCTGCTTGAAGCGAACCGCACGGAACGTGCCGGTCAGCGAACGCCGCTGCGGCGGCTCACCAGGCTGGAGTACGAGTACACGATCCAGGACCTGCTGGGGATCGACCCCGATGTCGCCGCGAGCCTGGCCAACGACCTGCCGGAAGAGACGGACACCGGCAGTTTCGACGTGGTGGCCGAGAACCAGGGCATTTCGCCGCTCCACGTCCGCAGCTACTTGACCGCCGCGGCCGGCGCGCTGGACGAGGCGCTCAGGACCGGCCCGCGGCCCGAGACGCGGACCGTCGAGATCGACTACAGGAAGTCGCCCTACCTGAACGGGAACTCGGTCGGCAAATACCTCGGCGCCGGCATCGTCAAGATCGTCGACGACGCGGCGGTCATGTTCTTCGAGGGCGGCTCGACCTACACCTTCCACAGCATGACCGAGGGCTTCCTCGTCGACATGCCGGGCCGGTACCGGGTGACGATCGACGCCTACCCCTACCAGGCGACGTCGCCGATCACGTTGACCCTCTTCCACGGCAACCAGCAGGGCGTTGCGACCGCCGCGCTGAACAGCCTGATCGGCTCGTTCGACCTGGTGGACCCCGAGGGCCGCGTCGTCGAAGTCACGCCCTACCTGCGCCCGCGTGACCTGGTCGCTCCCTCACTGGCCGACGCGTACCGGCCACCGGACGACAAGGTGTCGTACTTCGCGGCGGACCGCAACGTGCAGGACTACCCGTGGGAGGGCATCGCATTCCGGACGATGACGATCGAGGGGCCGCTCCTTGACGACTGGCCGCCGCGCAGTGTGCGGGCACTGCTGGCGGGGATCGAGTTCGACGAGGCCGGCGAGCCGGTGCTCACCAAGACGCCCTACGAGCACGTCGTCGACGTCGTGGGGCGGTTCGGGCCGCGAGCGTTCCGGCGGCCGCTCTCGGAGGGCGAGCTGGAAACCTGCGCGGCCCTGGCGAAGCCCGCCCTCGAAGACGGCCTGCCGTTCCTCGAGGCGGTCCGCGAGCCGCTGCGCGCGTTGCTGATCGCCCCCGCCTTCGTCTACCACGTGGGCAGCCAGGGGACGGCGCTCGACGACTTCCAGATCGCGACACGGCTCTCCTACTTCCTCTGGCGGTCGATGCCCGACCAGGAACTCTTCGATCTGGCCGCCGCCGGCCGGCTGTCGGATGACGACGTACTGGGACGCCAGGTCGACCGGATGCTCGACGATCCGAAGAGCGAGCGCTTCACCACGGACTTCGCCGGTCAGGCGTTTCGTCTCTACGAGATGAACGCGACGACGCCCGACAAGGCCCTCTATCCCGAGTACGACAGCCGGCTCGGACAGGCGATGGCCCGGGAGACGCAGCTCTTCCTGGCCGAACTCGTGGCGGAAGACCTGAGCCTCGGCAACCTGATCGACTCGGACTTCACGTTCCTCAATCGTCGCCTCGCCGAGCACTACGGCATCGAGGGGATCACGGGCCAGCACATGCGCAAGGTCGCCATCCCCGAGGCCAGTCCGCGCGGCGGCCTGTTGACCCAGGCCAGCATTCACAAGATCACCGCCAACGGCACGACGACGTCGCCAGTGCCGCGCGGCAACTTCGTGCTCGCGAACCTGCTCGGCCAGCCGGCGCCACCGCCTCCGGCGGGCGTGGAGGGCCTCGAACCGGACACGCGCGGGGCGACGACGATCCGCGAGCAACTCGACAGGCACCGCACGGACACGGTCTGCAACAGTTGCCACCGGAACATTGACCCGCCGGGCTTCGCGCTCGAGTCTTTCGACCCGATCGGCGGCTTCCGCGAGGCGTACCGCATCCCGGGCGAGGAGGGCGCCGGCAGCTATCGCAAGGGGCTTCCGGTCGACGTGACCGGCGTCACACCGCAAGGACAGGTCTTCGTCGGCATCGAGGAGTACAAGAAGCTGCTCTACGGCAACGAGCTCGACCAGGTCGCGCGTCACCTGGCGTCCCAGTTGATCGCCTTCGCCACCGGCGCTCCCGTCGAGTTCGCGGACCGCGAAGGCGTGGAGAGCCTCCTCGGCAAGCTCAAGGGCGAGGGCTATCCGCTCCGCAGCATGATCCGGGAGGTCGTAAAGAGCGATCTCTTCGCCAGCCTCTGAGGCAGCAGCCACTACGGGAACACGACATGAGCAAATCAATCGACAGACGGACCTTCCTGCGCGCGTCGGGCGTCGCGCTCGCCCTGCCGCTGCTCGAGACGATGCAGCCCGGGCTCCTGCATGCCGCGACCGGTGGGTCGCCACGGCGGATGGTCAACATCTGCAACACCCTCGGCATCTACCCCGAGGCGTGGCGGCCGAAGCAGACGGGCGCCGGCTACGAGACGACCGAGTACCTGTCGCTCATCGACGAGCACCGTGAGCACTTCTCGCTGTTCTCGAACTACTCGCACGAAGACCAGACGGGGCGCCAACCGCACAACTCGGAGGTCACGTTCCTGACGGCGGCCCGAGGCCCCGGCCGGGACGGGTTCAAGAACTCCATCTCGATCGACCAGATGGCCGCCAACCATCTTGGCTACGTGACGCGTTTCCCGTCGGTGACCCTGGGGACCGCAAGCGGGCAGAGCCAGTCGTACACCGCGAACGGGGTGATGATTCCTGCCGAGACCAGCCCCGCCAGACTGTTCAGGAAGATGTTCCTCGCCGGCGAGCCGGAGGAAGTCGAGCGCGAGTCCCGCAACCTGGCGAGCGGCGGCAGCATCCTCGACCGCGTGAAGGCCGAGGCCTCGGCGCTGCGCCGCCGCGTGAGTTCCGCGGACCAGGTGAGGCTGGACGCCTACTACGCTGCGGTACGCACGGCCGAGCAGGAACTGAGCGAGGCCGGTGCCTGGCTCAAACGGCCGAAGCCGGTGGTGGTCGAGGATCAACCCACGGACATTCCCGACAAGGCGGACCTGATTGGCCGCGTCCGACTGTTGTTCAACATGGTCCCGCTGATCCTCGAGACGGATTCGTCGAGGGTGATCAGCATCATGATCCAGGACCACGGCGTCGTGCCGAAGGTGCAGGGCGTGAACGGCTCTCACCACAACCTGTCGCACCACGGTCAGGACGAAGCGAAGATCGCGCAGCTCAAGAAGATCGAGACTCAACTCATCGGCGAGCTCGACGGGTTGTTGACGAAGCTCAGGGAACGCGGCGACAGCCACGGCCCGCTGCTCGACACAACGTCCGTGCTGTTCGGTTCGAACCTCGGCAACGCGAACTCCCACGAGCCCAAGCACCTGCCGATCCTGGTCGCCGGCGGCGGCTTCAGGCACGGCAAGCACCACCGTCACGACGGCGACCACGACGCGCCGCTCAGCAACCTCTACGTCACGCTGCTGCAGGCGATGGGTGTCGAGACGGACCAGTTCGGCCAGAGCAGCGGCTCGCTGACCTGGTCGTAGGCGGGGGAGAACACTGGGTGCGCCGGCCTTCTGCGCAGCAAGCTGGGTGCGCCGGCCCTCTGGCCGGCTTCTGAAAGGGGCGCGCCGCGAAGCGGCAAACACTGGGTGCGCCGGCCTTCTGGCCGGCTTCTGAAAGGGCGCGCCGCGAAGCGGCGACCATCGTGCAGCGCTGGCGAACCGTTTCTGAGACGATTGGCGCGTGACTGGATCGCAACCGCGCCCGCCGCTTGACGGCGTCCGCGTCTTCGAACTCGCCGACGGCGTAGCCGCGGCGTACTGCGCCCGGCAGTTCGCGCAGTGGGGCGCCGACGTAGTCGTCCTGGAGCCCGACGGCGGATCGCCGCTCCGCCGCATCGGACCGCATGCCGAGGCCAAGGCGCGCCGAGAGTCGGAGTCGCTTCTCTGGCAGACGGTAGCCGCGAACAAGCGCGCCCTATCGCTGCCGCGTGCCTGCCCCGACGCCGCTTCCCTGGTTGACGTTCTGCGGCGCGCCGACGTTCTCGTAACCGACTGGACCGACGTCGACCTCGGTCGCTGGGGTCTCACGTTCGCGGATCTGCGCGAGCGGTTCCCGGGCCTCGTTCTGGTGTCAGTCTCCCCGTTCGGCCTGAACGGCCCCTATGCCGGTCTCTCCGGTTCGGAGCTGGTGGTCCAGGCGCTGTCTGGTTACGCCGTACTCAACGGTGAGAAGGGCCTCGCCCCCCTCAAGGCGCCCGGCCACATCCTCGGCTACACCTCCGGGGTCAGCGCCTTCGTCGCCGCGCTCGCGGGCCTGATCTCGCGCCTCGGCAACGGGCCAGGCCGCTTCATCGAAGTGTCCGAGATGGAGACGCTGGCCGCCATCCTGCCGCTGCTGCGGATCGAGTACACCGGCGTCCATCCGGAGCGCGACGGCGGTCCCTCGACCGGCGTACGCGCCCATCGCTGCCGCGACGGATGGGTGACGTTCGTTCCGCCGCCCGAGGACCAGCTCGGCGACTACGGCGCGGCGCTGGGCGTCGAGGACGAGGAGTGGCCGCAGCCCGTGCAGGGTGAGGACCCCGTCGCGCGTATTCGGCGCCTGCTTCCGTTCCTGGCCCGGCGCGTGCGTGACAAGACGACGCAAGAGGTGTTCCACGATCTCCTGGAGCGGAAGATCGTCTGCGGCAAGGTGGCGAAGCCCGCCGAGCTGCTCGTTGACGAGCACCTGGCGGCTCGCGGTTTCTTCCGAACCCTCTGCCACCAGCACCTGGGCGATCTCCCATTCGCCGGCCCCGCTGCAAGGTTCGGACTGACCGACGCGGTACCGCCGGCGCGAGCCCCGACAGCGGGCGAGCAGACGGATCCGTCGGCGCTCGACTGGCAGCCCGTCGAGCCGCGGGCCGGGGCAGGGGAGGAGGAGGAGTCGCTGCCGCTGGCCGGCGTCGAGATCGTCGACCTGACCCAGGCCTGGATCGGTCCCTTCGCCACGATGCTCCTGGCCGACCTCGGCGCCAGCGTGATCAAGATCGAGTCTCACAACCGGCCGGACGTCTGGCGGCGATGGCTGGCGAGTCCGGTGCCGATGGTGAACCCTCCTCCCGGTCTCGTGAACTCGAGCCCGAACTACAACAGCGTCAACCGCAACAAGCGCTCTCTTTGCCTGGACCTCAAGACCGAGGAGGGCAAGGACCTGCTCAGAAGCCTGGCCGCCGGCGCCGACGTGGTGATGGAGAACTTCACGCCGCGCGTCATGGAGCGTTTCGGACTCGAGTGGCCGGAGCTCTCGGCGGAGAACCCGGGGCTCGTCATGACCCACTGGTCAGGTTTCGGAAAGACCGGACCGCTGAGCGACTACAAGGCGAACGGAACCTCGATCGAGGCGCTTGCCGGCTGGGACTGGCTTCACCGGTATCCCGACGGCGACCCGATGGTCATGGGCTTCTACCAGGCGGACGCGATCACCGGCATGCAGATGGCGGCGACCACCCTCGTCGCGCTCTTCCACAGCCGACGCACGGGTGAGGGGCAGTCGGTTGACGGCAGCATGGTGGAGGCGGCGGTCGGCTACCTCGGCGAAGTGCTCCTCGATGCTGCCGTCGGTGGCAACCAGACACCCCCGGGCAACGGCGACCTCGACCTTGCGCCGCACGGCGTCTACCCGTGCGCCGGCGACGACCGCTGGATCGCCGTGGCGGTCGAATCCGATGAGACCTGGCGGCGGCTGGTGGCGATCTCAGGTTCCGAAAGCCTGGCGGAGTCTAGGTTCGACCGACACGCCGACCGAATCGCCAACACGGAGCAGCTTGAGCAGGCGATGGCCGAGTGGACGTGTACTCAGCAGGCCGAGCACCTGATGGAGCGCCTGCAAGCCGCTGGCATCTCGGCCGGCGTCGTGCGCACGACCGCCGAGTTGACGGCCTGTTCCCACCTCGACCAGCGGGCCTGGTTCCGCAGGATCAAGCACGCGGACGTCGGCGAGCACCGATACGCCGGCCACCCCTGGCGAATGGACGGCCTGCTGGAACGCTCCGACCTGCCGCCCCCTCGCCTCGGCGAGCACAGCCGTGAACTGTTGCGGGAGCGCCTCGGTCTCTCCGATTCTGAGATCGACGACCTCTTCGAACGCGGCGTCACCGGGGCTGTGTTCAGCTAGAAGCCACCGGCACACTGGGTGCGCCGGCCCTCTGGCCGGCTTCCGAGAAGGAACGCGCCGCGAAGCGGCGACGATCTGCGCTATGTGTCTCTCGTTGTGCAAAGCTCTGCACATGGCAACGACCCTCGCGATCGACCCCGAACTCCTCGAACGAGCCCTGCAAGTCAGTGGCGAGAAGACCAAGACGGCGGTTGTGACCGTCGCTCTCCGCGAGTTCCTCGCGCGACGGGAGCAGGCCGGCATTCTCGATCTGTTCGGAACCCTGGAGTGGGACGAAACCTACGACTACAAGCAGGAGCGATCGAGAACAGAGGCCCGAAGGGTGAACCGAGGGCCCAGCTAGCCGGCTCTCTCCGCCGCGAGTTTCTCCACGTAGCGGTCGATCTTCCTTTGACTCTGGAAGACGATGACCTTGGCATCGCCGGTGCGCGTGGCGACCGTTCTTCTCAAGCGGTCGCGCTGGCGGGCTCTGAAGGTCCATATCCAGTGGAGAAAGCCGAGCGTCAGCCGCTCATCGCATCCCGGCGCCATGTCGGGTCGTGCCTTGCCGCGATACCGCAAGTACCTCTTGAAGGCCCTCCAGACGCAGACGTGCGGCGGGAAGTCAAGGAACAGGACGGTGTCGGATGCAGCGAGTCTGATTTCGAGCGTTGCGCTGTAGTTGCCGTCGAGAATCCAGTCATCGGCCGACATCGCGTCCTCGAGGCGACGGAGCCAGGCTTCGCGATCTGGCACGGTCCAGCCCGGGCCCCAGTAGAGCCTGTCGAGGTGGATGACCGGCAGGCCGGTGATCTCGCCGATGCGGAGCGCCAGGGTGGACTTCCCAGCGCCGCCGCTGCCGATGACCAGTACTTTTCTCATCTCGGGTAGGGGGACACCGAAGCGCCCGGGGTTCGTGTCGCCGGGTTGGCTGGCTACGGCCGGTAGCTCGGCCCCGTCGCCGGTCCGAGAAGCTCCGCCGCCACCACTCGGCGCGCGTCCTGCATGAAATCCACCAGCAGCGGCCTCGTGTCCCGGGGGTCGATGATCTCCTCGACGCCGAAAGCGTGGGCGTTGCGGAAGGGCGACGAGATGGCGAAGAGTCGCGCTTCGATCTCGGCGCGCTTGGCCTCCGGGTCCTCGGCCGCCTCGATCTCACGCTTGTAGGCGATGGCCGTGCCGCCCTGGATGTGCATCGAGCCGCCGTGCGCCGAGGGCCAGGCGTAGCGGCGGTAGAGGCCCTGGCCGCGCCAGTGGAGGCCGCCGGCGACTCCGTAGAGCTGACGGACGACGAAGCAGATGTACGGCGTCCGGCTCGAGTTGAGCGCCGTCACGACACGGGCGCCGGCCCTCACTATTCCTAAGCGTTCCTGCGCGGGACCGACGGAGAACCCGGGCTCGTCGGCAAAGTAGACGAGCGGCAAGTGGAACGTCTCACAGAGTTCCAGGAGGCGGAGCATCTTCTCGCCGGCCCCGATGTCCATCGAGCCGCCGTTGAACCGGGGGTCGTTGCTCATGACCCCGCAGGGGATGCCGTCGACGCGGGCGAGGCCGGTGATCCGAGCCTGGCCGTAGAGCGGACCGATCTCGAAGAAGCTGTCCTCGTCGACGACGGCGCGGACGATCTCGTAGGGATCGTAAGTCCGGCGCCGGTCCTGCGGCACGACGGACAGGAGCGACTCGGCGCGCCGGTCCGGATCGTCGTCCGGCGTCCCTTCCGGCGGCGCCGCCCAGACGCTCGATGGCAGGTACGAGAGGAACCGCCGCACCTGGGAGATCGCGTCGGCCTCGTCCTCGGCGAGGTTCATCACGACGCCGTTCTTCACTTGGGTGCGCTCGTCGCCCAGCTCTTCCTTCGTGATCCGCTGGCCGGTTGCCTGCTCGACGACCTTCGGACCGGCGACGAACACCTGGCTCGTCCCCTTGACCATCACGCTGAAGTGGCAGAGGCACGCCTGCACGGCCGGCAGACCGGCGACCGAGCCAAGCACGGCCGAAACCACTGGAACGGTCTGCAGGAGCCGAGCTGACACGTCGGTCCCGGCGCCGCCGGGCAGGTACGTTCTGCCGATCTGCTCGAAGGTCTTCACGCTGCCGCCCGTCGCGTCGAGAAGCCGGACGAAGGGCAACCGGCTGCGCAGCGCGAACTGCTCCGCGAAGCGGCTCTTGTTGCCGATGTTCGCGTCCGACGCGCCGCCTCGGATCGTGAAATCGCCGCCCGAGAATGCGACCTTGCGGCCATCGACACGCACCGTGCCGACCACCATGTTGGAGGGCTTGAGCGCCGCGACCGAACCGTCCTCCCAGGTCGCCGTGCCGGCGAGCGCGCCGATCTCGTGGAAGCTTCCCGGGTCCGCGAGCAGGTTGATGCGCTCGCGCACCGTCAGCTTGCCGCGGCCGTGCTGAAAGGCGACGCTGTCGGCGCCGCCCATCTCTTCGGCCATGCGGCGCTGCCGTTCGATCTTGTTGACGTCGTCGTTCCAGGTCATTGAACTCTCCGGTTTGGCTCGGGGCGGAAATCTCTCGCGGAACTACTGACGCCTGGGAAGCCCAGCATTTGTATGAGGCCGTCAGCATGGCTGCGAATGCTCGCCTGAACGTGGCGGGAGACAGGCCCGGCTGCGCATTGCTAGCTTGAACGCACTTCACCAACGGAACCCATGAAGGAGGTTGCCGGTGAGAGGATGGATCGGAGTTGTTTCTTCCGCGGTTGCCCGGATCGCAGTGCTTGCGTTGACGCTGGCCGTGCTCGGTCCGGCCATTGCCCAATCGCAGATTCTCATCATTTGTGGCGTCTACCGCAATTCACATGCCGATACGGGGAACAACGTCTGTCATGGAACAGGCCCGGGCTGCATGGAATGCACCATCATCGAGTATTCGACGACCGGTGATGGGGGGCCCGTCGATTCTCGGCTTCAGAGCGCGACCATGGCTTCTTACGTGCCTCGCCCGGCCGATTCCGTTCAGGGACCTGATCTGCCAGTCAGTTTGGCACTGCATACGGGTCTCCGGTTGCCGCCTGCGAAGGAGCCCGCCTGCCGCGCCCCGGCCCTCTTCGACGAAGTGCGAGTGGCTAGCAGGGAGCGTGTTCCTCCTGCCTTGAAGGACCGTTCCCGAAGCCGGGAGTTCGCCCACGTATGGGCGCGTTGACGAGGGATCGGCGTGTTGACGAGAACCTTGTGTGCCGGTGCCGTGTTGAGTGCCATGGGGGCCGTGACGTCGACCATGGCGCAGGGGCCTGGTTCATTGCCGCCGGTGTTGGAGGGCTCGCGGCTCCTGGACACGCCGAACGAACTAGCGGCTGCGGCGGATATCCGCTGGCAAGCAGACGGCAGCTTGCTCGTCGGCCTTCGTGAGGACGCGGTTCACTCGTGGAAGCCGGGGACGCTCGAAACTGGACCGGTGGCCACACTCGCGGGCACAACGTATCGACGTGCGGCGAGGTACGGAAACTACAGCCGGCTCGGCGGCGGACCCCCAGAGGGCTTGGTCTTCGCCGGCGATCTCTTCGGCGTGTACCGACAGCGCGGTGGCCGGATTGAAGGACTGAAGGAGAACCTGGAGATCGTGGGTGATCTGGATCATCACTCCGGTTGGACGGTTGCAGTAGGCCTGGCGCGGCAGGCTGAGCCCTTCCCCGGCCCGGAGGACATCTGGGAGCCTTACGTCGCCTGGTTGTTCGACGCCGAAGGCGGGACACGGGGGCTGCTGCCGACCCGCGACGGCGGCGTTGCCCTGGATTCCTGTTATCCGGTCGAGTTGTCGATCGCTCGGTTCGTGGCGGATGACCTGGTTCTTGTGATCCCCGGCGCCGAGCCGGGAGCCTTTCTGTACGGCACGGATGGCACGCTTCGCGGCACCGTGAGCCTCGATGCACTATCGGCTAGCCGGCCTGACTGTAGGCCGGAGCAGAAGGCGCTTCTCTACGAGGAGGAGTACCGGACGGCTTGGCTTGCGCGGCATCGGGTCCTCGACGAGGTGGCGGCTAATGGCGAAGGCGACGTGTTCTTTTTCGTGCGTCACGGCGAGGATGTCTCGTCGAGGCCGTCGGTTTCCAGGTCGACGAATGGCGCTCGAGCCGCGACTGCTCAGAACGCAAGCGCTGAGCAGGTCGCAGCGAGCAGGGAGAGTATTGGGGCCGGGGAGGGCAAGGCGACGGTCGTAGCATTGAGTTTGGACGGCATTCCCGGTCGCGAGGTCGAGGATCTCTTGGCGGAGGCCGCATCGGAGGGTGGACTGGTCGTCTTGAACGGGGACCGGGCGGCTCAGGTTCTAGCGGCCGCGAAGGCGCGGGCCGCCGAGGTTGAAAGCCCTTGGACGTCTTCGGCTGCGGAGACCGGCGTTTGCTGGGACATCGTCCATGCTCGTGTTGAGGACCTCAACGAAACATCAACTGTACCTTGCGCCGTGAGGTCGGACTTTGGAGACGTTCGCCTCCGCGTGGACCTCTCCGGCGACCGGGCCATCCTGCTTGTCCGCGGTCCTACGCGGCTGGCTTCAGGAGGCGCGGCAAGGCCACGGCCTTCCGAGCTCTTCGAGGCCCGGCTCCGCGCCGGCAACTGACGCCGTGACACCGTGTCGCATGCCGCAGTCCTTGTCATCCCAGTTTCGGTGCCGGAACGCCGCTTCCGTGCTCGCTCTGCTCGCGGGCTTCGTGGCGGCTCAGGTGTCCGCGTGGTCCGGGGACGATCTCCAGATGGTCTGTCTGAACAGTAACGGAGGCGCGCATCCGCTGCCATCGGTGGCTTCCGCGCCGGAAGTACGGACTTGGCAGGGCATTTCGAAGCTGACCGGGCCGGATGTAGAGATTCAGGCCTGCTGGGTCTGGAGCGATAGCTGTGCTCCGGTAAAGCGCTTGCTCGGTACCGACCTGGAGTCGCCGTGCGACGAGTCAGGACCGCGTTCGACTTCCGCTCACCGGTCGGACCTCGTTGTGCGGCTACTGAACTTGGAGGAGGTCGCGGCGAAGTCGTTCCCATGGACGTTGACGGCCGCGCCTTCAGCGATGTGGCGGGAAGTCCCGCGCAGCCTGCTTCCAGTTTGGGCTGCTGACGCCCCCGTCGTTCGGCTGCCGCGCGACTCACGCCCATGGCGGTTGCACGCTTGTGCCGAGCGACGCTGTTCGCGTTGGACGGACGTCCCTGAGCGGGCCGCCGAGGTAGGTCTGCGACTGGGCCCGGCTGAGGTGGCGAGCTACTGGATTACAGCGGATGGGCTCCCGCTCGTCGATGCCCGCTTCTACCTCGTTCGCGCGGGTCAGGGCGGCCTGAATCAGACGGAGATCTTGGGACTTGAGCAGGCGAGCGAGGACGGTCGGGTCGCGTTCCAGCTTCCGGTTGAGCAGGACTCGGCGGCGATCGTCTCGGCTGAGGAGCGTGCCGCGGTGGCGTTTCCGACGCTGTGGGACGTGCCGAGCCGTTTGGAACTCGGACGGGGTTTCTTCGTGAGTGGCCAGTTCATCGATACGGGCGGGGATCCGGTCGCTGCCAGCTTGTATGGCCGCTCTTTCATCAAGGACGGTTTCGGCTTGACCCAGCTACAAAGGGGGCGAACGGCTCCCGACGGCAGTTTCAGGCTGTCCGGCTTTTCCGCCGGCCCTGCAACCCTGCGGGCAGTCGCCGAAGTAGAAGGCGGCCTGGAGTTTGCTCGCCGTTTGGACCTTGAAGGATCGGTCGACTTGGGAGAACTCGTCCTTGATGACGTGGAGGTCGTTTGGGTTCGGGTTATCGACGCCGAACACCGTGGGCCTGTGAAGGGCGCCCGGATCCGGGCGGCGGACGGCCGGGTTACAGAAACGGGAACGGATGGGCTCTCCGATGTGCAAGTTCGCTACGGAAGGGAGCTTCAGGTGACGGCAGGCGGGTACGGGCCTGCCCTCCCGCGGCTTCCGACCGGGGTAGGTCGTATTCCAGACCAACCTTTCTTGATCGAACTGGAGCCCGCACTGACGGTGACGGGGGTCTTCCTGGCTGCCGATGGAATCACGCCTGCCTCCAACGGCCGCTTCAGCGCCCGAGGTGCCGGTGAGCAGCTCTTGAGCGGCACAATCGCGGCGGACGGGGCTTTCACCGTCGGCCTGCCGGGCGGCGGTGACTGGGAGATCGATCTGACCGCGGGCAACGCCGGCTCGGTGAGAGTGGACGTCACGGGACTCGGTGGTGAGACGATCGATCTCGGAGTTGTACGTGCGGTGCTGTCAGCCGTCGTTTCCGGCTACGTTGTGGGCGACGGTTACCAACCGCTGGCCGGAGCATCCGTGACATCTACGCCGCCGTCCGAGGCGGGGCCACTGCTGAGCCCGCTTCTCGGCGGGACCCTCGTAGCGACATCCGGCGTTGATGGCTACTTTGAGCTCCACGGTCTGGACGCGGGACCCGCTGGCCTCCGGATCGCTGCCGAGGGCTACGCCCCGGAGCGCGTGGAGATCCATGTCGAAGGAACGGAGCGGGTTGACCTGGGCACGGTTGAGCTTGATCGCGGGCGGCAGATCACGGTGCGTTCGGATGCGGAACATGGGTTGGTCGAGTTGGCCGTAGGCGATGCGCTGCCGCCGGAAGAGATGGCGGCAGCCATTGAGAGCGGCGCGGCCGTCTTTCGGACAGTCCCTCATGGACCGTTGGCGGTCGTCGTCCTCAACGAGGACGGACATCCCGTCTGTACCAAGAGACTACCCACGTCGGAGGGTGACGTCATCGTCCGGTGCAACGATCGGAGCGTGCAGGTCACCGGCCGGGTGACACTGGATGGAGTCCCGGTTGCCGGGAGGCTGATCTGGCGCTCCCGAAGTGGCGAGATTCAGGTGCCGGGCGGTTTCTTCCGCTCCCGAACCGACGGTCTCCAGCGGATCGACGCCGTGTCAAGCGGACTTCAGGACCTCACGGCTCCGCTGGACGGCGAAGGGATCTACCGAATGGGTTCCGTGCTGCCGGGTGAATGGGAGGTCTTGTGGGTGTCGGAGGCCGGGGGTGCCCAGGAACCGCGAGTGGTGGACGTGCCGGCGGGCGCGAGTGGTGTTGTGCGGGACATCGCCTACCGCGGCGTTTCGGTCGAAGGTGTCGTGTTCGACGCGGAGGGCCGTCCCGCCGGTCGGGCGACCGTGGAAACGTTTCCCGGCCAGGCGCCGGTCATGTCGGATGGCCGGGGCAACTTCCGGATGCTCGGAATGCAACCGGGACGGTACCAGGTGCGAGCGCGCCGACGGAATCTCCGCTCCGACTTCGTCGCGGTAGAACTCGACCGGCCGGGAGATCGAGCGTCCGTGCAGCTTCACCTCTTGGATGAGCCGGTGTCCGACCGTCTGCGGGTCGAACTCGCTGATGGCAGTCGGGGATTCTGTTACGTGGAGGCGGACAATGCGTCGGGAGGCCACTTGGTGCAGGTGCGGGACGGGCTTGCAGAGGCGCCACTGGATCCGCCACTGGGCGAATGGGTCCGGGCTGCCTGCAATGCGGATGGACGGTGGACGCTCGGCGATTGGCAGAACCTCCGCCTGGCTCTGGAGCGCGGTCTGACGTTCGACCCGGGTGCCTCTACCGGCTCGTTGTCCCTCATCGGCCCGAGTCGCGCGGGAGGCGTGACGATCACGGCGCCGGGCGGCTGGGACTTGGGGCAACTTCGCATGTGGTTCGGCGGTGCGCCGACGTTCTCTGTCGGCGAGACGATTCCGAACCTCCCCTTGGGCACCTACCGGGTCCAATGGGCCGACGGTTCGCGAACCGTCGTCACGGAACGACGACGGGTGACGGAGGTTGATCTGGGCGGCTGAATCCAAACGAAGGTTGGGGCAGGAAGCTCAGGCGTTGATTTTTCAACACATGTCGGTTAGCGTACCGGACCGACGTGAAGAAACGAACGCCGAGCCACCACTTGGAGGACTCGCTGTGAGCGAGGTTCTCCAGCTTAGTCGCAGGGAACGCGAGGTCATGGACATCGTCCATGAACTCGGAGCGGCGACGAGCGCACAGATCCGTACTCGGATGGCTGAGCCGCCGACTGACTCGGCGGTTCGGTCGGTGCTTCGTATACTCTTGAAGAAAGGGCACCTCTCCAGCCGGAAGGACGGTGTGCGCTACGTGTATTCCCCGAGCGTGTCCGCTTCGCAGGCACGCCGTTCGGCGATGCGGCATGTGGTGAGGACCTTCTTCGGCGGCTCGGTTGAAGGCGCGGTGGTCACGCTCCTGGACCTTGATTCCGCGGGCCTGACTCTGGAGGAGCGAATGCGCTTGCGCGCTCTCATCGACCAGGCTTCCCGGGAGGGCCGGTGACCGAGTTCTTCGCGACAGTCGAGTCGGTGGATCTGGTCGACCTCGTCATCCGGGCGACGATCATCCTGTTCGTGTCGTTGGTTCTTCAGTGGCTGATCCGCCGATGGTCTGCTCTGCCGCGCCATCATCTGTGGACCCTGACGTTCGTCCTTCTGCTTGCGTTGCCAGCGTTCAGACAGTTCGGCCTGTCTTGGACCTGGCCGCTCCTCCCCAATTCCGATCGTCCGAGCCACGCCGTTCGCCTCTTCGATGTGCGGGGTTCCTTGAGCCTGTCGGACTCAGGCGCGACGAATCCGTCGTCTGCCACCTTCGTCATGGACGCTCCTGCGGGCGAAGGGGCGCACAGAGCGCCGCGCTCCGATCCTTGGACTGGGCCAGCGTTGGCCTTGTGGGCTGCCGGCTTCGGCGTGACCTTCGTTTCGTTCAGTGTTGGCGTTCTGCGGTTCTCCCGACTCGTTCACGCTGGGCGACCTGTTGAAGATGAAGCTTGGCTCCAACAGTTGGATTCCCTGCGGAGGCGGCTGGCCACTCGCGCCAACGTGCGGCTCGTCGTCGCCGAGGAGGCCGTGACACCCATGACTGGAGGCGTGTTCCGACCGGTCATCCTGCTCCCGGCTTCGGCGACCGCCTGGTCTGAAGCCCGTCGCCACACCGTGTTGGCTCACGAGTTGGTCCATGTGTGCAGGCGCGACGCTTTCCGCCAACTAGTTGGCCGGCTCGTCCTTGCCGTCTACTGGTTCCACCCCCTGAGTTGGCTGGCGTCACACAGCGCGACGGCGCGCCGTGAAGAAGCCTGCGACGAGGCAGTGCTGGCCCTCGGAACCCGGCCGTCCGAGTACGCCGGGCACCTTCTGGCGCTGGCCGAGAATGCGCTCCCGCGCTGGTCGGCCTCGTCGTTGCCGATGGCGCAGCAGTCACAGTTGGAGAGGCGAGTACGGACGATTCTCAGTTCGGGCCGAGCGCGTCCCCGGGCGCTCGTGGCTGCGGTCGCTTTCGTGGCTGCCGGGATCGGGGGAGTATCGGTTTCGGTTGCCAACCCAGTTCGCGCTGAGGGCGCACTGGGTGCGGTGGAAAACATGGATGGTGTCGACCCCACAGATTTTCACTGTTTACCCGCGTCGGATGTCGACGAACTATCCGGCTGGGGGTTCGCGCAGGGGGCAGGCGAACTGCTCGTATGCACGAGCTCGGGCGCAACGGTGGCGGCAGGGAGCACCAGTGCGCGCACCACCGCACCTGCCGATGGGTCGCCGGTGGAGAGTGAGGTGCGGAAGCGGCTAGAGCAGCGTAGCGCCGACCTCCTTTGATCCAGCACCCTTTCTTACCTCCTTTGCCTCAGTGACAAAAGGAACTCTCACGCTGACCCACGGGACACGCCCCGTGCCGCTTCGACGCGCGAACAGTGGCCGAGTCCGTGCCGACGCCGAGTTGGACGCTGGCGCAAGGTCCAGCGGAATCAAGGGCTCTGGGGTCGATCTTCTGGATCAACGCCAGGTTGGTTTGATCTGCCTCGACAGTACCGGGGCCATCGTTGACTTGAACGACCGCGCACGCGAGATCCTCAACCATGAAGGCGGTTTTCGTGCCGACAACGGACGTCTGCGTGCTCGGCGACCCGAGGATGTGGATGCCTTGGAGGGTCTCTTGGAGTCCGTCCTTAGCAGTGCTGGCGTCGGCATGAGCGGCGGTCGAGTGGCAGTCGGTCGCTGGCCGGATCCGCGGCCCTTGACCGTGTGCGTGAACAGAGTCGACGGCGGTCGTGCTGACGTGGCAGCAGTCGTGGTCGTCGTGGACCCTTGGCGTGCAGTCCGGTTGAGTCCGGAGCAAGTGGCGAAGTCCCTGCGCCTGACGCCGGCCGAAAGCCGCGTCGCCGTCGCACTGGCCGAGGGTTCCACGACTGGTCAGATAGCGGAAGCCACGGGCAAGGCGGTGCCTACGATCCGTTCGCTCGTCCAAAGGGCGCTTGAGAAGACGTTCTGCTCAAGGCAGGCGGATCTGGTTCGGCTGGTGCTGTCGAGCTCTCACTTGCCAGTTGCACAATGGGAGTAGGAGCATTCGTCGTGCCGCCGCCACCGTAGTGGTCACGGAACGTGGACCTTGCCCAGGCAGAGCGGGACGAGGGCCGCCGCAGCTGACGGACTGACCACGGCGGAGCGCGAAGAGCTGCGGCGCCTGCGCCGCGACGATCGCCGGCTGCGCGAGGAGCGGGAGATCCTGGCAAAAGCAACGGCCTGGTTCGCTCGGGAGACGGTACCGAAGGTGCAGGACTCGCGCTTCGAGGTGAAGATGAACTGGTGGAAGGCGGATGGCAAGTCAGGCGTCGGCCGGGTCGTTGAGGAGGGCATTGACGATTCGGGCCTGTTCCGGTTGTTCGGTCCCGAGAACTGGGAGGTGCTGATCAAAGTACTGGACGGCTGCACGACGAACGGGCGAATGTAGGTGCTGGGGGCGCCTCGACGATGGACCTGGGGTACCGGATCGAGGTCACCGACACGATCACGGACGAGTCGCGGACTTACGTGAACGAGCCCGGCCAACCGGCGCCGGCGATCGTCGATACGAAGGGCTTCTCCCAGCCCTGCCGCGACGGCGCAGCGCCTTAGCCGCCGCCTCTTCAGGCAGCCGGCCAGCGCCCGGGCCGAACTCTCACACCTCTGTCTGCACGGCGGGCGCCGCCGCAACCTGCCAATGCACCCATGTGTTTGCATGGTTCGGCTGTATGTTGCGCCTTCTCGCTCCGGGCCGCGCAACGTTCAGAGCGCGCCTGGAGTGTCTTGCCCTGCAATTGCAGGAGTGCATTTGCAGGTTGCGAATAGCGTCTGAGGAATTCAAGATTTAGGCCTCAGATCTCAGACTGCGAAACCGATCCGACTTCGTTGCCCCTGTTGTCCGGATGTGGCCCGCCATAGTGCGTGCGTCCCTCCCCGCCTGGGTACCGACAGGACCTTGGTGAGGATGCTGGAATGCACGAAAAGCCGCTGCCGAAACCGCGTTTCTCCGCGCTGACGGCCTTCGTTCTGACGGGCACGCTGCTGAGCGCTCCGGCGCTTCCTCACGGCGGCGGCCTGAACAGCGCGGGTTGCCACAACGACAACATCAATGGCGGCTATCACTGCCACCGGGACGGCGGCGGCGAAAGCTCGCTAGATGCCGATGTCCTTCTTGGGGCGCTTGTCGTTGCAGGCATCGTCTGTCAATGGCAACCGAAAACTGCACACTTGTGGCAACTGAAAACCGCACACTTGTGCCGGGTCGGTAGAGGCGGGAGCATGCCTCTGGAGCAGAGCCACGGGGCTCCGGTGTCGGCCGTAGGGAGCGGAGCGACCGGAG